>Ga0116230_10003800_pt1 | contig 14773 bp, 6 predicted proteins | sample S1TSphfallax_3_FD_88678 | JGI IMG/M metagenome (GOLD analysis project Ga0116230, IMG submission 88678) | Host-associated microbial communities from peat moss isolated from Minnesota, USA - S1T2_Fd - Sphagnum fallax MG | ecosystem: Host-associated > Plants > Peat moss > Unclassified | place: USA... | reverse complement strand
TTTTATAAATAAATATTTTTTATTTTTTTTTTATTTATTTTTTTTTTTTTTTTTATGATAAAGTGGAAAGAAAAACAAGGGGGGTGTTTGGTGAAAAAAAATCGACGACCGCGCGGGGGGGGGGGGGGGGGGGGGGGGAACAATAGTATAAATATTAAAAAAATACGTCAATAAAAATATAGGGTGCAATATATTGGTTGTTGGATAAAAAATATAAGTCAATTAGTTAAAAAATATGCTACATTATATTCAAATAATCAATTTAATTATAATATAAGGTATGTAATAATCTAAAATTACATGTTATAATTAATATAGGTTGGTTTTAATATGTATATATTTAAAAATTAGATAATAATAGGGTGATAAGAAATAGGTTAAACAATTATCTAATAACCCCCTAAAAATGGTTTTTGACGCACGTAGATCCCAAACTTTACATTAAGTGTCCCCCCTGAACTCCACATCCATTACCAACAATTGTATATGCACCATCACACTACAAAGACAATCAAAACAACTACAACTTACCACCAAGCTCATGGCATTGTAGATGAAGAGGCTACTGATAAAAACAAATGATCTCCCATGGAGAGGGAATAATGTGTCAATTACAAAACTCTTTTTGTATTAGCATGGACTTGTTGACTTACATTTTTTTCTTGACACAATTCTTATGGTTTGGTGCATTTCCATGTGCCATGTGTACATAAAAACTAGAGGCTAATTTATGCCATTTGGTACTTTAATAGCCCATTACATGTGAATGGTTTCCAAAAGATCCTAATGCATTTTTGAATTTCAAAAATTATTTCAAATTTTTCATTAATTCATGCAAGTATTTTTTATTTGCAAATTCAAATTTTGTTGTGTGAGTGAAGCAAAGAATATGAAACATTGACCATAAACACACCCAAGTACAAAACATTAACGAAAAAATAACATTTGTAACCCTAAACCTTAAACCCAACTTGGACCAACAAATGTTAGTTTCAACATGACCCTCAATGTGAGTATTGCATATTGGGTAATTGATACAACTCACAATACCTACATCATTTTAACTTTTCCAATTTAAAATTGTTTTAGATGTGGGTGTTGCAATTTTGGGGTTGTGCTTCTAGTGTGACCCACTTAAGGTAAAATTTGGATTAGCAAATGCCAATTTTAGCATGACCCCTAATGCGGGCATTGCATATTGGGTAATTTGTACAACTCGGAACACTTGTGTGGTTTTCCAATTCAAAATTGTTTTAGATGTGGACATTTCCATCTAAAGCTAGCAAATGCCAATTTTAACATGACCCCCCGTGTGAATATTACATAGTTAAAATTATGTATAATCTATGAAATATTTGCATTCATTTATTCTCTTGCATTATTAATATCACTTTTGGCTTGATGCGGATATTGCATTTTGGGGTCAAGGTTCCACTTGAACTAAAAAATGCAATTTTGCTACTACCCTAATATGTAAGCATTGCAAAAGCACAATGCTTTGTTCTCAACCAATACCTATGTCTAGGTATTACTTTCATGAATAAAAACATTATATAATGCCCATGAATAGTATGATTGATTTCATGAGTAATTGTAGTATAGTAAGTTTAGTTGTGTTTTACAAGTAAAAATTGGATTGTTTTTACTACTTTTGAATGTTTGCTTAACACTTTGCAATGTACTTATCATTAAGGTGAGTGCAAGGAATTATGGTTAATATCTATTTTCAGATTTATTTGAGGTACCTAAAAGTAATGTAATATATATATTTTTCCAATGTCAAACTCATTCTGCATGAAGAATGGCAATGTTTTTATGCTAATTCTTTCTTTAGTTGTCTCCATGCCAAATTCCATGGAAGTTTCCAATGGTAGGGTGATTCATTTTTTGTGTCATAATGCAATTTTTACAAAATGTCATGCATTTACATGTTATTCACATGCCACAAAGTCAACAATATGCCAAATTTACAATTAGATTTATTTTTTCAATTTGAATTATATATATACATAACTTATATGCAGCAAATATACAATAATGATTTTCTTAAGTTGAAAAATATGGATTGGTTTTCTATTTGTGCCTCTCTATACATGCATTTTTTTGTATGGTTTTTATTTGGGACATCTTACAGTGACTCAATATGTGATATATTAAAGCAATAAGATCATACATGCAAAACTTTTGTTAGAAAAACCTTAACCAAAAAAAAGTTATGGACTTTTGAATGCCCTGAAATGGGCCATATTTTAAAAAATCCATATCATAATCATTTTTTGATGGATTTCAAAAAACATTTTCTCAACATGATTGTTAAAAATTTGTCTAAATGGGCTTTTATTTATATAAAATTTTTAAATTCATCAATCACCATGTAATTCCCCATTTAACAAATGATATTTCAATAGATTAACATTTAAAAACTCCCATATGAATTTTTAGGGAGTGGTGTATTTGATGAAAATGAGCCACCCTACCTTGCAAACACCCTTGTTATATGTTAAGTGAAAACTTAGCTTGACCTAACATCTCAATTTGGGCCACTCCCCCCTACCCTTTGGAAAACATCCAAGAGGTGTCATAGTTAGGAAATGAATTCCTTTTTTTTCTATGGATATAATTTACTCCCGTTAGCCTTATCTAATCCAGATAACAACTATCCTTCCTATTCACAACCCTATCCTCTTGCCCTTGGTATAATTGACCACAACCTTAACAAGTGAATTGCAACCCATTAAGAAATGCATTTTTTTTCTTTCTTTGGATATAATTTATGTCCTCTTGTCTCATTTGAGCCAAATAGTAGCTACCTATTCACAACCTTATGCTTTTGCTCTTGTTATATTAACCACAACCTTAAACCAATGAATCACAACTAGTTAGAAATTGATTTTTTTTTCTCTCTATGGATATACTTTATTTCTTCCTACCTTGTTTGATTTAAACAATAGCTACCTTTCTTATTCACAACCTTATTTTCTTGCTCTTGTTATATTAACCATAACCTTAAACTAGTAATCACAACTAGTTAAAAATTGATTTTTTTTTTTTCCTTTCTTTTTCTTTGGATATAATTTACTTCCTCTTGCCTTGTTTGATCCCAACACCAACTACCCTTCCTATTCACAACCTTATTATCTTGTTTTTGGTATACTAACCACAACCTTAAATTAAGGAATCATGCCCAAGAACACACACAGACACACAACATGCAACTATTAGGTACAAGATATTTTCAATAAAAGCTTCACACATAAAATAAAAAAAAAGATTTACATGGGAGTCCTTTGTCCATAATTGTGGATCTCCTTTCGACCAAGTTCTTACTCCTACCTAATACAATATTCTCTTGCCTATCAACAACTCTTCCTTCTACCCTACCTCCACTCATAACCTTGCTAATAACACTAACTGTCCCAACTCCTAAGGGCTCTTGCTTTCACAAGAGGGCAAACCGTTACACCAAAAACACCTTTTAAGGCTCACTTCCCTTTTCTATTATTATATCCCCTATCCAACAACAAGCTTAGGTACCTCTTCTTGATTTTCCACCACTTACCACTAGTCACCATGCTCATTATGTTCCCACTTGAGCAACCACCCCTACCATCACTTGATAATCTTGCCTCCATTTTTCAAAACATGTGTTGATTTGATCATCTCTTGAAAAGCTTGATCACCCATGATGTTGTAGCCCCCTTCTTCACTAATCTTGCCTCCTCATGATGTGACAAGATCTCTCCTCATCTTTACAACTCACAACATCATCATCATTCAAGAAAAAAAAAACAAACCAACAATTGTTTTCCTTCCTTTTAGCTTCAAAAAGATGCTTCTTATGACTATCCTACCTTAACTTTAATTGCTAAAAGTTGTTGGGAAGCATCCCCCCTTGTTCATACCTCCTTATCCAATAGGTTTAATTAGTCTCAAACAAGGATAAAATGACCCAACGTTATTTTAATATGACCAACCTACTTCCCCCCTTATCTTAATCTAGCCAACATACTCCCCCCCTTATCCTAACTAGGCCACCCACCCCTCAAGTCCTATTGGGATAAGGTCATATGTTCTAACCCACCTCCTTAAACTTAAAGTTAACCCCAAAACTTCTTTAGCTACCCTACCTAGGCTTAACCAAAACTAGGTAAGGCTAATTAAAGCCCAACATTATAATTTGTGTAATGTCAACAAATTGATATAGATACATGCACACATTGTTGTTTCAAGATTCCAAAAACTTATGCATTCATAGATTGGTTTTTATACAATTATGCTTCTATTATGCCAAAAAAAAAACATGGAATGAAACATTTACCATGTATGCTTAAAGTGGTTCTTGATAGTTGGAATTTTGACTTCATTAATTGTGGTGCCAAATTCTTATGTATGTTCCATTCTATCAAAATGCTTAAATCCCTTCATTCACATTTTTAAAAATTCAACATGAGCATGTGGAATATAAACATATTCAATTAACATTTTGTTTTTGTCATGAATGACATTGCTAGCATCATCACCAACATCAATATCAGCATCATTGTTAGCATCACATTCTTAATTCACTTTTAGTTAGTTGTTAATTCACCCTTAGTTAATTATCAATTCATTTTTAGTTCATTTTTAATTAACTATTAATTTGTTCCTAATTCATTTTTAGTTTAGACATGGGTCACATTGGTAGACATGGGCCACACTTGGGGACAGAACTTTTATGGAAGCTTCTTTGAGTTAAGTTCCCAAGGGGTATATATAAAAGTAAGACCTTTAATTACTTGTCAAAATTGGTGATGAACAAACTAAGGTAAGCTGTGACAAGTAATTTAGCTTGTCACAATTTATTCAACACCAATTTTGAATATGTTTTCTTGTCACAACTTTAAATCATAATACATTCATAATACTATCATAAACCTTAATGTTTGATTGTAGAAAGTTTTTAATACTTATAACATTCTATAAACCAACCTTGCAATATCCACATGTTATTTTAAAAATTACACTATGTATCTAACTTGACATTACAATACCTATATGCCAATTTTGAAAACTATATTGGGCATGGGACCATCCATGCAACACCCCCATGTAACCCACAAACCACATTGTCCAAGGGTACCAACCGCACTATAGCCCCATGCAAACCAAAAATCACATTATCCATGGGTATCAACCCTATCATGTAATACCCCCATGCAAATTGAAAATTGTATTGTGCATGGATAGTGACCATGTAACACATGCAAACCAAAAACCACATTGTGCCTAGGTATTTATCATGCAATGCCCCTGTGCAAACCAAAAACCACATTACGCTTGGGTATCAATCATGCAATACCCCCATGCAAACCAAAAACTGCATTGTGCATACTAGGTACCAACCATGTAATACTTGCATTCGTCCCCTATGTAGAATGGAACCAACCATGCAATACCTACATCTAGACCCTAAACCATAATTGTGCATGTGATCTAATAATGCAATACCTTTTAGTTAAAAACATATTGGAACCCTCGTCTACGGGATTCAACATTGCAATGTTCTCAGGCACATTGAAAACTACATTGTGCAATTGCAATGGTCAACCATGCAATACCTGTCCAAGGGAAGTGAAAGTTACATAATCTATGAAGAGGTTAAAAAAAAATGAAAGAAAAAATAATAACTTTGATATGAAAAGGTGGTGCCTTTCTTCAATTGAAATGGAACACTACATCAACATAATACTCCAAATAAATAAACACACTAAAGCAAAGTGGGAGATGCACACTAAAGACTAATAATTACATAAAATTTTAATAATGCAAATTCAAAAAAATCTCTAAAATCAATTATGAAACAAAATTTAAATGAAACGCAATTTTTTTTAAATGAGTGAAAGAGGAGGAATTAAGTTATCTTGAATAAGTTTTTTTTTCAACTTGAGATGTGTCACCATTTCCTTGGGAAAGAGGAGAAATGAGTTCTTCTTCTCCATATATGCCTAATTAATTTTTCCTTCTAAATCCATATATCACTAATTGGATTTCCCTCAAAAATTCAAGTTAGGGTGGAATATAATTAGAATCAAAAGTTAGGTGAAAATATTATTTTCCTCCTAAATATTCAATCTTGTCAATAGAAATTAAAACCTCCCTCTCCTCTCAAACAAAGTTCTTGAAGAATTTTATTACATTATGTACATTTGATACATTTGGCATTAATTTCTAAAAGTGGAGGTGGATCATTGCAAATCGACAAAAATCATATGTTGCAATTGCAATACTTGCATGTCTTTATCTTGGGGGGAGGGGGGGGAGATTGCAATACTTGCATTTGTCTCAAAATTCCATCATATGATGTTCACATTGTGTAAGTTGATCATACATATTAGTTGGGTGGGTAGGTAGGGGTGAAGTGGATATAGTAGGTAGGTGGGTGGGTGCATGGGGGAGTGGAAATAGTAGGGAAGTGCATTGGGGGAGGGGGGTGTTTGGTAGTTGAAGTGGTCAGTAGTTGAGTAGTTAAGAGTTGGGAAAAAACAACCATGAACAAAAAAAGATCTAAGGAAAGGGTTTAGGGTCAAAAGGCGTTGACCCTTGTGCACTAGAGATAAACAGAAGTCCAGGAGCAAGATGAAGTAAAGCACCTCAATCCAGCCAGCCAGTGCACAAAACAGTCCAACTGGTGCGCTGGTGGGTGCTCGTTCACTTTGGCCGATTACCAGTACTAACGACCCATATCAGGCAGTGTGGGCCTAGGATTCTTCAATTTCTGCTTATATGAGAAAGATCATTTGAGGCAATGATGATAGAGAGAAGTCACTTTTGCAGGTATCATCATCAGTTTTACATAGAGAGGTTGTTTGGTGCAACTTCCTATTGTTGGTGTTCAGATTGTACCAGCCTGTTGTACAGTGGTGGTTGCTTAGAGCACCTACTTCAAGGACTCTGTACGTTGAAGACCATGGGCTGCATTTTGTCACAAATCACTGATATTGGAATGACCTGATATTGAAACTTCCAGTGGGGTTTCTTTTATAGATGGCAAACACATCACCAGTAAACAGCACTAGCTAAACCATACATGAGAAACACTGCAAGCATATATCTTGAACATCACTAGAAAAACAGCACTAGCTAGACCATATGTGAGAAAGATCACAAGCACATCTCAAAGCATGAGATTCAAGGTGAACAAAAACAGTTAAATTTTATTGATGTGCAAAACAGTTCATCAGCAACAGCTGCAGCTAAAAGTACACATTCAATTTCTTAGAAAATCATGCTCAATAGTAGCTACCTGCCACCCTCTGGAACTAGCATGCTACAAGAAGCAAGGAGTTGAACATTTCCAAGAGACCCTTTCTAGGGTCTGATTTACAAACAGCAGACAAGCATGACCCACACTGCCTGGAAATTGCAGAGGAAAAAAACACCTTCCACTTTTCTCCAAATTAACATCACTTTTCCACCACTGACTTAAACAGATAGTACTTGATCAATTAATGTTTTAGAAATCTCATTTCACTCTGCCTTGACCTGATTATCCACCCCTGGCAGAATATTATCACTCTGATCCTGGTTTCTGCAAACCCTTCAGTTTTCTGTAGCCCTTGTCTGTCCCAAATATCCTGTGCATAACCATGAGACAGTAGCAAGGTCAAGATCTCCATTACTAAATCTGCAAGAAGCTTCAGTGCTCACTCATTAGGTCTACATTCAACTGGATCATCAAACTTCCTCGGTCACAACAGCAAAACTAGCAAAGAGTCACAAGAGCAGCAAACTTTCCCCACAAGAGTGTTTGTTGCAGTCAAAAGGTACACACCTAGCTCTACATATAGATTATCTTACAGAAATGAACAGGACTTGTGGTTTGAAAAGGAGAGGAATGAGACAGACAAGAGGGGGAGATCTTTCCTTGTTCACTATAATCAACTAAGAGTTGAAGAAAGTGAAACACTTCTTACCAGTCCATGTAGGTGAAAGTAGAGGAGTAGTTCCCAGACTTAGTGTAAAGCAGCCGATGATGATAGTCATGAAAATCCGCACTGTTTCAAAGCAGGGTTGTACAGAACATGAGCTGACATAATACCTGACATTCGCACTAGAGTGTGGTTTTGTGACTGATGAAGCCTTTGCTCTTTTTGCAGGCCCCATAAAAATTTAAATACTTCAACTGCTTGTGTCAATCCTAAGTACACCTGAAAATGAGGAGGAGGTTCTTGGAAGTAGGCAACAGGCAGAAGTTTTGTACCCTCCATAGATAGGAAAGAGTCTTGACAGGCTCCATGGGAAGTCATAACCACAGTGAGCTTCAACAGTCTCCAGCACCCGCACACTCATCCAAATCCACAGGGTGAACAAGTGAGGGCCAGTTATGGCTGGTCCAAAGATGGTAGCAAACCCAAGAAACAGAATCTCAAGCGGGTGTGCATACTCTGAGGTCAATCCAAATGGTGTCGCATACCTGATGTGCATCCCACCACAACAGAAATCACTCACAGATGGTCACATAGGTTCCATAGGTGTTTTGCTCAATTTGTGCATCTCACTGACCAGCTGCACCTATTCATCAAAAGCCCCATACACAGGTTACAGGTATCATGGGTATGATTCAACTATGCTGCGGGTATCAGTTAAGAGATTGTACTAGAATGCCACATATTTTGAAGTTCTTTGTATGTACAACCAAGAACTGAAATTCTCAAGCACATCAGTAATGTTGAGAAATGTGTGTCTGCTGGATGAGAAGAGATGGTACACACTCATGGTGAACACTGTGAACATGCTTGTAGAGCCACTTGGTGTGCAAGAAGCGGTGGCCCCAATAGAAGATGAAATCCTCCAAGATGAAGTATGACAATATCTGAAAGGATATCACTTTCCTGCATGTGCCCACTTTCAGTCATAATAAACACTGAAAATTTGGACAACTTCAAGTAATATATCTCATGCTTTCCCTTTGAAACCAAACCTTGTATCAGTTGCACAGCATACATCAAAACACAAGATTTACCAGGAGGGTAAGGGAAGTTGACTGGTGAATCCCATGTACTTGAACACAGGGTAGGACACAATCATGAGGGGAAGATTCACACAGGTGTGATAGAGCAATAGCCGTAGTACACATTTCTCCTGTGCAGCTGGTGTGTTCACCTTTCTCTACACATTCCAGCACATTCCAGGCCAATTTTTAGAAGAGACAGTGGAAGCAATATTCCAGTGATATTTATCAAGAGCTTTGGTGCCTTTAGAAGGTAGAAGAAGTGACAGAATAACTTCAGATGCAACAAGTGCACAACAAGCCAGGATAACAAGGCATTTCTTATGTGTTCCAGCCACTGCCTCCCCTTTGTAAACTTTCAGTGTCCACGACTAGCAGATCGCTGTCCTGATGTGAAACTTCAGATTTCTGCACAGGTTCTTAAAAAGAAGGCCAGTATAACAACATATTTCTTCCGTATCCCAAGTTCCTCTTTGTAAATTTTCAATGTCAATGAAGGGCGGATCACTGTCCTGACTTACCTTGTAACCTTTCATTTTAAGAGTTGAATCAGGAGCAATGCTTCTTACCTGTATCTTGTACTTCTGAAGGCCCCAACACTCCATCATGAGGTAAGGAAGGCCTGACAGGAAGAATACACCCTCATGAATGATGAAGCTGCCTAGCGATGCCAACTGAAAGTCACTGAAGTTAGTTGTCAAATACTGCGCACCACCACCACCAGCAAAGCACCCAATGTGACCACATTTAAAACACATCCTGGTAAAAATATGCTATGAATCCAAATTCTACCCCATTTTGCAAGGGTAAAATAGACTGAATCTCTCTCATCCCACAAGTATACAGAGTCAAAAACACCAACTCTGAATAAATCTAACCCTTCCAAAATTCACCAAGAGGTGAACTCTCAAAATTGGTAATGACAAATCAATATTGAACATAATCCTAGCATTATCACAGCCAAAACACACTGGATCACAAAGGAGCAAAAGGCTCAAACTTGATTGTTGAATCATTGCACTCCAATTCTCCTAATGATTAATAGATTCTAGACACCAGTGGTATCAAATGTTCTGGCAAATAATTCAGATTAGTGACACTGATATGTTTGGAATTTGCATCTACTCTAGGGAAGATTGTAATATCGAGGATTCACAATATGTTGCTACATAGCAAGATTCAATATCTATGAGTGACATTGTCTCCTGAACATAATGAAAGACAAAACCAAACCACAACCTTCTTAGGCTTGGTTGCAGGCAACTTTCAGATCAACCACAGCTCACATTTAGATGGAAAAAACCAACCTCAAAACTGTATGTGTACACCACCCTACCAATGATTAATTATACCTCAGGGGGTGAGTGGATAGATCCAAGAGAAATTGTCAATCCTCAAAGGAATTACAGACAGCAAGCTGTGTCAAAGAAACCAATCCTTAAAAAGAGTCCAGTCAGAAGCCCAAGACAATGGGGCTTAACTGTCCCGGCAGTCAACAAGGGCAGAGGAAATGAGGCAATCTCAGATTCTTCAAGGATGACGATCTGACGGATGCCTAAATTGGAAAACCACCGCAGGAATGAGATACACAAGAACCAAAAAACTGACACCAGGCTCACAATGCAGTCACAATGAAGCCGAAATACATCACGATAGGATCCACGATAGATTACACTCCCCTCAAACATTTGCAGAGAAAAAAACCACAAAGCCTCACCCCTGCTTTCAAGAAACAATGCAGGAAGGACCAGTCCTCAACCACTCGTTGAACCCCGACAGACGAACATATACATGCAGAAAGGACCCCAAATGCATCTCAGAAACAGAAGCTTTTGCTTACTTACCAGCCATCCCGACTCTAATAAAGACGCCATTCCCCTGCCCTCCTGTCACAGCACGCGCTTGCACCAATTCCTACTTTGCAGCTGCAGATCGATGCACACTTGGTCAGGCTTTTGCAGCGACCACCGAGTTGGCACTCGCGCTTTGCGCACAGACACGCAGAGAGCGCGAGAGAGAGCGATTGTCTCTCTCTCTCACACACAATCGAACCTTGGCACGCACTCGCTTCAGCTCTGCTGTATCTTCCCTCGTGCGTTGCACTAGGCTTCGGGGAGACCACGACACGGTTTGTTTGTTAGTTGGTGCAACTCAACGACCTGTGACCTGCGGACAATAACTCTAACCGACGGATAAGACCGGGGACTGTGGGGGTTATTTATTTACTTGGGGCTAACTCGGGAATATCTTTGGAAAGTTGGAAATTTGGGAAGGGGTGGGGGGAGAGGACCGGGACAACTGTCGACGCAGTGCGCCACTGTTTAGGGTTTGTATGGACTTGCCATTGGTGCCTTTTCCCTTTCGCCATCTCTCTCTTTGGTAAATAATGCAAAGCTGGTAGCCATCTTGCCGACACGGGCACTTATTAGGCAGCAATCCTGTATGTGGTAGGTAAAACTCGGCTGTTGTCACCCAGCACCCACCAATGCATCAGTTGTGAATAAAGGCTGTTTTGCCTGTTTTGGAATGAACCCAAATCATTTAACCTAAACCAAACCAAACATTGAGGTGGGGTTTATTCTTTTCTTTTCACTGGCTCACCTTTCCTTTAGATTTCAAAAATTTCTATGTTGTTTTTCTCTTCCACCATCATCTTCTTCTCTTTCATTGTTGCTGTATTATTATTTTATATTATTTTATCTCTTTTTTTTTGCTATTTTTTTTCCCTTCTTTTTTGTTGGTGCTTTAGATTTTTCTTCTTTTCATTTTTGTTCCTACTTTAGTTTTTTTTCCATTTCTGTTTTCCCTCTATTGTTACAAGTTTTTCATCATCTCTTTCTTTTGTCCTTTTCCTTGTTAAGCATTTTTTTTTCATCACATTGTTTTGTCTACTATCATTACTTGTTGTATGATCATTTAGTTATGCACATCATGTAAGGTATGCCTTTACCCTTTTCTTTGTTTTTTTTGTTTTGATTTGTGAAACAAGAATAGAAGCAAAAAGAAAAAGTAAGAAAAAGAAAGAAAAGAAGACAAAAGAATAAAATTTAAAGGAATGATTTTTTTTCTTAAAAAGATAATGAAAAGGAAAAAAAAAGAAAGACAAAGCCTATTTTTTTTTTTCTTGTTTTTTTTTCTATTTTTCAAATTCTAAAAGAAGAAGTTTGTTTTCTTTTTCTTATTTCTTATTTTTTAAAAAGATGTTATTTTTATAAAAAAATTCAAGAAGAAGAATTCTAGTTTTGTTTCTTTTTAATTGATTTGTTTTCCTTTTTTCTGTATTTTACAAAACAAGAAGATTTTTGGGGCTTTTTTACCCTTTTTCTGTTTTTTAAATTTAAAATATAATTTCTTTTCTTATGTTTGTCTTAAATGTTTTTTTTCCTCCGTATTTTTCATTTTTTCTTGTCTTTAAAACTCCAAAAATATGAAGTTTTTTTCCTATTTCCTTTATTTCCTATTTAAAAAAAAATTTCCATTTTTTTTTCAATATCCAATAGACCATATATGTTCATTCCATAATTTTTTGGGGCTTTGATTTACATTTTTCAAACTTGCATATTAATGTGTATCATGTGTTTGATGAAGACTTTGAATAATTATGAAATATCAATTTGTGACCAATGCCATTCAACTCCAATTGTATGACTATCAACTTTACACTCATCAACATCCTACTAAGGTGGTTACAACAACAAGAACTAATCGATGAACACATGACATGGTGGCTAATGAAAATAGTTTCAGAAAGTAGTCTCTTGATGTTAGAAAATAGCATGTATATTTTACTTAGGTTTCTTTGGCATAAACAATGGCATGGAATTCATGTTTCCATTTTTTTGACATTTTTAAAACTTCAAAATAGATGCGATATTTGCATCAATAGATACAAGTTTTGTCTTATTACAATTGTAACCTCACATTTGTATTATGTTTGTATGCCTTGAAGGTGAGCATTGTTTTAAGACTTTGTTGAAATTTTCCTTAAAAATACGAGTTTCAAACATATTGCAATGTTGCATTAAAAGAATTAAAAAAACATAAAGTTCAATGTGAAATACTTACATAATGGTCACAAAATAAACATTAGTTTTGTTAGAATAATTTAGCAATACCCACATTTGAAACATAAAATGCTAACTGGTTTATTTAGATGGTTTGTGCAATTCCTAAATGTTGGGCATAAAATATGCATGTTCAATGAAAAAAATGATGACAATAAAAAAATAAAAAAGTAGAAGAATAAAACTAATTGTCATTAATAATAATTTTTTTTAAAAATATGATTAGAATGGTTGTTAGTTCATTTAATGTAATACTTTCATATTTTATATATCATATTTTGGCCAACATTAGCATCATGTAAATGATAGGTGAGTAGGTGGGTGGGTAGGAAGTAAATAGGTTTATAGGTAGGTCGGTGACTCTTCACATAGGTATGTACACAAATAAAAAACAAATTAGATCAATAATGTAATTAGGTCAATAAGATAGCAAGGTCAATAGGGTAGTTAAAAAAATTTGTTAAAAGATTTTGTCGAAAAATTAATCTTTAGATTAATTTAAGAAAAAATATTTTTTTTTTCAAAAGGTGGAAGTTTTGCTAATAGGTATAAGTTTAGCCATGAAGAAATAAAAGTTTTTACAAAAAATAAAAATTTAACCAAAAAAAGATAGAGGTTTTGCCAATAGGTAGAAGTTCAATCATGAAGAAATAGAAGTTTTGTCAAGAAATAAAGGTTTAGCAAGGAAGAATTAAAAGGTTTTCCAATTTGTAAAAATTTAATCAAGAAGAAATAAATGTTTTACTTAAAGGTAAAAGTTTAACTTTTTTTTTAAAAAAAATTACTAAAAAGTAGAGGTTTAGTTAGGAAGAGTTAAAAGTTTTTTCAAGTGGTAAAGGTTTAACCAAGGAAAGATAGAAGTTTTATTAAAAAATAAAAATTTAACTAGGAAGAGGTTAAAGTTTCATCAAGAGGTAAAAGTTTAGTCAAAAATAGATAGAACTTTTGTCAATGTGTAGTGGTTTAGCCATGAAGAGATGGAGGTTTTGTCAATAAATATAAGTTTAGCCAAAAAAATTTAAATTTTTGGTCAAAGGTAGAGGTTTAACCAAGAAAACATATAGGTTTTGTTAAGAAATAAAAGTTTTTTCATGAAGAGATAAAAGTTTTGCCAAGAAATAGACTTTTAGTTAAGAAAATACAAAGATTTTGCCAACATGTAAAAGTTTAACCATGAAGAGATGGAAGTTTTGTCAATAGATATAAATTTAGCCAATAAGAGTTAGAAGTTGTGCCACAAGGCAAAGGTTTAGTAAAGAGAGAGGTTTAACCATGAAAAAATACAGGGTCAATAATGTAGCTAGGTTAGTAGGGTAACTAGGGAGTTATGGGGACTAGGTTGGAGGGTAGTATGGTCAGGGTTGAGGAAAAAACACTCCAAAAATAAGAAGGGTCAAAGGTCAGCAGCCCAAAAAGATTGACTGTGGTACAATGTTAGCTTAACACAGGGTCAGGAACCAGATGAAGAAATGCAGCCCATCCTATGGACAGAACGGCCAACTGGTGCACTGTTGGGTGCTGGGTAACGCCATAAAACTCAAGGCAGTGGACTTTACCAGAGTTATAAGGGCCTTTGAGGCCAAGGTGAGCACAAACCTGGTTCCAATAAAAGCCCACAGATGAGGGCTTTATTGTACATAAAACCTTGCATCCTTTTTTTCATTTTTTTATAATACAGACAAAACAAAATGAAAAAAAATGAGTTACATTTTCAAAAACT
>Ga0116230_10003799_pt1 | contig 14774 bp, 9 predicted proteins | sample S1TSphfallax_3_FD_88678 | JGI IMG/M metagenome (GOLD analysis project Ga0116230, IMG submission 88678) | Host-associated microbial communities from peat moss isolated from Minnesota, USA - S1T2_Fd - Sphagnum fallax MG | ecosystem: Host-associated > Plants > Peat moss > Unclassified | place: USA... | reverse complement strand
TGTCCATCCAGGATACAAGCCTAATAATGTAAGCCTAACATGCCCGCGAATGTTTACCGAATGTTCACCGGTTGATCTATAAAATTCGTTAAAATTCGTGCTTATTTGGGCTTCCATACCATTCCCACACCAAGAATTTCATAACTATGCAATCTGCTCCTTGGCTAGAGCCTGAAATGCATAAAGTAATATATTGACCAAGCATCAATGAACAACATCATACCATATCTATGACTTTGTTGAAGAAATCCCCATGATAACATTTCGAAGGTAACATGACAATGAGTGCAATCGAGAAGAGGAACAATGCACAAATTAGCCCAGAAAAACACAAGATGGCAACATTGAACTCAAAACAAGAGAGATATACAACACTACTATCCTTGCAGATTGTCAATCCACGACATGATTAATAATTCAGTATTGCGCTAGAGAACAACACACTTTAACCTTACTTAGAAATTTGATGCAGATCTTGCACAATGCAGATATGTATGCAGGAATTACAAAGGAGATTCAGATCACATGGAGATATAAATCAGTGTATGGAAAACTAATGTATGCCTAACTACACACAAATTTCCATGTCAATACAATGTCAAGGCATCCCACCTTACCACCAAAAATTCAATTCTTAGATGATTTCTACCACCCAACCCAAGCATCATACTGAAGGGCAAACAGAAGACATACCTGAAGCACTAACTTGTCATCTCATGTCACCTCCTCCTCCTCCTCACATCAAACCTGCAGGTCAGCTTAACCCAAGGCCATGTCAATTGTGAGAATTTTCAAGCCAAACTACCATTTTGCATCAAACTTTTTTATCAATAGCCTCACTGTGAAACATTATTGCAAGAAACGAGAATTGCTGCATAGTAAATCTGAATAGTGCACCTGCAATTTTGGTAATGCAAATGAATCCAGATTGTCAACCTCAACAACAAAATTCAGTGCAAAGGAGCACATGCATTTGAATCTGCTCAAAAATGAATGCTCACTCCATTTACGGTGGAAAACTTTAAACCAGGAAAAGCTCTCATCAGTGGGCTTTCAATTCCCACCAATTTTCACCTATTGAAACACATTCTCCCTTCTGATATCTCTTCAGGCTCTCTGAGTCTGCAGATTCTGCTCTTCGATTGAGTGTGAATTGAGCCACTCTCCACTGCCAATGGTACATCTTCTTCATGCCAGCATTAAACTGGCATGAAGTTCAAGTCAGTTCAGCACCCTCATTAACAGTGGACCCAACTATGCATACACTAATTGTGGCAACAGAAGCAGATGTATCTGCTCTGGGAGAAAACTGGGGACATCCATGTTGGAATATCATCTGAGCAAAAATTTCTAACTTTGTGCAATCCTTCTGTCATCAAAGTTCTTGAAGCATGTTTGCTGCAAAGCTTGTTGTTGGGAGGCTCTTCACCTTAGATCAGAATCTTGTCATGGCAATGGAAATGGATGCAATACCAAAAGGTTCAATTTGGCAGCAAGAGTTCGAGGCTGATAGAAACAACCTCGAAAGCAAGTGGCCTTAAGTAAGATGCTTTAAAGGAAGCACCAAGGTTATGTCAAGTGATGAAATTGGACATGCTAATCCCTCCCTTACAGACACATACACCGGTCCCTTATCATACCCACTACAGTGAGATTGGTGTAATGAACGGAACAGGGACAAAATATGTTCACATCCCCATCAGTCTAGTAGACAACAAGAGAATAGATTGAGATGATGAAGTGCATGGTTTTTCTACACAAAGAAAATGGCAAATTTTATTTCCACAACAGTCAAGATTCTGTTCTCTAAGGCACAATTGGATCAGCACACTTCGAGTTCACTCTCATGAGCTATCATAGTCCTTGTTTCTGATTCCAGAAGACACACATATGACTCAGCCCTTCAAATTCTATTATGCCCACATAACCACAAATATAATTCTGTAACAATGCACCACATAAATCCCTGACAAACCCAGATGAATGACCAACCTTTTCCGAGCCCAAGTTCTGAAATGCTCCACTAATACCAGGAAACTTGAACAAGCGACAGATGCCAGTGTTGGCCGGGTATCAGAAAAGATGTGAGAACCGGTCAGGGTCTCAAACCAGTTCTCACCTTGAATACCTCAAGGTATTATTAAGGATGATGCCTTTTTCGAAACCTGTTCAGAGGTTCTCACTGGGCTGAGAACTAACTGCCCATTTGAAACCCTTCCACTTTTTCTTTTTTTAAAAATTCATACCCTATGAAAGTATTAAAAACTAGCAGGGTCAGGGTGTCACTAGTCAGTAAATGTATTTTGGAAGTTGGTAGTGGTAGGTCGGGCTAGAAAAAATTTAAAAATAAGCTTTGCATTGCCGAGGGGATTGCAGAGCTAGAGCACCCCCAAGCCCTTTTCTTCTCTCCTTACTCTTCTTACAAATAAGGAGAGTGTTTAGAGATTGTTTGTGTGCTTAAGTGTTGTTTTTTTCTTTAATTCATCTTGTGTTTTTGTTGCTTGTCGTTTCTTTTTTGCATTGCCCTCTTGTTGCTCATTGTTGCCTCCTTGTTGTGTTTTGTTTGTGTTCATTGGCATCTCCTTTTGTTCTTGTTTTTCATCACATCCTCCTTGCTATGCTTTGTTGTTGCTCATTGGTGTCTTTATGTTTGTGTTTTGTTGGTGCTCATCAACTCTTCCTTGCTATGTTCTATTAATTGCTTATAATTGCCTTCTCAATTTTTGTTTGATATTCTTTGGATAGATTAAATAACTAAAATTGAAACCCATAGTTTTGGTAAAATTCATACTTATTTTTCATTTCTCCTCCAACCTATTTAATATATTTTGAGAAATGGAATCGAGTAAAATGAAAATGTGATGATAATTGATGGTGAAATTGATTTGGTGTAAATGAATGGAATATGGAAGATGAAATGTTGAATGGAAGTTTTCAAATAAAACCAAATACAACACAAGAAAAAATTGAACTTAATGAAAGAAATGAAATGGAAAAGAACCTTCGAACAATGCATGTTCAAAGGAAAATATGGAAGGGATATAATAGGAATGCAATATGTTGGGCTTTTTATTTTGTAAATGAAAACAAAAAAGTTGATCCTAAAAATCTTCAAGTCAAGAAATCTTTGTTTTGTTATAATAGTATTATGTGTATTCTTAATCCAAACATAAAAGAATAAAAAAGACTTATAACATATTATAAAACATATTGTATTTAACAACTTTGAAAAAACATGTGGATAGTGATGATGGAATAATTGTCAAAAATGTGAAAGATGAAGGGTCAAATTTGATTGTAATGACAACTACCTTGAAATCAATTGTGAAATGTGAAGTTTTAGGTGTATATGAAAGTTTCCAACACACTTGTTTTGGCCATGTTTTTTCTAAGGTGTGTTAGTACGCTACAATTGATGAAAATGTTTGCAAAACCCTTAGATTTGTTTCTATCAAGTATGCGTATTTAAATTTGCAGAAATGTATAATTTGGCCAAAAAAATCGAGAAGGGAAAATAAGAATGGAACAAGGCATGTTTAAGTTTGAACATTTGTCCTAAAAAATTGAATACTCCAATGAAAACAAGGTGAATTTTTTATTTTTTACAACCTACTTTCCTCCTTTTCTTTATTTAATTTTTTTGTTATTCAATTATGCTTATTTGATACATATATTAACATTTGTTTAATTTTGGTTGCAAATTCAATTCTAGTAAAATTATTATGTTCCAAAAGGCCTTGCAATTCAAGGATATTATTATCCTTTGTTACAATAGGTAAAATACTATTAGAATTAGTGGCAAGGTACCCCTTCTTCTTACTTGGCACATTTATCAAATTATTATAGATTATTTAGTTTCTCTTCTTGTGAATGCATGTGTTTTGAATCAGTCTCATAGCCACTAGTTATTGTTTAATGCATTGTAATATGCCATTACCATGTACTTGAAATGTAAGGAAAAAGTTACAAACCCACTTGTTAATTTGATTGATGATGATTTGGAATTGTCCTTGAGTTATTTTTGTTTGTCAACAATATCCAAAAAAAAGTTTGTGGTGTTATATAACCTTTCCTTTATTTATTTAGAAGATATGAATGTTTAATGTCAGACCCTAGGTTTAAAAACCTTTGTCTAGTATTTTCTTTTATTGGTTGTGAAAAAGGGGTGAACATTATTGAAAAATATGATAGATTATCATTATATCCTTTGCTATATAATGAAACGTTGTCATTATTTACACCTAATGGAAAATTTTGAAGTTGGATGTGTAGATCGAACAATACATCTAGACCTAATTTGGATATTTTTGAACAAATTCCAAACAATAGAATTTGTCACCAAAGAAATGTCAATTTGTAAATGTTACCAAGTGGATTCCAAAGAAATCAAGTGCCCTCTTCAATGGTGGGCAAAACAGAAGCCATGTTTCCTACTATTCATTTTTTGGCATATCAAATCCTAAGGATTGTTGGGTCACAAATTAAGACACTAAGGATTTTTCTTTAGTAGGGATACTTACAAACTTGAAGAGATGTTGTTTACAATTATAAATTTTTAAAAGATTAATATTTGTGAGCAAAAACTAGCCAAATGATCCTAGAATTGATTGTAAACCACCTTCCAATTTGGTGCATCTCATTGAAAAGGATTTAAAATTTGAAGAGAAGTTAAAAGCATTTAAAGGTCATAAGAAGAAATCTTGTCCTTTTCCACCCCCATACATTACGAGGGTTGGCAATGTAACATTATGTATTGAACAAGGTTGCAACCAGTTCTCATTAAATTGCTTTAACATCTAATGTTGTCATCATTATTTGCAAAATTTAGTGGGACGATGTTTGCCTCCATGACCATTGACAATTTGGCATGTCCATTTTCATGAAAAACACAATGTAAATCCAAACCTTCAATTTTGGGGTGTCGAGTGATCTTGTGCACACTAAACCCTACACCATAAAAGCAAGAGGATCAATAATGAATGTGCATATGAAAGCACAAGATGTTGTGTTCTTCATAACAACATTACAGAGTGGGTTGTTACAACAAGACAAGGAATTAGGGTCTAGAACTAAACCAATAGCCTTAATTTTGTTGCATTCCCTTCACATGTCTTATCTTTTACGCTCTAGTTCCCCAATTGACAATGAAAAGAAAATGGCCAAACATCCTCTATGAGGAAATAGCCATACTTGGTTACAAATGAAACTTGATGCAAAAGCCAAAAATGTTAGGTTCCTACAATTAATGGCTACATAAACCATAATGGAAAATTTTATATTCACAAAATATAGTGGATTTGGGACCTTTATTTGAAAAATCCATTAGCTATTAATTAGACAAACTACAATTGTATCTTAGGTCAAACAAATTTGAAAGGAAGGAATTTATTTGTGCATGTTTATTTGCAAGTTGTTTTCATGGTTACTACTTTCAAATTATGAATTAAATATGTAACTTTGCATTGACCATTCTTTAGTTGGCTTTAGTCATGTAATCATATTCATGGTTAAAAGTTTATGTCTAGAATTTTTAAAATAGCACATGTTTACAATGTGACTAAATTTGGTCACTACACATATTTTGTTATAATCATAGATGTCAATTTTTGGCATTGTGTGTGAAAAGGTTTGAATGGTTAACCACACATGTTCAACCCCTAATACAAACATTTTATTGATCTTTCCACTATTTTCCTCTTATCTATATTCCTAATTCATTAGCATAGTACACACAAAGATATACAATGTAAGGTATATGCAACAAACAAAATCCTAAATCAACTTCATCTACCTCCACTTTGATTTCAAGTTCCAATGTTCTTTAATTAAAATCTAAATTATGTTGATTTTTTCATCATAATTTCAATGTTGAAATCTTTTCATAAAATAAAATATTAATCAATTGATAATTTCATTTCCCCAACTAAAATGATAATACTTCTCTTCATTGTCATTATATTATGCTTGAGAAACATCTTTTGGCATCAACCTTTTGACAAGTCCATTGATATCAATTTTCTCGTATTCATTGTGATCACTTATACATATAAAATGATAGCTTACTAATATTCAATGAATTATAGTGAAAGTTAGTAAACATACAACAATTAAAAGCCATTTCCTAGCATATATGAATTGAGAAACATCAATGGCTATAGTATAATTCTTCAAGTTCTATGTTATTGTGTTATGATGAAGTTTTTTCAGAATAATTTCTTGTATGGAAGTAGTGCCTTGAATTTGTCAACAAAGGTTGGTTTCTTAATGTCAATAAAAATCCTTTCAATGTCTAACCATAGACACAATGTTTCTTTAGTAATTCATTAACATTTCTAATGAAATGATCTATTTTTTCCAAGAAGAAACAATGCCATTCTATACTAATTGTTTAATCCTAGGCATTTTGATACTCTTTTTGTCTAAACCATTTTGCAACAAATAATTCCCAATGAGAAAGTAACTTTGGAAAAACACATACTAATTCTACAACTATATTTATAAGATTTATTATTATATCCATTCCTAATTTCTTCACATGAATAGCCCCAATCATATAATTTTGTTTGGTTATCCCATTTATTAAAGGTAATAAGCTGACAGAAACTTAAACTTGACACACACACTTCAACTTCTTCCATGAAGTTGATCAATTGAAGGAAACATTCCCAAACATGATACCAAAAATTTAATGATAGAGTTTTACCAATATTCCCTTTATGTTTTACCATTGTTGGGTCTTTATCCATTCTATTATTCCACACACCATGTGTTAGAACAATAAAAATAACTATCTAACTTGGAAAACTTAAGGTCCTTTTATGATACCTAAGTACCTACCTACCTAAGATATTGCCGACCTACTACCTACCTAGGTACCTACTATTAACTAGCTACCTACCTACCTACTAAGTAGTTACATACCTACTAAGTAACTACCTACTTATTTACTAAATAATTAAATGACTACCTAGGTATGTACTTACTAGGAAATCAAGAGGTAGCTATGATGGTAGGATGTCATTTTTGTTTGTTCAACTTGACTAAATGACTTATTTGACTAAAAACCCACTGGTCATTTTAACCAAAGATTTTTTTTGTTATCCAACTTGATTAAATGTCCCATTTGATAGGTAATCATATGGGTAATCATTAGTCAAATTGATCAATTAAGAACTACAATGTCCATTCATATAGTGGACCTTTGTTAAAATGGACATTTCACTAATAACATGAAACCAATCAATCAAACTTGAACACTTTGAAAACCCATGTTTTTCTACTAGTGTTTGTGAAATTTCATATTCTCATATTCTCTAATTTCTTAATCTAAATAAAAACTCACAACATTCACAACCTACTAAATCTTCTAACTATCAATATTTGAAGAAAACATAAACATGCATGCATACACACACATTACTTAAAGTTTCCAAATTCAATTACAATAGACACATAATATCACATCATATCTAGAATAAGTCTTAATGTCAAACATCTCCCTTTATATACTGTGGATAGCCAATGAGTAATGAACTTTTGAATTTTGCCTACATTTTTTGTTACACTTGCAAAACTATTGGATATGGACTTTTATTTTACAATGTGTTAATCTTATGTGTTTGAAATTTTGGGACATTAGATGAATTATGTTTAAGAAACTAAAGATCCATTGAATGAATGGAATGTGATTTTAATTTATTATGTTATGAACTTTTTAAAACTCCAAAAACTATAAGTATTTTAAAAGTTTTTTCAACATTTAAAAATAATTTATTTTGAGATTTATTTTATATGTCTTATAGCATCATGATTTGAAATTGGAAATGGAAAAAAATGTTATTTGCAATATAATCTAAATATTCATATTTTAGGCTAATTTTCAACTACATTAAAAAAAGACTTTGAAAAGAAACTCTAATTTGCTGACATTGTGACACCTTAATGTGTTTTTGCCCATATGTCCAAGTTTTGAAAATAATGGTTATTTCTAATCTAAACTTATCTTATCAATGTTTTTCTCAATAATTAACATAATAAGTGAAAAATGTTACATATTATGGTTGAATTTTTTAAACATGAACTATTTTGACAATGAGGTGTGTTAACTTGGAAAATAGTATTTAGATTGTAAAAGTTTGTAATTTAATGAAATGTAACAACACTTAAGGAATACATAGTTTTATATAAATATTTTGGCCCAAATGTAATGAAATTACCACATTATTAATAGAGTTTCAAAGAAATTAATGTTAAATGCTATTAATTCCATGTGAAATTTGTTAATTTAATTCATGGGTCAAATTGACCACATTAGTGGCATTTGGACAATGGATACCATATTATCATAAATTTCCGTATCAAAGATTTCATTGTCCCCTTAGGGGACTGTTTTTTTGTATTTAAAAGCTATGTGTAGAAATATAAACTCCCATATATTGGTTATTGGGTAAAAATTATAATTCAATCCATCATTTTCTTTTCCAAATTTTCTACTAAATGTTAGTAACAAACATCTCGAAAGAGATTTAACAATAAATGGTGACCTATTATTAAGACATGTCAAAAAAATCCTTTTATAGTTTGGATACAAGTACAACAACAAATAATAAACATATAGAAGAATTGACCCAAAATATCTCCTTTTTTGTGATCTTCAAAAAAAGGGAATATTGCAACAAAATATTTTTTAAATTTTTTTTGCAAATTTTCAAATTTTCAAACACAATTTTTATTTATTTAATTAGTTTATAATATAACTATGTTTCTTTTCAAAATTTGAATATAATTAATGCAGGGCATATATGCCTTAATAATAGGTGTTAAAAAAAGTGACATAAAAAAAGAGATTTATAATAAGGATTAATTGTTATTAAGTTTAATTAGTACAATGGAGAGGGTGTAATTTATATTGAAGGTTTTGAGTGAATGAAATAGTGCTAATAAGGTTGTATTTGTTTAGTTAAAACTAGGAGTTAACAAAGGCCTAAATGTAGAAACTTGGTGGTTCATCTACTTAGGTTGCAATGCACACCTTGTTTGCACATTTTATTTTTCTTTTTGTCGTTTTTTCCATCAAATTAAACTAAATGTTTATTGTTTATAATGATTTTGCAGGTGCCAAACATGGTCTTCATCATCTAAATGTGATATGGTATTGACATGATTATTGATAGGTTTTTATAATTAAAGTTGGGCATTTGGGCATGATGTTTTTTTAATCATGCACAATCATCTTACCCCTTCACCATTCCCGATGTTTTTAATTTAAAAGAAGAATACCAAAATTCAAAGAGAACATAGAATTTTAATTAAATTTAAAGTGGTGTAAATTGATAAAAACATGGTTAGGTCACACATTTTTGACATTTTGAAGAGTCCACATTTTACACTAACTAAAATTCTTGTAAGTATAATACTTATCAAATTATAAGTACTATAATTATCCATTGTGCTTTTGATCAAAAGTATTGGTATATTACTTTTAAATATTCATTAAACATGTGATTAGTCCAAAAATCCATATGAAAATTTGAATATTAAAATGTGAAATGGATTATAAATGATAGAAAATGATGAAAAATATGGCATTTAAAGATTTAAAAAATCAAAATTTCATGTTTTAAGAAATTTTCAATGCATTTTATTCTTAAATTCTTCATGGTAATTTTCATTTTTTATTTTGAAAATATTATGATGTCATATTTTTTTAGGTCACATTTTTCATTTTATTTGTGTGATAAACATAGTGTCATCATTTGAAAAGTTCATTATGAGTCCATTTTAAAAAATAACCATCCATATTTTAAAATATGATTCTCGTTAAAGTTTATTGCAACATGAAAATAAAATTTTGATAATGTTAACATGGAATATGATTTTACATTTTTAGTTCATCTACACTCCAAAAAGACAATTGTTTGTGATAGTCCAAATTTAAATCCCCTAACTATAATTCCATCAAATATGTGAATATTATAAATTCAAATAATAACATGGTGTGAAAATTTAAAGCTCTTTAGATAATTACTCCCCCCTTGCCCCTCACAAACAAAAATGTCTTCTATGATGGACATAGTGTGTAAAATTAACACATAGGAACCCCTCCCCTGCCTTGCCCCCGACCCCCTCACAAGATTACATAGTGTGTAAAATTAACATGTGCAAGCCCCCCCAAGAGTGTCACACGCACAATCTTTGTTTAGATACAAGACATGGGGTGAAATTTGTCTAATTGAACCTTAATTTAGGTGGAAAAATGTGTTTCACTCTACCTTTGTTTCCTTTTTAGATTCCCAACCATAAATTTACATGCCCTTGCCCTATTTGGGCAAAATTGACCCATTTGGCATTGGGTTATAGCCCTTTTATGAATAATTCTAATCATAAGAAACATGAAGCTTGTTTTAAAATTATTGAGGATATGTTGATTCAGAACATCCAAGTACAATGGGTTTGACAAAAAATGGAACTATTCCAATACAATTGGTTTAGTTATTTGGCCAAATCCACTTTGCCAAAAGGCTAAAGTTCACATCCGCTTGACTACTTTGTCAACTTCACTTTGTTAAATTACCAAATTGATATCACTAAATCACCAACTCCACATAAGATCACCTAATTTTCAAGTTGTTTAATGAATGAGTCCATCAACTTGGAGGAGGAGGGGGGCATGTGGGAAGGGTGTTCTTTAATTTTATGAGTCCTAATTAGAAATAAATGTTAAAATAAGATCTATGTAGATTTTAATTGTAGGCAAACACATGGAATAAATCCATCCATGTCACGTTAACTTAACTTTCACAAGCTACATAATGAAAGGCTTGAACATCTTCTCTTTTGTTCTTCTTTTTGAATAGGTGGGGTATATTTTTAATTTTATGACTTTTTGAAGCTTGAGAATTACCCTTTCAAGGTGGCACGTAGAGTCATTTACTTATTTATTTTTGGTTGTCGTGGTGAAGCAAAGGCGTTTTAAAAAAAAAAATGGTTCTTTGAAGCTTGAAAATAACCATTTCAAAGTAGCATCTAAAGTCTTTTCAACTACATTTTGACACTAATTTGAATAGTTTAGAACATGTGTGTGCACATGTGTTTTTTTTTTCATGTCCAATCTTTTTGAAACATTGTGATATTGAATGAGATGTAAATGCCAAGAAAATTCACATATCACAATGGGTAAATTTGACTAATCATCCCCCCCCCCCATGTGAATCTTTGAACACTTCATTAGATAGCTTGAATTGGATAGTTTTCTTTTTGGGTAGATTTTTGGGCATCAAAGGCATTATTTTCAAACACATTGTAACTTGTTAAATTTTAATTATTAACAATTTGTAATCAAACATTCATTAGTTTGCAAAATTAGGTTGACTTGCCAAGTGTGGCAATGTAATACTAACAATGTTGAATTGATAACATGGAGTTGGTGAGTTGGTAATGTGGATTTGATGATTTTGCAAAGTGGTAAATGAATGTGAACTTAACATTTTAAAGAAGCGGATTTGGCTAAATAAGAAATGTCAACTTGACAAATAATCAATCAAATCATATTCCATATGGAACACAATATAATTATGTCAAAGTTGATATTAAGAAAGAGGTTCTTCATCACCTTTAACTCCTAGCGGTTGGGGTCAAAAGTCATAACCTCAATAAATGTAAACATGGAAGGATTTTACATGACAATCCATTATTGAATCATTAGTTGCTAACATTAGTGGAAAAACATGATTTTTCAAACTATTCAAACTTATTAATTGGTTTTTTTCTACTTGTGAAATGTTCTTTTCAACTAGAAATCAACCATATAAATAGACATTATAGTTATTCATTGATCAATTTGATTAGTGATAACCCATTTGACTACTTATCAAATGGGACATCTAGTGAAGTCAAACAATTATTTTTCTTTTAGTTAAGATGGCCAATGGGTTCTTATTAAATGGAACATTTAATTAAGTTGCACAAACAAGAAAACATCTTTAGTCAAGATAACTAATGGATTTTTAGTCAAATAAGATATCTCATCAAGTTGGACAAACAAAAATGACATCCTTCCTATTACCTTCTATCTTTATTATTACCTACCACCTATTATGGTACCTAGGTACCTACCTAATTATCTACTATAGTACCCAGTTGGTACCATCTTAGGTACCTAGGTCATTTTAAACTAGTTACTATGGTAGGTAGGTGGGTGTGGTGGGTGGGTAGGCTAGGTTTATGTTAGGTTGATAGGCAAATAGGTGGCCAATACAACTCCTATTTACTAAGTTATCTATTTGATTTTTAAAAATTATCAATCTATTTACTTTAAACATAAGTCTACTAGATATACAACATGAGATGTCAAATAAAAAATAAATGTTGTTAACAAAATTAACAACTTCTAAAGTTGTAGTTCATTGATAAGGACTTGATTTATCATCATTGAGGTGAGGGATTCAATTCTTAGTACTTGCAACCTATGTTCATATTTAAAGGGCTAAGTTAAGTTGGATAGTTAAGCTAAGTAGGTTAGGTTGGGTAATTAAGTGAAGTAAGCTAAATTGGTTAACTAAGCTGAACTACCATTTAGTTACTTACCTTTTTTGACTTACCTATTCAATACCTATTTACCTACCATTGTAATTTTATTTTTAAAAATAAATTTATAAATAAATTATTCAAATTTGATCAATCAAAATGATTAGTCAAATAATTTGTTGCCCCATTCGAAATGATCACCTAATCACAACCGACATGTTAAAATTGGCTTGCCCAAAATGATGAAGGATTATTTTTACAACTATTTAAATGGGATATTCTTTTACCAAAAGTTTGAGTCAAAGAAATTGTGTTTTTTATTAATGTAATGATTGAGATTAACTTAACCATAAGTACATAATTTGGAGTCATTAAAGAAAAAATTATGCATGGCATTAAAATTAAGGAGAGGACTGCATAATAAGGCTATGATCAAGAACCTTGACAATATAACTTCCAGTAGATAAAGAATTTGACATGGACAAGTTAAGGGGACTAGTAGCATCTATCACATTTGAAGTTGAATTAGATCCAAAAGAATACTCCAATGGAATAGTTGGCCGAACATATATGAAATGATCATTATTGCTTTCATGGCCTTTAGATGATTCTATATTAAATTGATCCAATCGGAACTCTTGAAGCATTTGCACCACTTGAGTCATGGATGGTCTTTCACTGCCTCTTTTCATCACACAGAAAAGGGAGAGTTCAACAAGTTTTGAAAACTCCTTTGGGTCAAATGCACCTTTCATATTTTGGTCAGCCAATTCTTGAATTTGGTTGGATCTCCAAGATGTAATCACCTACATAAATACAAATAAATCGTCACAATTTGTGAAAAAAGTTGTAGATAATTAATTTCTATGTGAACATGAATGAAAGAAATAAATTTGATAAAATCAATCACCTTACCCTATGTGCAATGTATAGTTGATTCTGACCGGTTAAAATTTCCATCATCACAATTCCAAATCCATACACATCACTTTTGTTTGTAAGCATCCCATTCTCTTGATACCTGCACACAACAAATACCATTTTAACAATGTTATTGTATATGTGTATGTAGGGCTCTGCCCTTGATTCACAAGGTGTAATGCCATATGCCCATGCATTGACATGCCTCGAAGTTGGCAAGTTTGGTAGGGCCTTATGGACCTGTCCTATGCATGGGCATTTTGTAAAATGGTATGGCCTCCCACAAGGTCATTATGTGTAGGATAATGTCCTTGGAGTAGGGATGTTCATGAAATAAACACCTTCTTGAGGTAGAGCCAAGGGGTAATTATTTTAGGAACTCCCTTCCTTTGAGGGTGTTATTAAAAGTAGAAATTGATGAAATTTTTTGTTTTAATTTTGTGTTTATTTTTTGAAAGAATTTGAAAAAAAATTATTCTGGTGATTTCATTTTTCTAAATGGTTGGCATTTTATAATAATATTTCCAAATACATTGGAAAAGTTTTTGGAGGTTTTTACAACATAACCTATTTGATTATTGGTGCAAATAACAACATAATAATATACAAAAATTGATGATATATCTTACTCTGGATCAAGGTAGCCTGGAGTCCCTTTCACAATTGTGGTAATATGGGTGGGTGTATTTCCTTGCTCAATTGCTCGAAGTTTGGAAAGCCCAAAATCAGCGACTTTGGCTTCTAACTTGTTTGTGAGGAGTATGTTACTGCTTTTTACATCTCGATGAATAATTGTAGGGTGGCACTTGTGATGAAGGTATTCAAGCCCTACAGAAACGTAACCAAAATAATTTAAAATCAAGAATTGTTTCATTTTTATTCCATTAAAAAGATTTCATTTTCACATCTATGTTTCCATCATTTGTATAAAGTTTTGAGTATTTAGATATACAAAATGTATTTGTTATGTCCTTAAAATAAAGGATAATCATAATTGTGAATAGAAGGGTCAAAACACTATACTAGGAGTGAATGTAATTACTTCATAAAAAAAAATTGTGAATCCCTTTTAGACCATTTAACTTAATCATATGAAATTTTTTTCTTAAAGAAATATTTTGCAACTTGTTATTAAAATACATATATTTGTCCCAATATATCACATGTTTTGTGTTAGTCATTGTTAAATAAATATGAATTTTTCAAAATGTGCAAATTTTATTAAATTACATTGTGTTTCATTTTGAAATAAATCATAATTTTGAATCATATCAAAATATGCAAATTATTTTAGGTTCTATTGTTTTTTATCGTAAGCTACAACTTTT
>Ga0116230_10003797_pt1 | contig 14779 bp, 4 predicted proteins | sample S1TSphfallax_3_FD_88678 | JGI IMG/M metagenome (GOLD analysis project Ga0116230, IMG submission 88678) | Host-associated microbial communities from peat moss isolated from Minnesota, USA - S1T2_Fd - Sphagnum fallax MG | ecosystem: Host-associated > Plants > Peat moss > Unclassified | place: USA... | reverse complement strand
TTTGCACTCCCGGGAGCATGTGATGTGACTCTCGGGTCTACTTTTAGGCCCGCAACCTCTCAACCTCCTTGCCTTAGTCGCAAGCCAAATGCTAGGGTTGCGACAGACCTTGTGTGGTTTTGTGAAGAAGAAGAATTAAAAGAAGACTTGGAAAAAATCTATGGGATTCGAGACCTTGTGTGTTGGGGGAAATAGAAGAATCTCTTGGGAGAAGTGTATGTTGTAATACTATGAAGGAAAGAGTAGTGAAGAAATGTACTTGTGTTTTGTGTGTGATTCTTTAATGGAATGATGGTTGAAGAACTTTTACTGCCACATCAAGGTAACAACCAATATGTGTTAGTAGGAAGAGTGAAAACATTTGAAAGAAATGGTTTACATACTAGGAGGGACTACTACAAATGGTAAGTAGTGATTAAAAGGGAATGTAACTTGTTGCAAATGTTAAGTAATGTCGGGGGGGGCGTTCTAAGGGGCTACAATCGTTATGCATGGTAACTAGAAGGTTTATGGGCACTATTAAGGTGATACAGTAGCTATGGATAGCATACAAATCCACTAGGGCAATATTAAGGGGCTTTGAAAGTATTGCAAAGTCTTGGAGAGTAGTTATTCTCTAGTTATGATTTTCTCCCATGTCCTTTATTTTTCCCATGTGCCCCTTGGATTAGCTTATAGACAGGGTGGTAGGTTTGTTCTTAAACAATAGACCTTACCCTCTTCCTTTGTTATTTGTGTGATTTCTTACTCATTAATTGAATAGTTGTACTAAACTAAACAAGTGAAGGTAGGTTATTCTTTGAGTGATGAGGTGTTGACCTTGTTCCTTCGATCTTACCCCCCTAGAGGAAGGAATGATTAAGGACTGCATTTTCACCCTTTTACAAATAAGATGGGTTTGATTTTTTTATTTTTATGATATTTAAATAATCATGACCCGGGTTTAGGTCTTAAAAACTGAAAGGAGAGCGATTATGTGGTGGGGGTTGGGGTTAGGGTATGTGGCTAACCAAATATAAGGCCTAGTTCTTTAGCAAAAACTCGAACAAATACAAAAAGTTATTTTATTATTGTTTTTGGAAGATCCCCTTAAAAACACATGTTGGGTCTTCAATAATTCCTACAAAGCAAGGTCTCTGCCAAGTCTTTAAGGCTTTTACAAACAATCTTAATATTTTTAAGTTTACAAAGCAAGTTCTTAACAATTTAAAATGACATTAATGTTTTGCAAGCTTGAGTACATGTGTTATTTGAATGTACAAGCACCAATCAGAATTAATAATGCATATTTATTATTTTTAACAACTAAGAAAGCTTGAAGATTTTATTTTTCTTCCAATCTAAAGGTAGCATAATCTAGGTATGAAACGGTTATTGATTTGGGTTTTTTTTTAACACGCTACCTTGTTATTTTCTTCGGGTAGGGTTTAATTACAGATATTTGAAATTTTTAAATCACCAGTTATGAAATGGGGATGGGTGTTGATTTTCGAAAAATGCCAAGTAGGAGGGGGGTCCGGGTTTTTGAAAAAGTAAAACTAGCAAGCATATATGCATATACCCGGTTTAATACCCGATGCAAAAACAAATACACTGGTATGCACCCAACATTGATGAAAACCTATTGTCACACATTGATGATTCCTATCCTTTCACAATAGCATATAGGTTCTTATACATGAAATATCAATAGATGGGCATAAGGTGTGCAAGGTGTACAATGGTAAATCTTGGTGTGCATGATGGAATGTTGTAAAAAGGTCCAAGTGACCCAACACCCATGAACCCACCACCCAAAAAAACCTATTTATTAGGTAATTTGGATGATTCCTAACCTTTATACAAGTAGTTCAGCTTTTGTCAATCACCCATTGACCCTTAACTCCTACCTAACCCAACATTTCCTACCCCCACCTCCTACCTACTTGAATTACAACGAATAAAATCCCCCATTTCATGCGTCCCATGTTTCCATGTTTTCCTTCCATTATCATCACCAAGCTACCCTCCACGTTTTATTCCAAAGTTGATTGAAAGAAAAGCTTGTAAAGCTCAAGTGGGAGAGATGCCATCAAATGAGTTCTTGACATAGTTATTCCCCTCATTTGTATGTTTTTAAAGTTTTTAAAGCAACATAGTTGCATTACAAGGAGTCAAATTTAATTCCTCATAAGGCAATAATGTTATTTCATTAAGTTGCATTATTATTATTTAATAGCATTTGTGCATTGTTAAGCCAAACATTGCTTTTGTTTTCTTCTTAGTTTTTCTAGCATGTGTTAATTTTTGTTTTAAAGTTCTACAAGGGATTAAAACTCACTTTAAACAAATTTTCAATTTATAAGATTTTGTTTTAATTGAAAAAAACTAAGCTCCTAGTGTTGTGGTTCTACAAGGAGTTTGGCTCCTCCTAAGCTTGTTAAATTTCCCTTCAAACCAAAATTGTTTAAAAATGTTGTGATGAATTTTTTAACTCCTTTATTTTTTTCGTTAATTTTTTTTACAAGGAGCCAAGCTTTTTGAAGAACCATAATGATGGCATTGTCATGGTTTTAATACAAGCCAATTCTTTTTCAACTCTAGGTTTTTTATTTTTCAATATTTAAAAATAGAAATTTGATCCTTGTGGCATCCTTTTTTATCTTTTATATTTGGTCGTTTTGCACAAATCATTCCTTGAATTGTATTATCCCAAGACATACAATGCAATTGTAGGGTGAAAGTAGACTAACGTGAAACAAAAATGGTAGAATTCAAAAGTCCATTTGAAGGTTAAATTACATTATGTAGGACACCTAAAATTGCATAGGTTGTGTGAAAAGGTGTCATTATATATTTGTCATAAGGACTTGAATAATCATATTGTAGCTTATGATAATCTTATATTTGAAATATGAAAATCTAAATTAATAATTTGAATGAATAAAAAACTTTGGTAAAAAAGCTTTTAATTCAATGTTCATTTCAATATTTTGTTATCAACATCCTTCAAAATTGTTTTATTAAATATCAATGTCATGACACCATGTTATATTGAGTCTTTTGTTCATTTAGGGCATTATAGGAAGGTGTATTGAATCCATACTCATGTAATATGGATTGATTATGGATTGTGATAAGTTTTATGTACAACTTCAAAAGTTCATAACAAATTCAATATTTAGAAAATTGCTAAGAAATTTTTACATTGTGTTTTGATATACAAATTCATTGTTGACATGAAACCTCTTCCATCATTTGCACATATAAATTAGAATAAACCATTATTGAAATTTTGGAAACTATTAAAATGTATATAAAAATGCTCCACTTTAGTGCATTTTCACCTTGTAATTCACCATGGTTGAAATTATGTGTGAATCTTTGAGCATGGTGGGATGGTTTTAGACAAAGTGTTTTATTTACATTAAGTTATTTTCATCCCAATAAGTGAGGGAATAATTGTGAATTGATTTGGGATGTTGAACATCTAGGATTTCATAATTGCATTAAATTATCATCAAAAGGTAAAACGTAATATAAGTAAAGGATGAAAGGTGTTACAATATTTGCATGTTGTGATGACAACATTGGATTTATTACACAGGTAGGTTTAATTCATCACTAATTTATTGATATAATAATAGGTAAGTAGGTGGGCCCATATAAATAAGCCCATTTAATGGATAGAAGGTAGGTAGGTAAGCTGGAAATAGGTAAGTAATTAATAAATAATAAGTTGGAAGATAATAAGTAGAAGGTAAACATGTAGGTTAATATAATAAAAAGGTAGAAAATTATACTTGCAAACAAATTATAGGTAGGTAACTAATAAATAAATACACTAACTATGCTAACTAAAGGGATTAGTTGCAGTACAAAAGCCTAATAAAAAAAATCATCTCTAGTTAGCATCACTAGAAAAAATCTTGTATTATGCATTTATTCAATTTATGACTATATGTAAGTAAATGTCATTTGCAACTATGTTTTGTCATTTTTACAACTAATCACCATTAGTTTCAATTTATTATTATTTTTGTGATTATGGTGTAACTAATTTGTAACCATTAAGTTTTACATATTTCCATGTTGATTAATTTCTTAGGCTTTTCAATTCAAAAAGGCATTTATGTCCAATTAGTTGTAAAAGTAGTCGCAACTTGGCTAATTTTACATGATGCACATATACCTTTGATGTATATTACATTGTTTTGGATTATATATTTAAGGTATATTTATATCTTTGTGAATTTAATTATCTTATAATTAGGGCATATTAAGTATTTTTTTTCATATATTGTGACTATGTAGGTTAGGTGAATGTATAAAAGTAATTAATTAAATAGTTAGGTAGGTAGAACTACCTACTATATTTAATACAAATAATCGTTACTATTACTTCTAAGTTATAACAATATTTAGTTAATTAAATAGTTAATAATTGAATAGAAATAACTTACTAGTCAGTATTTATAATTAATATAATATAATATATATATGTTATTTAATAATTTATTTTAAATTAATAATAGCATAAAATAATTCATAATAATAATTATTTGACTACATAGTTAATTAATAATAACTCGGTAATCAATATTTATAATTGATATTTAATATTTAATAGTTATTTGATAATTTATTTTTAAATTATTAATCACATAAACTATGTTATTATTAATATCAATTAACTAATAACTAGTAATACTTATGGTAATAATAATTTCATAATAATAATATCATTTACTATTCATTTATATAATTAAAATAATTATTTTATTTATTAATTACTGAAACTTACTATTATCCAATTTTTTTAATTATTTAACACTTTAAACATTTTATGTTAATACTAGCAACTAATTTAGTTAATTAATGAATATTAATGAATATTTGGATTGATAATTAATAATTACTTACAAGACATGATTAATCAATAATGATTAGTTAATTATTAATTAATTAGTTATAAATATTTATATTTATGAATAATAGTATAATTTTTAGAATAATGAGAAAATTACTAATTTATTCAATTAATAATTTTCTTTTAAAATTATTGATAATAATTAACAATTAAAAAATTACACTAAATTTTTTTGGCTATTATAAGATATTTCACCTCAAATTACTTTTGGTTAATCCACCTAAAATTATTCAAAATTATTTTACCCTAAATTATTTTTGGATATTTTATGTTATTCCACCTTAGGATATTTTAAGCTATTTTATCCTAAGTTAATTTCAACCATTTGATATTATTATGACATAAGGTATTTAAAATTATTATACAATAGGTTATTTCCATTTATTTTATGTTGTTTCACTTTACAATGTTCTAGGTCAATATTAATTATTTCACACTAAGTTAATACTGAGTATTTTATGTTATTCACTTTAGGTTTAGGTTAACTTACCCTAGGCTATTTTACTTTAGGTTATTTTAAGTTATTATTAATTATTCCACTATGAATTATTTTAAGCTAATTATTTTACCTTAAACTATTTTTGGTTATTCTAAGCTACTGCACTTTAGTCTATTTTGAATTATTTTACGTTAAGGTTTTATTGAATATTCTAGGCTATTCCTCCTTAAATTATTCTAAGTTTACCTTAAGTTTTTTTTTGTTATTCATTTTTTCATCTTAACTTATTTAAAGTTATTCTACCTTAGGTTATTCTCAATTATTTTAGGTTATTCCATCTAAGGACTTTTTATAGATCAACCAGTGTAATTTGGTAAACATTCGCGGGTCAAGAATGTTTTGACAAGGTGCTAAATGAAGAATTTTAAAAAATTTTAATGTGCAAAATGAAGAATGTCATCACTAGGACTTTTTTGGTTATTTTACCCTAATCCATTCTCTATTATTCTAGGTTATTCCACCTTAGGGCATTTTAAGTTGTTGTATTTAAACTATTTTTGGCTATTTAAAATTTTTCCACCCTAGGATTTTTTCTGCTATTTTAGGTTACCCACTATAAATTATTACATGTTATTCCAAATTATATTAAATATACTATATGTTATTTTAAACTATGTAACTTTATGTTGTTATAGGTTATAACCTTAGGTTATTATAGGTTATAACATATATTAACCTATGGTTGAATTTTTAAAAAAACACAAAGTGGAATATTGAAAAATAATCAAGAATAATCTAGAATGATTTAAAATGGAATAATTTAAAATAATGGATTAAAACCTAAAACAAGTAACCTAAAATAGCCTATGTGGTGGAATAACCTATAATAACCTATAATATATTATCTTAACATATCTAAGAATAACCTATAACAATTGTAAATAACATGGGGCAGAATAGTTAAGAATAGTGAGGAATAACATAAAACAAAATATTTTAAAGTAACCTAAGGTAAAATAACCTATAATAACCTACGATGTTTTTTAAAAACATTAAAAAACATATTTACTTTAATTAATTACTTTATTTAGAAATGAATTACACAGTAATAAAAATCTTGTCATTTATAACCAATCAATATGCAATTGGCATGCAACTAACTATTATTTACAACTATCTTAGTCATGTTTGTAACTATAGATTTTGTATTGCATAATTTTTGGGCCATATGATTATGTGTGCAACTAACATGGAACTAAATGTGTATAACATGGACACTTGTCATAAAAATAATCAATTAAATTAATACATACTTAAATTAATATACATTATATATCTACATAGATTATGTATAATCGTATTATGTACCTTTAGCACTAAGGTTAAAACCATGCTAACCAAGGTTAGCCTAAACTAACCATGGCTAAATTAATTAAAAATTTATATTATCCATGGCTAAGTAGAAATTTACATTAAATGTGGTTAAATTAACCATGGTTTCACTAAATTAAGCTAAATGAAATGAAATTAAACTAGCCTAAAAAAATTATGGTTAAAATAAAATCAAACTAAAATAAATTAAACTAAATTAACCACGGCTAAACTAAGTTAGGTTAAACAAAATTCAGCTAAAAACATTAAGCTAGATTAAATTAAATTAAATTACATTAAACTAACCATAGCTAAATTGAATAAGTCTAAATTAATTATGGCTAAAATAAATTAAAATAAAATAAATTAGGTTGAACTAATTGTAGCCAAATTAAGTTAGACTAAATTGATTATGGTTAAATTAAATTAAATTAAATTATGCTAAACTAACTAGGGCTAAAATAAATTAGGCTAAACTAAATATGGCTAACTTAAATTAGGCTAAACTAAATATGGCTAGCTTATATTAGGCTAAAACTAAACATGGTTAAATTCAATTAAGTTAAATTAATTATGGCTAAATTCATTAGGTTTAGCTAATTATGGCTAAATTAATTTTAAGTTAAAATATTTATGGCTAAATAACGTTAAGTTAAATTAATTATGGTTAAATTAAATTATGTTAAATTTATCATGGTTTAATTATATATTGCAAGTTTTCATTTTTTATTTATTAAGTATATTTAAATATCTGTTTTGGAAAAAATTATTATTATTTGGATTTTTTTTTAGAATGTGCAAATTTGATTAAACAAAAACATTATTCAGAATTAATCAATATGACAATATTAAAAATTAGTAAAAATATTCATAATTATTAATTATAATTCTATTATAATTATAATAATCAACTAAATATATGTACTCAATAAGTATTATATATTTAAATTCTATTATTTATGTTAAAATAATCATGGTAAATAAGCTACAATAATTAACTTACAAGTACCCAAACATCCTAAGCTAATTACTAGTTTAAGCTAGGTAATAATATTGAAATAATATTTTGATTATAATTAATCATAATTATTAAAAATATCATACAATCATCTTTGAAGTGCAAAGGAAAAGGAGCAATGAAAAATTAACAACAAGGAAAAGAAGAAAAATAAGCTTTCCAAGTTACAAAACGTTTTTTTTCTTTTTTTCTTCTCTTTGGACCCCTCCTACTTTCAAACCTCATAACTTTCTTATTTCTTATTTGTTTTAAATGATTTAAAGTGTTATGAAAGCGCCATCTAAAGTTTTACAAATCATCGTAAAATCCTAATAACAACATACCAACATACAAAGAACTTTTTGGGTGTTTAAGAACCGGCCTTTATAATGTTCAATGGTTTGTTTTTTTAAGGTCTTGACCCCCTTTACTTTGAGGGGTCATAACTTTCTCATTTCTAATCCGTTTTTTACAATTATTAGTGTATTTGATGCACCAAGAGGAGGACTTTAACTATTTTTTGGACGCCAAAAGCAATGGAGCCCTCCCCATGCTAGTCTACCTTAATATAGTAGTTGCATCTAATGTGTAATTAAGTTCACTCATGAGGTTTGCAATGAAATTTTTTATCCCATATTGTTTGGCTTCCTATCCAATTTTGAACAATATATAACTTGGTGCAATAGCATTATATTAACCAAATTCCAAATGTCATTGGGGATGAGTGAAAAACAAAACTTTACCTCAATTAAATGGTTAAACTTATATATATAATTGAATATTTAAAACCTACTTATATGGCTTAAGCCTAACAACCTTTAAACCTACTTACATACCTAGGTAAACCTACCTACGTAGTAGGGTATAATAATTACCTACCTACTTAGGCACCACATGTCAACATCTTATTAGACTTAAATTGGACGATATAAATTTCATTAATTAATACTTTGAAATAAAAAAGTGGGTTTTAATTGCCATGTGGCATGCATCATATAATTGGTGTTTTTAAATGGACACGTGTCAAATGGTCATTGAACGTTCCATGGTGTGCCATGTGTCATCATCCTAATGGTATAAACTTTAACAATTGAAATTAATCCAATGAATTTTTTATTTTGAAAATGCAAAAATAATTTAAAAGTGAAATGTGTCCACAAGCAAGTTGTCCAATTTTTTAACATGTGTCATACTATAGTTGCAAGGAAAGTTGCACATAATGTGCAACTACATTTGGATTGGTATGTATGGATGAATACATATATTAGTACCATATATACATGTTGTATATGTAATGTCACATGTAACTAAATGTCATGTGCGACTTGTCTTAGACAACTACATGAGTTTATAGTTGCATGTGTCACATGCAACTAAATTTTAATTGCAAATGATAGTTGCAAAACCTAAAATTTCTACTAGTATTAATATGTCAATTAGTAATGAAACATGATGATTACATAATGATTTTATAGTGACATAAGTTTAAGTAATGTGAAATGACTAAGGTAAGGTGAACCTCTTTTATTTTAAAGTTCTCACAATGATTTAAAGTAGTCAATTACACCCCACTTTTGGATTAATGGTCCACGTGGGTAATAGAGTAAGAATTTGAAAAAACTTGTGTGAAGTAAAGCTCCCCAAGGTTAGATCATGAAAAAGTGTAACATTTCACAAAATATGTGTCAAAGTCCCAACCCCATGTATTGTGATTCAAGTCTTGTATTGTATTTGATGTCATTATGTTCAAAACAACAAACTTTAATGTGTCATATTGAACAATATGCCTCTAGTGGGTCCATTCATAGCAAAAGGAGCAATGGATGCCAAGGTCAAAGTCCTTATCATAAACTGCATTTTACACATGTCTTACATGTATTAGTCTATTAAATTCCAAAATTATATTTTCAATGTAATTTCTATGATTGAATTTCATAATTGAGACATGACCCATATTATAATATATATAAAAAATTGCATGAAGACCTAGATTATAATCGAATGAACTTTTTTTTTATAACCATGATTACAAATTTTCAACCTTTTTAATCATTAAGGACATTCATCATCAAAATTAACAACATTTGTTCAAAGGATTCAATACATATGCATTTTAAAATATAAACACATGTGGCCTTTCTTATGAAGTATATTAGAGCCCAGAACATTTGGTGAATGTTTGAGTAACAAAAAGCACGTTCAAATTTTAGAATCCTTAAATGACCTTGTTAACAAGTGCTTTGTGTATGACAAAGGATTCTAATAACATAATGAAATGACTCCAAATTTGTAGGATATCAATTTCATGAATAAACAAGCAAAACCCCAAAATATGAATATATAATTCATTATATAATTATTGGTGATTTTTCAAAGTAATAGAGGTATAGTTTTTCACTAGAATCAACACGTGATTTGGCTCCTTTTATTGTGACTACACCCTAGTTGTATTGTTAAAGTTGTTTGTACCTTGTTTGTGCAATTTGCGATAGGTAATTTATATGTTGTTGCATAAGCATATGCTTACAACAAGTGCAATAGAGATGCCATGTAGTTAAATCTAAACCATCCATTAATGGGACACTTACATGAAACTATCCCCAATTAATCATAAATGTAGTTGGAAGTTGAGGTTTGATACATGGTTGGAAGGGTCCACATCACACTAACCATTGTCTATGGTAATGGATGATTTCTTTTTGCATATTCATAAAATTTGTGATTGCACTTTCAACTTCATGGCCATAGATTCATGTCTCTTTTGACTAATTATCCTATGCCACTTGTCTTAAGTGATTATAGGTATTTTTGGTTGCAAATGTCCATTATAGTTATAAATGAATCACAAATTTGTTGTTTTTCAAAATTTTCTTTTATTGTTTTAATGATGGTTCCAATGTTGATTTCTAAGTGGATTTGAATTTTGGCATTCCCAACAAGCTCCTAAAAGATTTTCAAAGCATTCCCATCAAATTTTTTAAAACTTTCCAACGGGTTCCCAAAATTCTCAATGTTTTCCAACATGTTTTCAAAATCAATATTATGAAGATATAATGTGTATTTAGTGAATCATATTAATTAAATAGTTGCAAAGGGGGTAAGTGCACACAAAGTTTTTTTTTTGCAATGAATATCATTGATTGGCGCATCATTAAAAATTAATTTTCAACTATTGGCATTCCCTAATTAAAAAAGATCAACATAATATTTTTATGCATGTAATAATAATGGATGATATTAAAAATGAACAAAACAACACGGGTGGTGAACAAATGTTTTTACTTGTTACACCCCAAGATTATAAACTTTTATAAATTCACACAATTATTTGTATAATCAAAATTTATGATGTCAATCAAATTTTTTTAAAAATAAATTTATGCAAACAAAGATGTGAACAACGAAATATCACATGTCTTCACTCCATGTTATTTAGATGAGAATTTGATTTCCCCCCCTAATTTGAATGTTTCATTTTTTGAACTAAGAGCAAAAAATGTAAAAGAATGTTATGTAACATGTTTTTTAATTGCTTCACAAGAAACGACAAACTTAACATTTAAAAAAAACAACCTTGTATTTTCAAAACTAATGACGCACAATAGATTTGCCCATCATACCAAAATAAAAATAAAAATACATTTAAAAAATTTCTAAGTAGGGAAACCATGTTAATGATTGGACACTTGTGTCTTAGAAGCCAATCACATACTCAATTATGGTCCTTTGTTTCTATGGCCTCCAAAGGCAAAGTGTAGAACATGAGAGGGCACACTCATAACCCTTTTAATCACCTAGATAGGTCAAGAAATGAGAGAGATATGGTCTTCTAAAGTTTGAAGGTCAAAATCTTTAAAAAGGGACACATGACAACCCAAGAATGATTTGTTTGCAATATATAATCAAACAATGAAATGTGTACAAAAAATGTTATTTAATTCCATTAACAAAATGGATGAAACAAACAACAAATAAAATCCATCGTGAAAACCTTCACATTTGTATCAACAAAAAGGATTGAATTTACAATATTCGACAGTCATGGGTGTTTAAAGGTTCCATGAATCCCAAACCCCTAGACATAGATGGGTGCCACCTTAGGTTTATGGGTGTAGGTGTCTTGTTCTTATAAAATCCCAATTTTATTTAGCTAGGGTTCATGTTCTATCTAATTGGGGTTCACACCTTCTTGCTTGGTGAGGTTGTTGGGGTGCAATTTTTTGAAGCTTCCTTCCCTTTCCTCCTTTCAAGTGATCATCAAGCTCTTTGTGTGTTGCTACTATTTGAACTTCTTTCCCTTCTCCTTTTCCTCTTTAGCTTTTTAACTCTTCAAGAGATGGATGAAAGTGATGCATTTTGTAATGGTTTGCAAACTATCATTTGTGTGAGTGAAAGATGCATTTTTATAGTATTGGTAAAGAACAATGAAGATTTCCTACTTTTGTTTTCCCTTTTGTGGTTTGTTGTGAAAATTCTTCCATTTCAATCTAATGTTGCATGTGATTGTTTTGATGTGTTAATGAAATATGCATCATTTGCTATTTAGGTCCTTATTTTTTTCCCTCTTTTCACCCATGGTTTTAAAATGGAATTGAACCAAGAACTTTGTGTTTATTTGCTTTGCTTGTTTTCATTGTTTTCATATGTTGAAAGAGAAACGTGACATTATATGTGTGTGTGGTTTTGCTTTTAGTCCTTTTTTTTTATAATTATTTTTTGACTTAAATTTTTTTGATAGACTAATTGAAGAACTTTGATTGTGTGTGTGTGTGTGTTTTGGTGATATAGAAGGGAGGGTGTGTGTGAAAACTTATGACGTGTTTACACAAATTTCATTTTTCAATTTTTTTTCAAATTTTTAAGTTCAAGTTCTTTTTGTTAATTGTAACAACAACAATACAAGGAGGACATGTTGTAGGAGATGTGTTTAAAATGAATAAGAGTTTAGATTTGCTTTAGAAATAATTTAAGATGTGAAAGAATGTTAACACATATGGATTTGAAACATGAATTTTAAATAAGTAGTGGAAGCCCTTTATTAAAGGAGAGAGATTAGATAATATGATATTACATTAAGGATAACCTTTTTCATTGTCATCAATGATGGTGTTTAAACTTTTTGTGATGGTCTTTGTTTTCTAAAGCATACCATTTCCATGTTTCATCATTGTTTGATCCTCCCCTTTTATAGATGCAAATGGTCTTTGATGATGATGATCCAATCCATTAAAATCTATAAACTCAAATAAAAAACTTAGGAAAAATAAAAGCAAACAATGAAGGATTATCAACTATAAATGCTTACATTGTTTTCTTTCATACGATCACACTTGAATTTGGGTTTAAGAAACTTGGAGATGGCATGGAGAGAGGCTTTGCAAATAATGTTGGAGTTGATGATTTCTAAAGTGCATATCTATTGTTCATTACATATGTAAATTTGATTTAACTTTTATTAGTTCTTTTGACCATTGTGATTAATGCCTTCACCTCATGTTTCATATATGAATATTTGGTTTGCAAATCCTTTGTTCATGTTTTGTCTATATATAAATCGAGAGAATAAGATTGGGGACATCCCAATAAAGCAAATCATTATGCTACAACTATAGCAACCAAAGAACCAAAGTGCTCTCCCTTTTTTGAGTGACACCAAGCCTCTTTTGTCATTGGAATTATTTTAAAATTGGGAAATTTTCACCCCATAACCAAACTCCCTATTTTCTTATGCATGGATTATTTTTTAAATCTTGTTTAAAAACACATACCCATAACCAAACTCCCTATTTGCTTATGCATGGATAATTTTCTTAACATTGTTCCAAAACACACCCATAACCAAATGCTCAAACCACCACCCCACTTTTCATGTCGACCCTATTTTATGATCATTGTATGCATTATAACATTACAAGTCACACCTCATCACTGAACATAATCACATAGAATGGTGTCCTACGCCCCCCCTCCCCCCACAAGCCTACTATCCTCCATCCACCCGTGTCATTGAACACAAATGTCACTTCTTGAAAGGGCATCACAAAAACAATGAACACAATATTTTATGATTTAGACATTTGGTTACAGATATTCTTTGAATGGGTGAAAAGCCACATGTGTCCATTGACAGACTAAGTTTTGCATTGTAGTGGCAACTTGTTACCAACCAATGCTTAGGGATAGGCATAGTTACCTTACTTGTGAAACACACTCACAAAAATTCTTATGGGTTTTTTGTGTGTTTTGTTTTTGGAAGTTCAATAGCAAAATAGACTTGACAAGCCATTGATAATCCCAAATCAAGCTTTTCAACAAAGGGCCAACAAGAGTTTTAGGTGTAAACCATAGGGTTTGAACCTTAGACCTTATTGTGGTCCCTTAAGGACCTAGAATGGGCTATACTATTAAGTAAACCATCACCTCTAAACCAAATTCTTTTGAGTATTATGGCCCAATGGACCACACTTCACACAAATTTTAACAATATTCAAAAATGAATGTAAGCACATAACATCACGAGTAATTCAGTTGTTCACATGTTATACATAGTCTATTATTAAGCTAGGTAGTGATTTCAACTATGTCAGAGATGGTGAAATGTGTGGTCAAACTTCAATGCAGTGCATTGATGGTTGGACTAGAGCTTTTCTAGGTGCTTTCCTCTAGAGATCTAGAATCAAAAAACAAAAATACACTAAAGTTAAGACCTAAATCAACATTCCAAGGTTCACATTTCCACAAGATTCATTGAAATTGTTCTAAATAACTTTAAACCTTAAACCCATCATCTATCTCCTCACATTTCCTTTAAAAAAATTGACATTGTGTCTATCTTCTAACTTTAAACCCTAAACCCATCATCTATCTCCTCACATTTGCTTCAAAAAACTGACATTGCGTCTATTTTCTAATTTAAAACCCTAAACCCACATTTTGAGACCTTATATTCCTTATCCACCTTTGTATTTGTGTGAAATTATCAAGATGTTGGGGAAGGGATTACCATTAATTGTCTTAGAAATTGCTTTCTTGCAGTCCTGATATTCTTACACCCAAGGGGCAA
>Ga0116230_10003794_pt1 | contig 14784 bp, 9 predicted proteins | sample S1TSphfallax_3_FD_88678 | JGI IMG/M metagenome (GOLD analysis project Ga0116230, IMG submission 88678) | Host-associated microbial communities from peat moss isolated from Minnesota, USA - S1T2_Fd - Sphagnum fallax MG | ecosystem: Host-associated > Plants > Peat moss > Unclassified | place: USA... | reverse complement strand
TTTCATGGTTTTATATTGCAACTTTCTGAATGATTGATACTCATTTCTTGCAATTATTATACCATATTATCACCAAAAATCACAATGATATCAATGTGTTAACAATACTTCAGGATCGACTATCTTAGGCGTTGAGAAAAAGGCATTGCCGCATTTGCTATGCACCACTAATATGCTTCTTCATGGTGTTGAAGTACCTGCCAACATTAAGCACGACAACATGCTGTCAACTCCTATAAAAGATCATCCATGGAGAAAGGAGATTGATGTCATTGTTACCAATCCACCGTTCGGCGGTATGGAAGAGAATGGAATTGAAAATAACTTCCCTGCTGAATATCGCACACGAGAGACGGCAGATTTGTTCCTCTTTATAATTGTTGAAATGTTAAAAGATGGTGGTCGTGCGGCGGTAGTATTGCCCGACGGTACTCTCTTCGGAGAGGGAATAAAAACACGATTAAAGGAGAAGTTATTACAAGATTGTAATCTACACACTATTGTACGTCTTCCTAATGGTGTGTTTAGTCCCTACACAGGCATCAAAACCAATCTGTTGTTTTTCGAAAAAGGAAAACCTACCGAAGAGATATGGTATTACGAACATCAATACCCCAGTGGCTATAAAACCTATAGTAAAACCAAACCCATCCGCATTGAAGAATTTGATGTGGAAAAAGTATGGTGGAATAAACGTCAGGAAAATGACAATGCTTGGAAAGTAAGTATCGAGCAGATTAAAGCTAATAATTATAACCTTGATGTTAAAAATCCAAACAAGCAAGACTCATCCCATCGAGATCCTATCGAATTATTGGCAGAATATGAACAAACCACTACATCCATACGCCAAACGCAAAATAAGCTGAAAGACATGCTGACAGAGGTATTGCAGCATCACATTAAAAGTGTGGAACAATGATGGAAGTGGAAACATTCTTGCAAAAATTTGGGCAGCTTACTCAAGGTTCAGGGGGAATAAAGAAGCTGCGTTTACTTATTTTGCAGCTTGCTATAACTGGAAAATTAAGCCCTGCAAAAAAAGTACGTGTAACTAAACGGCTAGGAGAAGTCTGCGAAATTATTAATGGCGGAACTCCGGATACAAAAATTCTTGAGTACTGGGATGGTGAACATTTATGGGCCACACCAAAAGATATGGGTAAGCTTAAAAGTCTTTATATTGACAATACAGAAAGAAAAATAACTGATTTAGGGTTAAAGAATTCTTCTGCGAAATTATTACCTATACACTCAATAATTCTTTCCACAAGAGCACCCATAGGGTACTTAGCAATTAATAAGAAAGAAGTTTCAACAAATCAGGGATGCAAAGGTATAATTCCTAAAAAAGAACTGTCAGTTTTTTTTCTATACTACTTTTTGAAAAGCTCAGTTGATCTTTTAAATGATTTAGGAAGTGGAACTACATTTAAAGAACTATCAGGAGCTAAATTGCGCGAAATTCAAATTCCGCTCCCCCCACCTGACGAACAGAAACGCATCGTTACAAAAGCGAATGAGCTGATGGCACTGTGCGATCAGCTCGATGTCCTCATCAAAGAATCTGAAAACCTTAATGAACAACTATTCGACTCAATCATTTATCAAATATGCAAGGACACGGCATAATTAATTCAGAAAGCATTAGGCTACCTTAACGGTAATAGGCTTAAGCGTTTTGCCAACATAAAATTGTCATGCTGTTCTCAAGGAATCAGAAACTTTTTTCTTCCTTTTGGATGAGGTGAGTACCTTGCTATACTCTGGTTTAAGAATCTTAACACAAATCAACATATGCAAGTCCTCAGGAGCTGAAAATACAGAACAAGCTAGAAAAAATCTTTCAGATATTGTTGGTTTGTCTGCCTTTAATGGGGGGATGTGTATGGTTTTTGGACTCGGATAAAGCAGAGCTTGCAGAAACTGCTACCCTTGATTTACCCAAACTTCCCTATAAAACGACACTTATTCTTAAGGGAAAAGAAGACGACGACCCAGAAATAGAGTCCCATTTAAAAGAATCTTCGTTGCTTATTAAATTAGAACCTCGGCCGCCGATAAGCATGAATGCCCTTTACCACCGGATACGTCATGATGTTACGAACCTTAAGCAAGCTTTAGCTGAAAAAGGCTATTTTGATGGACATGTGGAATTTAATTTAACAGAAGGCAAATCGCTTATTGCAGTTGTTTTAACTGTGGTGCCGGGAAAACGTTACACAATTTCTGGGATGAGTGTCATAACTAAAGAAGACAAAGCGGATATTCTTCATTTACCCCCCAGCAAGATTGCAAAAACTCTTCAACTCCCTATTGGAGAAGCCGTGGATTTAGTCCACATTCAAGAAGCTAACCAACGAACCGCTGCATTCTTGCGGAATCATGGATATCCTTATGCTGAAATGTCAGAACCTGAGGGTCAAATTGACCGAGAAAACAAAAAATTATATGTTGTTTTCCAAGCTATCCCAGGACCCTATAGTGTTTTTGGAAAAACAGAAGTTACAGGCCTCAGAAATTTAGCCCCTCAATTTGTGCGTAACCGTTTAATCTGGCAAGAAGGCGAGCGGTTCGATGAGCGTAAAATTGACCAAACGCGTCTTAAGTTAATGGGGACAGGTCTTTTCTCAACGATAGAAATCAAGCCAGATGAAAATGCACCGGCATTACCCCGTGTTCCTCTCGTCCTCCACGCAACGGAAGGTCCTGCCCGCACTGTTGGCGCAGGTCTTAAATACGCTACGACAGAAGGATTAGGGGGACAAGGGTTTTGGTCACATCGCAATCTTTTTGGTGGTGGGGAAATGCTGGGCGCTACTCTGCGTGCTTCTCCTCGGCTGAGTAAAGCCAAAGTGGACCTTGCTATCCCAGATGTATTTGCATCTCAGCAACTCTTGCGTCATGAACTGAGTGCTTACGTCGAGCAAAATCGTGCTTATACCAGCCGGTCCCTTGATGCTGGTGTTCGCCTAGAGCATCCTTTTACAGATTCTATAAAAGGCATGATCGGTATGATTGGAGAAGCTGGCAAAGTCAAACGTGCAAACGTTGATTATTTAAATCGGCTCATCGGTTTGCCCATAGAGATGCAAGTGGATGGAAGTAATGACCTCATCGATCCCACCAAGGGAGGACGCTTGATTGCGCAGGTTACCCCTTATGTTGGACGCTCAGGCCAGGGAAATCGACTCATGATTGCCAATGCTAAGGGAAGTTACTATTTACGAGTTTTTAATGAAGAAGATACAATCGTTATTGCTGGATGGGTTCGAGGAGGCACAATTACGGCGACTTCTCTTAATGCCATTGCTCCTGATAAACGATTTTATGCTGGCGGGGTTGGCTCAGTCCGGGCCTATGGTTATAAGTTACTCGGTCCCTTAGATACGAACCGTATCCCTTTGGGCAGCCGTTCCATCTTGGAATATGGTTTGGAAGGAAGATTTAAAGCAACAGATACGATCGGCTTTGTCCTTTTTGCTGAAGCCGGTCATCTATCCTCAAAAGCAACGCCCGATATTTCAAATAAAACACGGTTGTGGGGTATTGGAGCCGGTATCCGTTATTATACAACCATAGGTCCCATTCGTTTAGATATAGCAAGACCAATGAAACGGCGACGCGATGATGCTGGCAAGATCATTGATTCAGGATATCAATTTTATGTGAGTATAGGACAAGCTTTTTAACATGAAGATTTTAGGATGGATTCTTCGCCTTTTGATTGTCGCCATGGGGGTTGGTCTATTTGTATTGCAATCGTTCCAAGCTAAAAAAACCATTCTTGAAGCGATCTTAAATAAACCTTTTCAAGATACTGCTTGGAAAGTTGACGTGCAGGATGTCCGTGGTTTTTTCCCTTTTCAATTTATGGTGACATCCCTCAACTTAAAGGAGGGAGAAAAAACTCTCGCCTCTTTTTCTGATATCTCTGCCAATTGGTTAGCCCCTGCTTTACTGTCACAAGAAATTAAATTTAATGTTCATAAAGAGCAGGAGTTAACTGGCCATATAACCTATGCCATTGGTTCTCATCAGGTGTTTGTTCACCTTCAAAGTAAATACCCATTCCCGATGATTTTCCCGGTTTTTGGCCACCGATCTGAAGCGGTCTTTTCATCCCCTATTTCTCCTTCGAGAGAGCCAACTCTCGGCGTCGAAAGAGGGTCGAAAATCCCACCTCATCTCGGACCCAAAATTCCAGAAAAATCATCGGGAATGGGTAAAGTACTAAATTTTGGCAAGAAGCTTGCGTTGAAATCCGTAGATGTTACCATTTCTGCCCGTGATTTGCTCCAAGGTCAGATCAAGACACTATTTTATGATGGCCAAAACTTAGCAACTTTAACAATACAGATGGAAGAAATTGAAAAAGGTTATTTCCGACTTCCCTCTATTCATTTAGTGGGTCAAGGTATTGAAGGCAAAGGATACGTAAATGCTTATGTGCAACAAGGGCTATGGGAAGGACAGGCTTATTTATCTATTCAGGATCTTGGCGTATACGCTCCTTGGTTTGAAAAAGCCCTTGCTGGCTCAGCGACCTTAAATTGCCGAAAAACTTTTAAGAGCACCCTATCAAGCGATTTGCACTTGGAACGATTTCAATATGGAAACTTTAAAGCAAAATCTTTGAATAGCCATGCGACCATTTTAGACAAAAACCACTTTTATTTTGAGTTTCAAGGTCAGGATACATCTTTAAATTCTGTTCTATTAACCAAACTGTCGGCCGTTGGAACATTAAAAAAAGAAAAGGGTACCTTCGGTGTAAAAGGGGTGGGGACCCAAAATACATCCTTGCAAATGGAAGGAACATTTGAACGCCCAACCGCTGAAAATTCTGAAACACGAATCCGTGTTACGCACGCACAACTCAGCCACCCTTTCCATCAATTTGCTTTGAAGGAACCTGTTCAATTTACCTCCACAGACAAAGGGCTATATACCCCAAAAATGTGGCTTGCTGTAGGTGAAGGGAACATTATCCTTCACGATATGAGCATAGGAGACCAACTAACAGGAACCGTGGTGGTAGAACGACTTCCCTTAACCTTGCTGCGGATTATTTATCCGGGGTTGATTGCATCGGGGCATATGTCAGGTAAAGGAAAGATAAGGGGTACAAAAGAAAAACCTGAAGCTGAACTTTTGCTTGAAGGCCAATCACTGCAATGGGGGGTTCCCCACAAAGCACCCAAAGGCATGCCTCATCACTTTTCGGGAATAGACTTATCAAGTACAGTCAAATTGAATAGCGATTCCTTGGATTGGCACCTTAAAATAAGCACCAATCGCTTAGCAAGCCTTATATCTCACGGCAAGCTTGCGCTTGCATTTTCGCCTCTTAAAATCGGCCCTTTGGAAGCAACCCTTAAAGGGCAAGCTGAGCTGGGGATTATCTCGCTGGTTTTACCGATTACGGACCTCGTTCAAGGTCAAGCAAACCTTGATCTAACGATGAGAGGAACCATGGATGCCCCCCTTGTTAATGGGCGTTTATTTGTCACCAAAGGTGTTTATGAAAATGCCATTTTTGGAACACTTATTAAAAACATCAAGATTGAAGGAAAAGCAACGAATAATAAAATCATCTTATCCCATATCAGTGGCCAAGATAATGCCAAAGGGCGTGTCCAAGGCCATGGTTCTATTAAATTTTTATCCCCCTTCAACCCAGATCTCGATCTTCAACTCAACCTGGCGCAGCTTATTGTGGTGCAGAATGATGAAATCTCAGGTAAAGCAAGTGGAATGTTACGACTTCATGGAGCCTTAAGTGGCGGATCTCAGGTTAAAATTACAGGCGATGTGGTTTTACAGCCTCTGGAAATTCGCTTGGATGAACATGAGACAAAAATTGCAGCCATAAAACTACAAGAAACCAAAGGAGCACCTCATCAACTCATCGATGAACAAGAACATTCCCAGCCAATACATAGCTCCACAGCCCTTCCTTTAGATATTTACTTGCGTTCACCAGGTCAAGTTTACTTGACTGGACAGGGGTTCGATGCCCAATGGAAGGGGGAAATGAAAGCAATTGGCCCTATCATGGATCCTCAGTTGGTAGGAGAAATGACACTCGTGCGTGGCAAATTTGACTTGTTAGGGAAATCTCTGAAGTTGACTGAAGGGCGCATCCTTTATGCTTCTCAGTCTAAAAACGATCCTCTCCTGAATATTGTAGGAACACGTGACATTGGGGAAATAACAGCTATCATGCGCATTGATGGCTATGCTTCAAATCCAAAAGTTACTTTTTCATCAATACCAGCTCTTTCGCAAGAACAAGTTCTCGCCCATTTATTGTTTGGCAAAAGTCTAGAGAATGTATCCGCTACTCAAAGCTTACTTTTGGCCAATTCTTTAAGTGCGCTCAAAGGGAAAAATAAATTGAATTTTACAGACAAGCTTCGTTCTGCTTTCGGACTTGATGTTTTAGAACTTAAAGAAAAAAAACTTCATGAAGGGGATGAATTCCAGTCTGCTTCTCAATTTGTTAGTGTTGGTAAGCAAATTTCTGATAAAGTTTACCTTTCCTTAGATCAGTCCGTGAACGGTCAAGGAGGCACTTCAGCTACTATCCAACTAGATGTTACGCCTCGTTTCAAAGTTGAAGCAGACGTAGGTGGGAATACCAATGCGGGGGTTGGGTTTGCTTGGGTTAAGAAGTACTAGCGTCCGCAAAATCCTTCAATTGATGACGCGTCCCAAAAGCTTCTGCAATAAATGTGTCAAATGAGATTCATCCTTAAATTCCACATAAACGGGTAGTGTTGAAATGCCATTACGTCCGGAAGTGGGAATGCGCATAAGGTCTTTTTCTGTTGTCATAAGAATGACCTTTGCTAAATGCGCCTTTGCTTTTAGTTTTTGAAGATCTTCGTCTTGATAAGGGTAATGGTCGGGAAATGGAAAAAAATCTTTAACCTGATAGCCAGCCTCCAAAAGAGTTTGATGGAATTTCTCAGGATAACCAATGCCAGCAAAAGCGACCACGGAACATGGCGTGGGAGTAAGGGGTCTCACAGATGCGTGAATAATGGGACCGCCGTAGTATTGGGATAATTGAGCAGGTAAGCGGTCATTCTCGTGCCCAATAAAAATAATGGCGTGGGTATTTTTCAAACCACTTTGTAAGGATTGCCGCAAGGGTCCCGCAGGAAAAATACGCCCATTGCCAAACCCTTGAGCGGAATTCACAACAATAAAGCTCATATCTTTAACCAGGCTATAATTTTGGTGGCCATCGTCAAGAAGAATAATGTTAGCGCCTGCTTGAACAGCGTTTTTAACTGCAGCAGCTCGATCCTTTGCAACCCATGTGGGGGCAACTTCGGCTAGGAGCAAGGGCTCATCACCCACGTCCTGGAATCGGTGAGTCGAGGGGCAAACCTGTATGGGACCCACAAGGGAGCCACCGTAGCCTCGGCTGACAATATGAGGTAGGTAGCCAAGCGTTTGCAGGTGCTTTGAAAGGGCAATTGTTACCGGGGTTTTACCGGCTCCTCCCAAGACAAGGTTGCCAACAGAAATAATAGGTACAGGAGCCTGGTAAGGTATGGCATTTTTCTGATAGATACCACTTCCCCATTGGTAAAACCATCCCAAAGGTTCTAGAAGATGCCCTAGCCAATGATTCTTTTGGTACCAAAACTTGGGAGGAACTAAACGCAACAGCTTAATTTTCAACTTAAAGGTCCTTAATTAACCCAAACCGTAAAGATGAATAAACAGCTTGTCAACGGATTGCCAAGGGCATCTTTTACAGGTATAGTTTAAGCGGCAATCTTACAAACCATTTTCCAATTATGAGGCCAGGAAAGTTGTGATCGCAGTTCGAGCGGTTTTTTTCTTAATTGGGGTTTTATTAAGCATTAATGCTGGCGCAATGCTCATTCCCTTAAGTGTTGAGTTATTTATCTATCACACAAGTGGATGGCGAGAGTTTGCAATTGCAGCCTTTATTACCGGTCTTGTTGGAACCTTGTTGGTTTTATCCAATCGCGAGCAAAAAAAAACGGAACTTAAGGTAAGAGAAGCATTTCTACTAACAGTAGGCAGTTGGATAGCCATGTCTTTTTTTGCCGGTCTTCCATTTTTTTGGTCACCCTTATCTTTAACTTTTATAGATAGTTGGTTTGAATCCGTATCGGCTTTAACGACAACTGGTTCAACCATTTTGGCTCAACTAGACAAAGTTTCTAAAGGAGTTCTTTTGTGGCGTGCCCTTCTTCAATGGCTTGGCGGTACTGGAATTATCGTGATGGCCATGAGTATTTTGCCTATCTTACGTATTGGCGGAATGCAATTATTCCGCAATGAATTTTCAGACCGTTCAGAAAAAATTTTGCCACGGGTATCCCAAATTGCAACGGCCATCTTATCTATCTATTTTTTCTTTACCTTGCTATGTGCAGTCTTGTTGTATTTTGCGGGGATGAAGTGGTTTGATGCGATTTGTCATGCCATGTCAACTATTTCAACAGGAGGATTCAGCACAAAAGACCTATCCATTGCTGGATTTCATAGTGTTTTCATCGAAATCATATTGATTGTTTTCATGATCGTCGGCGGGACAACTTTTATTTTATTTATTAAATTGTGGCACCGCAATTTTAAATCCGTATGGAGGGATAGCCAATTAAGGGCTTACTTAAGCGTAATCGCGATTGCTTCGTTGTTAAGTACAGGCTGGCTATCGTTTTACCAACACATCGATTTTCTCAATAGCCTTCGCCATGGCACTTTTGCTGTCGTTTCTGTTTTGACATCCACAGGATACGCAACTGAAGATTATTCTTCATGGGGCCCATTTCCCTTGGTATTGTTTTTCTTGCTTAGCCTTGTAGGGGGATGTACAGGATCAACAACGGGGGGAATTAAAATTTTTCGCTTCCAAGTTTTAGGTGCTGTTGCTTTAAGCCACATGCGCCAATTGCGTCGTTCCCATGGCATTTACTTACCGACTTACCAATCTCAAAAAATCTCAGAGAACATTTCAACTTCTGTCTTTACGTTTATTACCCTTTATGCCTTTTGCTTAATGATGTTAGCCGGTGGCTTATCCGCATTCGGCCTAGACTTTATAACCAGCATTTCTGGGGCAGCTTCGGCTTTAGGGAACTTAGGCGTTGGTTTGGGGTCAACCATCGGTCCTCTGGAATCTTTTGCGCAACTGAATTTGGGGCCCAAATGCTTATTGATGTTTGGCATGATTTTAGGTCGTTTAGAACTTTTAGCGGTTTTAGTGCTTTTCATGCCATCCTTTTGGCGAGATTAAAGAAGTCTATTCAATTACTCTGTTGTCAACTCTGACCTATTCATAAATTGCTTGAGGGCTTCAGGATTGGCTAAAGCTTCTTGGTTTTTAACTTTTTCCCCGTGGATAGTTGCTCGAACCGCTTGTTCAGCAATTTTGCCATTGCGGGTACGAGGAATATCAGTAACAGCAATGATTTTGTTCGGAACATGGCGAGGACTGGCATTGTGACGAATGTGATCTTTGATTTTTTTAACCAATTCTGTGGAAAGCAAAATCCCTTCATTCAGGTGAACAAACAGAATGATACGCTCATCATTCTGCCAGGTTTGAGCAACCACAATGCTTTCTACTATTTCAGGTATTTGATCCACCTGGCGATAAATTTCAGCTGTACCGATGCGTACACCTCCTGGGTTTAAGACCGTGTCTGATCGACCATAAATGATCAAGCCATCATGGGTCGTAAGCTCTACAAAATCTCCGTGATGCCAGACATGTGGGTACCGAGCAAAATAAGCAGCATGATACTTTTGGCTGTTTTCATCCTTCCAAAATCCCAACGGTTGAGAAGGAAAAGGCTTGGTACACACCAACTCACCTTTCTTACCTACCAAAGAGTTGCCAGCATCGTCAAATACAGCAACCGCCATGCCTAAACCTCGGCTTTGCAACTCACCTCGCCAAACAGGTTGGATGGGGTTCCCCAAGGCAAAGCATGAAACAATGTCTGTGCCACCAGAAATAGAAGCCAAGCAGACATCTTTCTTAATAGAGTGATACACATAATCAAAACTTGCAGGCGCCAAAGGGGAACCTGTTGAAGTCACCATCCTTAAATGGTGAAGATGATGCGTTTTAACGGGTTCGGCACCCATCTTATCTAGAGTATCGATGTACTTGGCAGAAGTGCCAAATAAGGTTATTTCTTCCTTGTCGGCGATATCAAACAAAACTTCTGGGTGGGGATGGGTAGGAGAGCCATCATATAAAATAAGGCTTGCGCCACTGGCCAGGACTGACGCAAGCCAGTTCCACATCATCCAGCCACACGTGGTATAGTAAAAGATTCGATCCCCTGGTTTGATATCACAATGGAGCTGATGTTCTTTTAAATGTTGCAGTAACGTACCACCGGCTCCGTGTACAATACATTTAGGAATACCCGTTGTGCCTGATGAATACAGGATGAAAAGCGGGTGATTAAATGGCAGTTGGGTAAAATGAAGTGATTTGACGGATGAAAAATCCATCAGATTATCCCATACCTCAAAAGTCCCCTTTAGTTTTGGGGTGGAATACAGATAAGGGACAATAATAACCTTTTCAATGGAAGAAATGTGGGCTTGGATAGCAGATAAACGTTCCAAGCAACTAAAAGCCTTGCCACCATAATAGTAACCATCAGCCATCAAAAAGATCTTGGGAGTAATTTGCGCGATACGGTCTACTACCCCCTGAATGCCGAAATCTGGCGAGCAGGCAGACCAAATAGCCCCAATACTGGCTGTTGCCAACATAGCAATCAGAGTTTGAGGTAAGTTTGGTAAGTATCCAGCAACCCTATCACCTGGTTTGAGTCCCCATTGTTGGAAAACATGGGCAAGCTTAGCGGTTTGAAGGTATAGATCACAAAATGTCACCTGTTGGTAAACCTTGTTTTCCCCATAAAAGGTTATGGCGACAGCTTCATCCCGGCGACGCAAGAGGTTCTCAGCATAGTTCAAACGCGCATCAGGAAAGAATTGGGCTGTTTCCATATTATCTTTGTTAATAAGTGCTCTTGTCCCTTGAGTTTCAGCTATGACGCCGCAAAATGACCACACTGCCTTCCAGAAGTGCTCAGGATATTCTAAGGAAAAACGATAAAGATCTTGGTAGGTGGAAACAGGTACATCATCCTCTTGCCGAATTTTTTCCATAAAATGAGAAAGATAGGCTTGCTGGATTTGTTTGTGAGAGGGCTGCCATAAGATTTGAGGGGTCATATCAGTACCTTTGCGTCTTTAATAGACCTCTTGCGTAACTGTCGCCTTTTGGTTCATGATATACCCAATTTCTTTAGCGCCTTTCCTGACCCCCCAGGTCAGCAAAGTCGAAGTTTATTGGGTATATTGTCAAAAATTTATTCGTGATCTTCATGTACCCTCACGTACACTCCAGTCACTCATAATTTTTTTCTTGAGCCCTCGAACCAAAATTCTTGGTTATGCAAGAGGTCTAATAATCTCCTCCAAACTTTAAGCGCAATTTGTCCATAAATTCGTCAATTTCTTCATAGCTTTTAAATTGTACTGTTAAAGTCGCACCACTTTTTTTGATCTTTAAAGCAGTCTCAAGAGCTAACATTCTCGTGATTTCATTTTCAATAATTTTGCTTTGCTGAATGACCTCTGATTCTGGCAAATCAAAAGCAGATTTTCCCCCACGCTTGAGCCGCTCAGCTTGGCGAACATTTAAATTTTTCTCAATAATATTTTGAGCCAACTCCTCTATGTTTTCCGCATTAACGAGCGTGCGCGCATGACCTGCAGAAATCTTACCATCTTGAATCATATCTTTAATATGAGGAGGCAGTTGATTAAGACGTAACATATTGGCAACATGGCTTCGGCTTTTACCAATGGAACGTGCCAATTGTTCTTGAGTATAATGAAATTCTTCTAATAAACGTTGATAACCTTCGGCTTCTTCAATGGGCGTTAAGTCATCGCGCTGAATATTTTCAATAAGGGCAATTTCCAGGGCTTCATGATCATTATACTCCCGGACAATTACGGGAACTTGCTCTAAGTTAAGAGTACGGGCTGCTCGCCATCGTCTTTCTCCTGCAATAATTTCATAGGTGCCAAGACCTGGATCGAGAGGACGTACAACAAGTGGTTGGATAATACCTTTTTCCCGAATAGAATCAATTAAGTTTGTTAATTTATCGTCATCAAACTGTGACCTGGGTTGAAACTTGCTGGGTTTCAAAGCAACTGTGGGTAAGGAGAAAATAGATCCCGGAACTTTCTGCTCGATTAAGGTGGATTCACCAAAAAGGGCTGAGAGACCTCGTCCCAGAGGGGCTTTTTTAACTTCAGGGTATGTCACGCGACTTTCTCCTTCTGGTTTTGTAAGGCATCTCTTATGAGAACTTCCTTGGCTAAAGCCATGTATGCTTGAGATCCGGGGCACTTAAGGTCATAGATCAAAGCAGGTTTTCCATGGCTTGGGGCTTCAGAAACTTTCGTATTGCGGGGAATAACGGTGTCAAAAACCTTTTCTTTGAGGTAGGAACGCACATCCGTTGCAACCATTTCACATAAAGAGCTGCGGCGGTCAAACATGGTTAAGACAATCCCAAAAAGAGACAAATTTGGATTAAGGGTTTTATGAATCTTCTGAATAGAGCTGAGTAGGTAGCTCAAACCTTCTAAAGCATAGTATTCGCATTGCAAAGGAATGATAACGTCAGTAGCCGCAACCATGGCGTTTAAAGCCAAAAGTCCCATAGAAGGTGGACAATCAATGAAGATATAATCAAACATGCTTGTATAAGGGGTGACAATTTCTTTTAAGATGTATTCCCGACGCTCCATACTCACAAGCTCAATTTCAGCACCTAATAAGTCAATGGCAGACGGAACAATTGATAATCCAGGAATAGAGCTTTTAACAATGACTTGACTCATGGTGTAATCGCCAATTAATAAACCATAGGAGTTAATGAGGCGCTGTTGCTTGCTCAACCCCAAGCCAGTAGATGCATTAGCTTGGGGATCAAGGTCTATGATAAGAACCCGCTTATCCACAGCTGCTAGGGCTGTTGCTAAATTAATAGTTGTTGTGGTTTTGCCCACACCTCCCTTTTGATTTGATACTGTAAAAATTCGACTCATTCTAATGTTATAAACTCCAGCCCTTTATTGTGAAATACGCACATAAGAATCTGCTTAAGGTTAGTATATCTGATCCCAGGATCACCTGTCATCATTAGACACGCCCTACCAGCAATTCTAAATATGACTCACTCTCCATTAATATAATGAAAAATTTCCATTTTTCGTCATTGCGAGCCGCGAAGCGGCGTGGCAATCCATGCATTTTTAAATCTTATGGATCAAACGAATTAGTGTTATATATACATCCATCCCTCAACAACAGCGTTAAATACATGGATTGCCACGCCGCTTCGCGGCTCGCAATGACCAAAGGTTTAGCATGTCGAAAATAATTCGTTTTTTATTATACATTACTTTCTCCATACTTAGAATTGCTGCACGCCTTAAACTTCTGCTGCCTCGGCAAGTTTGGCTGCTTGATCTTCGGCTGTTAAGGCATCGATCAATTCATCTAAAGCTTCGCCTTCCATGATCTGGTGAATTTTATAAAGTGTTAAGTTAATGCGGTGGTCACTCACCCTACCTTGAGGGAAATTGTAGGTGCGAATCCGTTCAGAACGATCGCCAGAACCAACCTGGCTTTTTCGATTCGCGGCCCGCTCTGCATCTTTGCGTAAGCGTTCTGCCTCATAAAGACGGGCCCGCAAGATTTTCATAGCTTTGGCGCGATTTTTATGTTGAGAACGCTCATCTTGCTGGGTAACGACAATGCCTGATGGAAGGTGCGTAATACGTACAGCGCTATCTGTTGTATTGACATGTTGACCCCCGGCACCTGACGCACGATACACATCAATAGCCAGATCTTTCTCATCAATATGGATATCAACTTCTTCAACTTCAGGTAAGACAGCAACGGTTGCAGCTGAGGTGTGGATACGACCACTGGCTTCTGTTTCGGGAACACGTTGAACCCGATGGACACCTGATTCATATTTGAGTCGGGCATAAACACCCTTGCCTGTGATTGCCATGCTGGCTTCTCGAATTCCTCCCATGCCAGTTTCATTCATATCAAGGATTTCACAGCGCCATCCCTTATGGGTTGCATAACGCTGATACATGCGAAAGAGCGCCGTTGCAAAGAGCCCAGCTTCTTCTCCGCCAGTTCCAGCCCGGACTTCTAAAATAACGTTGCGTTCATCATCCGCATCTTTGGGAAGGAGTCGAATTTTGATAGCAAGCTCTAGGTCAGGAAGCTTTGTTTTGAGTTCTTGAAGCTCAAGGGTAGCGATATCACGCAATTCTTTGTCCATCGTTGAATCCGCCAGCATGGCTTCAAGGTTACTGATTTCGCGCTCTGTATTCTTAAAGGACAAAATCGCTTCTGCAATGGGTGTAAGGTCTGAATATTCCTTTGAGAGCTTAGCAAATTCTTGGATGTCATTTATAGTGCTGGTTGCAAGAGTATCTTGTAAATTGTGATAATGGTGAAGTAAACGATCTAATTTTACAGAAAATGACATGAGGGATAAAATCTCTTGAAAGTTATTAGACTTCTTGCACAACCGAGAATTTTGGTTCAGGGCTAGAAAAAAAATTATGAGTGACCGGAATGTACAGACGAGTACATGAGGATCACGAATAAATTTTTGACGACGCCATGAATCAAAAGGCGACAGTTGCGCA
>Ga0116230_10003793_pt1 | contig 14784 bp, 15 predicted proteins | sample S1TSphfallax_3_FD_88678 | JGI IMG/M metagenome (GOLD analysis project Ga0116230, IMG submission 88678) | Host-associated microbial communities from peat moss isolated from Minnesota, USA - S1T2_Fd - Sphagnum fallax MG | ecosystem: Host-associated > Plants > Peat moss > Unclassified | place... | reverse complement strand
TGTGCTCTCTTAATTACATCGATCTTATTTTTGGTGTGATGATCCTATTTTCCCCAAGTCCTCTCATCCTAATCATGCCTATTAGTGCTTTCTTTGGTTACTCACCTCTTGGAATTAATTTTCCAAGCTATGTTGATCCTCTCCTTGTGTTTAATTAGTCTTCATAATGGGGTTTCTTTAATGTTCTTCCTATTCAATCAATCCTTTTAATGTTGTTTCCTTGGTGTTATCTATGTTCATTCGATCATGTTGGTGGTGATTCTTTGGTGCCCTTGGTCACCAAGCTCTTTTGGAGCTCCTCTAATCCTCTGATTCATTAATGTGAAGGCAATAACCTTGTTGGTTGGTGGCCTTGTGATGTTTGGCAACTTTATGCATGTTGTTGAACCTCACATTGAGAAATTGTTCCGCATCCAAGATTCATGCCCATGTATTTGTATGGATTTGCTTGCATGAAAATTTTAGCACAAAATTTATTACCCACTTCCTTCACAACTACTAGAATCCAAGTTCTAGCAAAATATGTTTTAACCATTTATCAATTGCTCTTTGAGTTGTTTGATCCACTACAAACCCCACATCTACTACTCTCTTTAGTCTTTTCTTTTCCCTCTCCTTTTGTTTGTTTTCTTTCTCATGTAGGTGCCTTGTCTATGGCCTTTTTCTACATGATATTTAAGTATTGATTAGATGTTACTACATGGTATTGGGAATAATCAACTACTAGTTCTTTTCCTTTTGTATGTATTATAAGTAAACAAGGTAGTGGAAAGGAGTTGTGCATAGACATGGATCCATGTGTTAAAGTTGGCGGAGAAGACAAAGTTTCTTACAATACATCAAGGTTGTCATCTACATTTACAACATTGAACTCTTCTAGCTGCTTTTTAATGTTAATAAGGCTATGAAGGATGTCTACATAGTAGTGTTGGTCATGTTCAGACTTGTCTAAAGGAAAATCTTTAGTTGTTGATTGAGAAACCACTTTACCTATATGTAAAAGTTTTGTAGCTACACATTTTTCTCCCCAATCTTGATTCTAATTAGCCTCATCATTTGTTGTGTCATCTTCATTTCCTCGATCATTGATTAGTTTTGCAATGTATATTTGTGAAATTTGGTTATCCTATCCATTGCTTTGGGATTGAAAGGGCCATATACATGTGGCCTTAAATCTAAACTTGATATTTTTTTTGATCCTGATTGTTCCAAAGCCTTATCTACCCACCCAACCAATGTTATCTTATCCGGTTCTATATGATTGTTTATAGACATGGTTGCATATCTAACCTTTCTAAATGTTGTCTTGAATGGTTTAAAACAAAATACATCTAATGGTTGGAGATCATGTGATGTGTGGGACAATAAGGTGATCATGTTTAAGCCCATCTCTTGTGCTTGTGATATTGTTTCAAAGATAACATGATTGTCATGCCCATCTAGAATTAGTGAATGTCTATTGATGAAGGAAATTTCACCTAAAACAAATTTCTTGAAGGAAGAGAGGAACTTTTTGAATAAGAAAAAAATCATCCAAACTTTTTTGCATTGCCATGCAAATCCCTAGTTTGTAGAATTTAATGTAATCATTTCACAATATTTCTCCTTTGAAGCTATAGAACCTTGGTAGAACAAACCTAGCAACATTCACTTCATAATTTATAATTAACCATTCCTAGGACTTGGGGATGGTACTATAAATAGCATTTGACCCTCTTTTAACCAGAACTCTTGATCTTGCTTGTTTGCCAACTTAAATTTTAGTTTCATCTAAGTTTAATACATGATTAGAACATGACTATTTTGATTATATAATGCTTGTAAGTTAGTGTAGAAAGATTTACAAGTATTAGGTGTTAATCCTTGTGTTTTGTAAACCTCCAATCATCGGCAAATGTTTAACTTTGGATGCTTGTGTAGCTTGAATTAATACCACCAACTATTACTTGGTATCCCATTTTGAAACAGTGTGGGCCTTGTTTGTGTTAACTTTGCAACTTTCATCTTCAATTGATGTAGATTAATGGATAGTCCGCATTTTTGCATAGTTAAAGTCCACTTAATCACTTTAACATCCTTTTTTGCCATGAGCACACCTATTGGTCCCATCTTTCAAAATCTAGTTTTTCGATTTAGGTGATTGAAAAGTGAACTTAAAAAAATGTTTCATGTTATGTTGGCACACCTTAATGAATGTGTCCTTTTTTCAACAACATCCATTATTGTTTCCAATGTGTCATATGTCCACGTATTTTTCTCACATGTTGCAAATGTTCAATTCAACTAAACTATTGGTCTTCTATTATTTAATGCAAGCTCAAGGGGCAAATTCTATTTGTTTGTTGAATGTAGGCTCAACATGTTACTTCACTGCTTTCGAGGCACAATGAAGTTCATCCAGTTGGCATTTTCCTAGTCCCAATTTTTAAGAATTTGGTGGTGTACATTCTAGCCTAATCAAGGGTATTTTTTTTCTTTCCTATACACAACCTAAGAATCCAAAAAATGTAGTAAGTTTGGAAATTGGGCTAATGCATGTTTTAATAATGTATAAAAAAATACAGGAGAATGTAGAAATCTACAAAGTCCTTTCAAACTAAACTAACATCTTTTGTTGTTGTGCAGGCTATAAAAAAAAGTCAATAAAAATGATTTATGTAACCAAGTTGATCCCTTGCTCTCTTGAATTTTTGTGATCTAACATTTTAGATCACAAATTGTTGAATTAGTGATTTAAGTACTTTTTGAATCTTTGGTTGTAAACATTTGACCTATGATATATGTCTTTGAACATTCTTTTATTTTGATTTTCAAATTTAGTTTTTGCAAATCTATTTGTTCTTCTATATGCTCTACTCTAATTTTCAAATTTGGTTTTTGTAGATCTACTTGTTCCTCTACATGTTCCATTTTGATTTTCAAATTTCATTTTTGAAAAATTATTTGTGGAGTTGGTGCTTCCCTTAATATTTGTTCTACTTTGATTTTTAGCTCTAGTTTCTATAGACTCTCCTTCAAACATATTTTTTGCAAGAATAGTTTGAAACCTGACTTACCTCCTTCTATTCTCATTGGCAGATATGTAATTTTCAACATTACATCATTAGAATCCAACAACTCTAAGTAGAGTTGCAATTGTTTTTCTACTCTAGCTTTTAGAGATGACATACTTTAAAAATATTACAAAGACTAAACTAATGTTTTGATTTCAACTTATGTGTAAACTTAATTTTGCATTGAAATTTTTTGGAGGGAATAAAAAATGTTTTAGCACAGTAGGAATTTAGAAAAGAGTTTTCTTTGGAAGACTAATCAATGGAGTTTTTTTTTGGAATACTCAAGGATTGTGCTAATTTTTGGGCACAATGTTTTTGCTAGGATTTAGGTTATATTTATCAGTAGTTCCATACCCTTCAATGTGATAAACAAACTCTCATAACCAAACATTTTTTTTGTAATTTCCATTATTGCTTTTGTGAAACCAACCTTAATCCAACCATTGGCTTTGAAATGCCTTATGTTTTGTCCTTAATATGTTTAAAAAAACACTTACAAACAAACACTCCATACTTGACAATAATATTTACTATTCCTTTATTTTCAGTTTTGTGCTTAAGGTTGTGTTATTATGTTCCGATGACCAAATGGATCATATACATAATGACCATTTTTGTTTTAAAAACCAACCACACCCACTCCCCAAAACCACACACTAAATCATATTGCTTGTGAATAATTTAAAATAACTGAACAAATTTTTTTAGGACCGAACGTTCAATCATAGGAACATTTAAAAATGTTAGTAGCTTCATCCACAGTTGTTCATGGACATTGAGTTGACCAACTAAGGTGTTTGGTTATTGGACTATGTTTGGTAGGGGGCATGTTTACCCGAACACCTTTAATAAGGAGTTGGATGTTGAATGTTGGGTACATTTGAGTTATTTGTAAGGTACAACAAAAAAATTGGGGTACTAGGCCCCAATTTTGCCAAAATTGGGGATGAATCAACAAACATGAAGATGCCAAAGATCTAGACAAGATACAATGTTATGGATGGAGAAGTAGTGAGGTGGAGAAAGCCCCATTTGAAGATGACAAAGATTTGGAGAGGAGAAAAAGTTCTTTGGTTGGTGAAAGGACTTAAGAGTATACGTCCATTGGGAGGAGAAATATAATTCCTTGAACCCATGACTTTGAATGAAGTACAATCTTTTGCTAGGGTGATATTAAGTTTGGAGCTATAATCAATATGCAATGATCTCCCAAAGGGGCAATAAAAAGAGAATGATTGCTTTTGATGGACCTGGTACGCTAGCTGCAAAACTATTGATGATGAGCTCAAGGATTGCATTGGCTTATTACCAGGTCTTCATGTTGCAAAATTCTTGAATAAGAATGCTTTTCCTAGAATTGCAAAAGATATAGTTCATGCCCAATCCACATGATGTGTCAACAAGCTTGTTATCACTGAATTCAAACTTCCAGACATGAGTTAGATGAGGAAAAGAAAAAAAGGCTCTTCCTTGTCAATCATCTGGGCCATACATGTGGATCTGATATACTACTAAATTTGCCAGTACCATCCTTAGCCTCCACATCTAGACTACTATATGGCCCTGAGGTCTGAGAGCTCTGACCCATAGTGCCAAAATTATGTGAGGAGATATCAGAATCCATCTTGCGAAGCATGGGGTAAGATGCTGCTGTCAGACGCCAAATGTCCTGCAATTCTTGTGTCAGATCAATCATTTGTGGCCGTTCTTCATACTCTTGGCTACAGCATGACAATGCCAGCTTAAGGAGACGATCCAGCCCATCAGGTGGGTAAGAAGTTCCCATGCAAGGATCTATTATCGATGATATTTTGTTGGCTTCCAATGCCTCTTTCACCTACACCAACAAAGACCAGTAGTAAATGAGTGGCATTTTCATATCAACATACATCCATATTTCTATAGTAGGCATGGTGAAGAAGTGAGACTAGCAATGTCCCATATGTATGAATAGGCTTGCACTTTTGAAAAACAACAATGTAGCTAAAGAGAAATTTAGATTTTCAACATAGTCCATGTTTTGAGAATTGTTCACATTTTGTTTTTGCTCAAATCAACGTGACGGTGCCATCAAATAGTACCTCCCTAAGAATGTACTTGCCACGGCTAATTGGCATCATGCCCGTGATAAGCTCCAGTAACACAATGCCAAAGCTGTAGACATCACTCTTGTCTGTGAATTTGTTTGTCATGAAGTATTGTGGATCCATGTAACCCTGCAGTGCACAATAGAAATGAGCTCACAATCCTGCTACAATACAAAAAGTTATATAAAATTATGGCGAATTTGAGTATAAGAAACCAGATGATGAAACAATTTAAGCCATGTTGTGTATTTGAGACCATCGCACCGGAGTTCCCTTCACAGTGGTGGAGACACGTTCTGGAGTGGCATCATCCACATTCGGTTCTGGTGCTGACTTTGACAGTCCAAAATCCGCAACCTTGGCATTATAATTCCGATCAAGAAGGATATTATTGGCCTTGATATCACGGTGGAAAATGGGTGGGTTTGCCTCTGTGTGAAGATAAAGGATGCCTCTTGCTGTCCCAAGAGCAATGTGGATTCGTTTTGCAAAGTCCATCTCCTCAGTTGCTGTCCACATAACAGATGAGTACAAAAACCTTAGGGACACCCCCTCATTCTTTTCTGTAAATTGAATGTTAGAGTTTCATAGATCATTGTGTCAAGAGTTCAACTTGTCTTCTTCTCATCAGCCATCATGCTAAACCTCACAATCAAGTATCAAAATCAGGGGGATCGATAAGTGCTTACGTATCAGATGATCTCGCAGGTTACCATTTACCATGAACTCATAAACCAGCATCTGTACATATACAATCCGAAAGTCAAAACTTGATATTAGTGTGTTTCTCAATTCTTGTTCTTGAGTTTCATGTCTTGTTCCTTACTTTCAAGAGAATAACATGTTGTGGGTGGAAACAAGATGAGGGCAAGATAAAAAAACACATTTCTGTCCATTACAAACAACATTATGCAAACCCTGAATACTTTTGGAACCATGAATAGAAGAAGATAACTGCAGTATGAAAACTTGAAATGATGGGTGATGCGAAGGAGAGATAGAAACCTGTTCCCCCTTGTCGTTACAATAACCAATCAATTGCACAAGGTTTCGATGATGGAGCCTGGATAAAAGCTCAATCTCTGTATAGAATTGGTGTGCACCCTGCATAGATTCTTTCAGTGCACGCTTGATACCAACTATCGTGTCATCCTCCAGTGTGCCACGGTATACCTTGCCATAACCACCTTGGCCAATCTCATTCTCTGGGCTGAAACCTTTGGATGCTTTTGCTAGCTCCTCATATGTGAAGCCTTTCACTCCAGCAATCTTAACTCCTGGAGGCAATGTCCCTGCCCCTGTATGTGCACAAAATCAAAAGTCCCAACATTACAAGAAAGAAAGAAAGAAAATTCCTTGTGTACTTCCACATCATTGGTCTGTTTCTCTGTTTGAGTGCTTATCAAGAATGGAGATTGGACCAATGGCATGTGAAGCAAACAACAATTGTAAATTACAAAAGAATTTAATCCTCTCTCTAGTATGTAAAACAATCTTGTTGCCAAGAGCAAGGCATTGTGTTCACTCACTAAGTCTTCTCTGTTTCTTGCGATGTCGATGTAGGATTAGGAAGGTAGCAAAAGCAGCAAGGATTGCAACGAAAGCAACAGCACCCACAACAATGCCCACTATGCTTCCTGTTGACAGTCCCTTTGATGTGGTTTGCACAACTGCAACTGGGCACATTGGAAAAACAACCATATGAAATCATCAGTGATCCATACAATTGTATATGGATTGTTCCCCGCTTTCATTCTTTCCTTCTTTCTCTGGGTTTCCTCTAAATCCAAAGAATCTTTTCAACAATTGTTTGAACAAAACCATTTTATGGGTAAATTGTGAATCAAGAGAAAAGAAGAAGAAAAGGAGAACCAACCTGTGTTGAAATTGAGCAAGTCATAAGGTCCAACCACAGAAAGAGACCAGTTTGAGCTAAGTGACAGAATGAAAGTGGAAAAGACGTTGTATAAGTTATTGACTTCAATTGAATTGAATGTGGAGTTCGGAGGAAACAACAAAAGATTCAAATACAGACGTTCGCCTGCTGCATCCCAATCTGAGCTTTGTATCTGCACTTGGGAGGCAGATATATTCAGTGCACCTTCAAGGAGTGAAATAAGATTTTGTGTGTAACGGTCAAAGAAGGAGAAGCCGGGGCTTTTGAGTCGTATCAATACTGGTATTGGTTGTGCACATCGGCACACCTGACTTGCAACATCAACCACTGGCATGCTTGGAAGGGAACAAGAATGACATGTCGAATTGGGTGTTTGTGAATTGCTGCTGGAAGTGTTGTTCTGCAAAACTGTGATTCCATCAGGAGATGTGCACACTTTTAGACTTACGGTTGTTGCAAGTATGCTGCATAGTTCTTGGTTGCCAGCCAACCTGTAAACAAAGACATTATGCAATTTTACACATGTCAGAGAAAGACATTAAGTGTTTATGTTGACATACTCCTACAACACCAATTCTGGTTGATGAAAAAAACTTCTTACACTAATTACTCATCATGCAACTCAACAAATCACAAAAAAATAAATCAGGTCTGGAAATGATAAATTGTGCAGTTGAACTTACCAGACATTGATATTTGTGCTCCTAGTTGCTTCAAACAACAGTTCTGTATCTAATCCTGTGAGATTGTTGTTTTGAAGATCTCTGTGAAAATTTATTGAATGAAAACCCCAAGTCAGGGTCTTGTGCACAAATTTGTGAAATCCCAAATGTCCAAGAAAGCTATGACGAAGAACTAAAGAAACCGAAGAGACCTTCAGATTGTTCTAGAATGGAATTGGAAAAAACAGGGATAAATATCAGAAAACTCACACAAGCAGAGTGTTGCTGTTATTGCTAAAGCTTAGTCCAGATCCTAAACTGGCGGGTATGGTTCCATTGAGAAAATTGTTTGCAAGTTGTCTGTTCATAGAATACAAAGTCAGAATGAGTCAAGTCAAGTGTGAGCAGAGGACTGTTTAATCAGCATAACCCAACACACTGCATTGGAGTTCTAGAAACCCAACAAATGAAGCTGAATGATGAAGATCAGCAATGGAGTTTTGTTCAGAGACATTGGCTATGCAGTGGCCCAAAGTCAATGCTTGGGTATGTGATCTAGAGAGAAGACGTGTAATTGCCAAAGCACTTTCAGACCACCCAAAAAAGTTTTAAAACTAGTACAATACGAAATACTTACAATGCTTGCAATTGTTGAAGACTGCCATAACTGTCCGGAATTGAGCCTGTCAAATAATTGTGCCCAAAGTTTCTGCACATGAGACACATGAATGTTGGTTGCAAAACACTCAGAGCCAAAAAAAACACAGACATGTAGTGAGTGCTACCAGTCTAGCAAGTAGAATAGTCTGAGGATCCAGTACTGTTGGGACTGTCATTCCTAATAAATAGACATCTCTGCCAAATGTCAATCTCTCATACTACAAGTTCCTCCATGTCCTCATTGACAATGTTGAACATCAAAATTGGAAAATCATGTCTCCTTGTTGACTCCTTAACATCAAGCTTTGAAATAATGAAGTAGGGAACATGCTAAAGAAAGAAGGCAGATCACATACACTGTTACCAAATTTGAGGATAAGTTTGATGGTAAACCACCGCTGAGTTTGTTCAAGCTCAAATCCCTGAAAGAAAGTCAAAAACCTTGCTGAGAATCAAGGATACCCAAATCCATTTTTTCCAACACGGTCCACAAAAGCAACTTGAGTATATTATTGTTCATTGAAGGTATACATAGTAGTACACTATATCAGTAGCAAATGTTTCCTTTAAGCCTGGTCCTCTAGATCTCTAGGGAAATTGCAAAGATGGGTTCACTGCAAAACACAAACAAAATACCCCGTGCATGGGAGGGAAGATCTAGCCACAATCGGCTGCACTTACACATATGAAAGATTGGTCGGTGCACCAAGCTCTGGAATGGGACCATACAATGAGCAATTCTTCAGGCTCCTGTTATAAGATCATAGGGCTTAGCAACAAATAAATAATGTTAACATGGAATGTCAATGCCAATGTAGTCCCAGATGTTGTAGTTGAAAGCTATGAAGATTCCCGTGAAGATACCCAAACAGAAGTGTTTTGGGGAAGAGAGTCGCCTTACAGCTTAATGAGAGATGGAATTTGAACCCATTGTTGTGGTATCATACTTGCAATCTTTGGATTGTTATCCAGCTGCCTGAAGTTTCAACAACCAAAGAACAGCAAAAGAATTGTCGCGAAATCAGTCCAAAAAAATAGTCACCAATTTCAACTCAAAATAATACTAATTTTAGCATGATCAAACATATTTTGCCATTTATCACACATTTGACAAGGAGATTCTCAACATACACAATGGTAATAGTCGAGATGTTTGCAATTTCTTCTGGCAGGGGGCCTTCCAGGTCATTGTTATCTAGCAGCCTGCATGTGCCACACCCAGACATAATTACTTAGCTGGGCGTATGATCACGTGAGAGGAATGTCATACGGCTAGCACCTGCAATTGTGTTCAGGAACCCATGGACAAGAAACCCTAAACAAACTACATATACTCCAAATTTACCACAGTAGTCCATCTCCAAAAAACCCTAAACCTGATATATAGATTTTTGAGAGAGCATTGAGGAGGAGGCTCACAGGTGAAGTAAATTCTGGAGTCTGCCCAGTTGTGCTGGAATACTGCCATTGATTGAATTGTTACTCATATGGCTGCACAATCACAATTTCCTCATTAAGTTAAGCACAATTCTATGGCAGACTTTGATGCTATTGTTTAAGCGGCCTGGTGATAACCATCAGATAGATTATTCCAACTGGTTGACCCATCACAATAGATGTGGTGGTGATACCCATGAAGCAATCAGCCCTCTTTATGATGTGCTTTCTTTGTTCAAGGTTGAAAAGCAAAGATTCGTGTCTTCTTAGAGAATGAACAAGAAGAAGGATAAGAAGAAGAAGAGCATGAGGGAGTCATGGTAAAAGTCTTATTGACAAGAATACTCACAAATGTTGAAGTTGGGTGATATTTCCGAGACTGAGAGGCAATGGTCCAGAGAGCTGATTCTCATCCAATTGAAGCCGGGTCAATTTGGTAAGTTGACCAAGCTCGGAAGGAATAGAACCTGTCAATTGATTACCATTCAACAAGCTGGCTCTCCAGGGCCACCCAACAAGAACAACAGTTAGTTTGCATTTAGGGTTTAGGCTTCAGGCTTACAAACTACATATGGCTCTTATGAACCATCATCATTAGAACCCAAACAAGGGGTACGTAGCTCCAATTTTACACTTGCAGATCATCATAACTTCTTCAGTTATCATCATCATCACCCAAAGCAGTGTCAAAGATGTTTGTGAACAATTCTTCTAAAATAGAGCACAATTTCTAGAAGTAAGATGTAAGACCCATCCAAAAAGGTAGTAAATGGAAAGAAGATGCATACAGTAAAGAAAGGTTCTGCAAATTGCCAATGCTCGATGGAATGGTCCCATTTATGTTATTATTGAACATTAGATTCCTGCAACACAACACCAATGGAAGTTACATCTTCAACTTAGGTAATCAGAGATTTTGACTCCAAATTTTTGGGAAATTTGTAAAAATTGGTATGATCATCTATACACAGATCTGCTAATGAGAATTTTTCTATTTTCATTGCAAAATCATTCCAGAGTTGTTAATTTCTCTATTGTGTCCATCTCTCACAAAAGGAATGCTTGACTTTGCCACCCATCATTATATCAGATCTGTATTGTGTGTACACAGATGTAGCCACATGATCATTGTAAATTGCAGGACTTCAACAAGGGTGTAAAGCTTGTTTCTACAAGAAAGTTTAAAGAGCTTTCTCTTTTACTTACAAAATTGAAAGCTGTGACAAATTCCCCAGTTCTGGTGCTAGTTGGCCCCCCAAGTTAGAATTGAATAATTGCCTGCATCATCAATTCATAAGTTTAACTTGTCAGAGCATTCCCGAGTGCCACTCTTAGTAATAATGAACATCTACAATCACAGCTGAAAGTCTTATTGCATGTGTTCAAATCAATCAATCCATCAATCACAATCCACTTCATGTGCAAATGGTGTAGATCATTGGGTTGGTAAAGGGGAAATAACTAAACCCATACAGCTCTGAGACGCGTGACACATTGGTGGAACTATTGATAGGACCACATGTGACTCCATTCCAAGTAGGATCTCCACATGGATCATTTCCTTGCCAATTGCTAAGCTTGTTGCTTCTATCAATTATGCCATTTTTAAATGCGATCAATGCGGATGCTGAAATCCCCACCCACACACCCCCTCCATTAGTCACATGCTATTATCCTAACTCAAAATATGAAACTAGATTCTGCAGCCATCCAATCTGATTGCACCCTAAGGAACTTTTCACTATCCCCTAAAGGGTATAAGTACCTGATGACAAGGTCACAATATTTTTGCTTCTAGCATGTCATAGTGTACACTACAAGGTGCAAAAAAGCTTATAATAATCTCAAGGTAGGTTGTTGCTCAATTTTAACATGTCTTTTAATTATGTATTATGGAATGGTCAAGCCCTTGCATGTTATGTCAGATAATGTACTAGGCAAGACCGGTAAGGCGAGCGAGCTTGGCAATATATTTAACATAATGGTCAAGCCCTTGGAGCTTATAATCATTTTACTTGAAATGGGGAACCTTCCCTTATGTTACCCCCCAAAAAAAAACCCTTAGCCATGGTCATGAACGAGGGTCGGCTGATTCTGGCTCCTAGCAGCTCCTTGCTAGTGGTGTTTGCCCTGCCGAGCTTGACCACAGGGGCACTAGGAGTCAGAATTTGGCAGCTGGGTAGTCCTTTCTATAATGAATAGTGCTTTCCCTTTTTCCATCAATTTTAACTAGTTCACTTCACTCAGAATCAGCACTTCCTTGAAGATCGCTAAATTCTGCAATTTAACAACCGTGAAAAGTGGCAGAATCTGCCATCAAATTCCAAGTAAAGAGGGCGGTGGAACGTTGGAGGTGGAGGGGGGAATTTGCTGAAGAGCGTGTGAAGAAGACGAAGTAGAAGAAGAAGAAGAAGAAGTGTCCATAGTGTGAGACTACGTACTGTCAACTGAGTCAGAAATGGCCATTGCAGTCATAGAAAGAAGCATCATGAAGCTCAGCAGCAGCAGTAGGATCTTCATCATTTTGCAACTTCTCATCTTTCTCATCGCTAGCGTCCGCCTAAAACTCCGCTTCCTCCTCCTCCTCCTCCTCCTCCTAATTTAGCAGCTGCTGTCACCAGTGAATTGAAATCTGGAGCACCGTCATAAATAGTTACTGTAAAAAAAGGGTTTCGGATTCTCATGAGCTCAATTGAATCGAATTGGACCAGTCGTTTCTGCAACTTCTGTGGGATTCTAGAATTCAAGCTCTCTTTCTCTCCTTCTCTCTCCCTCTCTCTCTCTTTCTCTCTCACAGAGGCGAATCCAATCTTTCTTTCTATATAACCCAAATTGTGACAACTCAAAATCGGTTCAAGCAGATCCAATCTTTCTGTCTATAACACAAAATTGGGAAACTTCAAAAAACGACTCCTTCCAACAACCTCTTCTCCCCCCCCCGCCTCCCTTCCCCCCAGAAAGAGGATTTCTACAACCAATTCTTTCCAGGAACTCGTGGAACAAGAGGGCCTACAAAATCATCAGCGCGTGAATTTTTTTTTTCCCCTTCCTTCCAGAATCCATCCATAATTCTTGAAGACGTGCTCATGAAGAAAAACTTCACTATCAAGTGAGTGAGTTTAGAAGAAAAACCCAATAAATAAAAATCAACTGTGGGGACCCATCCATCAAAAGTAGAGGGCAAATGAGAACACAAGGCAGACACAATGCAAAGAAAAAAACCAAAAACAAACACAATCAATAAAATATCAGGATCATAAAGAACCACTGCAAAGAGGATTCATTCATGGCTATAAAATTACAGTCAACGATAACAAAGGAGACCTAAGACGAAAGAGCTGTTGTCATCTGCTATGCTATAAATTAGGCTTGTGATGAAGATGCACTAGATATTATGATGATGAGTGAGTGAGTGAGTGAGTGAGTTTCCTTGAGAATTGGTGACAAGAGTGTTGTCTACTACCTCTAGGATGCATGCATGCATGCTGCATCTCTTCATTGGCTGAGGAGGATTTTGATTCCTAAATTGGTTACCACCATTTTTGGCCCCTCTGCACTAACTTTTAAGTACATCCATCATCGGTTCGTCACAAAATAATTTGTCAAAGGTCTAGCCAAGCTGGGGAAGAGAGAAAGAGAGAGAGAGAGAGAGAGAGAAAGAGAAAAAAATTATTACTTGTCAAAGTTGTTGAAAAATGAAAACCATTCAATAATTTGTCAAATGGCTAGCTGAAATGGGAAAAAAAATAAAAATTAAAAAAAAGAGAGAAAAAAATAAATTGTTACTTCTCAAAATCATTGAAAAATGAAAACCATTTGATTTTTTAAAACTTTTTTTAAACGTGCAAACACAAGATGTAATTTTGTGAACTTACTTTTTTTAACTTTTGAAATTCTGAGAAATTAAATTTGAAATTAAATTGTCAAACCTCGTTTTTACTGAAATAAAATAAATAAATAAATAAATATTTCACAAAGAAGTGGGCAACATCTGTAGTAGGTATGAGAGGTACCATATTATTACTTAGATACAAAATTTCTGTCAAAGGGAAGGAAGGACCTATGGTCCCCACCCCTCCCACCAAAAGACTTGAAATATCCAAAGACCCGGAAATTCTTGGGCCTGCTGGGGAAAGCCATGAAAGACAACACATGATCTGGCCTTTTCCGACACGTAATCTTATTATGTGTGACACTATAACAAATGGTCTTCTTCTTCCCAAAAGGACCCTGAATTGGGGGGGTGATATTTTGGTCATCAGATTCTCAATATGTTCCCTATGTTCCCAATGTGTTCCCCAATGGTGTTCCCAGTAGCACCTCACTTTAATCCCGTATGTTTTGCCCAAAATCCTCCCCTTCTCATCTATATAGCTGGGCCAAAGGAAGAGTCACTTCATCTTTCCATAAAGTTTTCTATTTTGGGGAGCCTCCATAGTTTCAACTTTTTTTTTTGTGATGGGCCAATCAATTTGGCTCATTGCCCCCCCCAAAAAAAGTTGGACTCGTGAGGCACCCCCAACTAACTAATATGAAACAAAAAAAGTGAAAAAAAATCTCATGGATGGCATGAACTCTACCATACTATGGTAGTCAAACCCCAAAAAAAAGTCGGGGGTTAAATAGGTAGGTCAGTAAGTACCCAGTGCAAATCAATTTGTCAAACGATGCTAGTTGTTTGAAAATAATAAATAGTATTAATATTATTTTTCATATGATTTTTAAATTTGTTCTGTTCTTTGAATTTATCCAGAGTCCATGGCTTCAAGAGATCTATGTGATGGTGTTATCATGTTTTTTCAAAATTGTTATTATCATTAGCCATCAGTTAGCATAATTATCTCTTCCAAACCTAGCTACCTCACTCCTTTCCCTACCCTCATATAAATATGTTTAAATGCACATTTCAAATGCACATGTTATTAGTAAAATCAAATTTGAGATTGACATAAATAATGATGAACTATTGGGCATTGTATGGGAAC
>Ga0116230_10003792_pt1 | contig 14786 bp, 12 predicted proteins | sample S1TSphfallax_3_FD_88678 | JGI IMG/M metagenome (GOLD analysis project Ga0116230, IMG submission 88678) | Host-associated microbial communities from peat moss isolated from Minnesota, USA - S1T2_Fd - Sphagnum fallax MG | ecosystem: Host-associated > Plants > Peat moss > Unclassified | place... | reverse complement strand
GTCTCGAATTTCGACTCGTTGATCGGGATGCGGATCTTGCCGCACGGCGCCGACAATGCGCGGCTCGTCAGGCCCGTGTATTCGCCGGTGATGTCGAAATACTGGTGCTCCCGGAAGTTGAATATGCGATGGTAAAAGTCGTAGAAATAGTTCATCCGACCCTTCGCCACGTTGTGTGTCAAATGATCGATCTCCTTGAGGCCGGCGCCACGGGTGACGGTTGATCCGCAATCTTCCCGGACGAAGTCGATGTCATAAATGGAGACACTCGAGTAGCGATCGACCAAATAAATGAGACTTCCGCCGATGCCCTCGATGGCCGGAATATTCAACTCCATCGGCCCCACGGCGCCCTTGACCTCTTTGGCACCGGCAGCGACCGCCACTCGTAACGCATTCGCGGCGTCCTTGACGCGGAAGGCCATGGCGCAGGCACTGGGTCCGTGCTCCCGCGCAAATTGCTGCGCCAGGCTGTTCGGTTCGGCATTCACGATGAAATTGATATTGCCCTGACGGTATAGGGACACGTTTTTGGAGCGATGGCGCGCGACGCGACTGAACCCCATCACCTCGAACAGCCTGCCGAGTTCCGCGGTGTCGATTGCAGTGTATTCGACGAACTCGAAACCATCGGTTCCGAGAGGGTTCTCCCAAATCGCGTCCGAGGTCCCCGACGGTGGCGTGGAGTCGTGCTGATCGATGGTGGTCATTGAAACTTGCCTTCCACGGGAATCTGGATAATCATAGTAATTAGTTGCGATCGCAACTGTCAACATGAGATCGTCGATGCTTGCTGTAACGTCACGAGCGGAGAACCTGGTTCTAGACGAATTCGTACCGTTTCGCCTGAATCGATTGGCGGATGCGGTGAGCGTTAATTTGTCTCAGATCTATCGCGATCGGTTCGGTCTCGAGATTCCCGAATGGCGTATCCTGGTGACCGTGGGCCAACGCAGGGAATGCACCGCCCAGTTCGTCGCCGCCAGCACGCGCATGCACAAGACGAGGGTCAGCCGCGCGGTGGCCTCCCTGGAAGAACGCAAGCTACTCACACGGACCGTAAAACAAGAAGACGGTAGGGAAATGTTGCTACGGTTGACTCAGGATGGACGGCGTATGTACGAAACCCTGGCGCCGCTCGCGGTCCGCCGGGAGGCAGATCTGCTGTCATGCCTGGCACCGGTCGAGCGCCGCGCGTTCTTGGTCGCGCTCTCCAAACTGGAGGCGTCTCTCGAGTTGGTCAAAGATGAGTGAGTGGATCATTCCGCAGGATTGGCATTCGTACACTAGTGCGGAACACGCCCTGTGGGACACTCTGTTTGCTCGTCAGGCCGAATTGTTATCAAACCGCGCCGCGCCCGCGTTCCTCGAGGGCCTCGACGTGTTGCGCCTGTCCAAGCCTGGAATCCCCGATTTCATTGAGTTGTCCGAGCGGCTGCAGAAGGCGACCGGATGGTCTGTCGTTGCCGTTCCGGGGCTGATACCCGACGAAGTGTTTTTCGAAAATCTGGCCAACCGGCGCTTCGTCGCCGGCCGGTTCATTCGAAGAGCGGAGCAGATCGACTACCTCCAAGAGCCGGACGTCTTTCACGATATTTTCGGCCATGTGCCTTTATTGGCGAATCCCGTGTTCGCCGACTACATGCAGGCATATGGCCAGGGCGGTCTTCGCTCCATGCGGTACGGATCGATCCATCGGCTCGCACGGCTCTATTGGTACACCGTGGAGTTCGGGTTGATTCGCGACGGGGGTGCACTCAAGATCTACGGCTCGGGCATCGTATCGTCCGCCAGCGAATCGCGCTTTGCGATTGACAGCGAATCGCCGAATCGCCTGCGATTCGACTTGCGGCGCATCATGCGCACGAAGTACAGGATCGACGATTTTCAGCAGAATTACTTCGTCATCGATAGCTTCGATCAGTTGCTGCGGGAGACATTGGATACGGACTTCGGGCCGCTGTATGCCGAGCTGGAAGGAGTGCCCGAGATCGAAATCAGCGTCATTTTGCCGACCGACCACGTGCTTACACGTGGCACGCAATCGCATGTTGCCCGGCGAGCGTGAGTCCGCCCGCCGACACGCGCGCCGTCGCCTTCGCCAACCTCGACGATGAATGACGGCACCGTCGCCAACGGGTGGCAATTCTGGATCGATCGGGGCGGTACTTTCACCGACATCGTGGCTCGACGTCCCGATGGAACGCTCGTGACGCATAAGCTGTTATCCGAGAATCCCGAGCGTTACCCGGATGCGGCGATTCACGGCATTCGCGAGTTGCTGGGGCTCGCCGCAGGCGCACCAATGCCCGCAGATGCGATCGAAGCGGTGAAGATGGGTACGACAGTTGCTACCAATGCGTTGCTCGAGCGCAAGGGGGACCGTACCGTGCTGGTCACTACCCAGGGGTTTCATGATGCATTACGCATAGGCTATCAAAATCGTCCGCGCCTGTTCGATCGACGCATAACACTGCCTGAGTTGCTCTATGAGCGCATCGTCGAGGTCAGCGAGCGTATCAGCGCGCACGGCGAGGTGTTGCGACCCGTCGATACGGCGGCAGTCTATCGCGAGCTGGAGGCGGCTGTTCGCGATGGCATCACTTCCGCAGCCATCGTCTTGATGCACGGTTATCGATATCCTGCGCACGAGGATCAAGTCGCTGCCATTGCACGCGCCGTGGGCTTTCGGCAGATTTCGGTGTCGCACAAAGTCAGTCCGCTCATCAAGCTCGTGGGCCGGGGCGATACCACGGTAGCGGACGCCTATTTGTCTCCGATCGTCCGTCGCTATGTCGACCAAGTCTCCAGCGAGCTTGGGCAGGGGCCGGCGCGACCGCGGCTGCAGTTCATGCAATCCAATGGCGGTCTTATCGAGGCCGATCAATTCCAAGGCAAGGACAGCATCCTGTCGGGTCCGGCCGGCGGCGTCGTCGGCATGGTGCGGACCGCAGAAATGGCGGGCTTCCACAAGATCATTGGTTTCGACATGGGTGGAACTTCGACCGATGTGTCTCACTATTGCGGCGAGTACGAACGTGCGTTCGAGACGACCATTGCCGGTGTGCGTGTCCGGACGCCGATGATGCAAATCTACACCGTTGCGGCGGGCGGAGGCTCGACGTTGACGTTTGACGGCACGCGCTTTCGTGTTGGCCCCGAATCGGCCGGCGCGGTGCCCGGTCCCGCCTGCTATCGCCGCGGCGGTCCGCTCACGATCACGGACTGCAATGTCATACTGGGACGAATTCAGCCCGAGTTCTTTCCGAAGGTTTTCGGCGCGACCGCCGATCGTCCCATCGATGCCGAGGTTACGCGAGAGAAGTTCACCGCTTTGGCGTATCGGATCCAAACCGATACCGGAGAGATGCGCTCGCCGCAGTCCATTGCCGCAGGATTTCTGCAGATTGCCGTAGAAAAAATGGCGAATGCAATCAAAAAGATATCGATCGCTCGAGGCTACGACGTGACGGGCTACGTACTAGCGTGCTTCGGTGGTGCCGGAGGGCAACATGCGTGTGCGGTCGCCGAAGCGCTCGGAATGCGACAGATCTTGATCCACCCATTTGCCGGCGTGCTGTCAGCCTATGGGATGGGACTGGCGGACCTGCGGGTAATTCGGGAACAGGCTGTCGAGGCGCGCCTGTCCGCATCGCTGATCGAAGAGTTGAGTGCGCGGTATGAGGCCATCAGCGCCGATATCGGCTCGGAAATCTTCAACCACAACGTACCGGCTCATCGGATCACGTGGCTTCGCAAGGTGCACCTCAAATACGCTGGAACCGACTGTGTGCTAGGCGTTCGCTTTGGCGATGAACACGCAATCATCGGTGCCTTCGAGGCAGCTCACCGTCAACAATTTGGCTTCATCGGTACGGCCGACGCCTATATCGTCGAGGCGATTTCGGTGGAGGCAATCGGCGCGGACGAACCTGTAACCGATCGCCTGCCCGAGATCGTTCCGAACCTAGCGCCCCCGGTCCCGACTGCTACCGTCGCGATGTATGTCGATGGCGTAGAGCATGCAACGCCAGTATACGATCGCACTACGCTTCGTCCGACACAGGTGGTCACGGGGCCCGCGATCATCATCGATCCAAATGCGACGACCGTCATTGAGTCCAATTGGCAAGCCGAAATCACACGACGGGACGATCTCGTTCTTTCTCGTGCGTCGGTAGTCGATCGGAGTTACTCGATCGACACGAAGGTTGATCCAGTCATGCTGGAAATCTTCAATAACTTGTTCATGTCGATAGCCGAACAGATGGGCATTGTGCTCGAAAGAACGAGCGCTTCGGTGAACATCAAGGAGCGGCTTGATTTCTCATGCGCATTGTTCGATCACCAAGGCCACTTGATTGCCAACGCGCCCCATATGCCGGTGCATCTCGGATCGATGGGCGCGAGCGTTCGGGCGGTCATCGATGGCGCGCATGCGGGCGTGCACCCGGGTGATGTCTATGTGCTCAATGATCCTTACAATGGCGGCACCCATCTGCCCGACCTGACGGTCATTACGCCGGTATTCCATTCCTCGAGCGCAGCGCCCGCGTTCTGGGTGGCATCGCGCGGTCACCATGCGGACATAGGCGGCATGACCCCCGGCTCCATGCCGCCCAACAGCACCACGCTGGAGGAGGAGGGGGTTCTCATCGACAACTTCTTACTCGTCGAGCGTGGCCGCTTCCGAGAGCGTGAGATTACCGCGTTGCTGCTGTCGGGGCGCTACCCTTGCCGGAATGTCGGTCAGAACCTCGCGGATCTCAAAGCGCAAATCGCCGCCAATGAAAAAGGCGTGCAGGAACTGCGGCGCCTGGTGGAAAAGTTTGGCCTCGATGTCGTGTCGGCGTACATGAGGCACGTTCAAGACAACGCGGAGGAGAGTATCCGTAGGGTGATTGGCGGGCTGAACGGCGGCGAGTACACCTACGAGATGGACCAGGGCTGCGTCATTCATGTCAAGGTCCAGATCGAGCGTGCCACGCGCAGCGCGATCGTCGATTTCACCGGCACTTCAGCGCAGCAACCGAACAATTTCAATGCGCCGTCAGCGATTTGTCGCGCGGCCGTGATGTATGTGTTCCGCACGTTGGTCGATGACGATATTCCGATGAATGAGGGTTTCCTTCGGGCCGTGGACCTCATCATCCCCGAGGGTTCGATGCTCAAGCCACGCTATCCGGCCGCCGTGGTTGCGGGCAATGTCGAGACCTCTCAGTGCATCACGGACTGCCTCTATGGCGCGCTCGGCCTGCTCGCCGCTGCGCAAGGCACCATGAACAACTTTACGTTTGGCGATGCCGCCCACCAGTACTATGAGACGATCTGCGGGGGCGCCGGCGCAGGTCCCGGCTTCGATGGGACCGATGCCGTGCAGACGCATATGACGAACTCCCGCCTGACCGACCCCGAAGTGCTCGAATGGCGTTTCCCGCTGCGACTCGACGAATTTTCGATCCGTCGCGGCTCCGGCGGGGCGGGCAAGCATCGCGGGGGCGATGGAGTGACTCGTAAGATCCGATTCCTGCAGCCGATGACCGCAGGCATCCTTTCGAACCATCGTCGTATTGCGCCATTCGGTCTCGATGGCGGAAAACCTGGCGCTCTTGGCCGCAATCGGGTCGAGCGCGCCGACGGCACGCGCATCGAGCTGTCCAGTACCGCGACAGTCGCGATGGCGGTCGATGATGTCTTCGTCATCGAGACGCCGGGCGGCGGCGGCTATGGTCCCCATACTCCCCGCTGAACCGGCGCGCTCACTGGAGCGCGCCGGTGGTCTGAAGCCGCAGCGGCCGGGTTGGCTGCGGCGGCTATCAGCCGATCGGTGCTGTGGCCTTCACGACCACGATCGAGGCTTCCGGATCGATATAGATGCCCGGCGTGTTGTAGTCGTGCTGACACTGAAGCTCGACAACCTTCGATGACGTGGTGGTAACGACTGTCTGCAGCACGATTTCGGCCACGGCCGCTGAAGGACTGCCGCCGATGAACGTCGCGCCGGCGTCATGCAGCGTGCTGCCGACAATGATCGAGCACCGGGCAAAGTCGGGCTGACTGAAGTCTACTGGGTTGGCCTTGGCGGTGATCACCCAAGTCCCCTCTGGAACGGTCAACGACAGAACGGTCTGCGGCGTGGCTGGCTTGCTCGTGAGGTTGAACGACGCCGCGGTTTGCCGGTAGTACACCGCATCCGCGGCGAAGGCTGCGCCGGTGAAGCCCATGAGAGCGAGCGCCGAAAACGTGACAAATTTGTTTCGCACGATACTGATTCCTTAAAGTGAGTTCAAAAAATGAAGATCGCTTCGCCGACGTTCGATGAACGTTGGCTGGACCAGAGCGTGGGGTTTTACATCGCCCGGCGTCCTTCCAGACGCCTTGCAAAGTTCTTCCAATCTTCTTGCCGTTCGATTCCGGCCGTTGGAATCGGCGCTTTCGCGGTGCGGTGTCCTAACGCATCAGGAAGGCGCGGCCGGTGAGGATTTCATGAGTGTTAAGATCCTGTGAAACCCATATTTGCTCGCCTGAGACTGCAGATCCTTGCCGAGCACCGCGGCAGCCTGCGCGTCGGCGGGGGTGTTGAGAAGCTGCCACGCCGCTAGCTTGGCCTCGAGCGACCACGCCAGCCAATGCCGTCTTTCGGCGTCGGCCGCGAGGTCGCGCAAGCGGGCAATCGCGTCGGTTTTCTGTTTTGGTCCGTCGGCGACTTTCGCAAGGACGATGTCGACGAAATAAATTTCCTGCCGTGACGTGATCGCGGCGCGCAGCGCCTTGGCGTGCGCGATGGCCCGATCACGTTCAGCAGTGTCGCCCTGCGCCTGCGCGCACAGGGCCAGCAAGGCCTCGGCGTCGGCGACGCCCGTTTGAGCCTCCTGTGCCTCGAACCCGGCGATGGCGCGCCGCAGCCGCTCTTGCGCTCGGTGCGAGTCGGCCTGTTCGAAGTCGAGTTGCGCCAGCACCATCTCGGCGTTGGGTACTTGGACAAGGCTCGCTGGATTGTCTCCGCCGCGCACTACGGCTTCGAGCAGTGCCCGAGCGGCCTGGGTCTCGCCGCGATCGACCGCCACGAGCGCGCATGTGAAGCCGCTGAACGTCTTGAACTGCGGGTCGCTGAGTACGGACGCCTCCGCGAGGGCGCGCAGGCACTCGGCGTGGGCCTCGGCGAGTTGTCCGCGCAAGCGCAGGGTATCCGCGTTCGTCGCGAGCGACCAGACGTGGCCACCGGGATCGTTGTTGCGTTCCGTCAATGTGGTGACTTCCCGATACTCGCGCATGACCTCGTCCGTGGCGCCTTCATCCGCCGTAATGCTGGCCAGGGCCCGCAGCGTCCAGACCTGCAGCCGCAGATCACCCGTATCCCGAGCTATGCGTAGCGCTTGCCGTGCGGCCGTTTCGGCGCCGTCTCGATCGCCAGCGTTCCAGAGCATAGAACATAGGTCACGGTAGATGGCGGCCACGGTGGCCGAGTCGCCGACCCCCTGCGCAATGCCCATCGCGCGCTGGTATTCCTCTCGCGCCTCCTGACCGCGATTCAGATCGGTGAGCACCAGCGCCAAAGTACGCCGTGCCGACGCTTCCCCGTGGGGATTGCCCACTGACCGGTAGCTTGTGATCGCGGCAGCCAATTCGGCGCGCGCGGGCTCGAACTCGCCCAGATGAAAACGGGCTTGGGCAAGTTCCAGGTGCGCGTCGGCAATCATGCCGGGTGACTCGCGCGTGCGAGCAAGCCGCAGCGCGAGCTCTGCCTGCACTACGGCATCCTTGGAATCGTCACGTTTGGCTGCCACACGCGCCGCGGCGAGCGCGATACGCGGATCGTCCGCGGCCTGCGGGAGGCGGCGCACGTCGGACAGCGCATCCGTCGCGGCATTCGAGTTGCCGGCCGCCAGTTCGGCGTCGATCAACGACAACCGGTATTCGATGGTGAGGGGTTTAAGGTCGACCAATGCTTTCCAAGCCGATACGGCCTTGGCCCATTCACCGCGCTGGGCTTGGACCGAGGCCTCGACCAGCAGACGTTGATCGGGCGGCAGTCCGGCCGCGTGGTTTGATGCCTGCTCCGCGGCCGCAAGCGCTTTCTTCTGATACCCCAGCGCCGACCAGGCCCGCGATAGGTACAGGTAAGCGGGCGCGAACCCTGGTGCCTCGGCGACGGCCTCGAGCAACTCGTCACGCGCCGGGGCGGCGTCATGGCGCTGCAGGGCGTCGAGGGCAAAGCCGATTCGTCGGGCCACATCGGTGGTCGGCGGCTGGGCGTTGGCGACCAAGCTCGTGAATTCGGCGCTGGGCGGTGCGACCCCGAGCTTGTCGCGCAAGATGGCACCGGTTTGCGTGACCAGCCGATTCAAGGCAGCGAGATCCACTTGGTTCGAGATGGTCGAGAGGGTGGCGCCGGTGCGTGCGTCCTGCATCACGACATCCACTCGCACGGGCGGATTGTCGGTCGCATTCGCCACCCAGTAGCTGCCGCTGACCACGTAGTCAGCTTCGAGGCGCTTGCGCAGTTGCGCGAGGCTGGTGGCAGGATAGCCACCCGTCTTAGGCTCGGCCACATCGGTGTTCGCCTCGCGCACCAGATCCGACGGGACGATGCGGATCTCGTCCGCGGAACCCAGTTCGGTGCTCAACATCTCCGTCAGCGCCGGCCCAAGCCACGCATCCTTCGGATTCTGCGAGAGATTGTTGAAGCGAACGAACGCGACCAGCCGGTTGCGACCATCATGCTGAAGCACGGAGGCGTCGCGGGCCGGTGCCTGTGTCACCACCATCGGTCGGGAATGGAGCAGCCAACTCAGTATGCCCACGACGGCGAGCCCGATGATACCGAGGAGTCCGCCGCGCCGCCCGGACCACAGGGATGCCGATACCGGAGCTCGCTGCGGCGTTACGGCCGCCGTGGACGCACCCCTCGGCATGGGTATCGTTGCCGCCGAAGAGGCAGAAACCGACATGGGCGGTATGGCCGCGATCGGCGCAGCGAGCGGTGCCGGCGCGGGCGCTGGGGCGGGCGCTTGCGCGGACGGCGCATCCACGCACGTGACCGCCATCGCAAACCGATAACCCAGCTTGGGCACCGTCTCGATGAATCGATTGCTCTTGGCCGAGTCGCCGAGCGCACGACGTATCTGCCAGATGTGCTTGCTGAGCGAACCCTCGTCGACATAACCGCGCGGCCAGAGCGCGCTCATCAACTCGTCTTTGCTGACCACATGACCCGCCTGTTCGACCAGCAGCACCAAGGTATCGAACACCTTGGGCGTGAGTGAGATGGCGTTTCCGGCACTCGTCAGCCGACGTTCCCGAGGCTGCAGTTCGAAATCACCAAACCGGTAAACTGGGCTACCCGAGGCTGGCATGGTGATGGCTCATCTATTCGATGCAGTCAGATCGATGCAGTCAGAATTTCAAGAGAAAAATAACAGATGGCGGGCAAGGATGTAACCGCACCTCTTGAGGGAGACTGACGGCGGTCGGACTGTCAAATTCATGAAGCCGAGGAACGCCAAATGGTGGCGCGAGCAGAATTTCCGCAAGCAGGGACTCCGACTTTCCAGGTTACGACCTTGATCGGCGCCGCCGGTGTTCATGCGGGGGTCTTGCGTGCTGCGACGGGCGGCGTGGTCACCGTGGAGGTGCGCCCCGGACGCCGCCACTTTCGCGAGTCCACACGCCACTACGTGCATGCTTTGGCATACGACGGCTTCTGGGGCGGAAGTTTCGTCGTGCTGCGCGGCACCCCATGACGCTGCCGGCCGCCATCTCTTCAGTTGCTGTCGCGGCATCGTCTGACAGCACTCACCGGCACGCCGCCGCATACTACATCTGCCACAAGTCCCGAGTTGGGCATTACCACGCGGGCAAGGGTAGCGATTCAGTTACAGACACGGAGAATTCGTATGAATCTGGTTAAAGCGGGCGCCCAGAGCGCCTTTTTATTGACGTTGGTGACGCTGGCGTCCGCGTGCGTGCTGGCGCCCCGGGAGGACTACTATGACCGCGATCATCACCGTTACTATCACGAGCACGCGTGGCATGACTGCGGGGATCATGACGATCATTGTCGTTGACCTACGCTGCGCCGGGGCTTGATACCCGGCGGTGAAATAAGCGGCTGGGTCGTCCGGTCTCCTTAAGTGCCACGGCATGATGGCAAAGAGGGGAGTCGGCGTGATGGCGATCGTGAACCGGCTCCTGATGCCCGATGTAGTGGCATCGCGCTGGTTGAACAAACTTCAGCCGATGTTCGCGTTGGGCGCCCGCTGGTACGTCAGCTGGCAATTCCTCAAGTCTGGCTGGCTCAAGCTCGCGACCTGGGATTCGACGATTTACTTGTTTGAGAACGAATACCACACGCCCGTGCTGTCACCGCACGTGGCAGCCGTCGCGGGGACTTGCGGCGAATTGTTCTTTCCCACCCTGCTCGTGCTTGGCTTCATGAGCCGTGTCGGTGCTCTCGGGCTCTCGGCCGTCAACGTGATCGCCGTGATCTCGTATTCCCAAGTGCTGCTGGCGGAGGGCGCCGAGGCGGCGTTGGCTCAGCACGTTTTATGGGGATCGATCCTGGCTTTTCTGGCCATTTACGGTCCGGGAGCGTGGTCGCTCGATCGCTGGCTCAAGCAATCATCGGTTTGAGCCGATACGATAGACTGCGTCCACTGTCCAGCACGATGAGACCCCATGAACACGCCAAACCGAACGCAGCAGATTTACTATGTTCGCCATGGTGAAACGGAATGGTCGCTTTCCGGACAGCATACGGGATCTACCGACATCCCGTTGACCGAGAACGGCGAGCGGGAAGCGCGGGCTTTGATTCCTTGGCTGATGCATACGACGTTTGATCGGGTTCTGACCAGTCCCCGAGTACGCGCGCGCCGCACGTGTGAGCTTGCCGGTCTGGCGGACAAAGCCGTCGTGGATTCCGACCTTGCTGAATGGGATTACGGCGCCTACGAGGGCCGGCGCACTGTCGATATACGTCTCGAGCGTCCTCGGTGGAATCTTTGGACCGATGGCTGTCCTGGGGGGGAGTCTCCCGACGACGTGACGCGACGCGTCGACCGATTGATCTCGAGGCTTGACGATGTGGGCAACATTGTACTGTTCGCCCACGGCCACATTGGCTGCGCTTTGGCCGCCCGCTGGTGTGGCTTGGCGTTGAATAATGGCCGGGTGTTCACGCTGCGGCCCGCGTCCTTGAGCATCCTAGGTCATGATTCACGCGATCCCGACGTGCGCGTTCTTGCGCTGTGGAACGCGACGCCCGCGCAGTTGAATCAGTCGACGTGACCGGGCAGTGAAGCGAGCCTTATCGTACCATCGCGGACGGGTACGCGAATTTGTTGAACGGCGACGCGCGCGAGTCCTTGCGACTTGCTGATGCCGATCTGGCGCGCGGTGGCCGGCGACAGGTCCACGATTCGGCCCTTCACGTAGGGGCCGCGATCGCGAATCGTAATGATGGCGGCTTTGCCGTTGTCCAAATTGGTGACCTTGGCCGTCGTCCCGAGCGGCAGCGTCACGCTCGCGGCGTTGTTGCTCGCCAAGCTCATCGGCGTGCCGTCCGCCATGGTCTTGCCCGAAAAGCCCTCCGCATAGAACGACGCCTTTCCGACCTGTTTCTTGCCCATACCCCGTAGTTCACGGCTCTTGCTCGGGTCGCTGGTCGTGTCATCCGGTACGGCGGGCTGGGTTTCCGGAGCCGAATTGCGAGAGTCTATCCCCATTTTGACCATCGAGAGCCCTGCGGCGCCGACGCCCACGGTGGCCAACGCGATCAGGACGCTCTTCAGCTTGATTTCACGTGCGAACTTCATGCGTCGATTATCCCCCCAATGCCCCCCGCGACCTGTAAGCCAATGGCCCGATCGAGGGTAAGACGAAATCATCTTGCGCACACCAGCCTGATGCGCGTGATCTCGCCGGGGACGATGAATCGGTTAGGCGGCCCCCAATACCCCGTGCCGCGACTCACGTAGACCGCAAGGCCCCTGAGGCGGTTCAGTCCGGAAGTAAAGGGTTGGAAGTAACGCACGAACAGGTTCCAAGGCCAAAATTGTCCGCCGTGCGTATGACCTGAGAGCTGCACGTCGTAGCCCGCATCCGCGGCTGCCGCAGCCGAGCTGGGTTGATGAGCCAGCAGGATTTTCACCCCGAGCCTTGCGGGTGCGCCGGCGAGCGCCGCCGCGGGATCGCTTCGCTGCGCAGGATCGAAATGGTGCGCCGAGTAGTCGGTTACACCGGCGATCAAAAGCGAAGCGCCGTTGCGTTCGACGATGACGTGCTGATTCTTGAGAACGGTCATACCGAGGCGCCGGATTTCGGCGGTCCATGCCGGTTCGCCTGAATAGTACTCATGATTGCCGGTGACGAAGTACACCCCGTGTCGAGCGGCGAGTCCCGCGAGCGGTGCCGTATGCGGCGATAGATCCTTCACCGACCCGTCGACCAGGTCGCCGGTGACCGCGATCGCATCGGCCCCGATTTGGTTGACTCGCGACACGATTCGCTCGACGAACCGACGCTTGATCGTGGGACCTACATGCAGATCGCTGATCTGAGCAATCGAAAATCCGTCCAATCCGTCCGGAAGATTCGATACCGGAATGTCGATTTCGACGACTCCGGGCCGGCGCGCGATGGCGAGCCCGGCGGCCGTGCAGAACAAGGTCAATCCCAACGTCCCCCACGCTGATGAGCGCGCGAGGCTCGCGGCCGCGTCGGCGCGTAACACGACATGTGCACACATCAGCACGACGTCGCGCAGCACGGTCAGCACGAATAGCGTGGAGAAGAAGCCCATGGTCGTAAGACCGATCCACGCCACCCGGTCGGCCAGCCGGCGATTCGTCCAGGAACCCGTGGCCACCGACAGCGGAATGATCGCACAGGCTCCGAGCAGGATGACGATGCCGGCAAGAATGGCCCACGGTTTGGCGGACAATGCAGGCAGTAGCCGAAATCCGATATAACCGGGCAATGAGACGAGCAGCCACAGCGGATGCAGAAATCGACGGCGTGTGCTCACGAATCGGGATATTTCATGACGGAGTCCTGTCGGCTAGTGCTTGGGCTTTTGGAACTTCAGCACGTAGTTATCGGCTTCGCCGATGGCGATGTAGCGATCGCGATCCTTGTCCTTCTGCGACAACGTGGGCGGCAGCGTCCACACGCCGTCGACCCAGTCCTTGGTGTCCTTCGGATTGGCGTTGATCTCAGACGATCCGACGAGCACGAGACCGGCCTTCTTGGCCATGGTCACGGTATAGTCCTCACGAACGTATCCATCCGCCGCTTTCGGATCCTGGGGTTTGTCGGTACGACCGCGATGCTCTTCGATGCCGAGAATGCCGCCCGGCTTCAGCGCCTTGAAGATTGCGGCGAAGACTTCATCCGCATATCCGCCGTCCATCCAATTGTGCAGGTTGCGGAACGTCAGCACGAGATCGGCCGAACCCGGCGGTGCGATGTCGAAATGCCCCGGTCCGAGCATCGTCTCGTGAATCGTGCCAAGACGGTCTTTCTCCGCCGCCATGCGCGACCGCCATTTTTCCACGCCCTTGTCTTCTTCCGCGTCACCGGGAGCGTTCAGGGCTACATAGTAGGTGCCGCCGCCTTTGGCCAGATACGGGCCCAGGATCTCCGTCCAGTAGCCGCCACCCGGCCACAATTCGACGACCGTCATTTTGGGAGTGATGCCGAAAAAGCTCAGTTCTTCCGCCGGATGGCGCGCGGCATCACGGGCGGCGAACGTCGGCGTGCGGGCCGGATCTGCGACCGCCGCCGTCAGCGCCGCGTCCGCCGTCGCGGCCGCCGCCATCCAACTGGCACAGAGAGCGACTACGGTGGCCGCGGCCATTCTCCCGAGCGACACGCGCCGCAGCGTCACTCCCCCGGTACCTGTGCGTTTATTCATGAGCGTATTCCTCGATGTGTTTTCACTGCGATATTCCGAAGGCTTTGAAGATGAATGCATACATATCGACGACTTCGTCGATGAGTTTCGCCGTCGGCATGCCCGCGCCATGTCCCGCGCGGGTCTCGACTCTCAACAAGATTGGTTGACCGTGTGGATCGGCGTGCTGCATCGCCGCCGCAAACTTGAAGCTGTGGGCCGGAAAGACGCGGTCATCGTGATCGCCGGTCATGATTAGCGTGGCCGGATACGGAACCCCCGTCTTCACATTGTAATACGGCGAATAGGCGAGCAAGGCGCGAAATTCCTCCTGCTTGTCCACGGATCCGTAATCCGATTCCCAGCCCTTGCCGACGGTGAATTGACGAAAGCGCAACATATCCATGACCCCGACCTGCGCGATGGCTGCAGCCGCAATATCCGGCCGTTGTTCCTCGACGGCTCCTATCAACAGGCCGCCATTGGAGCCGCCGCGAATGGCGAGCCGCTGCGGGTTGGTCCAGTGAGCGGCGGTGAGATATTCGGCCGCCGATATGAAGTCATCGAACACATTCTGTTTGTGAGTTTTCATTCCGGCCTCGTGCCAGGTGCGGCCATATTCACCGCCGCCGCGTAGATTGGCCACGGCATACACGCCCCCCATTTGTATCCACGCGGCGATGACGGGCGAAAAGCTGGGTGTGAGCGATACGTTGAAGCCGCCATAGCCATAGAGAATGGTTGGATTCGTGCCGTCGAGCTTCGTACCCTTGCGCGCCGTGATGAACATCGGGACGCGCGTACCGTCCTTGCTCTTGTAGAACACCTGCTGGGTTTCATAGTCCGTGGGCACGAATCCCTGCAACGTCGGTGAGCGCCACGAGCCGACCTT
>Ga0116230_10003791_pt1 | contig 14787 bp, 9 predicted proteins | sample S1TSphfallax_3_FD_88678 | JGI IMG/M metagenome (GOLD analysis project Ga0116230, IMG submission 88678) | Host-associated microbial communities from peat moss isolated from Minnesota, USA - S1T2_Fd - Sphagnum fallax MG | ecosystem: Host-associated > Plants > Peat moss > Unclassified | place: USA... | reverse complement strand
TGGTCAAGCATTTTCGCCTGTCGCTCACAGATACCATGGGGCTTGTGCAATCGGTGACTGAAGGCATAGCTGTTGCCGACTGGCAGTGGTGGGCTCACTATCCATCCGAGATACAAGCTGTCACCGCAAATGGGGCAGAAGCGCTTGCAGTCAAAACTTTTACGGCCAATAACCGCACGGTCGGTTATTATTTGCCTAAAGATTACGAGCTCAAGACGACTCCCCTTCTGGCATCGGATTATGCCGAGTTCGAATCAAAAAACTCGCAGTCAGATGCTCCCGAAAATCTGCTTACGGACTCGGGGCAGTCGAATGTAATCACAAGCGAAAAAGTCTCCGATAAAGCACCCGCAGAAAAAGCCAGTTGGGTTTCGCGTATAGAGCGCTATCGTCTCAAAAACGGCATGACTGTTTTGCTCGGTCGCCTGCCCAAAGCCAGCCCTAACTCAAAATTGCGGGGCACGGTGGCAATTTCAGGCAAACTCAGAGCCGGCGATTATTTTGCCGAACAGGATAAGACAGTACTGCCCGAAGTCCTGGCAAATCTACTCAGTTGCGGCACTGAAGACCTGTCAAAAGAAGACGTGGGCAAGATCCTGGACGAGCTGGGCACATCCCTGGATTTTGAAAACGGAACGTTTTTTCAAGAAGTGGATACCGAAGTAACTACCGAAGATCTGCCCAGGATGCTTAATTTGATCTCCAGAGAATTGAGACATCCACGCTTCAGTGAATCAGATTTAAATCTGACGAAGAACATCATGGAAGGTCAGATTCATGACAAAATGACCGACACGGGCGAAGTTTCAGCTCTTTCACTGGTGCGCAATCTATACAAGCCCGGTTGTGTTTTTTATTCACCGACTTTTGATCAACAGCTGGCCCAGCTAAAAACAATAGATCGCGATCAAATCGTCGCTTTTCACAAAAAGCATTTCATCCCGGCTAATCTCACCCTTGCTCTGATTGGCGATTTTGACACGGTCGCCACTAAAGCCTGTTTGGACAAATATTTTGCCGACTGGCAGGGTGGGGGGTGCGAAACAATCAAAGTCGATGCCACCCAGGTCTCATCGGGCAAAGGCGAGCGCCTTGTAACCAGACTGGCCGAAAAATCTAATGTCGACATCGCTATCGGCCGGCCCTTCAAGCCGACCATGAAAGACAAAGAATATCTCCCGGCTTACATCGGCAACGCCATCCTTGGGTTTGATACATTTGCCTGCCGTCTGGCGCCAGTCAGGGACCGTATGGGCCTGACCTACGGCATCTCATCCCGGATATCCGACGCCAGTTATGCTTATTCACCCTGGGCCATTGATTTATCAGTCAATCCCGAAAATGTTAAGCCGGCGCTGAAAGCGGTACATTCTATCGTTGATATTTTTGTCAAAAATGGTGTCACCCAAGCGGAATTGAACTCTGAAAAGTCCCACCTGACAGGCGTTTATCAGGTAAGCCTGCGCAGCCTCAAAGCAATCGCCCGCCGCCTGACCGAATATGAGCAAGTAGGCATCGATCTTTCTTTCCTTGATAGTTTTGGTGAAAGAGTAAGCAAGGTAAGTTTGGAGCAGGTTAATCAAGCCGTGACCAAATATTTTGACCTGAAAGACACGACTACATCCATTGCCGGCGACGTTGACGAAAAGTCCATTCGTTAGCTTTTGCCATAAGGGTGTTTTATCCGGCCAAATCTGGGCACAACACCAGAAGAGGGTGGGCGTTAGCCACTTAATTTTGTGATTACCCTGTGAGCTGAAAGACACGGTTATTGATGAGCGGCAAAAAGTACGACGTAGATGAAGGCTGGGCTTTTGCTCGCGAGAACAAATTCAACCGGATGGTGCTTGAAACTCGCTTTGACAGGCAAAAATTTAAAGAAACGAAGCATAAAGAAATAGTCGATCGCGAACGCAAGCAAATGTCCGACGACGAACTCGAAGAACTAGAAATAGCCTCACTGCGCGATCAGGTTACCACACTTTTTAATCAGCGTACTTTTTTACGCAAACTTGAATATGAACTCAGACGAGCCAAGCGCTACAAAAGACCGCTCTCGCTCATGATCTTATCTATAGACAATATCAGCTCACTCAAAAGGCAGTATGGCCAGATGATTGTGGATGATGTTATGAAAGCCGCCGCCCGCATTGTGCAGCACTGTGTGCGCGATGTGGACATAACGGGACGGGCCGAAGGTATGCGTATAGGCATAATTTTTCCCGAGACTTATTCATCGCGGGCCATGATTGTAGCCGAGAGGGTGCGCGAAAGAATCAGGACAGAGCCTGTCAATAACGAGCTCAGACATTTGCGGGTGACCGTATCGGTGGGAGTTGTTTCTTTCCCCACCCATGCCCGGGATGAAATAGACTTGATGAATAAAGCAATGGAATTTGCCGCCGATTCTGAAAGCCATGGCGGCGACAGGGTCCATAACGGTTAAGCCATATTGAAATATTTTTGACTGCCTTGCTCCGGGGCAGACTTTGTCGCTATCATGCCTACTGTTGACAGAGATGGTCGGCGGGCGACGCAATTATGAAATTGGCATCAAAGAAAGCAAGGCCCTCAGCCTTTGCATTAGCGCTGGTGGCAGTAATGCATTTTTCAAGCAGCGGCAACGCCCCGGCACAGGGCCAAAGTGCTGAGACAGCGGCAGCGCCACAATCAATAGATCAAAAAAGCGCCGACCAGACCAGCGACCAGCATAATTTGCCCCTCCGTGGCTTGACCGGCGCCACCAGTCTGGGCGTTTATCCGCAGTTGGATAAAAATCTTCTTGTCACCCCAGGCATGCATCCAGTAAAAGTGTCAATACCTCTGGAGCAGATAGTTGCCGACCGCACCCAGATTAGTGGCCGGGTGGAGCGACCCAGCCCAAAGCGTGGCCAATACCAGGGCCTTTTGATATCGGTCAAAAACGGGGCCGATCGCCCGATCGTATTTGACGGTGACCTGGCCGTACTGGATAGTCCGGCCGGTCCACTAGCTTGTGTACCATTGACCAAACTGGCGGCGCTTTCAATACTGCCTGAACAATCGCCTGACCTTTCCAGAAAAGTAGCGACCGATGTAAAAGCGACTGTCTCTGCCGCGGTAACAGTCGGATGGGCGCAAACTCTGCGCGATCAAAAACGCGGCTCCGGGCCCGTTGTCGCCCCAGATGGCGGTCGCTATGCCCAGGACGAGCAGCGCAGGCAGGATGAACAAAGACGCTTTGGTAAACGCGTTCTCTGGCCAGGAGACAGCACTTCAGGCGTAATTTATTTTGACACGACGCAACCATTAAGCAGCGCCACAATCGAGATGCCGCTATTTTCGTATTACGATAAAAAAGATGTTGGTACGGTCAAGCTGAGCGCTCCAAACTGAGGCTCAAGGCTGGATATCTAAAACTAAAACTGTCTTTTGAAAGGTGATCTGTCATTGGGTGAGCGGTAACCATCTACCAGATTATCCACGGTTATAAGTCCCATATCGTGCAAGAGTTGGGCCTGCGCCTGATTAGAAATGACGATAGCTTGAGCCTGATTAGTCAGGGCGGTAACATAATCACGCTGGGCCTGGATCAGTTCAAGATTGCTCCCAAGCCCGGTTTGCAGCCGCAAATTGGCCAGACGTAAGGCTTCTGCCCCCGAGGCCACACCATAAGCGGCCGTATCGATTTGTTCTCGTGCTGTTATAGCTGTTAAATAAGCGGCGCGTACCTGCTCCGTCACAAGCAGTAGCTCCTGACTGGCTTGCAGAGCCGCCTGCCTTGAAAGCGCCCGGGCCGAAACTACGTTAAAAACATAAGTAGCGCCAAGATTTGGCAAGGACCAGCTAACACCAAAGCCAGCCTGAAAAGTATTGAACAAACCGCCAAAAACACCGGCTCCGGCAACACTACTGGTACTGCTGTTTGAGCTGCTTGCCGCAGGCCCGGGAAAAATATTGGTAGTGGAATGAGTGTAACTGGTAAAAGCTGAAGCCTGGGGATAAAGAGCCGAGGCCGCCACCTGCACGTTGCGTGCCGCCGCCAGACGGAAAAGTTCGTATTGGCGCAGATCAGGGCGATTTTTCAAGGCTAGATCGAGAAGGTCTTCTATAGCAATATTGTGATCGATAATCGATTGTTCGGAGATTCTCTCATCGCGGGGTACAAGATTGACACCCATGGGTAAATTCAGGGCAAAGGCAAGAGCCATAGCCGCCTGCCGCACCGCAACTTGCTGGGTGAGAAGGGCTTGTCTATCGGCTGCCAGTTGGGTGCGCGATTGCATAATGGCAAACTGAGTGCCATTGCCGGATTTAAATAGTGTATTGTTGAGTTCCAGCTGTGACTGTGAAATAGCCAAAGACTTAGCCCGCACCTGCATCAGTGCATTGTTCAGGATCAGATTTGTATATTTCAAATAAACGTCCAGAAGGGCGTCATTTGACGAAACTTTAAACGATTGTTTCCAGCCACGCTCACGGTAATACTGGGCCAGAGCCGTATACAAAACGTTGCCACCGGAAAAAACCGGATAACGCACCGTCGGTTGAAATACACGAGAAAAAGACGTTGTATTGGGCCTGATATCAGAATTTGTCAGTGTATAGCCCATAGAAAAGTTGGGCAAAACATCAAGTATCTGACCGGCCAAAAGAAATTTTTGATAGGTATAACTTTCTTTTGAAATTTTGATCGCCAGACTATTGCGCTGGGTGTATCCGAGGGCTTCGCGCAAGCCGATAGGCTCGTTATAACTGGCTTCCAGTCTGATAGTTTTGGTATTGGAAAATGGCACCAGAGTGGACTGGCGAATCGGACCGAGATCAAGGGTTTTGTTTACTTCGTGATCACTGGTTGGCTCCGGAGGCAGCTCAAATGGTTTGAAGTTTTTTAGAAGCTCGCGGTAGTTGGGTGTGGGTGAAGAGCCATTTGAAGAAGAATTGGACGAAGTGTTCGAAGGGGCATTGGCAGGAGATTGTGATAGGGCGGGGGGGGATAACAGAGCTGACAACAATAAAAGATGAAGGCAGGATTGCCCCAACTTGTTGCGGTATTTAACAGCCAGCTTTTGCTTTCTCATCCGATCATGGCCACCATCTTTTTTTGGCCGTCTTTTTGCTCAAACTATCCTCATTTTTGCCGGCCAGGGGCGGTTGCCAGCCATGCAAAATAGTCTCGCGCGAGATTAAGCCCGCATCATGCAAAAGCTGCACCTGTGCTTGATTGGAAGCAATTATAGCCTGTGCTTGTGTAATCAGGGCCGCAATATAGTCACGCTGTGTCTGGATCAATTCCAAATTAGACCCGGTGCCGGCGCTGAGACGCAAATTTGCCAGGCGCAAAGCTTCTCCGGTGCTGCCCACACCGGCAGCCGCCGTGTCGATTTGTTCGCGTGTAACTATGGCATTTAAATAAGCACTGCGAGCCTGCTCAATCACCAGCTGCAACTCTTGATTGGCTTGCACCATAGCCTGTCTGGCCAGCGCTCTCGAGGCACCAATATTAGTGATGGCGCTGGACCCAAGATTAGAAAGACTGTAGCTTATGGCAAAACCAGCCTGGAAGTTATTGAACAGACCTGGGAAAACCCCGGCACCGGCTGTATTGCTGCCGTTGATATTGGAGCCACCACTCGTGAAGGCAGAGCTGCCCGATGCAAATGACGGCGCCACCGCCCCCGATGTCACAAGGCTGCCTGATTGTGTGGTTGCTATGGGATTACCGCCACTGGCAGCCACCACTGTGGCCACAGTGTTAGCACCGCCATTGCCTGTGTTGTTGCCGGTGGGACTGAAACTGGCTGTTTGATTGAGAGCTTGATTGCTGGCCAGACCACTGCCAAATAAAGATGAATTGATTGTAGCGTTGGCCAGACCGTTCAGAGCGGCCGTATTTTCGGGGGGATAAACACTGGCTGTAGAATGCGTGTACGTAGTAAAGAATGAAACCTGGGGATAAAGCGAGCTTGCGGCAACTTGCACATTGCGCGCCGCCGCCAGACGGAAACACTCGTACTGACGCAATTCGGGCCTGAGACTGAGAGCCTGGGACAATATATCTTTGATGCCGACTTGCGGACTGATCAAACTAACTTCTTCAATAAGATCAGAATCAGGCACTATGTTTACAGCCATCGGCATGTCCAGATCAAAAGCCAGAGCCATAGCAGCCTGGCGCAACAATACTTGCTGCGCGCGCAGGGCCTGTCTGTCTACTGCCAGCTGGGTGCGAGATTGCATGATGGCAAATTGAGTGCCATTGCCTGACCGGTAGGCGGCGTTATTTAGCTCCAGCTGCTGTTCTGATATAGCCAGGGCCTTGGTCCGAAACTGCAAAATAGCAGTGTTTAAAACAAGATTGCTATATTTTTGATAAACGTCCAGCAAGGTATCGTTGATAGTGGCACGGTGGGATGAGATCCAACCTTTTTGACGATAATACTGAGCTAGAGAAGTATATAGTACCTGCCCGCCTTGAAAAACCGGATAGCGCAGACTGACCGAAAAAATGCGGTTATAAGCCGTTGTATCGGAATTGATCAAAGCCTGGCCGATGCTGTAGCTGGTACTGAAGTTAGGTAAGACATCCACAGCCTGGGCAAAAAACTGGAAATGTTGGAAGTTGAGACTTTCTTGTGAAATCTTGATCGGTAGATTATTAGACAGGACGCAGTCAAGAGCCTGTTCCAGCGAAACAGGCTCGTTATAACTGGCTTCCAATCTGATCGGACTTGTATTTGTCAGATGTAGCAGTGACGACTGACGAATAGGCCCCAGGTCCATTATTTTGTTGAGATTATGATCAAGAGCCGGCTCCGCCGGCAATATCCTGGGATGAAAATCTTTGAGCAGTTCGTTGTAGTTAGCGGGCAAACCAATTTTTTTTGCTTCAACCGCCGACAATTGCAAAGAGGCGGAGCCTGAATCGGGTGGTTCGGAGGAGGGAATGTTTTGAGCCATGGCTGCAGAACAATCCAGGGTCGATGAAAGGCAAAGTAGCAAATATAGGGCACTGGCAGATCTGACCAGTGGCAGGATTGCCCGATGGCGATCGCTGACAGTCAGGGAGACAGCTGGAGTAGTACGAGTGCTCTTGCGGTAGTTCAAGTGTAGATTTGCCAGGGTCGAACAGAGGGCACTAAGTTATTAGACGATGAAGGCGGCAAAAGAGTTCAATTCTTGCGAGTAAGATACTTTAAATATAAAAACCAGTTGCCTTCTCGCATCAGATGCATAATTTTTATCACCACCAGGCGCTAATATGTGACCATGGCTATACCAATGCAATCAATCCCGACCCAAACACCGGTAAAAAAAGCGTCTTTCAAGATGCCGCTGATCATCGGCTTGAGCGTTTTAATCATCGCTGCAATAGGCGGACTGATTTATTACTTCGTCACAAGTAATGCCACAAAAGACTGGCGCAAAAATATAGTTAAAGTCGAGCGCGGGCCTATAGACGTGCGGATCGAAGCCACCGGCACAATCAAACCAATAAACGAAATCAAGGTCAGTCCCAAAAGCACAGGTTTGATTAAAAAGCTCCTGGTAAAACAGGGCGATGTAGTGAAAGAAGACCAAGTATTGGCTTTGATGGATGACAGTAATCTAAGAGGTCAGATAGAGTCGGCCCGCGGCAATTATTTGATGGCTCAGGATACTTATTTAAAATTGCAGCATGGCAATCGCCCTCAAGAAGTTGCCATTGCCCAGCTGCAAGAGCGCCGGGCCAAAGATATCGTCCGCCAGGCCTTGCAAAACACGATCCGTTTAAAGGCACAAATCGAGTCGGCCACGCAGACATCTCTTCGCGATGACACCCTGGCCACAAGACAGCTTTATCTTGAAAGTCAGGGGGCAGCCTCAGATCAAGACCGTCTCAATGCCGAGACCCAGGCCAAAGTCACCCGAGCCCAGTTAGACGCGGCCAGACGCGAGCTGGCCGCCGCCGAAGCCACACTTGCTCAAAACAAAGCAGAAGAAGACGCTGCCCACGAGCAAATGGTCATGAGTCGCCTCGGTAACCGAGCCGAAGATATTGCCCAGGCGCAGCACGCGGTGATACAGGCCAAAGGGTCCCTTGATACTCTTTTGAGTCAGGCTAATGACATGACGATCCGCGCTCCTTTTGCCGGCGTTATCACTCAAAAATACGCCGATGCCGGAGCGATCGTTACACCAACAACCTCGGCCGCTACTACTTCGGCTACGTCCAGCTCTATTGTCGCTCTGGCCGGAGATCTGGAAATGGTGGCACAAGTAGCCGAAACCGATATCGGTAAAATTAAAGTCGGACAAAAAGTGGACATACTATCCAATGCTTATCCAGAACGACCTTTTCATGGTCATGTAACTCAAATTGCACCAGAGGCAGTGGTGACTCAAAACGTCACAACTTTTGAAGTGCATACGACAATCGACGACGACCGCCGGGGCAGGCTCCTGGCTGGCATGAATGTCAGTGCCAGATTTGTTGCCGGACGTATGGAAGATGCCCTGCTAGTGCCCACTGTTTGCATAGTCTCGCGTCACGGCAAGACCGGAGTACTGATCCCCGAGGGCGACGGCAATCCTACTTTTAAGCCGGTAAAAACCGGACCGACAACCGGCACCAAAACCGTTATTTTGCGCGGTCTGGAAAAAGGCGACAGCGTTTTCATTGGTCTATCAAAAGAAGGTCTTGAGCAACAGGGTTATGGTGACGGAGGCGGCGGCCCGCAAGGTGGCGGCGATCGTGGGGGCAGAGGCGGAAGACGTGGCGGTGGTGGCAGCGGCACCAGTGTGCCAATCCCCCGCAGCTTTGGCCATTAAAGGAGACTGGGATGGGTTTTACTGAGCTCATCTCGATTGCCTGGCAGGGCATATTAGACAACAGGATGCGCAGTATCCTGACGGTCCTTGGCATTATCATCGGTATTGCCGCGGTAATTGTGCTTCTAGCTATTGGACAGGGCGCAAAACTAGAAACGCAAAAGCAAATACAGTCACTTGGATCAAATTTGATTTATATCAGACCAGGTTCGGTCAGTCCTTCGAGTATTTCACTAGGGCAGGGCAGTGCAGCCACTCTCACCTATGCAGACAGTGTGGCTATAAGAGAAATTTGTCCGGCAGTGGCCGATGTTGCCGCTGTATACAATTCAAACTTCCAAGTGCAGCACTCGGGCATGAACACATCGACATCGATCGTGGCAACCGAACCTTCTTATTGCGATATCCGCAATTTTCATGTGGTCAGTGGCAGATTTTTTACCCAGGCCGATTGTGACAGCTATGCTCGAGTCTGTGTCCTGGGCGATACTGTGGTATCAAATATTTTTGGCGAAGACGAAGATCCAGTCGGAAAAGCAGTACTTATAAGAGGCGAGTTGTTCAATGTGCTCGGCGTAATGGAGCACAAAGGCATGACCCAGTATAACGATAATGATGATCAAATTTTTGTCCCCCTGACCACCGGCTATAACACTCTTTTTGGCTCTAACGCCGCCACCGGCAGAATAGTAAAAAATATACTGGTAGAAGCCAAAGAAGAAGATCAAGTCAGCCAGGCGGAATTTCAAATCACAAATGTATTGAGGCAGAGACACAAGTGTCGCCCGCCGGTTGGTGATGACTTTATGATCCGTACTCAAGTAGACATCATGCAAACGGCTCAATCAGTAACCGAAGTATTTACTTTACTGCTCGGCACCACAGCCGGTATCTCTTTGCTGGTTGGCGGCATCGGCATCATGAATATAATGCTCGTTTCGGTCACCGAGAGAACACGTGAGATAGGCATCCGTAAGGCAATCGGCGCCCGCTACTACCAAATCATGGCTCAGTTTATAATCGAGGCCATAGTCTTATCGCTAACGGGCGGGATAATCGGAATCGGCGTAGGACTACTAGGAGCAGCTCTGGTCGGTAATCTGGCAAAATGGACCACCGAAGTGACACCACTTTCGGTGATATTGTCCTTTTTTGTTTCTATCGCTATTGGCTTATTTTTTGGCATCTATCCAGCCAGACAGGCAGCGCGCCTTGATCCCATCACTGCTCTGAGGGCCGAGTAATGGCTCTGATAGAGCTCAAAGACATTACTAAAACATACATACTTGGTTCTGAACCTGTGCATGCACTGAAAGGTGTTAGCCTCTCCATAGAAGAGGGTGAATACGTCGCTATCATGGGCACATCCGGCTCGGGCAAGTCAACCATGATGCACATACTAGGCTGCCTGGATCGGCCGACAACGGGCCAGTATTTACTGGACAACCGCGAAGTGCAAAATCTCAGCGAAGATGATCTGGCGATCGTGCGCAATCAGGCAATCGGTTTTATTTTTCAGCAGTTTAATCTCTTACCCCAGATGTCCGCTCTGCAAAATGTAGTACTTCCTCTAACTTATGCAGGCAGGGCTAAAGCCGACCGCCTGCAACGAGGACAGGAAGTCTTAAGTCGTGTCGGTCTGCAAGACCGGATGGGACACAGACCGACCCAGCTCTCCGGCGGACAACAGCAAAGAGTATCAATAGCCAGGGCCCTGGCTAATCAGCCCAAGATTCTGCTGGCCGACGAACCAACCGGAGCTCTCGATAGTCATACCGCTGCCGATATCATGAAACTTATAGACGAGCTGGTGGCCAGCGGCATGACTGTAATTGTAGTCACCCATGACGCTGAAATTGCAGGTCACGCCAAACGTATTGTGCGAGTCAAAGATGGCGAGATTATTTCGGATTTGAAAAATTAACGACCAGATTGAAAGTTTCTCCCAACAGCCTATTAAAAACACTGATCATATCCGAACATAATCGAGTTCTAATGTATGTGCATGTGAGTCAATTAACGGTCAGTGCATTATAATTTTGCCCGGTGATGATGCTCGCCTAGTCTTTGACTGAACCGCCCCTCAGGGCTGATAGCTTCTACCTGTGGCCGCCGCACTGGTAGAGGTTCGAAGAAAGATGACAGGGGCTTATTTGCGGTTGTTTGTTTCGACTCTCAGCGCTTTTGCTTTTGCTTGTGTAACCAATTCCTCACTGGCACTGGATTCGTCAGACAACGAGGCAATTCAGGCAAAGCTGAGCACTCTGAATTCCAAAATTCTCCATAAAGAATTGGAGCTCGAAAAATCAAATATTCGTTTCTTGTTAAAATCACATCCTGAAGGACGTTTTAAGGCCTGGAGATACTTGCTCTTTCAGGAGACTGATGCGGCTCTACTGGAAGCCGGCTTGCTGGTTGGAATCGCTGACAGGCATCATCAATTAGTCCATGGCGGTAAAATAAAGTCGGTACTGCTCGAAGATTCGCTGGTGCCACAGATGATCGGACAGTTTACCGGACCAATTGGCGATCTGCTCGAACTGGGCCTGAACGCTCGCCAGGCTCTAAAAGCTCACAAAATGGGGATAGATGCTGGTCAGTCGAAGCGTCTTGCTTTGCAGTTGCATAGAGAACTTTTAGACATGCTTCAGGAGCGAGAATCACTGATTGAGAAATCACCAGTTTTGGCCACACCACTTGCTGCTGCCGAAACGCGTGTGATGCGGGACGAGGAACATTTGGTCTGGTTGCAATATTCACGCAGTCTGCTCGAATCTAAAAAGTTGATGGCTACCGAAAACACTTTTTACGCACTCGATATTTTTAAAAATCTGACCGGTGCTCTGGGCAATCTTGTGGGTCTGGTCGCCACCCAAGATTCGGAGCCCAGACTAAATATCGGTGCCAATACACTGACTACTGTTTCTGGTGCTTTCATTATGACCAACCCGGTTACCTCGAGATTATGCGGGAGACTGATGGCTAAACTTAATAGCCGGGGCCTGGATACCAACTACAGGAAAGACATGCATGGCGCAATGGCGTCACTCACAATTGATGCATCGACAATGCAAAATGTGTATCAATCTAATGGTGCGACGGCCAGCGCTCAAGACAGAGTGCTTTTAACTCGTGTCGAACTTTACAGTAAGCATCTGGAGCGGGCGAGCCGCTATGTCCAATCACAAAACGCAGAAGATCGAAAAGCCAACACCGCTGCACTAGGGCGTGTTGCTGTGGGCTTACTTGCTGGTAGCACCAAAGTTGCTTCAGGGACCTGCGGAATCATTGCCGCTGATAGATTGGGCGACCATGCCGCGGCCGCACTACTGCTGGGAGGCACCACAGCCTATGCTTCCGGCACCGATTTAACGTTAGCCGACACTCTGGTGATAAACGTTAAGCGCGAACGGCGCTATCAGAATCAACAGAAAAATGGTACAACCGTCAAAGATGTCTTGTCTTCCGAGCTAAGCGACTTGGACAAGCTAGATGAGCATCTGACAAAAGTTGAGTCGGAAAGATGAGAACGCGTGCAAATGGACATTTTTAGATCTAATATTGGCGCTGAAACAACACACTAGTCAAGCGGCTGACGTCATACATAAATTAGCCTTTTAACGTCTCAAATGATGAAACTTTGCCCTACATATTGCTAGGCTATCATTTGTTTGATGGATTGGCCTGGTCGGCGCGCTCGTATCTCGTTGTCACCAGTCCGAGATTTCCTTCCTGTGGTGATCTTTGTGCCGACAAGTCTGCTGGAGCCCCTTTCATACCACCGTGAGTTGGTGCAATACCTCAAAAAACAGGAGCCGGAGCTTTGGCGTTGGTCAGCTTCGACGGATGTACTTGAGGCTCAGTCGCAGCAAATGCGCACTCATCTTCTCAAAGCAGGATACCGGCTCGACGCTGATGCCCATCCCGCGCTGGGCGCCCACCTGTCGGCAGTGACTGAGAGGCTTGATTTGAAGGCGCCTGTGACCTTATATCAGGCCGTACATGATCAGCAGATCAATGCCATGCTCTTTTACACCCCAGGAGAGGCGCACATAGTTTTTTCCGGGCCTATTCTCTCTCTCATGGCAGCCGAAGAGCAGCAAGCGCTCCTTGGCCATGAGCTTGCTCACTACATATTATGGACTGCCGACGGAGGTGACTTCCTCGTCGCAGATCGGCTGCTCTCCTCGGCTGCCGTTGACGGCCGAGGCTCGATGGGGTTGATGCAAACCGCAAGAAAGTACAGGCTGTATACAGAAATTTTTGCTGACCGAGGGGCTTTTGTCGGATGTAATCAACTAGAGGCTTCTGTATCAGCGCTTGTGAAAGCCGAAACCGGCTTTCACGAAGTCAGTGCGGCAAATTACCTACGCCAGGCCGATGAGATATTTGCGCTTGAAGATGTAATTACATCGGGATTTGATCATCCAGAGCTTTTCATTCGTGCTCGGGCGCTTAAGCTCTGGTCGGAGTCAGAAGTGACGCTTGACTCCTGGCTGACAGACACGCTCGAGGGTCGCTTTGCTCTGGACGAGCTGGACCTGCTCCAGCAGCAAAAATTGTCGACACTGACTAGACGATTTATATCTAACTTGATACAACCAAAATGGTTTCAGAGCCCAGCCACAATGGCTCATGCCAAGTTGTTTTTTCCCGATCTCCAGCCGCTAAAAGAGTCCGACAACACCTTTGCCCCAGACTTTGTCCAGGAAACAAAAAAAGGCGACAAAAATCTATATGAGTACTTCGCCTATCTGCTCCTGGACTTCACCGTAATCGACCCAACACTTGAAGACCTTCCTCTGGCTTGCGCGCTAGACTGGAGCATGCGTCTGGGGCTATCAGAGCAGTTTGAGAAGATTGTGACCAAGGAGCTGGGGATAGCAAAAAAGCAAATCAATAAGCTAAAGAAAGAAGCCCTATCAATGCTGGAGCGGGCCAACGCAAGCGCATGAGTGACCTAGACGACAAAAAAATAGAGAGTTCTGGTGATGCTTCCGCAAAAGCACCATCTCAGGAGAGCCACGATCTCGCTGGAATGAACGCCATGCACGCGACTGCCGCTTCTACATTCCTTAGCCTGGTAGGCGGAGAAGCCGGAGTCTTTCTTCAGACTGATGACGTTTTAGAGATGGTCTTGCCATTGTTTAAACAAGTGGCGGTCCTGCACGCTCAGGGCCTGGTGATGACAGGGACTGGAGTGGGCTCGGTTACAGTAAACGAACACAACCAGCTATGCACTGCCGGCAATGGCGCACCCCCTAGCCAAAATATTGCCGATGTAGATAAACTTCAGGGCAAAATTTCAAGTGCGCTCCGCGTCGCCGCCTATGGGCAGATTACTTCCGACGACGAAATAGGCGCCCACTATAAAAGCCTGGATGTAATCGAACCGGGAGAAGAGTTCGACCATCCGACTTATGTCGCAGGTTTCAATAGCTGGGAGCAAGAAATAGACCATCATGATGCGCTCACCGACATATTTTTACTGGGGCAGATTTTAGCCAGCCTTTCTCTCGGACTGGATTTTACTGACTTATCAGACCTGAGTCAATTTGCCGCTAACCGAATAAATCTATTCCGACTCAACTCGCGAATAAATCCAGTAGTTGCGGCGATCGTCGTCGAAATGACTGAACTCAATAGACATCGTCGAGCCACTGATCTAGCTGCTCTCATCTTCAGACTGGAAACATACCGAGAGCAGACAGTTGAACTGGACCTCAAGAATATACCAGGCTTCCAGGACGCAGGGCTGAAAGGCCGGCGCAAACTTTTGCATGAACGTCTGCGCGAAAGGCTCTTTGAAATCTCCCGCCGCAACAAGCTTTTGTATTTTAAGCCATCGCAATCTGCTCTGAATCTGACGGTTGCCAGCGTGCCTCTCGTGCTGAAAATTACCAGCATAAAATTAGAGGAACTTTTTCTCTGGCACAAGTCTCTAAGAGATGAAATAATTTCTGGCAATGCGATTAATCTCAGGCGCTGGCTGCGTTT
>Ga0116230_10003790_pt1 | contig 14791 bp, 6 predicted proteins | sample S1TSphfallax_3_FD_88678 | JGI IMG/M metagenome (GOLD analysis project Ga0116230, IMG submission 88678) | Host-associated microbial communities from peat moss isolated from Minnesota, USA - S1T2_Fd - Sphagnum fallax MG | ecosystem: Host-associated > Plants > Peat moss > Unclassified | place: USA... | reverse complement strand
TTTGGGACTCCAACTCTCACCAACTCCCAACATGGGAATTCACTTGGGAGTGTGAGGGTTCACTCCCTCACACTCTTTGCACTCTTTGCACTCCCGGGAGCATGTGATGTGACTCTCGGGTCTGCTTCTAGGCCCGCAACCTCTCAACCTCCTTGCCTTAGTCGCAAGCTAAATGCTAGGGTTGCGACAAAGAAGATTTTTGGGCAAATAATATTGAGTGTTTTATTAGAGTAACCAATTCATGGGAGAAATTTAACAAGTGTACACATTAAAAAAATTCAACATGTCAATTGACAACTTAACTTTCAATGGGTTGCTTCTAACCTTGTGTCCCATACTTCATTAAACTTGTGGGCATATAGAAGGTATAACTTGAGAACTATGTACATCTATTGAGTAGGTTACTTTATGCACAAATAAGTAGGTGTATTTTGATAGTTTCAAACATGTGTTCAATGTCTTTGCCCCTATTTTTTAAAATTGTAGAAGGTGGCTGATTGCAATGGCTTTAATTTGTGTGGTGTCAAATATAGGAAGCAATCTACAAAGGTGATGTTTGCAAGTCATTATGGTGGGAAAAGGCCATTTATTACACATTTTTGTTGCCACCTAGTTTCCACTTGCGTTGACACTTCAAAGTTTGTTTGCATATTGTTTATATTTTGGATCATACTACAATTTGTTTCTAACTAACAACATTAGTACCAATAACATATTTTGCATACTCAATGGTGGTTTAATATGGAAGGGTATTGAGGTGCAAGTAATTTTTATTTTAACTTAATCTTTTTAGTTTTGATTAAAATACTCATGTGTGTAGTTTGATATTGAAGGTTGTATTTTAATCTAATTTTTTGTTTTCAAGTTGATAGTTATTATTTGTGTTTGGGGGAGGAACAACCAAATTTCCATAATGTTCAACAAATAGGTGAATGATAACCTCTTATTGCCCTTGTTCCATTGCAATACTACTATCAATTTTTTGCAAAGTAGTTTTATTTAAACATGTAATATGTAACTATATATAATCATATATAATCTAAATTTATTATGAATTTGTTTCAAAATGCAGATATGCATATGGGATTACCTTTTTCAACTAATTAATATGGAGATGAAATCATGTTCATTGTGTGGTGTTGGAAATTTTATGACAAGATGAACACTCCCATTACATGGTTTATTAATCCTCTAAGAAATTAAACAAATATGGTGAGTCAAAACTATAGTTGTAAATGTCCAATTGATTCACATAAATGCACGTGTGAATGAATCCATAGGTCTTCAATCACATGAGAAACTTTTTATCATGTGAATATGGCTCACAAATAATTACCCTTTGACAATGGTGAGTTGATTCAATGGAGTGACAAAATTCTTGTTTCAAATGTAGGTGATAAAAACAACATTTCTATTGATATAAACATTCAATTGCATCTTTAATTTGAATTGGATTTAGTGGAATTTTTAAAAACATGATTGGGCTTATGTGAGCATAATGACTAAGTATTATGTAATTTTGTAGGTATGTAATTTAACTTTCTATAATACTTCTCAAGGTTTTATTAGTTTGGTGACGTCGTTTCTTTTTGTATAGTTATACACCTATTAATGTGAGTGAATTTTCTAAACACTACTACAAAATGTGGGTGAAGTTCACTAGTCCATGTCAAATGGACTAGTGAATTCACTTCATCCCCACTAAGTATCCTTTAGTGGGATTAATGAATTCACTCAAAATCCAATGAAAGCATTTGGCATACACCTTTTGTTGTAGTGAATTTAAGGGCATTTGTTATGCAAACACAATGGATGTATTATAATCACCATATTCAAAAAGGATTTTTGTGGTTGGGATATGAAGATTGGTTTTTGCAATGAATAAACCAACAAAAGCTAGTTGGCTTTTATAAATTATGTTTTGCTTGAGCTTGTGGGATGGTTATACATGAAACTAATTGTTATGTTTTCTATAGTGGGTAGTTTTTGTAATTTATATTTTTTTTCATCGGAGCATTACTTTCAATCTAGTCAAAATGCTATTCATGGAACCCTTTCTTTATCACCTTTTGCATTCAAACTAAATTGATGTAGCCATCACTAGCAAGTTCTTCCAACACTTAAACATTTACTCTTTATTGATGTGTAAACACAAAAATCTTGTAGTCACTTTGGTTTGTTTTAGTGGGTTGCCAACAAATGTAGCCTTACACTTGATGTGGTTGAGATCATTAATTTTTGACAAAGGAAAAACTTTTTAAATAGACTAGTAAGATGAATTATGAACCTTCTAGGAAATGCTAAGATTCTTGGGTATTGTTCTTTTCCATAGGCTAAAATGCTACATGGAAGGTGGGGAGGTCCACATTGCACAATGTCAAATATGGTGTGTGTTTTGCAATAAAGATTTCAAGGATGTGTTATCGTGTAAACATGATATTATTTCTCTATGGTGGATTACATGTGAGTTAGATTTAAACAATGTGTGTGTTAGATTTTTGGTCTCAAGTGATGAAAATTAGTTTTGTCACCCATCTTGAAGCTCTTACTAGAGACCTAACAAAATCATGTTTGTGATGTTTTCAATAGCATTATTGAAATGACAAACTCTCATGCATAAGTGGGTAATATGTAAAAATATTTTCCACCAACTTGTATTTCTTTTTTTGGGAGTGTCTTGTTATGTTTCAATCATGCAAAAATGCAAGGTTTATAATAAAATTTGCACTATTGTTGTATTACAAGAGTTGTAAACTTTCTAACAAAACAATTAACATGTTGATTCCTAACAAGTTGTTTGATGGATGTTATACGGGTAATGTTGTGAAAAACAACACAAAAATACAACTTGGAAAAAAATGCATGGTCTTGATAAACAAGAAACTTAACAATAAACCAAACTTTAAAGATTTTATTGATTGAACAAAACATGATGCAAGCTAAACATGAAGTACAATTAAATTACAAAAATTGTAACTTATGTTGAGAAAATTGGAAGGTGGTGCCTTTCAACCATTTATTTATACTATTCAATATAACTTTTTAAAAAATGTATCAACTTTCTAAGAAGTTCCACCACTTAAACTTTCTATAAATTTTCATTAAATAATTATTTAGAAACATATATCAATTACATCTTTTAAAAGCTTTTGCCAACTACATTTTTAACAAACTTCTATCAATTGTCCATATTAAAAACAAGTCTAAAATTCTTCACTAACTACATCATAAGAAAATTTAAACAATCTTTTTAGATTTTAAAATTACTGAAAATTTTTACTTTTCCAAAATTTTAAGTGTATATATATAAATTATTTATTGTCCATCACAAATGTACCCTACGACCACTCAATTATTTTCCTGCATATTTAGTGAAGTAAAAAGTACTAGTTTCAAGTTGATGTTAAAGAAAAATTTAACATGAACTTCACACATTTGAAAATATGTTATTGTTATAACTAATTATGGTTGAACATTGTGTCTACACCCATATTTTCTTTAAATATCCTTAAAGGGTGAAAACACACTTGGGGGGGGGGCACTTTAGGCAAGAATTTGTACTTTTTATTTTTTGGTACATTTTGTATTATTTTGGGGGTATTTTTTCTTTGATTTCATGTAGCATTTTGACAAACATATAAAATGGATTTTGATATAAAATACTCCCACATAATTCTTGTTATCTTTCAAATGAAAGTAATTTTTGAACAAAATGTTTTTTTTCAATACACTTATGTTCGTTTGAATGAAAAACTCGTCTAGATGTTTTTTGTGAAATCGCATCAATCGAAGTTTTCAACTGTAATTGAAATGGTGCAATCAATTCATATTTGATATATAATTAATCACTTCATCAAGTTTTGCAATTATTTTAATCATTTAAAATGTATATTTTCATTTTGTAGTATATTGTGAAAACATAATTTTTTAATCATTTAATATTAATAAAATATGTAGTTTCCTTTCACAATTGCATTATTTGGCAATATAATTTATGAAAACCTCTTTTAATATTGGCTTGGTGATGGTTGAAAGTTGCACAATTTTGAAAATAAAAATTTGTGGTAACATTTTTTTGCCACATAATGTGCTTTCACCCTAAACTACAATGTAGCACCTTGAAATGAAGGCGAATGTTACTTCTACATGGAACTATTAATTTTGTTGAATCCATTTTTTTTTATGAAAATATTTTTCAACTTCCAAAGCGTTGCAAAGTTTTATGTTTGAATTCTTCAAACTAGTTAAAATTGTTACAATCAAGATGTTGGGAAGTGAGGAGGACCAACATACATTTTCAACAATTTCATTTATGAAGCCAAAGTTGCACAACCTTCATGTGGTGGTTGGCATGTATTCACAAACTTTCTTTACCTTCAAAAACTTCCCCTATGATGGAATTTATGATGATTAGCAACATGTGAAGCTTAGGAAATTAAAGGTTACTATTGGTTTTTGGTTCATATTCTAGTATTGATGATGACATATCAACCTAAAATTGAGTTAAGGACTTAATTTTATTTTTTAATTGAATAATTCCTTCACAAAGGATCATGTTTTGGTTACTTTGTGATTTTTTTGTCTTTTATAGTTTGTTTGTTGGTTTGCTCTCATCGTGTCCCCCCCCCCTCCCCCATTTCTTGTTATGTTATTATATAATTGTGGATTTGGCAATATTCCTAATAAATTAACAAGACAATGGGCGACTAGGTTAGAAAATGAATTGTTCAAAAAGTGAACATAAACTAAAAAGGGGACTTCCTTTATGAAAATAGTCTTACCTTCAATCTAAAATAAAAAACAACTTCCTTTCAGTCCCCAGAAAGTACTTCCTCTAAACATAACCACCATTTCAACATGTTTATCCACTGAGTTATAATATTACCTTTCACCAAAGTGCTTGCAAATTGCTCTTATCATCTTGTTGCATTTACCTTCCAACAAGCTACCATATCCCAATGAACAAGTTCTAAAAATAAAACAAAAAATGAAACTAAACTAATACCAAAGCTACAATATTCTACATCAAACTACAATGAAACATTATCATTCTAAAAGGAAAGTAAAGCAAATGATAAATAAAATCAAAATAAAGCACATCAAGTCCCACAACTTTCACACGCACCTTTTTTTTTTCATACAATATATCTTTTTCTCCTCCATTCCCCCAAAAACTTCTCATACAAGAATGATGGGAATTCATTTTTTAATTCCCTTATTTCATAAACCACACAAGGCACACATTCCACCCACAAAAGTAAACCCATTATCCTAATCCTTTGACAAATCCCTAGTTAGTAGAAATCAACCAAAATGTAACCAGTCCATTTACGACTTACTACATGCGACTTATAGTTGTTTGTGACTAGATTTGGGAATATTTGCAACTACAAGACCAAATTTCAACTATTTTGGTCATTTTCACAACTATGATGCAACTATTAGAAATTTCATCATATTCGTTGGATTGATTTTACATTTATTTTCATCCATTAATAGGTTGATATGTCCTATTAGTCGCAATAATCACCAAATTAATTGCATCCTAAAAATATTCTACAATGACATACGGGTATGTTTTTATGTATGTACTAAAAGTATATATATAATATGCATCATATGTGTATTGTTCATATAATGAATCTCAAAATTAATATTTAAACTTTGAATTTTTTATTCAAATCTGAAACTTGATATTTCAATTATGTAAACTACTATGTTAATTTTTTCAAAATATATTAGAATTTGAAACTTTATATTTGAATTTGAAATTTTCTATTTCAATTGTTTAAAACATTATTTGAATTTCAAATTTTTGATTTGAATATGATTTTTTTAAAATTTAAATTCGAAAAGGCTTATTTGATCTAAGAATTGATATTTGAATTTAAAATTATTATTTGAGTTTAAAAATGGACATTTCAATTTTGAATATTGTTACTTGAATATGAAAATCAACATTTCAATTCTACAAATTGTTATTTAAATTCAACAAATTTATTTGATCTAAATTTTGATATTTGAATTCCAATTTATTATTGTCGAATCTAGAAATTATTAATTCAATTAAAAAAAACTTATTGAGTCTAAAAATTGACATTTTGATTTTAAATATTTTTATTTGAACTTGAAATTTGATATTTGAATTCTGAAGTTTTAAATTTAAATTTTAAGAAATTATTTGACTTGAAAATTGAAAATTGAATTCCAAATTATTATTTTGGATTCTTGAAATTAATATTTCAATTCAGAAAATTATTAAATGAGTCTTAAAATGGACATTTTAATCTTGAATATTATTATTTGAATCTAAAAATTGACATTTCAAATATGAATTTTTTTATTCAACTTCAAAAAACTTATTTGATCTAAAAATTAATATTTGAATTCTGAATTACTATTTTGGAATCTTAAATTTATATTTTAATTCAAGAGATTGTTGATTGAGTTTTAAGGGGGTTTTCTACTAGAATCTGTAATAAATCACTTTGATAAATGACTGTGTTTATTAAATATAAGTTACACTAAATAATTATTGTTATAACATAGATATGTATATTTTATAATTCATAATTACACTAGAAAAATTTGATAAATGTGATTAATGTGAAATTACTTTGAATCATTGTAATTACTTCAAATAAGAATTAATTAGTGTGTGCATAATTATTTTATAATTGAACATAATTGTTCACACTCTGTAACTTATAACTTCAAACCTAAATTAAAAATTTGAAAAAATTATAGTCTAGTTAAAATAGTTGTTTGACTGATTTTAATTTCACAATTTATTATATAAAATATTATTTTTTTAAAACTCTAATTAATCATCTATGATAAATATTTCATATTAATTTTACAGTAATTATGATAATTAATTTCATGTTGAACAAATTATTGTATTTATAGTTAATAATTACCAAGAGAAAAAAATTACTTGACCTATAATAATTTTTACAAAAATAAATGTAATTATATAATAAGTAATGTAGTTAGTTGAATAATAAAAATTTAAAAATTCATGTAAAAATTTACTTTCGAATAATAATTGTTAATTCATTACTTATAATTTAAGCATAAATATTTAAAATAGTTAAAATCTAAATTATAAACATTAAATTAATTTTACATTAATTATATTATATATACGTCGATCAGATTCTAAATAATAATAATTTTAAAAAATATAGTTATTTAATTATTTATGAGTTATGTATTAATAACTTGTGAGTAAATAGATATTTAGTTTGTTAAATATTAAGAAGTTATGTTTATTTAAGTAATTGATAATGAATACTGAATATTTGTAGTATATAATTTATAATTTAAATATATGTATATTTAGTCATTCATTAATTAAATGATTACTTAATTATCTAATATTTGAATTGTTTAAAAATTAAAAAACTAATAAAGTAAGGCATGAAGAAACTTTTGGAATTACAACTTAGTTTGTGAGGAAGTTGCAACTTCAAAACTTATCCCATATTGTTTAGTCTTCATTCCTATTTTGAAGTTTATGTAAACAAAGGGGTGTGGTCATCCAATTAAGAAATTTGTGCACATGGGATGGGCTAATCAAAAGGTTCAACCGAAAACAAAAAAATAAACTATGCACATTTCTAAAGTACTTACCTTCCCAACCTATTTATCTACTTAGCTAAGTAGGTACCTAGTTTGACCTACACACTTAGGTTGACGTATGGACCTATCTACTTAAACACCTACTTATATAAGTAGGTATTTAACCTATGAAGGTAGAACCTACCTACTTATTTTTTCACCTAAATAGGTAGGTTGGTATGTAACCTAGGTTTGTAGGCACCTATTTATGTACCTACATAGGTACCTACCAACCTAATATTAATAATTTTTATTAAATTACTTCTTAATGGCATGTGGCATATTTACATTGGACCACGTGTCATAACATAATATCATCCAAGTATTTGAATTGAACGTCTTAAATTATTTCAAAATAATAATAATAATAATATTTAAAATAATCAAATATTAAAACACATGGTAGCACATCATTGCCCTCAATTGTGACCAAATTAGTTGCATTTTAGTCACATGTGACAATATGTATACAATTGAGTCAAAGGATGAAATGTATTTGTTGGATTTTTCTTTTATACAATACCTTTTATCATTTGAAACTAGTTTATCACATGCGACTTGTTTTAGGTGACTAAAGGGATTTTAATCGCAAATGTCTCCTGCGATTAAAATTTAGTTGTAGAGACTAGTCAAAAAACATGTTTTTCTTCTAGAGTTCATTGTTGATTGGTAAAAAATGCCAATCACCCATTCCCATGGGCTAACTAATCTAATGGCTTCATTTTCAAGATAAAATAGAAAACCATAAATATATCTACCACTAATAACTACCTAGTTACTAGGAGGCCCATAGGACTAGCTAATATGAACAAATTTTCTACCTTAACAATTATAGTCCCTTAATATAATCTATTATTGTGCTTTAGTTCCAAGTCCCAATTTTATTATTATAGTTTGTTATTGTGGTTCAAAGTAATTTAGTCCAATATCATTATGCTTGAACAATTCATGGACCTTTATAGTATGGACCTTTTATTAGTTTTAAATCCACTAGATTTGATTGTTCATGTATTTTAATCCTTTATAAGCTTGTTATATAATTTGTTCCATGTTAACTACTCTCAAAATGTTATTGGATTCTATTTTTTTGGTTTTATGTTTCAATTTTCAATTTTCAATTCTTTATAAGTCTTTGAATTTTGGAATGACATGATGATTAGGTCATATGTTCAATCTTTGTTTTCAAAATGTCACATGTTCCCAAGATGCAATGGTCATGTGTTATATGTTCCAAAGATGCATTGGTCATATGTTCTTGAAATGTTGTGGTCATATGGGTCATATAATGTTCAATTTTTTGAATTTGTAGTGGTCACCATACATATATTCAATCGACATTGTATTTAGATAATGTCAACATACTTTAGATTTTTGTTGTGTAATTGTTACAAACTATTGTTACATAAAACATGGACCTTTCACAAATTGTTTACAAAATTTTGTTGTGGGGCACATAATAAAATTTCAAATTTTTAAATATTAAATTAGCCATACACCTCATGCTTCAATATGTGTAACATTGCCAAAAGTGCACCCATATTTTCTTAATCTTAATAAATATGACATTAAATTTGTCATATTTTAAATTTTTCCAAAAAAATGTTAAGTGCAATACAACAAGTGAATATACCCAAGGTTTCAATATGCTTCAAGCTGTACGACTTGGTTGTTGTTTATTCATATGATATAGTAAAATGCTCTCTAAACCATGCAAGATAGTTACCTATCACACAACTCACCAACCCGATCTTTTACCATGTCTCCATAAGGCACATGGTCGTTTGTTTTATTTTAAAGTTTTGGGATTAATTTTATCTAGACATAAAGTCAGATTTCCTGTGTCAATCAGGTAGAGTCCATAAATGAAAATCATGTATGTACATTGGTTTAGACTCCTTCCCGTTTTGCCCTTAAATAAATAATATCAAATCAAGTGTTTTATTGTTGCTAGTTTTTTTTTAAGAGGGCAGATATTATGAGTCCTCCGTCCTAGATATCTAGATCGTGGCTATCTAGTTCATTGGTACTACTGAGGTACTCTTATATTTACGTGAAAACACATAAGATTTCCAATTAATAGTGCTAGTTCGAACGAAAGAACAGCCGTGCTTCCAGTGTTTTTGTTTTATATTGGGGTTAAGACCTCCTCTTGCTCTGCTGTAGGCAAGCTACCATTCTACTACAGAAGAGGTAGCGTTATGATATTATTAATTAATCAATAACTTGACTAAACACGCTGAAATTAGTATCTTACCCACACCTCACATTCATGAATGACCCATTTAGCTATCTTTTGAAGACATGGTCGAAAAAGTTCTCTAAAATTAGTCAACCATGTCCTTTCCTTTTGCAACATGCTATTGGTCTAGTTTGTTTAAATGGTAAGTTGCATCTGTCTCATTGCGAGCATCAGCAATGGTATGATTACAAGAAGTAATTAGAAAGTTTCCTTGGTAATCTAACGGTCGCTTGGTAGCTACTAAAGCGTAAACAATTTGCTTTTTGCATCCAGCTAATATAGCATGATGAGCCCAAGTTACGGCAACTCTAGATGAAAGTAAAATAAGGGTATTTAGAAAAGGAATTCCCCAAGGATTTAACACATCAATTCCTTTAGGAGGCCAATAGCTCCAATGTCTACCGTAGGTGCCAAAGAGGAATGGAAAAAGCCCAAAAGAAAGCTAAAAAGGACATGACTTCAGACACAATAAACAAAATCATACCATAGCAAAGTCCTAATTGGACCACAAATGTATGATGTCCTTCGTAAGTAGATTCATGTATAACGTCATGCCACCATACAAACATAGTATATAAGATCATTCCCAAGCCTAAACTAAGGAGTGTTCCACCTTCTGCAAAAGAATGCATATACATAACACCACCAATGGTGCTTGCAAGAGTTCCTAATGAACCCAAAGGAGGCCATGGACTTGGATCTACTAAATGATAAGGATGCTTTTGAGAGACACTCATAATTGGTTCTGTGTTTGTTTTTTAGTTTAATTTATTAGATACCCAAGAAACATAATCATCCAAAGAAACAATTTCTATGACGATAGATAGAGGTCAAATATCCAAGGGGTAACCCTCCTTCCTCTACCCTCCAAATAACATGGGAGCCTTTTAACTCGTATTGCTCACCCTCCTAGATCTTAACCTTGAACCTTACGGTAACCTTTTCCACAATAGTTACAACTTTCGATATATCCATGTCCGCCGCGGTTTATAAGTTATCGTTGGCGGTATTGTAATGTTGTTCACACAAAGATATTTGCTTACGTAGTTTCATGCCCACTAGTCATAATAGGTGACATCTTCCAAGCAAATTTTAGCTCTTATGTCTCTCATCTACCTTTCTTAGATGATGCATCCCTACTTAATCAGATCTACATGTAGCACACAATCAAAATAACCCCAAGCAAGTCGACTTAGCGCCTTAGCTCAAGTCTATGATCTTTTATGAAAATGCTAGTTGTTCATATTTAAACACCTTTATAGCCGCCTCTAGCCTTTAGCAAGCCCACGTGCAGTTCGAGCTTATTAAGTGAGTGCATCAAGGTCAAGCGTTACCCCTTCTAACAAAGGGTGGCCCGGAAGGCTCCAAGGCCCAACTAAAACCTTGGTGCGAATAACCCTCCGGGGGAAACTACAAAGAGCATAGAAAAACGCTCACCAACCTAAACAACAAGCAAACACCCAAACCTAAAAGCAAGGGATCACCCTAATAGACCCCCCAAAAGGGACTAACACCTAGGTACAAAAAACCAAGGGATTGAAGTATAACTAAATAGGAAATGGGTGACATATCAGCCATAAGTATTATAAAGGATACATTGGGCAAACCAAGTCGCGCATACGATGATGCATGTAATGTGAAAAACTATAAAGGAAGGGTTGTAGATGGTAGGTAATGGGCTACCCCCCCCACCCCCTAATATGAAAAGTTGAATTATTTGTATTCTACCTTCATTGTTGTGAAACTAAGTTTTGTTTATGAATGACCAATGCATCATGGAACTCATATTGTTTGCCTTGTGCTTTTGTAAATTCAATATGAATAATTATGTTTGTCAAAACCACATTACCTTACAACTAAAACTAAAAAAAAACCCATATACAACTTTTATGCAATTATCCAAATAAAAATACGATTGATTAATAAATGAATTGCCACATCAAAAAATCAATTAGTTGTATTATAATTTCAAGTGAATTGAAAATGGGTCTTCTATATGCTAATTTATACACGTTGTACATACATAGAATCACCATGTTTGATTTTTTTGTAGTTGCATATGGCAACTGCTACATTAGAATTGTTGTAAATGTGCCACTAAAGTAATGATTATGTTGTAACTAATGTGTAATGTACATACATGCGATCTTGCCATGTGTTCACATTACCACCACCCATTATCGGATATATTTACAACTAATTTTCATTATGATTCCCATTGATATAATTAGTACAACCACTAATACACCACTACTAAAGTACTATTGTTCAACTATGTTATGACTATAATACAACTATTTATAACTTAATAAAAATACATATTCATTAGTTATTATATATTCATCATATGTGTTTCATTTTGAGTGATTTAAAATGTTACGGTATTGCTACTTCAAGATTTAGAATTCATCTTTGAAATGCAAAGGAAAAGGAGTAATGAAAAAACAATAAGAAAAGAAATAAGCTTTCCAACTTACAAAATGGGGGGGTTTTTTTTTGGGGGGGTGCCTTTCCTACTTTAAAACCTCATAACTTTCTTATTTCTTATTCATTTTAAACGATTTCAAATGTTATAGGAGTGCCACATAAAGTTTTACAAATCAATTTGGAACTTTGATAATAATAGAACATAAAAGGAATTTTTGGGGTGTTCAAGAACTAGCATTTGTAGTGTTCGGTGGGTTTGTTTTTTTAGTTTTTGACCCCATCTACATTGTGAGCTATAACTTTTTCAATTTAATTCCATTTTTGATGATTTTTAGTGCACCATATGCACAAATAGGAGGGGTTAAAAGTTTTTTTTAAACACTTGAAACAATGGAGCCTTCCCCTTGGATCTAGCTTGCCCTAAGTGCTTAAGTGTGTGCTCACTAGTCATTTTACCCTATAATTATAACTCAATTGTAATTAAAGAATAACTAAAAGATTTAACCCATATGTTTTGTCTTTGAATCCCATGTTACAAACTATATGAAGAAGGCTTGTTCTCTTATGCTTTCACATTAAAATACATGTACCATTTTGGGATGATCTCAAAAAAGTTTAACCCAAAGGCAAAACATAGAAAATAAATAAATTCATGGTTATTTTTTAGTTCATTTAGTCTTATGTTTTCCTACCTACTTAGGTAACTAAATAGGTTTTTAAAAAAATATACTTTTGTAGGTAGGCAGATAAGTTGGTAGTTCCTACGTAAATACATAGGTATGTAGGTCTTATGACCTACAAACCTACTTACATGTGGTTATGTATGAGTTACCTAACTAGTAAAATAAATATTCATATTTTTTTCCAAAATACAATCAATATGCCATGTGGTGATTTTTTTATTGTGCCACATGTCACAATCTTAGACCATTGTTAACAATCATAATGGATAATGAAGATCAATATTTTGAAAAGAAAATCATTTTAATGTCCAAATTTTTTCATATTGCCACATGTTAGATTTCAATAGATGTTTGACAATTAATGATGATAACATGATATCATGGGTGCAATTATAACCGAGTTGTATAGTAGTTGAAAATCAATTGTTTTGACAAAGTTGCAATTGAGTTGCATCGTATATATGGTGAATTGCAATTATGCAACTCATGTAACTTTTTTGTAAATACTCACAACATATAAATACAGTGAGTTGCAAATGTCCTTTGTAACTCAAAAATTGAGTTGCAAGGATAATTGCAATTTTTTTTTTCATAGTGGTTGTAATATATTTAAATTTTTGCAACATAATAATTGTTAATTGATAGTTATATATCTTAATACCATAATACATTTACCATTTTGGTAAATTATAATTTCTTTTGCCAAAAATTTGAAAAAATATTTATTGTTTGTTCTAAAATTTTGATAAAATCAAAAGTTCAAATGTTAGGTTTTGAATCGTAGACCTTCCATGATAGTGACTTAAAACTAGGGCAATAAGTATCTAATTGTTTCAAGTAGTTGGTAGTTTAGTTAGGATCTCCCTTCTCACTCCTTAGTTTTAAAAATCTCATTTTTGGGAATTCAATTGGGACTGGGTCCTCCATTATGGCATTTCACTTCTTCTTTGGGGAGTTTCTTATCAATAAAAGTTTGGCATCAATAAGTACAAAATGTTAGTGGTTACTTTGTAGGTAATATTATGTAAGTAGATGCACGTGCATGGTTACTTCGAACATAACTAATTACCATGGTTAGTTATGGCACAATAATATAATGAAAATAATGTTTTTTGTTCACACATCATCCATTCTACATGGTGCATTGGTGGGTGTCAAGTCTTCTAGCCCAATTTATGAATCCTTAAATATAAGGTAAGGCCCATGGTTAGCAACATCCATATTGATGGATGCATCCAATTTATGAATGCTCATTGTTTGTAAGGTAAAGGTTGCCATGACTTTAATCCATGGAACTAAGGGCCACTTTAAAAAAAAGGTCCAAGGAATAGGGTACAATGAAATCGAACATTCCTATTGGTCAAGAGCTTTAAATTGGTCCCAAGGCCTTTAGACAAGGGTCTAGGACTAAGACAAATCAGATTGTGATTTAGCTTACATGACATCATTTTGGAGGGAAAACTAATTGGTTTAGACCCCCAAAACAAGCTTAAAGGAGAGCCCATGGTTTGAAGAACCAAAATGTAAGCTAGGGTTCAAGGTTGTTCATTTCTTTGTTTTCTGTTTTTTTTTCATTATTATTTTTTAATTTTTGTTGTTCAAATTTTGTGAAAGTGGAAGACATGTTATGGATGGAGGACATTGTTGAGAACACACCAACTCTTCCATTTTTACCAATTCTAGATTTGGCACGGCTGGTTTCTGGATCTCCACAAGGTGGTTGCTAGGAGTGCATTTCTAGCCTTCCCAGGTGCACGAATTGAAGTTGAATCCGAAGGTGGGACAGAAAGTGAAAAGTTGAAGTACCAATTTTCACAAG
>Ga0116230_10003788_pt1 | contig 14796 bp, 13 predicted proteins | sample S1TSphfallax_3_FD_88678 | JGI IMG/M metagenome (GOLD analysis project Ga0116230, IMG submission 88678) | Host-associated microbial communities from peat moss isolated from Minnesota, USA - S1T2_Fd - Sphagnum fallax MG | ecosystem: Host-associated > Plants > Peat moss > Unclassified | place... | reverse complement strand
CCTCTCCCGACGGACGACCAGCAGATGGTAGCAGTGCCTGTTGCCATAGGGCAACATCTTTTTTCGGTCGGAGAATAACCGGGGGATGTTTCCTAGAGGGTCATCGGGGAGTCACTTAAATTATGTCATCTTGCGTCGGCCGTTCTGAAACGCGGCCAGACCCACGGGCGGCCAGCGCGAGTCCAGCCATAGCCGCCGTGGCCCGGTCTACCATAATTGCCACATGTTGGCGGCGAGTACGCAGATTACGATTAGTGCGTTCGATATCGCGTGTGCGACAACGGCTTCACCGATACGGCTCGTTTGGCGCAAGAGCAGACCGTAGGCAATCCCGGCAAGAATGCCGGGTAGCCAGAACGCACCATGCGCGACACCGAAAACGATCGCGGTAATGAGAACCGCGGAGGGGCGCACCGAATGATAGGGCACCGATTCAAAATCTGAATTTATCAAACGACGCATCAAGTAGCCCCGGTAGGCAATCTCTTCGGCTATCGGCACCGTGGTGATCGATGCAAGCGCTCGGATGGCGATCCAGAAAGTGCTGACTAGAGGGGAAACGGATTGCAACTCCCACGGCATCGGGGCGTCCGGACCCAGCTCTCGTGCGGCGACCAGCCAGATCAGAAACACGAGTACTCCGACTGCCGGGCCGCGCCAGGTAAAGCGCCAGTCGAACTGCAAAATGGTCCGGCGATAGCAATACAGGGCGCCCACGCAGGCAACGAAGCGCACTGGATAGAATATTTCGAAATGCCCGGACAGCGCATGCGACAGCACGCCGGCGGCTAATATGGCGAGCAAGGGCATGAGGTAGGCTGCCGTAGGATTGTGCGTCTCTGTCGTTTCTGCGGTGAAGGCGCTTCGATTCAGCCAGGCACTGCGACGGCTGAAATAAACGAGCGCGCAGGCAACTCCGTTGAAGGCGATCCAGCCGGCCTGCGAATGAAAGCCGTAGCTGGCGACTTCACCATAGCCGGCATTGCCGACGAGCATCAGAACGGAAATTCGTAGAACGTTGAGCCCGAAAATGGCGGCGAGCGAGATCGGGATCAAGACGAGTGCGCGCGGAAAGATGTATTCGCGGCGAAAGTAGATCAACCACATGATGCAAAACGCAAGCATCAGCCCTAAGCCTTCGAGGCCCGAACACTTCTGCGTGACCTCAACCGCAAAGTTATTCGTACGGATCACATGGGTAGCCGCGTCGGCGGTCATTGTGGGCATGATGGGCGTCAATACGGCTTTGACCAGCCTAAACGTGAGGGCGGCGGTGGATGACCACAAATTCTCACTCTGTTCCCACACGCCGGTAGCGATGAGGGCGGCAAGCGCCGAGTTGAGCCAACCGATTCCTAGTGAGCGGATTCCCTGGACCCAAGTTTTCCACGGTGCCAACGCGACTCCGGCCGCTAAGACGGCTCCCGCGGCACCGAGTATCCAGAGCAAAACCATCGCGGCGAACGTGGATGAGGCGGGCTCAACGCGATACAACCAGTAGCTGATAGGCACCAAGACCGCGAGCAGCAGCATATGTAGGAGAAGCCAACGAAACCGTATCGCGGGGACGACCGACGTGCCGCGTTCCCCATGGGACCCCTGTTGCGCTCGCACGTACGAGAGCACCGCGACCAGCGCCATGAATGTGACGAGAAAGCGAAAGCCCCAATGCTGCGCGTCGTGGACAAACGCGCCAAAGCCTTCGGCATCTCGCGCTCGACTGGTAGCCACCAAGCCGCCGAGAGCGAACTTCTCGGCGAAAAGCACAACACCCAGCACTGCCAGACGCATCGGCAACGTGAGCCGTGCTCCCGGAACCGTCGATCGGGGAATCAGATCTTCAGTCATAAACGCGGGATATCCCGCCTGACCTTAGAGCATTCATGCGGAAAATTCGGCAATGGCTTTGCCCGTACAGCTTCAGGATGGCGTCAATTTTTCTCTACCAGTCGAAATGGAGTTCCGTAGGCCTTCGCCCGGCTTCACCCCGTTGCGCGCGCAGGTCAGTACTTGAGGCCGCATCGTCTGTTCATTCGAAAATTCCTGGATGATCCAGCGGCGTTGAAGGGTGTAATCACAATGCCGCGGCTCCAGTCGATAAAGTTCGCGTGCACGCCCGAGTCCAAGGCAATGACCGGCATCTCTCATTCTATGACTTCGAGCAAGACGGGCCGGTATCAAGCCCGAAAATTCGAGATTCGAACGCGCCGCCGCTTATCTGAACTGCGAATCGATTAGTGGTCAGTTCCAGATCAAACTGGATCGGACCGGAGAAACGGATTAATTAGCGCCAGGAGCAGCCGAACCCAATTGATAGTGACCTTGGCGGTCGGATGCCACAAGCTCTGCTTCGCCCGCTACACATAATGATCGCAATAGCCAAGCTAAAGTTGCTTTCGCATCCGGTCAGGCCTTCATATGAACATTGCAACTCGCGGTTAGGCTAGCAGGGATCTTCGACCGTCGGCAACACGCGCGGACTGGACGCGCTATAGGCACTGCCTGTTTGAGATGGCGTTCATGGTCCTACCATCATTATGTCACCCGGATGTGTGGCCAGCTTCATAGGCATCTCACCGTTGTGATGGTCGCCAGCGCCCGGACGGAGATCCTAAAGGGTCTTTACCAGAGGGCAAGATACCCCCATCCGGACCGCTTCCGGGGCGGAACTCAACCTCGTGCCGCGACAGGATGACGAAACGAGGCCGCCACAATCATTCTGAAGCTCTTTAAGACCAAAATGGCACTCTCTTCGATCACCGGGCGAGCAACTTTGCGGCGATTGATCAAACCCGATCAGAAATTGAACCAAGGATTTCGAGTTCATTATCTGCTTCGCTTCGTCGCCAGGTTGGGCGGCCGCCCTCGCTGATCTTGGCCCTTTCGTCGGGGGTCACGCGATGAGCGGTTTTGTACTTAGAATTGACCGTACCCGCCGATCGAGCATTCAGGCGAATCGCTCGCCAGCGCCCGGATTGACATGACCATAGCTTTCACTCAGAGTCCATTCGGATAGACAGCCTGGCAGCATTCGTTGATGACAGCGCGCGCAGGCGGTGTGCACGCAGGATCCTCGTGACTGCGCTGGCGCCGGGTGTCCAGCTTTTTGAATTTCTAGGGGACTTCAACGTGCCGATCAAGACAGCCAAGCGCATACTCGTAAGTGGAGGTGCTGGATTCCTCGGATCACATCTCTGCGAGCGGCTTCTGGAACGAGGCGACGAAGTCCTCTGTATAGACAATTTTTTTTCCAGCACAAGACAAAACGTCGCGCATCTGCTCGATAACCACCGCATGGAACTACTGCGTCACGACGTAACTTTTCCTTTATACGTGGAAGTCGATGAAATCTTCAATCTCGCGTGTCCCGCCTCTCCAGTGCATTATCAGTTCGACCCCGTTCAGACCACCAAGACCAACGTTATCGGTGCGATCAACATGCTCGGCCTCGCCAAAAGGCTAAGAATCAAGATACTGCAGGCGTCCACTTCAGAGGTTTACGGTGATCCCATGATCCATCCTCAGACTGAGGAGTATTGGGGCAATGTTAATACGATCGGGATGCGTTCCTGCTACGATGAAGGCAAGCGATGTGCAGAGACATTGTTTTTCGATTATCGGCGACAACACAAAATCCCGATTAAGGTAGTGCGGATCTTCAACACCTACGGGCCGCGCATGCATCCAAACGACGGGCGGGTGGTATCTAATTTCATTGTCCAGGCCCTGCAGGGCCAAGACATCACGATTTTCGGTGATGGAAGTCAGACCCGCTCCTTCTGTTACGTCGACGACCTCATCGAGGGGATGCTGCGGATGATGAACACCCCTCCGGAAGTGACTGGTCCGATCAATATCGGTAATCCAGGGGAATTCACCATCCGGCAGCTTGCCGAACTGGTTATCGAGCTTACCGCGAGCAAATCGAAGCTGATCTTCGAACCCCTTCCATCGGATGATCCGCGACAGCGCCGACCCGACATCTCGAAGGCTAAGTCCGTTCTGGAGTGGGAGCCGAAAACGCAACTGCGTGAGGGGTTGATGAGAACGATCGCGTACTTCGAAAAGATGCTGTCGGAAAGTAAGACACCCGCGCTGAAGGCTCGCTACGCCAGCTGACGGACAGCCCACGCCAAATGCGGGCGCCCCCCCCCGATACATGGCCACGACGATTTCGTGACACGTCAATCCGACTATGCCGCAAGAGTCATTTCCTGTGAATCTCTCGTTCGAGTGCTGCTAACGTTCATCAATGAATTTCCTCTGGCCACTTGATCCCGAGCACGTGCTTATGATCGGCGAGCGCGAGATGTGTTGCACTACCGCCTGATAACCACATTCAACGGGATGTTTTGACCATGAGCTTGAAGACCGGCAAGCTTGTGACCGGGACGGTTTGGACGCTCGGCGGCTTTGGCCTGGGTCAAGCGATACGCCTGGCTACGAATGTCGCGTTGGCAAGGCTTCTTGCGCCAGAGCTATTTGGAACGATGTTAATCGTCAATACGCTCATGACCGGCATTCAACTGTTCTCGGATGTTGGAATTGGGCAAAACATAATTCATAGCCCGCGCGCGCTTGATCCCAGGTTTTACAATACCGCCTGGAGTGTGCAGATCATCAGAAGCGTCGGGATCTGGTTGATCATTCTTTTAGCCGCCGTTCCGGCGGCTCGTTTCTACGGTACACCCATCCTCTCTGCGATTCTGCCTGTTTCGGGATTCAGTGCGGTTCTAGCCGGGGTTGCCTCGGTAAGCCCTGCGATATTGCAGAAGAAAATGCTGTACGGCCGAATGACGGTGTTCAATCTCGCCACCGCACTCATATCGTCGGCGTTGTATATCACGTTGGCGTGTATTACTCCGACGGTCTGGGCTTTGGTGTTGAGCGGTGTCCTGGGAACCGCGGTGACCACAGTGTTGACTTACTTTCTGGTGCCGGGCTTGCAGCAGCGGTTTCACATAGATAAACCATCTCTGTCGGAGATAACTAGCTTCGGTAAGTGGGTGTACTTCAATTCGATGGTTTACTTTCTGTCCATGAATTTCGACCGGTTGTACCTGGCTAAGGTCGTGCCTCTCCAGCTCTTGGGGATCTATGGAATTGCGCGATCTATCTCGGAACTGTTTGGAACCGTGGCGACGCAAATGGGAAACAGTGTGATTTTCCCGTTCATCGCGTCTCATGCCGAGCTGCCCCGCGAAACCTTGCGGCGCGAGGTTGTCACGATTCGCGGCAAATTCTTGGTGTTGGTTGCTCTTGGGTGCTCGTTGTTCATCGCAACCGCGGATCTTGGAATCAAGCTACTTTACGATCAACGGTATTATGCGGCCGCGTGGATGTTGCCCCTGTTAACACTTGGGTCGTGGTTTTCCATGCTTGGAACGACCAATGAGTCGACTCTGCTGGGGCTGGGTGTCCCTTCATATACTGCGATTGCCAACAGCGTGCGGTTCCTCCTCTTGCTGGTTGGACTGCCGTTGAGTCTAAAATTCGAAGGGCTCCATGGTGCCATCGTGACCTTGGTGCTGGTCGAGGTATGTCGATATGCACCAGCTTACATTGGGCAACGACGTCAGCGATTCTCCTTTGGGACTCAGGACATCGCGATCACGCTCGCAATGTTCGCGATGAGCGGACTTTGGGAGTGGCTCCGTTGGGTTTGCGGGCTCGGAACATCTTTTGATTCCTTCTTCAAGTAATGCATGGCCACGCGCGGAGTCGACGCACTGCCGATCGCGCCGTCACCGAGGCGAAATATTGCCGTATTCATGGCTATTGTTTTGCGGTGGTTGGCTATAACGGCGATCCCCTGAATGCCGGCTTGCATGAATTTACGTTCAAGATCAGTAGTGTCCGGACATTAGCGTGCTTGCAGTCCGTAAATACTTGATGGATCGAGGACAAGTCACGATCTTCTCTTTATAGCCCTCGATCAGCAACAAGCTCAGCCGGGTCCGTCGATCATGGCCATCACAATGAACGCCAAATGACTGTTACAGTTAATTGTTAACCGAATTGTCGGCGTTGTGACCAGGCTATTAGGTTTTGGTGCTCGTAAACGTGTCCACGCGGCAGGGTTCAATAAACAGGAATCTAGGGATTATGGACGGATATAGAGCCCCCTCGCTAACGAGACATATACCGTCGCTCGATGGCATTCGGGCAATCAGCTTCCTCCTCGTCTTTGCGGCGCATGCTGGCGTCGACAGGTACATTCCAGGCGGCTTAGGCGTAACGATATTTTTTTTCCTGTCCGGTTTTCTAATAACAACCCTGATGAGGGAGGAATTCGAGAAATCGGGCCGCGTGAACCTCAGGAATTTCTGGATGCGCCGAGCCCTGCGCATTCTTCCCCCATTTTACATCGTTCTATTATGCGCGGCTGCTGTATCGCCGATCACCGTTTCCGGCGTGTCGCTGACGGCACAGGCATTGCATATGAGCAACTATTGGATAATCACTAAGGGGTATGAAGGTATCCCCATGGGGACTGGGGTCTATTGGTCGCTGGCCGTAGAGGAGCACTTTTATTTGCTGTTCCCATGGGCTTTCATTGCTCTACAGAAGCTGCGCGCTAGAGTTCAGGCTGTTCTCATCTACGCGATGTGCTTGACGGTTCTAGTGTGGCGATTTGCGTTGATCGAGATGCACGTGAGCACTGACAGGACTTACATGGCAAGCGATACACGAATCGATTCGATATTGTTTGGCTGCGCGCTCGCCGTATGGTGTAGCCCGGTGATTCAACCCCTGCGGTTGAACGAGCGCCGATGGAAATATCTGTGGTGCCCCTCCTCGTTGGCGCTATTGGTGGTTTGCCTTATTGTACGGAATGAAGTGTTCAGGGAAACAGTAAGATATTCATTGCAGGGTGTAGCGCTGACGGGGATATTTATTTCGGCGATCAGATTTCCGAACTGGCTTCCATTTAGAGCGCTTAATACCAAAGCAATGGTGTTTTTGGGGCTGCTGTCGTATTCACTTTATCTGCTCCACTTCGTCGTCCTCGGCAACCTCCTGCATAGATTTCCAGCGATGAACGGGGTAGCTCGATCGATACTGGCTCTGACTATTTCCGTCGCGCTGTCGTGGCTCATGTACATAATCGTCGAAAGGCCGTGCGCTCGCTTGCGCCGCCATTTGGAAGCGTCAAAGTCCGATCGGGCCAATCCGCCAATCAATCCAGTTCCGAGTTAGGATCGGCTATAAATGCAGACCTTCTAAGAATAGCGCCTTGCAAAAATGTCCGGTTTCGGAGGTTATCACTAACCTGATGGGCTCTTGGCGCGGTGTCCCGGCAGGATGCTGAATGCATTTCCGATGCGCGGTGGTGGGCGCAAACCAAGGCCAAGTTCCAGGTTTGAACTCTGGAAGACGGTCGCTTAAGCTCCAATCAGAATGAAGCTCTAGTCAGAGTTCAAGAGTGCACCACTAAATAGGACGACAGTTTCGATAAAAGCGCCACTAAACTCTTCGACGCAATTTTGGAATTAGTGATTTGGCCAAAAGGATGCCCGGCACCTCGATAAGGCGATAACTCGCGGTTGCGGCGAGACCCGTGAGTGCAATCGTCGAAACCGTCAAAAGCAAGGTTGTAAAAGGCAATGGCATGCTCCCAATACTCGGTCCAATCGCAAGTCCTACCAGTCCCAAAATTGGCATATGGAGTAAATAAAAGCTATAGGAAACGTCGCCAAGCCAAGCCACAACAGAGCCGCTCATGATCGGAAAATCCGTCGGCCGAACATAAAGTATTAGGACAAGCAGAGCCGCGCCGAGCGAGCTGACCGTCACCCCAATCGGGCCATAAGGTTGGTCAGGAATATGACCGAATAACGTCCTGCCGTACCAAAGCAGTAAGACACCAACCAGAGCCAGCAGCCAGGAAATGCGCCGACTTCTAACCCACGAACGCGCCGTTGAACAAAAAAGAGTCAAGCTAGCGCCAAACACAAAGCCGATCAGAAGAAGTGCAATCTCTCTCTGAAAGACAACCCCAAGGGCAAACATAAAGATTAATAGCGCGCCGAGAATCCATTTGGCCCGCAGCACACCAAGCACGATAAGTGGCATTATTAGTGACCCAATCAGCTCAATATTCAAGGTCCAGATCGGCAGTGTAATCTCGGTTGCTTTGCCAGCTAGAGTCTCGATAAGAAGTCTAGAGTTCAGTCCTTGCGGATGCAGCTGGCTGAGCCACCAATTAGACACTGGACCTTTTGGCGGCTCGTGCAGCGCCAGCATGTGATAAACGAGTGCGAGTATGACCGCGAACCACAGAGCCGGATATATACGAAATATCCGTCGCAAATAGAAAACCGCGGTCTCGCCAATAGTTAAAGGCCGATTGAGCTGCGATAAGGTGAGAACAAAGCCGCTCAAAACAAAGAACGAGAGAACCGACGCGGGGCCATTGAAGAGCCGAGCAAATAGAGACGTCGTGAGTGGCGCCTGATTGAAATAGATACTACAGTGAAAAAGCAACACGATAAGCGCTGCTATGCCGCGCATCGACTGCAATGGGATCGAATGACGTTCGCCCTGAACTGCCTGTGTCAGCACTTCTACCGGCTGTTTGACTAGGTCCATAGCGATGGCTCGGGCAGTGCTGACAGAAATGCTTCGAGCATAAGTTGGAAAAACTTCTGCTCGATTGAACCCTGTGAGCTGTTCTTCGTCAAGTCTCCGTCTCGTTATCTTGTGTTACTGAGTAATCGTCGGCCAGGCGTGGACTGGATTTGGCGTCGGACTGTGTTTGCCATCGAGTTCTTCGACGACGACTTGATCTTTAATGCCGGGACCGAGGGCCGCACCGGTCGAGGAGTTGATGAAGATTTCGTGGTGGAGGGGGAAGGGAATTAGCTGTGGTTTCGTCGTTCCCGACTCCAAAGTTTAGTTAGTGTCCACACTGACACGATCAATTGAATACTCGCGCTCCCGGGACAGATCCACCGACACCGCCTGCAGCGGAATCATCCACAGCGCGTCGCGTTCACCGCGGTGGACGCTCGGTCGCATGAAATGTCGCTGCTGCAATCGCGGTGAGCACAGCCACAGGCGGAAGCCATCGATTGCGAACGCTTTCAATCGTTTCGCTCGATACGCCGGACTGGTGGCAGGCGCCTATCGTCTTTGCTTTGAACAACACGCTGTGGTGCCGTCGGTGATGCCCCCTGTTGGCACAGTTTCCTTGGTAGTGTCCACCCGCACCACTCACTTGCGAGGAGTGTGCCAAAAGTCCCAAAATCCGCATGAAATGGATAGGCGTGTTTACCGTCGCGTCGCGTTATCAGCAGCCCGCGGGGTGACCAGGCAAATGGGATCCACTAGTTTGGAGGGAGAACGCCAGGCTGAAGAATGCGTTGGCAGGGTTTACCAGCGCGGGAATTGTTACTTTAACAATAGTCCCGACCAATTCTTGGTTCCAAGAGCGTTCTGTTCACTGGGAATTCATGCCTCTCTGCACAATCCCAACTCAAGGATTTGGGTAAGAACGCCTACCATCGGTCTTGGGGTGCCAGTAATGCAGTTCTTCAGCTAAACCAGCAACCAATCCCACAACAATCGCCAGCATATACTGCGTCTCAGGGGCCACGAAAATCCATTCCTCAAACGAATGGACGTAGACAACCAGCAACGCGACACCCAGCCCAAGCAGCAGATCCCCACTCGGCTCCTTGCGATGCCTCAAACCGCAGCGCAAAGCCGCTATCAGCGGAGGGACAAGGAAAACCACGAACGCAACCAAGCCGATATAACCCGTTTCAGCAGCGACCAACCAGTAGACATTGTGAACGTTGCCACCGCGCCCCTGTGACCAAAATTCGCCTACGCGGGTAAAGTAGCCTTCGACATTGGCGATGAGGGTGAAGTGGTTTGCGCCAACCCCCATCGGATGATCCGCGAGCATCTCGGCCGCGGCCCTTTTGTACCTGAGCCGCTCGCCGTCCTCTTCTGAAAGCCCGAGTTCCTGCCCCCCGTGGAAGCGCTGCTGCAAAGCTGAGTTTGCAAAAAAAGCAACCACCGCCGTAGCCGCAACTCCAGCCCACAGAACCTTCGCCTTGCGCGGGGTCCATTGGCCGAATGAAGATAGGACGAAAACGGTCGCTAGCCCGAGGAAGTCCAGCGCGATTGTGCCTCGCGACGCCGTCAAAACGGCGACGACGAGCCCTGCTACGACTACCGCGGGCGCCAGCCGGCCTCTGCTGCCGCCAAGTATCAATGCAAAAAAGGGGAAAATCACGAACTGGGAAATCATGCCGAGAAGATTCTGAGAGTAAAACGTCCCGGGCGCCTGCAGCATCCCGTGTGCCCGCTGCCAACCCCCGACGATAACCTCTAAAAACATGCCTGCGGCCAGTCCCTTCAGGATAGCTCCTGAGACCCGCCGATCATCGCAGACCCCTCGGTATACGGCAGCGCAAACGAGGAATGTCCGGGCAAGTTGCAGCGGGTAAAAGAGTGATGCGACGGGAGACTGCGCTTGGATCGCCGACAGCGCCGTCGCCGCGAGATAGATTGCCATCCACCGGCGAAACGGTAGTCGACGCTCCGGGCGTGGCAGACTCAGATAAAGGGAAAGGGCGATAAAATCCAGTAGAGTGACCTCGGCTCCCTTGACGTAGCCAACCCACCCCCAGTTGAGCACCGCCAATAAAAGATGCAAGTTTAAGACCACAAACGGCAGAAATGCTGCCAGGGCAAAGACTCTGAGCCGAAGATCGGGGGCGCTTCGCAGACGAATTGACAGAGGCCAAACGAGCAACGCTAACACGATGAAGACAGCCCACTTCATCGTCGCCTCATGCCGGCACTGCGACGTTCAACGCATCCCGTCCGATTGTATGGATGGGGTCATGAACCCGTCCGTCTAGACATAATGTCGATGAAAAATTGTCGGTACTCTCCAGCAATCGCGTCCCATGAAAAGCGCCTCGCCCTTGCAACACGTTGCAAGCTCGCATCGTGCTCCGAACGGCGCGCACGCTCAAGACTTGCAGCGATGGCCGCGGGATCGTTGGTATCAACCAAGAACTCCTCATCCCCGACAATCCAGCGTACCCGCGCCATGTCGTGTGCAACAACGGGAAGTCCGCACGCCAACGCCTCGCCGAAGACATTTCCGAAGGCCTCGTCCCGCGAGCAGTGCAGAAATACGTCGGCCGATTGGTAGAGGATCGGCATTCTGTCCGCGGAGAGAGACAAACGCGTGAATCGCCCGGGCATCGCAGCAGAGGCTACTGACGCAATCCGATCGCGGAGCGGCCCGTCCCCGGCGACCACGAGATGCGCGTCGGGAATGCGGCTGACCGCCTCAATCCCCACCTCGACGCGCTTGCTCGGAATCAGCGCGCTGACCATCAACACGATGAACCGATCCTCGGGAATCCCGAACTCCGCCTTCCCGCCAGCGCCGGGCCGAAATCGATCGCAATCAACGCCGTTAGGAATTAGGCGGCAGTTCCAGTCGTCTTTGTTTCGTTCAAAGTAATCAGGATTGATACAAACTAGTCCATCGCACCCGAAAAATCGAAATTCGGATTTATCGCCAGATCGCTTCGCGAACGGTGGCCAATCGCCATTCTGAGTGACGAAAACGTGCGATGGGCGAGAACCCCTAAGTAGGGGTCGCCGAAGAACCCAATTGGTGAAGGGATATCCGCATGTGACAGTAATATCGTAGTCTTCAGGCCGATATTGCCACGCGAGGGACAGAACAAACGTCAGTTCTTCGTAGCTGCATTCGTTTCGAAAGAACGGAAAAAATGGAAATCCCTCGAATCGTTCCCGCCGAATGCTGTTTGCCCGTAGGAAGCGATACGGCTCTTGTTTCTCGGGAGTTCCCGAGCCGATCAACGTCACCGATTCGCCCAGCTTGCAGAGCTCTTTTGCGATCGAAATGAAAGCAACCTCTGCGCCTCGGCTGTATCGATGCAAGCCTGGCAGTGCGAACAGTATTTTCAATCGCTACGCTCTTACGAAGCTCGATGTGAGCTTTCATACTACCCCTAATAATAATGCCTCCATGATAATTTCGGTGTCTCAATGGCTTGCACCATTTCAGCTTAAGGACGATGGCACCTAATAACGTAGGCCGCAGCGATTTAAGCGCCGAAGGCTAAGCAATTGAACGCTATGAGCTAGGTTGACCGGGATTGGTAGGATCTGTTACTACACTTCCACGTAGCCAACCCCGATGCCAACTGTCGCAGAGCCTAATGCCGAGTTTTGTTCCGAGCGAAATAGACGGCAAATTATGCGAGAAGCGCACCGGGTCGATGGGGTGGCTTTTTCAATCTGCTTACAAGTCCCCAGTTGCTCGACGTGACGGAGACGGTCCTGCCGCAGCATCGCGAGCGGCTGTATCCACCGATGGCTACACTGGCGACGTTCAGGCGGCAGGTTTTGGGTGCCGATGGCTCGTGCCAAAAAGCGGTCAACCACTGGGCTGCCAACGGCCCGCCGAATGCTTGACCGTGAAAAGCGTTCGTGCCGGCGGATCATGCAAAGACTCCCGCGCTTGTCTGTGGCGATGGCAACCAGCTTCACAGACGCCGTTCTTGAATTGATGAGCGCGCGGGACAAGGGGACCTGACGCTGGAGCGGATGTCACGTGAACCTGGTGGATGGCACAGGGATCTCAATGCCCGATACGCCGGCGAACCTGAAAGGCTATCGACAGCCGAGTAGCCAGACCGAGGGAGTCGGATTTTCACTGGCGCGTGTTGTCGGGGTGACGTGTCCCGCGAAGGTGCCGTGATCGAGGCAACAATTGGCCCGCGTGCCGGAAAAGGCAGTAGCAAGCCGGGACTGCCGCGTACGCTCGGTGACGCCTTTTCCTCGGGCGATGTAATGTTTGCCGATGCGTTCTACTGCAATTATTTTTTTTTGGTCCCGATCATACTCGCAGCCGATGTCGACGTGCTGTTTGAACCGAACGGCGTACGCCGACGCGACTTTCAGCGCGGAGCCTCTCTTGGAGTGCAGGGGAATTTTTCCCATCACGTCGCCTGCGCCTGCTTGATAGATGCGGCACGGCGGCGCTCCATGAACGTGGTGATGTCTGGCAACGCTCGAGCGGCATTGGTAGTCTTGACGCCGAGGCTGCGTCGCAGAGCCAGGTATTCGACAATTGACTGCGGCAGCGTATTCCTGGGACGCCGGCCGGTCAGCGCCGAGTCAACGGATGCAAGAACTTCAAATCGATCTTCGCGTAGGTGCGAGTGGCATCGATGTGCTGATGAGCCAGCACCGCGCCGATCTCGGCAAGCGATGCGCTTTCCCGCAGAATGTCGCGAGCGAGTTTATGACGAAACTGATGGGTGGCGGAGATCGGCAAGTTGATTCGCGCTTGCTTGAGGGGATGTTGAACCTTAGACCCGACGCCACTTGCGACATGGAAATCTCAAATCGATACGTCGGCGCGCGGAAAACATGTTGCGATGCACATTCGGGTCGGCCGTGGCGCAAGTACGCCGTAAGCGTCCTGCCGATATCCGGCGTGAGCGACGGCGGCCTCTTGTGGCCCTTGCCGCGTACGGTGAGCTCTCCAGTGCTCCAATGGATGTCATCGAGTTCCAAGAACATTACTTCGCCGGCCCCCAATCCGCGCCGCGCCAGCAGGATCAAATGGTCGCGCCGGCCCATTGCGCTTTTCCAATCGATGCTGCCGAGGAGCCTTTGGGTTTGCGATTTCGCGCTGACTCTCGCTGGGCTTCGCGATGCGCTAATGTCAAGACGGTCGCGCTTGGGCTTCGAGATTTAAGCGGTCGGTCATCGGCGACAGGTTGCCCAACACCGCGCGTCGGGTTTTAATCCCGGTCTTTGATCCATGCACTGGTGATGTAAAATGATGCGTATGTCTCTGAAAGTATGTGCACTCTTAGCACTCTTCATCTCCAGTGCTGCACACGCCGCCACTAGCTGGCAGGACCTCAAGATCGGCGGCGGCGGCTATGTAAGGGGTCTCGCCGTCGCTCCCGACGGCACTATGGTTGGGCGCACCGATACCAATGGCGCCTATTTATGGAGCGGATCGGCGTGGGTGCAGCTCGTCAACTCATCAAGCATGCCCGCCGCCTTCATCGCGCAAAACCCGGTAAGTACCGGCGCTGGTGTCTACGAGCTTCAGATGGCTCCCAGCAAGTCAAGCACCATGTATATGATGTTTGACGGCTACGTATTCGCCAGCACCAATAAGGGAACTACGTGGACACAGACTGCGTTTACCCAGGACAGCGCTGGGACGAATCCCAATGATAACTATGCGCAAGTTGGGCAAAAGATGGCTGTGGATCCAATTAATCCCAACATTGTTTACGTAGGCACCGAGGACCGCGGCTTATACGTCACCACCAATGGCGGAACCAGTTGGAGCGCAGTGAGTAGTGTCCCCACCGGCACGGGCGCGGGCATCTCTGGCATTTTGTTTTATCCTGGCGGTGGCGCAGCAGGTGGGGCGACCCAAGTCATCTATGCCTGCAGCAACGGTTCCGGCGTTTATGTGAGCACCAACGGCGGTACCACTTGGAGGTTGACGTCCGGCGGCCCAACCGGTGTGAACTACGCAGCTATTGACTCCTCCGGTAACTACTACGCAATCGGCAACGGAGGTGCGGGCGTGTGGAAATACAGCAGCGGCAAGTGGACAGAGGTTAATTCGGGAACTTTTCTGACTGTTGCGATCAATCCATTCAACATCAGCGAGATTGTGGTCACTCAGGGCGGCGGACAGATTAGCTTCAGCTATGACGGCGGCTCCACGTGGTCTGGCGTGGACTGGAACATGAGTCT
>Ga0116230_10003785_pt1 | contig 14806 bp, 14 predicted proteins | sample S1TSphfallax_3_FD_88678 | JGI IMG/M metagenome (GOLD analysis project Ga0116230, IMG submission 88678) | Host-associated microbial communities from peat moss isolated from Minnesota, USA - S1T2_Fd - Sphagnum fallax MG | ecosystem: Host-associated > Plants > Peat moss > Unclassified | place... | reverse complement strand
CTCTCCTGCACCTCGGCCCATACCTGTACCGGGGATGGCGGCGGCATGGTGATCCGCGCCGGGCTGCCGGTGCAGGATATGGAGTTTGTGCAATTTCACCCGACCGGCATCTTCCCGGCCGGCTGCCTGATCACCGAGGGCGCGCGCGGCGAAGGCGGGTATTTGACCAATTCCGAGGGCGAACGGTTCATGGAGCGCTACGCCCCGACCGCCAAGGATCTGGCCTCGCGCGACGTTGTTTCGCGCTCGATGACCATCGAGATCAATGAAGGCCGCGGCGTCGGCCCGAACAAGGACCATATTCTGCTGCATCTGGAGCATCTGGGCGCCGACATCCTGCATGAGCGGCTGCCGGGCATTTCGGAGACCGCGCGGGTGTTCGCCGGCGTGGATGTGACCAAGGAAGCCATCCCGGTGCTGCCGACCGTGCATTATAATATGGGCGGCATTCCGACCAATTATCGCGCCGAGGTGTTGCGGCCGACGGCCGCCGACCCGGATGCGGTGGTGCCCGGGCTGATGGCGGTGGGCGAGGCGGCCTGCGTATCGGTGCACGGCGCCAACCGGCTCGGCACCAATTCGCTGCTCGACCTGGTGGTGTTCGGCCGCGCAGCTGCCATTCAGGCGACCAAATTGATCACGCCGGGCATGAGCCAGCCGGACCTGCCGGCCGGCGCCGGCGAGGCCTCGCTCGCCCGCTTCGACAAGACCCGCTACGCCAAAGGCGGCACCAAGGTTGCCAATCTGCGCGACCAGCTGCAGCGGACCATGCAGGGCCATGCCGCGGTGTTCCGCAATTCCGCCAGCCTGACCGAGGGTGTGGGCAAGATGCAGAAGCTCTGGGGCGCGCTGGATGATATGGAAGTTACCGATCGCAGCCTGATCTGGAATTCCGACCTGGTGGAGGCGCTGGAGCTGGATAATCTGATGGGCAATGCGATGACCACGATGGTCGGCGCCGAGGCCCGCAAGGAAAGCCGCGGCGCGCAGGCGCATGACGATTTTCCCGACCGTCATGATGAGGAATGGATGAAGCATACCGTTGCCTATTGCGATGATAAGGGCGCGGTGAAGCTGGAATACCGGCCGGTGAAGATGCAGACGCTCAGCAATGACGTGCAGGTCTTTCCGCCGAAGAAGCGGGTTTATTAGGACGTTCTTTTTCTGAAGAAAAAGAACCAAAAAGACTTTTTTTACTCTGGGGCATGGGCCGTGGCGGCACCTGCGCCACATCTTCTGAGGGTTTAAATGGCTGAATTTGCGCTTCCGAAGAATTCCAAGGTTGGCACGGGCAAGACCGTCAAGGCGCCTGCCGGGGCCAAGCGGGTTAAGGAATTCAAGGTTTATCGCTGGAGCCCGGATGACGGGAAGAATCCGGTTACCGATACGTTCGAGATCGACCTCGATGCCTGCGGGCCGATGGTGCTGGATGCCATTATCAAAATCAAAAACGAAATCGATACGACGCTGACCTTCCGGCGGTCCTGCCGGGAGGGCATTTGCGGTTCATGCGCGATGAATATCGACGGGACCAATACGCTGGCCTGTTTGAAGCCGATTGCCGATGTGAAGGGGGCGGTGGTGATCAACCCGCTGCCGCATATGCCGGTGGTGAAGGATCTGGTGCCGGATTTGACGCTGGCCTATGCGCAGTACCGCTCGGTCGAGCCCTGGATTCAGGCCGATACGCCGCCGCCGCCGGATGGCGAACGCCTGCAGTCGAAAGAGGAGCGGGCGGAGATTGACGGGCTGTGGGAGTGCATTCTGTGCTTCTGCTGCACCACCTCCTGCCCCAGCTATTGGTGGAATGGCGACCGTTATCTTGGCCCGGCGGTGTTGCTGCAGGCCTATCGCTGGATTGCCGATAGCCGCGATGAGCATACCGGCCAGCGGCTGGATGCGCTGGAGGATCCGTTCAAGCTGTATCGTTGCCACACGATCATGAACTGCACGCAGACCTGCCCGAAAGGGCTGAACCCCGCCAAGGCGATCGGCAAGGTGAAGCAGTTGATGCTGGAGCGGCAGAGCTGAGGCGGTTCGTCTTCGGCTGAGGAAAAAGATGGCGCGCGTGCCAGCGCCCATGCCTCAGAATCACAAAAGTTTTTGCGGAGCTTTTTTCAAAAAGCGACCGCTTCAATCCCGCTTCTTGCTATCGCTTGTAATATATTCCGCCAGCGCGCCGGCGATGACGGCGAGGATGAGGGATTTGCGCGGGTCGCGGCGGATGAGCAGGCCGGCGATCCGGCCGGCGGTGCCGGCGATGCCGGTGAATTCCGAGATCAGGCTCGGCTGCGGCTTTCTGGTTTTCTTGATGATGACGCTGCCGAGCAGGCCGACGATGATGGCCGCCGCCAGCAGTGCGCCGCCGGTGATTGCGGCGGCGACGGCGTGGGATTTATATTCCGTGACCCAAATGAAGAAAGCGCTGATCAGAAAGCCGATGCCGGCCAGGACCACGGTGAACACCAACAAGCCCAAGCCGGCCCATAGCGCCAAACCTTTAACTGCCGCATTGGCGCGGCCTGGAATACTCATGGGCTCTGGCTTTCAACAGGCAGTGATGGCGCGGTTTTAGCGCCGGAAGAGCTGCGCCGCCAGGATGCCGACGCCGAAGGCGACGGCGACGCTGACGATCGGCCGTTCGGAGACCTTTTGCTCAAGCTGGTGGACGCCTTCCTTGCCGTAGCCCTTCGCCTTGCCGGCCAAGGTTTCGAGCTCGGCCTCGATGGTCGAGATGCGGGAAGCCAGGGCGCCGCCGTTGAGGTAGCCGGAGATCTGGTCCAGCGCGTCGGTGGCGTTGCCGCTGAGCTTATCCTTGACCCCGGCGATGTCGGCGCGGAAGCGCTGGAATTCCTTGCGGAGGTAGTCAAGGTCGATGTCTTTGGGGTCGATACGCTTGGTGGTCATGGTTTTACCTCCTGCTGATGCCTTACCAGATCGGACGCAGATGTTGTAGGATTGGCCTCATATTTCAACCATTGGATAGGATAATAGGCGGTAATCATTCACCGGTTTGCCTTGCGTGGGCGGCTGGCGGGTGCCATGCCAGGGGTGAATGAAGCGCATGATTCGCCGTTTGAGGCTGGGATTTTTGGTCGGCGCCGTGCTCTGCGGCGGCGGCGGCGCCAGGGCGCAATCGGTGGCGCCGTTCGGGCCGCAATCCCTGGCGCCGCTGGTGCGGATGGTGGCGCCGGAGGTGGTGGGCATTGCCGTGACCGAGCGGAATCAAGCGGCCACGCCGCCGCGGCTCGGCGGCGACCGGGTTGCGCCTTATTTGGCGGCACGCCGATCCGTCGCCGCGGGTTCGGGATTTTTTGTCACCCCGGACGGCATGATCGTTACGAATAATCATGTCATCGTGGGCGCGGCCAGTATTGTGGTGACGCTTAACGATGGCGAGCGGTATCCGGCAAAATTCATCGGTTCCGATCCGTTGACGGATGTTGCCGTAATTAAAATTACGTCACCTCACCGGCTGCCGGTCATTCACTGGGGCGATTCGAATCTGGTGCAGGTGGGCGATTGGGTGATGGCCGCGGGTAACCCGTTCGCGCTTGGGAATTCGTTTACCCTCGGCATCGTGTCGGCCGAGGGCAGGGATATCGGCGATGGGCCGTTCGACCATTTCCTGCAGCTCGACGCGCCGATCAATCCCGGCAATTCCGGCGGTCCGGCATTCGACATGAGCGGGGCCGTCGTCGGCATAAATACAGCGATTGTCTCGCCTTCCGGCGGCTCCGTGGGCATCGGCTTTGCGATTCCGAGCAACGCTGCGCGGCGGATCGTCACCGCGCTCATTGCCCATGGCGGGGTCACGCGCGGCTGGCTCGGCGTCTCGGTGGCCGATGTCACGGATGCTTCCGGCGGTCTGGCGCGGGGGGCGGAGATAACCGGGGTCGAGCCGGGCGGGCCGGCGGGCCGGGCCGGTCTAATGGCTTCGGACGTGGTTCTGCGGGTGAACGGTTCGCCAATTGAAGGGGCTGGCGACCTGATCCGTGTTATTGCTTCAATCACCCCTGGCGTTAAGGTAACATTACAAATCGAGCGGGCCGGCCATATATACCTGCTGCCGGTGGCGGTTGCGCGCCGGCCGGTGCAATTGGGAGGGTAGCGATGCGGATACTGGTCGTTGAAGACGACAAGGATGTTGCAGGCTTTGTGGTGAAGGGGCTGCGCGAGGCCGGCCATACCGTGGAGCATGCCGATAATGGCCGGGACGGATTATTCCTGGCCGCATCCGAGAATTTCGACGCCATTATCCTGGATCGCATGCTGCCCGGCGGGATTGACGGGTTGCGGCTGCTGGAAACCTTGCGGGCGCAGGATAATGCCACCCCCGTGGTGTTCCTCTCGGCGCTGAGCCAGGTGGATGACCGGGTGAAAGGGTTGAAGGCCGGCGGTGACGATTACATCACCAAGCCGTTCGCCTTCGCGGAGTTGCTGGCGCGCGTCGAGGCTTTGACCCGGCGCGGCAAAACCGACGGCCCCACCACCAAATTATCCGTCGGCGATCTGGAGATGGATCTGCTGTCGCGCGGGGTTAGGCGCGGTGGTCAGAAGATCGATCTGCAACCGCGTGAATTCCGCCTGCTGGAATATCTGATGCGGCATGCCGGCCAGGTGGTGACGCGCACCATGCTGCTGGAAGGCGTGTGGGACTATCATTTCGACCCGCAGACCAATGTGATTGACGTGCATGTGTCCCGGCTGCGGCAGAAGATTGATAAGCCCTTCGACCTGCCATTGCTGCATACGGTGCGCAATGCGGGCTATATGCTGCGTGCGGAAGAAGTTTAGTTAAAGGGCGGCACCGCAGGTGAGCCTAGGATGAACGCCAAGGCAGCGCCGGCGCGCATCAGCAATGCCGTGCTTCGGCTTGATGCCGAACTTGACGCGCAACCGCCCCGCCGCAAGCCGTTCATCCGCTCGGCCGGCGTTCGGTTTGCCGTGGTCTACGCAACGATATTTGGACTTAGCGCTTTCGCTCTGGCGTTTTCGCTGTGGTATGCCACCGCCGGTCTGCTGCAGCGGCAGGTTGAAATTGCGATCCGCAACGATGCAACCGCGCTCGCCGATCACTTCAGCGTTGGCGGCGAGCCCTCATTGATTGATGCGATCAACGACCGGCTTTTGGAAAATGTCGATGGCGATGCGATCTATCTGCTGACCGATCCGCTGGGTGAGCGGCTCGCCGGCAATCTGGACGTTTGGCCTAACGGGCTTGACCAGGTTGACGCCTGGTATGAACTGCCGGTGACGCGCAAAGGTACGCATTCGGTGGCGTTGCTGCGCGCTTATGCGCTCGACAACGGTGACCAGTTGCTGGTTGGGCGCGATGTCAGGTCACGGGCGGAATTGCGGCAATTGCTGCGCGATGGCCTGGCCTGGGCCATGACGATCATGGTGGCACTTGGTTTGCTCGGCGCGATTGTGGTCCGTTCAATGTTTCGCCGCATGATTCAGGATATTTCAATCACAACCCGGGCAATATCCAGAGGCGATTTGTCGCGGCGGGTGAATGTTTCCGGCAATGGCGACGAATTCGATGAGCTGGCGGATAATATCAACGACATGCTCGATCGCATCACCCGGTTGATGGATGGCGTGCGCGAGGTGTCGAATTCAATTGCGCATGATTTGCGAACGCCGATCACGCGCGCGCGCGCGCGGCTTGAGGATGCGGCGCTGCGCGCCGATACCCAGGAGGATTTGAGATCGGCAATTGAGCGGGCGACGATCGATCTCGACGCCATCATCGCGGTGTTCCAGGCCTTGCTGCGGATTGCCGAAATCGAGGCGGGAGCGCGCCGTTCGGCTTTCGCGGAAATCGACCTGGTGCCGTTGCTCAGCGATATCGACGAGCTGTATCACGATGTCGCGGAGGAGCGCGGGCTGCGGCTGGACACGGAGATTACCGGACCGTTGCCGCTTTGGGGCGACCGCGAGCTGATCCAGCAGGCCATTACAAACTTGCTAGACAACGCACTGAAGTTCTCGGAACCGGGTGCCTCGATTTCGTTTACTGCCCGAACCGAAGGAGCGATGATCGCGATCGAGGTCGCCGACCATGGGCCGGGCATTGCAGATGCCGACCGCGACCGCGCGACCGACCGCTTCTTCCGCGCGGAATCGGCGCGTAACACGGCCGGCTCCGGACTCGGCCTGGCGCTGGTGGTGGCGGTGGCGCAGGTGCATAACGGGACCTTGCGCCTGCTCGATAATCACCCCGGCCTGCGCGCGGTAATCGCTTGCCCAGCACTTCGGCCTGCATTGCCGGAAGTAAAACAGGGTAAGCGGAAGTAGAGGAAAGCGGTTCTTTTTTGAAAAAAAGAACCAAAAAACTTTTGTTACCCTGGGCCATGGGCGCTGGCGGCGACAACGCCCGTGGGCCAGCATAAAAAAAGTCTTTTTGCTTCTTTTTCTTCAGAAAAAGAAGTTCTTACTTCCGTCCCGGCTTCTTGGCTTCAAAGCTATACGGGCTGGCGCTGGTGGTTTTGGGATCGATCGTCAGCCGGTGGGCCAGCGGCGGGAAGGCGCGGGAGCGGCAATCCTGGCGGTCGCAGAGGCGGCAGGAGAGGCCGATGCCGACCGCGGCTTTTTCGACGTCGATGCCATCGCTATAGGCGAGGTTGCCGCGCTGCGCGATGTCGCAGCCCATCGCGACGACGTGGACCGGCGGCGGGTCGCCCCAACGGGCCGGGCGGCCGGTGATGGCGCGGGCAAAGCACAGGAAGGTTTGGCCGTCGGGCAGTTGCGCGATCTGCACGCGGGTGACGCCTGGGGTGGCGAAGGCGGAGTGGACGATCCAGCGCGGGCAGGTGCCGCCGAAGCGCATGAACGGGAAGCCGGATGCCGAGAAGCGTTTGCTGACATTGCCGGCCGGGTCGACCCGCAGAAAGAAGAACGGCACCCCGCGGGCGCCGGAGCGTTGCAGGGATGACAGGCGCTGGCAGGCTTGTTCGTAACTCACCCCGAACCTGGCGGCGATGAAGTCGACATCGTAGCGGACCTCCACGGCGCAGGCGAGGAAGGGTTCGTAGGGCATGATGATGGCGCCGGCGATGTAGTTGAGCAAGCCGACGCGCAGCAATTCCGCGGCATCGGGCGAGGCGGGCGCTGCCATGCGGATCAAGGCCTCGACCACGTCGCGGCATTCGAGCAGCGCCAGTTGAAAGGCCATCTGAAAGCCGCGGCTTTCGCGCGACAGCGTCTCCGATAGCGTCAGCAATCGGGCGGCGGGGTCAAAGGCCCGCCGGTTGCCTGGCAGCGGGCGCACATTGACCACCAGCCCGTGCTTTTGGCGCAGCCGTTCGGCCAGTGCGTGGTTGGTGCCGAGGATGGCCGATTGCAGCGTTGAGCTGATGCGCTCGGCGGCTTCTTCCAGGCTCGGAAAATGATTGGCGTGGGCATGAAAATATTCACGAACCTCGTCGTTCGGCAGCATGATTTTACGGCCGGACGGCAAGGTGATGCCGTCGGCGGCCTCGCGCGCACCGGCCCAGGCGCTGTGCAGGGCGAGGATCGCCCGCACCGCGTTCGGCGCTGCTGCGGCGATTGCGCGCGTCTCGGCCTCCGGCACCGCCTCGATCCCGAGCATTGGATCGGCGAAAACCTCGCGCAGTTGGACTTCGAAATCGCGCTCCTGGTCACCGGAGAGGGTTTCGAGATCGACGTCGAGAATTTTGGTCAGTTTGAACAGCAGGTTGGCGGTAACGCCGCGCTGGTCGTGCTCGATCAAATTCAGATAGCTGGTGGAGATGCCGAGCTTTTGCGCCAAAGCTTGCTGGCTGAGGCGCTGGCTGGTTCGCAAGCGGCGCAAGGTCGGGCCGATGATGGGTTTTGACATGGGTGAATATTAGTAAAATTTTTACAAATGGCAATGGCTTTGCGTAAAGCTGTTTACAGGTTTCCTGAATCTTGAGCGGTTTAGCCGGTGACGGTGGGCGTTTTCGATGTAAATTATTTACAGCTTGGCTTTCAAGCGCGAAAAGGAGATTTGACGTGGATACTCACCTGACTCAAGACTTCACCCTGCCCGCTTCACTCACCCGGTCAGACCGGTCGATTTTCGCCGCCGGATCGGACAGCGCAACCACGCATTCCGAGCCGCTTGGCGAAGATCGTGGCTGGCGCGCGGCGGATGTTGAGCAATCCTATCAGCATGATGACATGTATGACGATGGGTTGGTGCATAGCCATGGCTGGGCCGTCTCCGATCGCTAGGCTGTGATGGTTGACGCGGTGACCGCTGCCGAGGCCGCCGGCAGCGGCTCTTTTGCGACTGGCGCATTCGTGCGACGTTGCGGCCATGTCTTCCCGGTCCTTTGTCCTAACGGCTGACCTGCTGCTGCGGGCGTATCGCCTGGGGATGTTCCCCATGGCCGAATCGCGTGACAGCAAGGCGCTGCACTGGCTTGACCCGGAACATCGCGGCATTTTACCGCTGGATGATTTCCATCTGCCGCGCAGCCTGCTGAAGACGCTGCGCGGCAGTAAATTCAAGGTGACGGCGGATGCGGATTTCGTCGCCACCATCGCGGCTTGCGCCGAGGCGCGGGCGAACCGGCCGGAGACCTGGATCAACCAGGAGCTGGAGCGGTTGTTCATTGAACTGCACCAACTCGGCTTCGCGCATAGCGTGGAGAGCTGGAAGGATGGGCGGCTGGTCGGCGGGCTGTACGGGGCTTGCATGGGCGGCGCGTTTTTCGGCGAAAGCATGTTTTCAACCGAAACCGACGCTTCCAAAGTCGCTTTGGTGCATCTGGTGGCGCGGCTGCGGCTGGGTGGCTTCGTGCTCCTTGATACACAGTTCATCACGAGCCATCTTAGCCGCTTCGGAGCCAGTGAAATCCCCCGGGCGGAATATCATGCATTATTGGCGGAAGCGGTTGAAGTGCCGGCGCGGTTTGTCGCCAATCCTGATTGGGCTGAGCTACAGGCGGAGATTGCCGCGATGCGCAGTCCGGAGCATTGACTTGCCCCTGACCGCGTTGGCGATGCTTTTTGGCCTGGCGCCCGCTATTGCCGATACCACCCCGCTCATCCTGCCGGACCGCGATGTTGCGGTATCGTACCAGGTTTCCTCGCCCGGGCGCCCGGCGCAAAGCTATCAGCTGGAATACGACTCGGCCGGCCAGCGCGCGCGCATCAACAACCCGGCGCAGGGCACGTATATTCTCGTCAACCTGCCGGCGGGGACGGCGCAGATGGTGGTGCCGCAATTGAACAGCGTGGTGAATGCGCCGGACATTTCGGGGCTGACGCAGCAGATCACCGATGCTGGCCATAACGCCCGCTTCACGTTGCTGGGCCCAGCCAAATATGCCGGCTTGTCCTGCCAGAATTGGCTGGTGCTGAGCAGCCAGGGCAGCGCCACCGCCTGTCTGACCACCGATGGCGTGGCATTGCACTTTGCCGGCAAGAATGCCCACGGCTCCGGCGAGGTTACCGCCACCGCGGTCACCTTCGGCCCGCAGCCCGGCGCCGATTTCAGCGCGCCCAATGGTTATAACGCCATCACGCTGCCGCCAGGCGTGCTGCAGCAGCTGATGAATGGCGGGCAGGCGCCGTAAGCGAGGCAAGCGGTTCTTTTTCTGAAGAAAAAGAACCAAAAAGACTTTTTTTACGCTGGGCCTGGGGCGTTATGCCGCTAGCGCCCATGGCCCAGAGTAAAAAAAGTTTTTTGCTTCTTTTTTCAAAAAGGAAGTTCTTCCCTCGCGCCTTACGGCGCGGGGGCGGGTTTGCTAGCCTGTCCGGGTGAATGCGAGTCTGGCGTTGATGGTTGGGTTGCCGGGTCGGGGGATGCATTTGGGCATCGACCCGTTATCGGCCCTGTTTTTATGCCTGCTGGCGCCGCAGGTTCTGGCCGCCGCGATCGCGGCCGAGGGTAAATCCGTCGCGTTTTGGGTGTTTGTGCTGGGCATGGTTCTGACGCTGCTGGCGGCGGATTCGTTTGCGCTGATCCTGGGATTTGAGTTGATGAGTGCGGCGTCCTGGCTGCTGGTGCTGCGCGGCGACCGGCGGCCGGCGTTGCTGTATGCGGGCATCGCCTTGTTTTCCGGGGCGTGTTTGATCCCGGCGGTGTTTCTGCCGGCCGGCGGGCTGGCCTTTGCGCTGCTGTTGCTGGGTGCGGGCGCCAAGGCCGGGCTGGCGCCGTTGCATTCATGGCTGCCGCGGGCGCATCCGGCGCCGTCCGCAGGCGTCTCGGCGGTGATGTCCGGCGGCATGGTGAGCGTCGCGCTTTATGTGATTATTCGTTACGGGTTCATTGTGTTTGGCAATGCCGTTCAGCCCTGGTGGGGAACAGCGTTGATGGCGGCGGGCGCTGCATCGGTATTGATCGGCGCATTGCGGGCGATGCTGGAAGTCGAGCTGAAAACGGTGCTGGCCTGTTCGACGGTCGAGCATATGGGGCTGATCGCGGTGGGGCTTGGCGTTGGCCTGCGGGCGCGGGCTTTGGATGATCCGGCTTTGGCCAGTCTGGCGTTGCAGGCGGCATTGCTGTGTGCCCTGGCGCATGCGCTGTTCAAGCCGTTGCTGTTTCTGGGCGCGGGGGCGGTGCGCCACGCCACGGGCACCACCTCTCTGGACTGGCTGGGCGGATTGATGCGCGGCATGCCGAAAATGGGGGTGCTGATGCTGGCCGGTGCCGCGGGGATGGCGGCGTTGCCGTTGGGCCCGGGTTTTGCGCCGGAGTTTCTGCTGCTGCATGCGGTGATTGCGGCGGCCGGTTTGGGCGGGGTGATGGGCTGGATCGGGTTTACCGCCTTGCTCGCGGTGCTGGGGTTGGGCGCGGCGCTGGCCTTGGCCGCTTCGGTGCGGATGATCGGGTTCGGGTTTCTGGGCCGGCCGCGCAGCTTGCATGCGGCTGCCGCCGAGGAGGCGGACAAGTTTACGTTGATCGGCATGGGCATATTGGCGATGGGTTGCGTACCGCTGGCGCTGACGCCCGGACTGGTGTTGCGCGCGATCGCGCCGGTGATTTCACAGCTGGTGCCGGGAGCGCTGCCGCAGCCTTTGGCCTATGCGCCGTTGCCGCTGGCGGTGTTGATGGCCGGGTTGGCGGCGGTCGCATTTTTCGCCTTGCGGCGGTTCGGCGCCCGCGGCGAGCGTGAAGTGGCCGCCTGGAATGGCGGATTCGGCAAGCCGCCGATCTGGCTGCCGTTCGGCGACCCGGCAACCCAGCCGATCGCCTCGGGCTTTGCCGAGCCGGTGCGCCGCGTTTTGGGATCGGCGTTGTTGGGACCGGCGGGATTGGACCCGGGGGAGAGATTTATTCTGGCGCCGTTAAGCCGCCTCAGGGTGCGGCTGACGCGGCTGGCCGAATGGGTCCGCCGGGCGACCATCCGGCAGCGTCTGGCTTTCGTATTTGCCGTGCTGGTGATGTTTTTGCTGGCGCTCGGGCTGGGGCAGGACGGCTGATGCTGACGCTTCTGCTGCGCTGCGTTGCCTCCTTGCTGCATGCCGGCCTGATGCTCGGACTGGCGCCGCTATTGATCGGGCTGGTCGGCAAATTTCGCGCCCGGCTGCTGGGCCGGCGGGGGCCGGTGATCTGGCAGCCCTATCGGGATTTATGGAAGCTGATCCATAAAATACCGTTGATCCCGGATACCGCGACCGAGCTTTATAAAATCTGGCCGTTTGTTGGTTTTGCGGCGATTGCCGCCGTCGCTCTGCTGGTGCCGGGATTTGCGCTGAACCTGGTAAGCGCGCGCTACAGCGACTTCATCACCATCATCGGCTTGTTTGCGCTATCGCGCGCGGCGGTGATGTTGGCGGGGCTGGAGACCGGTTTTGGTTTCGGCGCCGCCGGCGCCGGTCGTGATGCCCTGTTCAGCATTTTTTCCGAGGCGGCGTTGCTGGTGGTGGTGCTGGTTTTTGGGTTGATCGCCGGTGATCCGACGGTGGATGGCACCGCGACCGAATTCGGCTTCGGGCAAATCGGCGTTTCCGTCTCGCTCGGCTTTGCGCTGGTGGCGATGCTGGCCGTAGCGGTGACCGAAACCGGCCGGATACCGGTGGATAATCCGGCCGGGCATTTGGAGCTGGCGATGGTGCATGAGGCGATGCTGCTGGAATATTCCGGCCGCTATCTGGCATTGTTTCAGTACGCCGCCGCGCTGCGGCTGATGATTTGGTTTTCGCTGATTGCCACGCTGTTTTTTCCATTCGGCATGGCGCAGGCGGGGAATATTCTGTCCTGGCCGCTTGGCCTTCTCTCCTGGCTGGCGAAGCTTGGCGTGCTGACGGTGGCGCTTGGCTTGTTTGAGATTTCGACCGCCAAGATGCGGGTTTTCCGAGTGCCGGAATTTCTCGGCGTGGCGTTGCTGCTCGGCCTGCTTTCGGCAATCTTTTTGTTTGTGGCCGGACGCCTGAACGGATGATGCCGGTAAATTCCCTGTCGCACGCGCTGGCCGGACTGATCCTGCTCTGCGCCTTTGCGTTGCTCTCGCAACGGCGGCTGGCGGCGATGATCACGCTGATCCAGGCGGAAGCATTGGTGCTGAGCCTCGCCGCCTTCATCCAGGGTTATGCGCAGAATGCCGACGCGCTCTACCTCACCGGCATCATCACCTTTGCGATCAAGGGGGTTCTGCTCCCGATGGCGCTGCGCCGCATCACCAGGCGCTTCAATCTGATCCGGGCGGTGGAGACGGTGATGCCGGTGGGCTTTTCGATGATCATCGGGGTGGGGCTGATCGGCATCGCCGTCATGGTGGTGCTGCCGAGTGCGGCCAGCGCCGCGACGCAGACGCGCGAGGATCTGGCGATCGCCCTTTCGGTCGTGTTGCTCGGGCTGCTGGTGATGACGACGCGGCGCAATGCGCTGAGCCAGGTGATCGGCTTTCTCTCGACCGAGAATGGTCTGGTGCTGGCGGCGATCGGCATGCCGGGCATGCCGTTCGTCGCGGAGCTGTCGGTGGCGCTGCTGGTATTGCTGGCCTTGCTGGTGGTCGGCGTCTTCGTGTTTCAGCTGCGCGAACATTTTGAAGATCTGGATTTGAGCGGGATCGAAGCGATTGAACGGCGGGGCAGATGAGCCTTACCGCCGGCGTTGTCCTGTTGCCTTTTCTGGCGGCGATCGGCTTGGGGTTCTGGGGCTCGCCGCTGCGCGGGGCCTATGCGAATCTTGTCGTCTGCGGCGTGGTGTTTGGTCTGACGCTGGTGGTTTTTCTGGAACCTGACGCGGGTGCGCTGGGCGGGACGGTGCGGGCCGATCGGCTGGGGATGATGTTTGGCGCGCTCAGCGGTTTCGTCGCCCTTACCACCGCCATCAGCAACCTCGATTTCGTGCGCGGCGAGCTGGAGAGAACCAGCCCGCGCCGCTGGCGGGTTTACCATGCGATGTGCCAGGTGATGCTGGGCGCCACGCTGCTGGGCTTCTATGCCGACAATATCGGGCTGTTATGGGTGGCGGTGGAAATGGCAACGATTGCCGCGACATTGGGGGTAAGCCTGCCGCGAACCGCATCGGCGCTGGAGGCGGCGTGGAAATATTTCATTCTGGGCGGGGTCGGCATTGCGCTCGCGCTGTTCGGGACCATGGTAATCTATCTGGCGGCGCAGCCGGCAATGGGACCGGGGCTGGCGGCGATGAGCCTGTCCGCCCTTTCGGCGCATGCGGCGCAGCTGGATGGCCGGCTGCTGACATTGGCCTTCGTGTTTTTGCTGTTCGGCTATGGCACCAAGGCGGCGCTGGCGCCGCTGCATGGCTGGCTGCCGGATGCCTATGCGGAAGGGCCGGCGCCGCTGACCACGATGCTGAGCGGATTGCTGCTCAATGTGGCGTTGATTGCGATATTGCGGTTCCGGCATTTGCTGCAGGCCAATGCCGATGCCGGCGGCGGGGCGATGCATCCGGGGCCGTTTCTAGTCACGCTTGGCCTGGCTTCGCTGCTGCTGACCGCGTTCAGCCTCTGGGGCCGGCGTGACAGCCGGCGGTTTTTCGGCTTCTCCTCGATCGAGCATTCCGGGATTGCCGCCTTTGCCTTCGGGATCGGCGGGGTGGCGGCGATCTTCGCCGGTCTGCTGCATATCCTCCTGCACACGCTGATCAAATCCGCGCTGTTTCAGGCGCTGACCCGCTCGGCGGCTTTGCGGGGCGGCGCAGCCCCCGGTAATTTTGGGTTCAGCCATCTGCGCGGCATGCTGGCAAGCAATAAGTTATTGGCATGGCTGCTGGGGGCTTGCGTTTTCGCCTTAACCGGCCTGCCGCCCTCCGGATTATTCGCCAGCGAGTTTCTGATCATCAGCCAGACCATCCAGCGCCAACCGCTGCTATCCCTGCCGCTGGGCGCCGGGCTGGTGGTGAGTGCCATTGCGATCATCCGCCTGATCGGTCCGCTATTATTCGACCCGCCACCGCGTGGCGTGATCGAAGTAAAAGCGGGCGCGGGGATTGCTACGGTCGGCCTGCATCTGTTGCTGGTGCTGGTGCTGGCTTTCGCGATGCCCTTGGCCCTGGTGCGCATGCTCTCCAGCATTGCCGGAGCGCTGCAATGACGCCGGTGGTTTGCACCGCCGAGGCGTGGGCAAAGCTGCCGGGGCGGTTTATTGCACTTTGGACCAGCGCAGGCCAGGCTTACGCTTTGTTTGATACCGGGTTGTTCAGCACCGCGTTGCGGGATGGCGCTTATCCGGCGCTGTCGCCGCTGCATCCGGGGGCCGATTGGTTTGAACGGCTGGCGCGTGATTTGAATGGTCATACCGCCGCCGGTGTCACCCAATCGCGTACCGCGATCGAACATTTCCTCAACCCCGACGGGAGCGCCCCGTGGCCGGAATTTGCCGCAGCTGGAGAAGCTGT
>Ga0116230_10003784_pt1 | contig 14809 bp, 6 predicted proteins | sample S1TSphfallax_3_FD_88678 | JGI IMG/M metagenome (GOLD analysis project Ga0116230, IMG submission 88678) | Host-associated microbial communities from peat moss isolated from Minnesota, USA - S1T2_Fd - Sphagnum fallax MG | ecosystem: Host-associated > Plants > Peat moss > Unclassified | place: USA... | reverse complement strand
TTGATGAAGTGGTCCCGTAGAGACTTTCTCAGCTCGACCTGCGCGACTGCTGCTGCGACGGTTGTAGCCGGTCATTCTTCCGTCGAATTATCCGCTCAGAGTGCTGTGGCTTCTGTTGCGCCGAAGACAGCGGTCGTGGAACGGCTTTCGCCGGTTGAGGCCGCGCATGGTGTTCTGGAGCGCCAGCTTGGGAATCGGGTCAAAGACTTCCAGCTCCTACTGCTGCCTAAAGAAGCTCAAGGGCAAGACGAGTACGAACTGGAGGTGAGTGCGGGCACGATCAGGATCTCAGGGACGAGTGCCGTCGCTATCTGCCGGGCGGCGTACTCCTATCTGCGCGAGCACTGCGGCTGCATGATCACATGGAGCGGCCAGAGCCTGAACCTTCCAGATTCCTTTCCGTCCACTGCCAGGACGAAGGTGCGTTGCCCCTACCGGCACATTCAGTACTTCAATCCCTGCACCTACGGATACACGATGGCCTTCTGGGACTGGGAGCGCTGGGAGCGTGAACTCGACTGGATGGCCCTGCACGGCATTACGATGCCGCTGGCAATGAGCGGACAGGAATGGGTCTGGCAGGAGGTGTGGCGCAGCTTTGGACTGTCCCAGCAGGAGATTGACGCCTTCTTCACTGGCCCCGGTCATCTGCCATGGCACTGGATGGGCAACATCAACGAGTTTGCCGGACCTCTGCCGCAGCATTGGATCGAGGAGCACCGCATCCTGCAGCGCCGCATCCTGGACCGGATGCGCAACCTGGGGATGACGCCCGTGGCCCCGGCCTTTGCCGGGTTCGTTCCCAAAGGGTTTCTCCGGGTGAAACCGGAGGCTGAGACCTTTACGCTGCTCTGGCTGCCGCATGAGTTTGCGACGATCCCGCGCAGCACACGCACGTTTATTCTGCACCCAAGGCAGGAAGACCTCTACCGCGAGATAGGCAAGAGATTTATCGAGGCGTACAAGGCGGAGTACGGCGAGATCAGCTACTTCCTCGCCGACACCTTCAACGAACTCGCCGTCCCTGTGAGTGAAGACCACCGCTATGAGGACCTCGAACGCTTCGGACGCACCGTCTATGAGAGCATTCAAGCTGGCGATCCCAATGCGACGTGGGTGATGCAAGGATGGCTTTTCGTCTTCGATCCCTTCTGGGACCCGCAATCGGTGGAGGCTTTGCTGCGCGGCGTGCCGAACGACCGGATGCTCATCCTGGACTACTCGAACGATCTGACTCCGGGTCTGCGCGACAAGTATGCGCCCAGCCCCTGGAGGCGCGACCACGCCTTCTACGGCAAGCAGTGGGCGAATGGTATGGCGCACACCTTTGGCGGCAACAATAACGTGAAAGGCAATCTTCCGCTGATGGCGAGCGAACCGGCCGCGGTGCTTGCCAGCCCGGACAAGGGCAACCTGGTCGCATGGAGCATGTGCCCGGAGGGCATCGAGACGAACGAGGTCGTCTACGAGTTGATGACGGACGCCTCGTGGTCCAGCGCTCCCATCGACCTGACCACGTGGATTCCGGCCTACTGCAAGTCGCGCTACGGGGCCTGCCCGCCTGCAATGTCGCAGGCCTGGCAACTTTTGATCAAGAGTGCGTATGGCAGCCATGTATGGCAGACCAAGCACGCATACCAGGCAGAACCTGGTCTGACACCGGCGGCGAAGTCGGTCGATGCCGGGCCAGTGTTTACCAAGGCGGTTGCATTGTTCGTCTCTTGCTTCTCACAGTGCTCCGGCAGCACACTCTACCGCAACGATGTCATCGAGTTCGTTGCGCAGGCCGCTGGTGGATGGGTGGACGAAAGGCTCGCTTTGGCCACCGAATGTATCCGCAGCAAGGAGTACGCCACGGCCAAACTTCACGCCGCCGCAGCACTCGCTATGATGCACCGCATCGACGCACTGATGAACCTGCGAGCCGACCGCCGACTCGAAACCTGGGTCAACGCCGCACATGCGCAGGCGGCCACCGCCGGTGAGAGCGCCTCTTACGACGAGAACTCCCGCCTCCTGATCACAACCTGGGGTTGGCCTGAGCTCTCCGACTACGCATCTCGTGTGTGGTCCGGCCTTATCCGCGACTACTATGCCGCGCGTTGGGCCGCCTGGTTTGAAGCCCAGTGGACGGGAGCGCCCTTCTCGCTCGACATCTGGCAGCAGAGCTGGCTTTCAAGGCCATATCAACCCAGTTCACCTGCCGTGGTCGACGACCTGGCCGCTTACTCCCACTCCATGCTTGCTGACTGCAATCTCTTATAAGATCGGCTCACCGCTAATTCCAGACGTACCCTGCGATAGGAGAACCGTCCCGATGACCACACCTGTGCCGGCACACGCTGCCATTGACCCTGTGGCCACAGCCACGCGCCCCCACCGTCTGCTCTCGATCGACCTGCTGCGGGGCCTGACCATGGGCTTCATGATCATCGTGAACGACAATGGAAGCGACTCCGGTGCCTATTGGGCGCTGAAGCACGCGCACTGGAACGGCTGCACACCGACCGATCTCGTCTTCCCCACATTTCTCTTCCTCGTGGGGATTACAACCGTCTTCTCTACCGCTGGACGCCTTCAGCGCGGCGACAGCAAGAGTTCGCTGATCCTCCATGTCCTGCGCCGCAGCGTGATTCTCTTTCTGCTCGGATTGGTAGTGAACAACTTCCCGTTCTTCCACCTGGCAACCTTCCGGTTCTACGGCGTACTGCCGAGAATCGCTCTCTGCTACCTGATCGTTGCGACCTTTTACATCCTCAGCCCCGGGTGGCGCAGCAAGGCTGTCGCGCTGGCCGGCTGTCTTGTCGGGTATTGGGTCTTGATGCGCTACGTTCCCATTCCGGGCTATGGCATCCCCGGCAAGGACATTCCGCTGCTCGACCCGGACATCAACCTTGTTGCGTGGCTGGACCGCCACCTCTTCTCCGCGGGACACCTCTATGAGAAAGTCCGCGACCCTGAGGGTCTGCTGAGCACGCTGCCCGCCATTGGCACGGCGCTCATCGGTCTGCTCACGGGACTTTGGCTGCGCACAGGCCGGCCGCTCGCGGCAAAAGCCTGGGGCATCGTGGCTGCCGGCCTGTCAGGCATCTTGCTGGGAGGCTTGTGGAACTTCAGCTTTCCCATCAATAAGAAGCTGTGGACGAGTTCCTACGTCCTCTACGCGGCCGGATTCAGCCTGCTTCTGCTCGCGCTGTTCCTATGGCTGGCGGATGTGCGGCGCTCCCGCAAGGACCATATAAATGGCAAGTTGACGTCTCTCGCCGACACTTCCCTGCTTGTGCTCGGCACCAACGCCATCGTGGCATACGAGTTGTCGGAGGTACTGGCCAGCACACTCGGGTCCATTCATATGGCACCCGGAAGAAATTTGCAGGAGTGGTTCTACCTGCATATTCAGGCGATTGTTCCCGATGTGGCCTTTGCTTCGCTGCTCTACAGCCTGGGGTATCTGGCTGTCTGCTGGATCGTCGTCTACGTTTTGTTCTACAGAAGACGGATCTTCATAAAGATTTAGCCGATGGGTTGCGTGAGCTTCCCTCTGTCACTGGCTGCCGCCGGACCCACCTGGCGGGTCCGGCGTTTTTACGCCCTTTATTCATAACGCGCGTTTCTCTGCCGCCTCCGACTCGACTGTAGGCACCCATTCAGTTGGCCCGAAACGCCCGACTGCCGCATTTTGTTTCAGGAATTTCCTCAAACACCGCATTCGAAACCGTGAAATCACTGTGAAAACGCTTTGAATTTGCAGGTTTGTCCTTCAACCTCAGCGAAACGAAACAGGTCAGCACGCAACACCCCACCTCGATCGAGCATTTGGAGTCAGTCCTCTCTGAACGCAATCAGGCAGCACAGAAGTAGCCATTGCGGTTACCTGCAACTCGTTGCACCACCCTACAACCAATCCCTAAGGAGTCAGCCATGAGTCACCGGACCATTCCTCGTCTTCTATGTTGCTTGTCGGCGCTGCTGTTTCTCTTTCCGTGTTCAATATGGTCTCAGGCTGTCGGTACGATTATCGGCTCCGTTGCAGACCAGACCGGTGCCGTGATTCCCGGGGCCAAGGTGACCGCGACCAATAAAGGCACACAGATCTCACAGACAGTGAACGCCGACGCCAACGGCGAGTACACCCTGCCCAAGCTGAGTGTCGGAACCTATACCGTAACAGCTACGGCCCCTGGTTTCAGCGACTCCACCACAAGCGGACTCACGCTCGACGTCAGCCAGTCCCGTTCGGTGGACTTCAAGCTGGCGCCAGCCGGCACAAGTCAGAGTGCGGTGGTCACAACCGAGTCGCCTCTGCTGAACAGCACCGACGCTTCGCTGGCGGGGCTTGTCTCCGAACAGCAGGTTGAAACGCTGCCCTTGAACGGCCGCAGCATTCAGAACCTCGTTATGCTCCAACCGGGCATGGCGCAGGACAGCGGTTCCATGGGATGGCTGTCGCCGCAGTGGGTCAGCAACGGCAACCGGGGGGAGACCGAGGTTGCGACACTCGATGGCTCCGATGCCACCGACTCCGAGATGGGTACCGTGCAGTTCTGGAACTTCAACCTGGACGCCATCGCTGAGTTCAAGGTGCAGCAGGCCAATTACTCCGCGGAGTTCGGCCAGGGCGCGGGAACCATTACCCAGATGGTGAGCAAGTCCGGCGGCAACCGGTTTCATGGAAGCGCCTTCGAGTTCATCCGCAACGGAGCGCTCGACGCAGCGAACTTCTTCTCCTCGACAGGGCCAGCTCCGTTCCAACGCAATGAGTTCGGCGGAACCATCGGCGGCCCGATCCTGCGCGACAAGCTGTTCTTCTTCGGGGAGTACGCCGGACTACGGCAGCGGCTGGGCGAACCCACGCAACTGATCGTGCCGACTGCAGCTCAGCGCAGCGGACTCGTCTCTCTGAATGGTTATACCTATCAGGTGCCGCTCAATGCGACGGCGGCAAGCATTCTGAACAAGTATCCCGTTGCACCCGGTGGCGGCAGCACCTTCTTCGAACAGTTCAAGGCGCCAACTACCGTCAATCAATACTCCATTCGCATCGACTACCACATCTCCGACCGCGACACGCTGATGGGTCGCGCCTCCTACATTAACAACACGGCGTCCGAGACCGATCCTGTCGCCGCCATTGAAGAGGCCGACTTCTCCGCCACGCAGTTGAACGAGCCGCGCAACTTCGCGATCACCGAGACCCACATATTCACGCCGAACCTCATCAACGTTGGCATCCTTACGCTGAACCGTCAGATCGAAGGTAGCATCCCTCCGTCGCAGGCCTACACGCAAACAGATTTCGGCGATGGCAGCCTCTCCACATGGGGACCAGATACTTTCATCACCAAGTATGTTGAGACCTACTACAACCCGTCCGACAAGATCACATGGGTCAAGGGCAAGCAGGTTTTCAATGTCGGTGTCGAGGCGCGCTATGGACAGGACGATGGTTTCGGCGTCACCGGCGCCGGGCCCAACGGCAACTATCAGTTCAACTCCGGCATCGCTCTGGCCCAGCCTCTTACGCCGACGGACGGGGGGCCGGTCATTGCCGCGGGCACACCCAGCCCGAGCGGCCTCGTCAGCATGATGGAAGGCCTGCCCTCCACGTATGCGCGATCGACCACCGTTCCTGGATTCGGTCCCGCCGGCACGGGACCCCATTGGGGGCTGCGCGTCTGGCATCTTTCTACTTACCTGCAGGACGACATCCGTCTTACGCCGAAGTTGACGGTCAACGCCGGTCTGCGTTACGAGTACACCTCCGTTCCCTACGAGATCCGCAACAGGCTTGGCGCAGTCGAAGACAGCGGCCCGCTTTACGGACACTTCGTGCTCAACCCGCAGCCCCTCTACACGCCGCAGAAGGCCAACTTTGCTCCCCGCCTTGGCGTCGCCTACAAGCTGAACAACAAGACCACCTTGCGCGGCGGCTATGCGATCTTCACCAACTCCATCCCAACCGTGTACCCGGACCAGGCCGCGGTAAACCTTCCCATGGCGAGCCTTGGCATCCTCAACAATCCGGCCTACTCACTCACCCCGCTGGCAGTCACTCTGCCCGCGCTGACCACAACTCAGGGAGCGGTCATTCCGGTAAACGGGGAAACTTCGGCCATCCCTGGCAATACGCCGGTAAACCTTGCCGGCATTGCCGCGCAGATCGGGCTCATTGCCGGCGACTGGCCATCAACGCACCTGAAAAACGGCTATACGATGACGGGGAACGTCACGGTTGAGCGTGAAATTCCCGGTGACATGGCACTGCAGGCCTCTTACGTTACGAATAACAGCTCCAACCTCTATAACGGTGCCTACCCCAATGCGTACAACGGGGCCGCCGCGGCGAACTCGCCGTTCTCTCAGGTCACTCCGGGCCTGGGCGAGGTGCAGCTCTTCTACAACCAGGGACTCTTTCACTACAACGCGTTCCAGTTCCAGGCACGCAAGATATCTCCGTTGCACGGTCTCAGCTACCAGGCGAATTACAGCTTCGCCAAGAACCTTACCGACTCCGACTCGATCTTCAGCGCGTCGGGCGCGAACGGCGGCATCAGCCTCAACGACCCGACCTGTATCCGCTGCGAGTACTCCCGTGCCAGCTTTGACGTCCGTCACCGGCTGGTCGCGAACTTCAGCTATAACGTACCCGGACGCTGGGGTCTGGTGCCGGAGCGCCTAAGCAAGGGCTGGCAGACGCTCGGCATCTTCAGTGCGCAGAGCGGATTCCCCTTCACCATCGATGAGGGCAGCCTCGGCACGGTGGCTTACGGCTACGACAGCTTCAACGGTGTCGGAGTCCGCCCCTTCTTCCTGCAGAAGCCGACGAAGAATGCCGGCGGCAATCCGCAGTTCCTATCGAGCGATGTCATCCAGAACCCCGGCAACTACTTCAGCAGTCCCCAGGTGACTCTGGCTTCAGGTACCGTCGCGCAGACCGCGCCCGGTAACCTCGGACGCAACACAGAAACCGGCCCTAGCTGGTGGAACTTCGACCTCTCCGCCGTAAAGGACACCCAGATCACCGAGAAGCTCGGCTTCCAATTCCGCGCTGAGATGTTCAACATCTTCAATCACCCGACCTTCGCTACACCCATCGGCGTTATCGGTAACCCGAACTTTGGTAAGAGTATCGCAACAGCCTCTGCGGAACGCCAGATCCAGTTCGGCGCGCGATTTATCTTTTAGCCACTTGCTGAAAAGAGTGTTTTTTAGGGCGCGGCTTCAGCCGCGCCCTAAATTTTCTGAAGAGACTCGGCTTCACTGACCGAATGGCTTCAAGATACCAGCCGGCATTACTTCCTTTCGCTCAAGGAAGTGATGCTTGCAATCAAGAGTTTTTATCGAGTCGAGAAATTCGGTCTGAGGTAGATAACACTGATTCGCGATCCCCAGGCTACTTCGTAGCTAAACGGTCATCTTGCCAGACCTCCAAGACCCGATCGTCCCTACGGCTTGCCGATGGCCGCTTGCATGGTGGCCAGGAACTCGTCCCAGCTACAGGGAGCTCCCGGCTCGGCTGTGCTGCACCCCGGGAGGAAGATGCTTGCACTCGCGGGCGGCGCGGTAAGGGACAAGGGCATCGCCTGCCGCATCTGTTCCGGAGTCTGGACCCAGTAGGAGACCTTCACCGCATCTGGCTTTCCTGAGCGGTGCCAAAGTTCGAAGATGAGCGCACCGCCGGGGGCGGCGTCATCTCGTTGATAGCCATCGATCAGCCAGTGCGCGTCGAGCAGCGCCGACACGTTGGAGATGTTGGTGTCGTGTCCTACCAGGAAGACGACGCGCTCGCCCACGGGGCCGATTGCATCGCTTGCGCTCTTGCCATCTTCCGCCTGTTGCATCGTATGAACGATCGCATTCAGCAGATGCGCCGCCTGGGTGCGGGCGATGTAAGGAGTCCGCTGCACCAGGTCTGAAGAGGCCGCATGGAGAGTCATCAGCGATTGCACCTGCGCCTCGTTTACCCTGCCCCAACCAACCTCGGCATCCGGCATGCCTTCGAGATACTCAAGCTGAAGATTCTCCGCGAAGGTTGCCGCCGTGGTCAAAGGCCCTTTCAACTCGGCCAGGTGGTCGCCTGACCCAGCGGCAACGGACGGTTGCACCGCCAGCAGACTCTTCTTTCCATCCACGCTGCAGGCTTCGTTGTGGCAATCGAGAAGCGCCCGCTGCATTGCGTTCAGCGGCTCCTGATAAGCGCTCGAGAGCGCCGCCGGATGATCGCCGATCCTGCCCGAGAGCGCCGCAAATGCGTTTTGAGACTGCGCGGCGTCGGGCTTGCGAATGGCATGGAAGAGCTCATCCTGCGTGCTGCCTTCGAGGGCATGGACTTCAACATGACAGCCCGGCATTAGGCCATCCGCCAGACCACCGCCGGTCTCCCGCGTTCGTTCGTCGGTATCAGCCCAGAGGTACACCCGCGAGGCGTCCGCGCATCCGTTAGCAGAGAGCAATCCATGCGCGGAAGACCAAGCCCGATAGTAACTTCCAAACAAGGTCATGAGCTGTTTGCCATGCGGCGTCAATAGACCCGGGGCGACAGGCCACTTTGGCCACGCATCTTTCGAGTACTCGTCAAGTCGCTGGTTCGTCCAGGTCGGTGAGCGCACACCGTGTCTGGTCAGGATAAGCACGAATCGAAGCTGATCCTGAGTATCCTCGTCGGCAGCCTTCGACTGTGCCTTCAAAGACGAAACACTTATCAGAGCAACGGCCAGAGTGGCGGCGACAGTAGCTCTCTTCAATCGGTTGTTCAAGCTGGAACCCTCCGGACCAAACTACCGTGCCTCATAGACCCGAATCGATGCGGGCCCGCCCACTCCAGGAATCCCAACATATAAATCGTGGCCCTGTTCATCGAGAAGTCCCGTCTTCGCGCCCGCAACGGTACGCGTGACCGAAATGGGCGCGAGTTGTCCCTGCGCGGAGACAGAGAAGGTATCGACCGCGCCCGAGCCGGCGATCACGTAGGCCCGCCGAGCGGTCGCGTCGAAGAAGAGATCATCGGCACCGGCATCGGAGCCCGCCTTCGCCACAACCTTTCCATCTTCGCCGTCGAGCACCAGCACCTGTGCCGGCGTCCTGCAGCCGACGATCAGGAGTCCTTCCGCGGCATCGTAGGCCAGCGGGGTGTTGCCCTTGTTTTGGCTAAGAGACCAGGTCGATGTGATCGCGTGAGTCTTTCCGTCAATGACCACCACCTGCCCTGAGTCAGCAATGTTTACCAGGATGCGATCGTGCTTGGGGTCCAGCTCCAACGCCTCTGGATGGGTGGCGACAGGAATCTCCGCTATAAGCTTCAGAGACGTCGTATCGACCACCGCAACTCGTGCCGGGTTCGCCGCTTCGGTCCCCCCATGTCCAACATAGAGGAGCTTCGTCTGGTCGTCGTAGACCATGTCGTCCGCATCTTCCGAGAGTGCAATGGTAGCAATCCGCGCCAGAGGCGAACCGGCGAAGACGTCCAGTTCGCCCTTCGCTCCATCCGCCACGAAGAGGTGTCCCGTCTCAGGAAGCCAAACAACGCCGTGAGGCTTCCCGATGCTTCCAAGGCTATCGACTATCTTGCCGCTTGCCAGGTCGATCACCTCAACGGCATGGGGGCCTGCCGCGCTCGCAAACAGCCGGTTGCCCACGCGGTCCAGCGCGAAGTGGTCGAATTTTCCCGTGACGCCTGGAAGCGTGATGGTGCGTTTCGGCGTGAGCCCGTGCGTCTCCTGCCCATGCAGGATGCCGCCAAGGCATAGAAGTGCGAGCGAACAAACAAATCGCTTCATCGTGGAGAGGCCTCGTTATCAAAATGGATAGGGAAAGAGTGTCTGTGGCGCGGGTTAGCGGTCCTGGTGGAAGTTCCACTTCAAGCCGAAGGAGTAGGTCGGCTTGTAGTACTCGCGCTGCGTCAGGTATTGCGGACTTCCATTGTAGAAGCCGAAGACTTCGTTGTTCATGTTTTCGCCCGAGGCCAGGACGGTGAATCCCTTCGCGATGTTGTAGGTGACCTGGGCGTCAATCTGCGTGTGGCTATAGAAGTAGTTGTCGCCGCAGGGACTGCTGGGTGTGTTGTAGGCGAGACTTCCGCTGGCGATATTAGAGACGCAGGTGGGCGGGTTCTGCGCCAGCGCGTCGCCGGAGTTCACGAACTGATAGGCGTAGATGTTTGCGCTGTTATGGCTTATGCCAACCGACGCGAGGAAGCGCTTGGTCGCATAAGAAGGTCCGACATTCCACGAGTACGGGGCCTGGCCCACGAGTTGCGGTGTATCGTTTCGTCCCGCTAGGTTGTAGTTCTTCGAGTTGGTATAGGTGAAGTTGGCATTCAGACGAGCATTGGCGAGGTAGCCCGGCAGGAACTTGAAGTGTTGCTGATATGCGAGCTCCAGACCTTGTACATAGGCGTGGTCTCCGTTGACCTCCTGCTGCGCGAGCGCGCCCACGTAGTTTGGATTCGAAGAGAGCGGAGAGCCGGTCGCCGGCACCAGGTATTGCTGAAGGTAGATCGGCTTCGTGATCTGTTTATAGAAGTAGCCGCCTTCCAACATGCCGACGTTCGGGAGAAACTTCTCATAAAGCAGGTCATAGTCGTTCGCATGTTCCGCAACGAGGGACGTATTGCCAAGTTGGACCAGATTGTTTCCGGAAGGCGCGCCATTGACCGTGTAAACCACGTAGGGCACGAGCTGGTAAGGATCAGGCCGGGAGATGCCGCGGCCATAGACGGCCCGCACGTCCGAGCTGCCATCGATGGCATAGCGCAGTTGCACGCTGGGGAGCGGATTGATGTACGACTCGCTGCCGTATTGCGGCGTCGTGCCACCCCAGGTTCCATCCGCATTCGTGGTAACGATGTATCCCGTGTTGGAGGTAGACGTGGCCTCGATGCGCAGGCCGGTCTGCAGGTGAAATTTGGATCCGAACTGGATCGTGTTCATGAGGTAGCCGGCGGTCACGCGCTCCTGCAGATTGTAGTTTGCCGGGTCTGACTGCTCGTGTGATGCATTGGGATCGAGGGTGAAGTTCTGCGGGTTGTTCGCAAGGTCAGCCGTGATCGCTGAGAAGCTCGTTACCTGGGCCATTGGATAGCTGCCGCCGTAGAAGTGCGGATTGCTGAAACTGCCGAGATAAGAACTGGCCAGTGTGCCGAGGTTCGAGTCGTACTCCGGAGAGTAGGCGTCCTGCCCTTTGTGCTCGTTGCGAATCTGGGCTCCCAGCTCAAAGGTGGATGCATGAGCTCCCAGATGGTAGTTGCGTCCGAACGAACCGTTCGCCTGCAGATTCAGCTGCGTTGCCTGGCCGGAGGTAAGGTCGATGGTGTCGAGCTTATAGTTCGAGAGCGTGAACGCCGGGTCGCCCAGGACAGAGCAGGAAAATTGCGGACGGAACTCGGTGCCTGGCGTCGCCGGGTTGTAGGCGCAGTCGTTGGTGGCGGAGTTGCCCTTGAAGGCCGCGCCGGGATTGCCGGCCGCGCCGCCAAAGCGCGAGTGAGCCACCGCGACCTGGTACCTGAGGAAGGAGTTGCCGAGAAGGTGGTTTCCGCCGAGCGCGAGGTCCGCGATCTGCAGGTTGGGACGGCGTACGCTGGTGTGATATTTGGCCTTGGAACCGTTCTCCAGCTCGTAGGCATACTTCTGACCGTAATCCCGGAAGTTGGAGAAGAGCCCATGCGCGTACAGGTCCGCTCCGATCGAGGGCTGGTAGTCCAGGGAACCCGCGAATCCGTACCGGGTGCGGTCATAGAGGTACTGTTGCACGTTCATCGAATCGAAGGTCTTGTTGCCGTTTTGATCGAGGTCGGGCGATGGCTCCACGTCGTCGATACCGCGCTCGTTTTCATCGTAGCTATAGCCCAGTTCCAGCCCGAACTTCTTGGTCCCGCCGTCTGCGCGAGGGCCAAAGCGGAAGCCCGCAGACGAGTTGATGGCGGAGACCTGCCGTCCATTGTCGATCGGCGTGTGGCCGAAGATCGCGGAGGCGGAGATCGCTGGCGAGTCGGATGTGGCCTGCCTGATGCGAACGTCGACCGAGCCGCCGATGGCATCCCCATCCTGATTTGCGGAGAGCGTTTTATTGATGGCGACGCTGCCCACAATGCCGGCAGGGATGGTATCCAGATCGACCTGCCGCACCTGCGGGTCGGGGCCCGGAACGATCACGCCATCGATGGTCGTGTTGCTCAGACGAGGCTCGGTCCCGCGGATCTGGACATACTGCCCTTCACCCTCATTACGTTGCAGCGTTACGCCGGGCAAGCGCCCAAGCGCGTCCGCAACGTTCGCGTTTGGCAGGCTCTGAATCTCCACATCCGTCTCGACGTTCAGAATGTTCTCGCTGGTGCGCGTCTCGTTGATCGCCGCCGCATCGCCGATCAGACCGGCATTGACCTCGACATGCTGCGAACTCGCACTCACGCTCAGCGTTGCATTGAGCAGAGCCGGCTTTCCGGACTCAACGAGAAGGCTCGAAGTAAACGGGGCAAATCCCACGTATGAGATGGTCACCGTGTAGGTGCCCGGCTTCAGGTCGCGAAGGGTAAAGCTGCCCTGCGCGTCTGAAGCAACGTTGGCGCCTGTGGGCTGCAGCACGATTCTCGCGCCCGGCAGTAAGGCACCGCTTGGGTCCTTCACGGTGCCATTCACCGATCCGTTGGCACCGGCAACGCTTTGCGCCGCGACGTACGCGGACGGCGTAATGGCTGGAGAAAGCAGAAGTAAGGCGAGGAGGGTAGAAACGATCTTCGTCTTCATAGATCTCCGGAGAAACGCACCCGCTTGAATCATCGTGGCGTTTCGATCAGTTAGGGTTGGCCGCATTCCCATAGGCTGCGCCGCCGCTGTAAACGTCTGTTCACGAAGTCGTGAATAAATCCTAAGGAAGCAGCCGAACGCATTCCGCTCCTGCCACGCACCGTGGAGAAAAGAGGAGACCGCATGGTTTCCATGGACTCAAACGTGCCTGCCGCCCCGAAACAGCGGGTGCTGGTCGTTGAAGATGACCCGCGCATGCTCGCGCTGGTGTGCCAGGGCCTTCGTGAGGTCGGACACACTCCTATGCCCGCGTCCGATGGAGAGAGCGGCCTGGAGCTTGCCATGAAGCTGACGTTTGACTCCATCATCCTGGACGTCGGCCTTCCCGCGCGCGATGGTTGCTCCGTCGCACGCGCGCTCCGGTCGCATCGCAGCGTGCCCATCCTCATGCTTACCGCGCGCGATGCTGAAGATGACATCCTGCGCGGCTTCGATCACGGCGCCGACGACTACCTCACCAAGCCCTTCTCTTTCCGCGAGCTCCTCGCCCGGCTGGACGCCCTCGGCCGCGCTGCAACCCGTCAGACTGCAAATGGACTGCGCGTGGATCCCGCTCAACTGGTCGTCTATCGAGATGAAGTGCCCATTCAACTGACTCGGAGCGAGTACCTTCTGCTCGCTGCGCTCCATCGTTACGCCGGAAGCTCGGTCGATCGTCAGACCCTTATGGAAGCGGTGTGGGAGCATCCTGGCGTCATCTCAACGAATGCGCTGGAGGTCCTGGTGAACGCAGTGCGCGCCAAGCTGGACGGACCGTTTACCACCAAACTGCTGCTTACCGTGCGCGGCGTAGGCTACCGCTTGCAACTCCCGGGCGACGCCGCACTCAACTGTGACAGGAAGGCGATATGAGGCCACTTCCCATCCGCATCCGCCTGACGCTCTGGTACTCGGTGATGTTTGCCACGGCGGCGCTGCTGCTCTCGCTCACCAGTTGGTGGATGCTCCGCCGCACCATCGATGCCACCCTCGGTCAGGACTTCCAGGAGCGTATCGACGACGTCCGCATGCAGCTTCACCAGTTTGCGCTCCAGCCCTCGGCTGAGCCGATGCAGGAACGCTTCGACACGATCTACCACTTCCGCGACGACGGTAAATGGCTGCAGATTCTGGATGCGAACGGCAACTGGATCTATCGTTCTCCACGAATGATTGCCGCCAATGCTCCGCTCACGCTCCCGGTTCTGCTCGCGCCAGGCGGCACTTCGTCGGAGTTCCAGCAAGGCACCCGCCATGTGCGCACCTTCTCGTCAGCCATCACCGCGGATGGACACACTTACTCAGTGGAACTCGGAGCGGCCATCAACAAACAGCAGCTGCTTTTGCGCGAGTACGGCCTCGAACTCCTCATCCTTACACCAGTCGTCCTGCTCGCTGCCGTCTTTGCCGGACACAACATGAGCCGCAAAGCCCTGAATCCCGTGGCACTGATCGCTCTCGAAGCCCGCCGGATAAGCGACCGCAATCTCGACCTGCGGCTGCCCGTGTCTCCGACGCATGACGAGATATCGCATCTCTCCAGCACCCTCAACAACATGCTCGCGCGTATCGACGCCGGCTACCGCAGCGTGCGCGACTTCACCGCCAATGCTTCGCATGAGTTGCGCACGCCGCTCGCTCGGCTACGCACGGAGGTAGAGGTCGCGCTCCTCCGGCCAAGATCAAGGCAGGAGTACACCGAGACCTTGCTGCATGTTCAGGACAGCGCCGAGGAGATGACGCGCCTGACGGAGAACCTGCTGATGCTGGCCCGTGCGGACGCGGACTCCGTGGCGTTGCCGCTCGAACCAGTGGATCTTTGGGCGCTCGTTGTTACCGCGCGGAAGGAATGGTCTCACATCGCCGATCACCTGAAGCTCTCGCTAACAGCCGAGCGGTTTGGAGCAGATGGGCTCGCCTCGGACGAGCCCGTATTGATCCCGGGCGATCATGCCTCGCTGATGCGGCTGCTTCGAATTCTGCTGGACAACGCCTGCAAGTTCACACCGGCGGGAGGCAATATCGCCGTT
>Ga0116230_10003783_pt1 | contig 14809 bp, 16 predicted proteins | sample S1TSphfallax_3_FD_88678 | JGI IMG/M metagenome (GOLD analysis project Ga0116230, IMG submission 88678) | Host-associated microbial communities from peat moss isolated from Minnesota, USA - S1T2_Fd - Sphagnum fallax MG | ecosystem: Host-associated > Plants > Peat moss > Unclassified | place... | reverse complement strand
GGCAGCCGCGCGGCCTTTTCCTCGGCGCGCATCATGCGTTCGTTGCGGAATTCGGCCGACAGCACGCGCAGCGCCGAGGCCAGCGGCGTGCCATAGCGTTCGGTCTGGATCATCGTCGTGGTGACGCCTTTCATCGCTTCCAGATTGACGCGATAGGCCAGGTTTTCGAATGCGTGGCGCCGTTCGGTCAGAAACGACAGCTCGATCGCGGTCAGCGCGAATTCGTCGCCCAGTTCGGGATAGGCGCGGCCCAGTTCGCGCGCGACGCGGCCAAACGCGGCATCGACGGTCAGGCCGGCTTCGGCACAGATCACCAGCAGATCGAGCGCGTCGGGCAGGCCCTTGCGGATCTGGTGCGTGCGCTTGCCGACCAGGTTCGACACCCACAGATCGGGCAATTTGTAGCCGAACACCAGCATCGCGGCGAACGCGCCGAATTTTTTGTAATCGGCCCAGGTCGGAAAATAGTTCGCGCCATAGATGATCAGCGCGGCAAACCCGCCGAACACGATCGGCCCGATCAGCCGGCCCAGAATGATCGCAACGCCCCATTCCTTCTTGCGGATGCCGGCTTGCGCCAGCCTGCGCTGCGCGACGGCGAGCTGGCTGTCCTGCAGCACGCTCAACCGCTGGAGAAAGGTGCGGATGCGGTCGGTGGTCTCGTTGCGGCGGACAATGCTCGCGCGTTTGCGGCTGGCGGCAACGACAATCCCGGCCTTGAGCTGTTCGCGCCGTTCGTTGAGCGCCTTGACCCGCTTGGCCATCGGATCGCGCACGGTGACCGCGGCATAGATCGCCATGATCACCGCCAGCGCGGCGAGCCCCGCCAGCATCGAGGCGGCCCAGATGACATCGACCCCCAGCAGCGTGGGATGCGATGTGGGAATGGCGGGATATGCGCTCATGCGATCGCCCCTCAGATCTCGAAGTTGATCATGCGGGACATGATGAACGCCCCGAGCGACAGCCAGCAGAACGCGCCGATGCCGACCGCGATCAGGCGCTCGTCAATGAAAAACCGGCCCATGTACTTGGGATTGATCGAATAGATCAGCGCAAACACGATAAACGGCAGCGAGCCGATGATATAGGCCGATGCTTTCGATTCCGAGCTCATGGCCTTGATCTTGAGCTTCATCTGCGCGCGCTTGCGCAGCACGTCGGCCAGGTTGGCGAGCGTTTCGGCGAGGTTGCCCCCGGTTTCGCGCTGGATCGCCAGCGTGATGCAGAAAAAGCTGAATTCGGCCAGATTGAGCCGTTCGGCGGTATCCTGCAGCGATTCCTCCATCGTCCGGCCGAGCCGGATGCGGTCGTTCACCAGCTTGAATTCCTCGGCCACCGGGCCGGGCAGTTCGTTGGCGACTACGCCCAGCGTTTCGCTGATCGGCAGACCCGAGCGCAACCCGCGCACCAAGAGTTCGAGCGCATCGGGAAAGCGCGTGATGAACGAATTGATCCGCTTGGAAATGAACCAGTTGACCACCATGTGGGGCAGCCCCCAGCCAACCACCACGCCGACTCCCAGGCCGAACAGCAGCGATCCGCTTTTCAGCCACACCAGCAGCCCGACAGCAGCGCTGAGGCCCAGACTCCAGTAGAGATACTGCTGGACGGTCCAGCCTTTGCCGGTGCGCACCAGCCGCAGCCGCAGCGCCTCTTTGCGCGATTGCGATCCGGCGGCCTTGTATGCGGTCGGCTTGCGGTTGGCGACCGCCTTGCGGTATTGCGCCTCGACTTTGTCGACAGTGCTTTCCGAATGGCGCAGCTTGACCGCCTGCAACCGGCGCAGCCCTTCGCGCTTGGGATTGGGGCCGGTAAACGCGACCAGCAGGATCCCCAGCATCAAGGTCGCGCCGAAGACCAGAATCATGATGGGCAAAGGCTGCATCGCGAAAACCTGTTGTTGCGGGTGAACCCCTGCGCCGGTCGGGGCCGGTCAGGCCCCGCGCCGGATCAGGCCGGCGCGCCCGTCCTGGACTTGGGAGAAAGCAGCTTCTTGATCGAGCGGTTGAACAGCGAATTCGACGCCTTGTCGGCATCGCCTGCGTCGTCGTGATGCGCCGCCGAACCGTTCTTGCCGCCTTTGCCGGCCTTGGCGCCGCCTTTGGCGGCTTTGCCGGATGCGGCAGTATCGCGCTCGCCGTCGCTGGCGATGATCGCATCGGCAATCGCGCGCAGCGGCTGGATCGTCTTTGACGTGCGGTTGGCGCCGACAAAGGTCTGGCCCAGCTTGGCCGCGTTGGCTGCCGCCTTGAAATCGTTGTGGATGACAAAGTTCAGCTTGCGCTCGATCGAGGTTTCAAAATCGCCGCGGCTGATTTCGCCGACGCCCGAGGGCACTTTGTTGGCGACCACCAGCACGGTGGCATGCGGGGCGTTCGATTTCAGCCACGACAGGATGCGGATGCCATCACGCGCGCCGGCCAGCGTCAGTTCGGTGACCACCACCACGACTTGCATGCTGGCCAGCAGCTGCGGGAAATTGATCAGCATGTTGCGCGGCAGATCGACCACGGTTGCTTCGAACGCATGGCGAAATTCTTCGACCAGCTGGACAAACGCAGTGCCGTCGGTCAGCAGCGGCGCGCTGATCGGCGCTTCGGCCGAAAGGATCGACAGGTTGTCATTGGCGCGGATCATCGCGCGTTCGATGAACAGCCCGTCGATGCGGCTGGGATTGTCGATCGCATCGGTCAGCCCGCGGCCCGGTTCGAGATCGAGCGTCAGCGCGCCGGTGCCGAAATGGACATCGAGATCGAGCAGCGCAGTCGGCATCTTGTGATCGGCGCTGAGCATCCACGCCAGCGAGGTCGCCAGCATCGAAGCGCCGACACCGCCGCGTGTGCCGACCACGGCGGTCGCGACATGTTTCTTGGCCGCCGCGCCATCGCCGCCGCGCGGGGCGGCAAAGATCGCCTGCGCCTGGACCAGCGTGTCGCGCAGATGCGCGACCGACAGCGGCTTGAGCAGATAGTCCTGGATGCCCGAGGCGACGAGGTCGCGGTACAGCCGCACATCGTTGACCTGGCCGACCGCAATAACCACCGTGCCCGGTTCGCACACTTCGGCAAGACCGTTGATGTCATTCAGCGGATCGCCGCTTTCCGACAAGTCGACCATCAGGATCGCCGGGCTGGCGGTGATCGCCAGCGACTGGATCGCGTTGCGCAGCCCGCCCTTCATCACTTTTTCAGGCGGCCATCCCATGTCGGTGACCACCGAGCGCAAAGTGTCGAGCGTGACGTCATCGCACACAAAGGCGGCGAAGATGTCGCGGTTGCCGGATTTCCAAGGCGCGTTCATCGCGTGATATCCTCTATGAGATCACTGACCCTGCAGGGTCGACTGTTGTTTCAGCGCCTGCGCGCCGGTTACCGGCTTGAGCCGGTAGGCATCGATCGCCTTGGTGTTGGTGAGCGCGACGGTGTTGCCGGTGCCGTCCTGGCCGTGGATCAGGTCTTCCTTGTTGGCGACCATCGCCGCCAGGTTGGAGCTGGTCGCACAGCCATAGTTCTTCGACGTGGCGTTGGCGTAATTGGCATCCGACCGCGCCGACCAGTCGGGGCAGCCCGGCACGCTGGCAAACGCGCGCGAAATCACCACGCGTGCCTGGCCGGCGGGGATGACGCCTTCGGTAACCGGGGCCACTGCATCCATGATCAGGCCGAACCGCGCCGCGACCGCTTCTACCGCGGCATGCGTTGCAGCGCTCTGCGCGGGATCGTCGAGCGCGACATGATCGCCGTATTTCAGCCCTACCGCGGCGAACCAGTCGGTCAGGCGGTGCTGTTGCACCGGATCGAGCCCGCCTTCGGGCAGAGTGAGCAGGTCGAACGTGAAATTGGTGTGTTCGACCACCGGCTGGTGCACATTGTCGAGCGACCGGTTGGTGGGCATGCCGCCGCATCCGGCCAGCGCCAGGCTGAGCGCGAGCGCAAGCGCGCGCACCGCGCGGGGACTGCGGGTCTGAACGGGATCAGTCTTGGGCGTCATGACAGGGTTCCCTTTCACTGGATGCTGAAGCCGGGCTGGGCAGCGGCGCTGGCCTGAGCCTGGTTCTTGCGCGGACGGTCGGCGGTGTCGGGGGCAGCCGCGCTGGACTGCGCGGTGGCCGACGCCGGCGTGCCGGCTGGCGAACCCGCCGGCGCTGCGGCGCCGAGGTTGGGCGAAGCGGGCGTCGAGGATTGCGTCGCCGGCTTTTCGGTCGGCTTGGGCGACACTTTGCCGCTGGGGTTGTCGGTTTCCATATTGCCGAGCAGCTGCTTGACCGCATCGGCGCTGCGGAACCCGTCGGTCGGCAGCTTGATCTGGTTGGCGTCGACCGGCTGCACCAGATAGGGCGTGACCACGATCACCAGTTCGGTTTCGCCCTTTTGATACGAGGTCGAACGGAACAGCGAACCCAGCACCGGGATATCGCCGGCGCCCGGCATCTTGGTGATGGTGTTGTTGCTGTTGTTGCTGAGCAGGCCGCCGATCATGAAGCTTTGGCCCGAGCCGAGCTCGACCGTGGTTTCGGCGCGGCGCACGGTCAGCGCCGGGATCGAAAAGCCGTTGAGCGTGACCGCGCCGTTGCTCGACAGTTCGGACACTTCGGGCCGCACGCGCAGCGAAATGCGTCCATTGGCGAGCACCGTCGGGGTATAGGACAGGCTGACGCCGTATTTCTTGAATTCGACCGAAACCGTGCCCAGCCCCGAACTCATCGGGATCGGAAATTCGCCGCCGGCAAGGAATTCGGCGGTTTCACCCGACAGCGCGGTCAGGTTGGGTTCGGCCAAAGTGGTGACCAGCCCGATCGTTTCGCCCAGGTTGAGCGCGGCGAGCAGGTTGAGCCCGAGCAGCTTGCCGGTGCCGGCGAGCGTCGTACCGATCGCCGCCGGGTTGACCGACACGCCGTTTTCGAGCGTCAGGCCCAGCGGATTGGTCGCCGTCGCGTTCGCCGGCACCTGGACATAGCCCTGCACGGTCTGGCCGACACCCAGCGGGATATTGCTGTAGCCGCTGTTGAAAAAGCCGGTGCCCTGGCCGATGCCGTACTGGAACCCGCCGGTCGAGGACGACGCGCTAGTCAGGTTGGAGCTGATGTCGCGCGTCAGCGAACGGCTGACTTCGGCAATCTTGACGCTCAGCGTGACTTGCAGCGGGGTCGCCATTTTCAGCCGGCTGATCACCGTGGTCTTGTCGGTCACGAACGCCTTGACCAGGCGTTCGGCCTCGGCCGCGTCTTCGGGCGCGGCGACAGTGCCGGTCAGCAGCACGGTGTTGTTCATCGTCGCGCTGGAAATATGCGCGTCGGGCATCGCCAGATGCAGCATCTGGTCGATGCTGTCGAGATTGGTGCCGACGCGGACATTGGCCGACCACACCACTTCGCCGCGCGCATTGCTGGCATAGACGGTGGTTTCGCCGCCGGCTTTGCCGAACACATAGAGCTGGTTGGCCGATTTGACCTGGACATCGGCAATCGTGTCGTTGGCAACGAACACGTCCGACATGCCGGACGGCAGCGTCACCAGTTCGCCACGGCCGATGCCGAGCGGCAGCGAACGCGCCGGGCCGCTGACGCCGGGGGTGCCGAGCATCGCGGGCATCGCCATGCCGACATGGCGTTGCACAATGGCCATGTGCATCGGCTTGGCCGGATGATGCGGCTTTGCGGCAAAGAGCGGGGTCGACAGCCCGGGCAGAGCGGCGATTGCCACCGCGCCGAGCGCCGACGTTACCATACGCAGTTTCATCGATTTGCCTTTCGCGCCGGGCAGGGCAGGGGCGTTGCGCCCGTCGCCGCCGGAATGCGGGTGGTGTGCGTTGCAGCCGGGCATGTCAGAACACTCCCATCGGGCCGACCGGTACGGCCGGCATCGTCGGAACCGGTGCCACGGGCACTTCGACGGTTTCCTTGCCACGGGTCACGCGCACCATCGGTCCGCGCGGCGCTGCGGCCACGCCGGTCGAGGGCACGCCGGGGGCGGCAGGGCGCGGCGGGGCCGCGCCGAGCGGCTGGCTGATGCCGTTGATCGCGGTCATCGAAGGCATTGTCTTGCGCTGAAAGCGCGACACGTCGCCGCCGGTGACAAAGCTGTCGGCCTTGTCGGGCGCCCTGGCGTCGATCGGTTTGTCCATCGCGGTCTTGAGCAGCTTGTCTTCTTCGGCCTTGCTCGCGCCGTGCGGCACTTTGACCTGGCCCGAGGCGACGACTTGTTCGAGTTCGGCCGAATTGTCGGCGATCGAGCGCAGCGACAGGCTGATCGAACCGAGCGCTTCGGACACCGCGAGTTCTTCGGCGATCTTGGGCGTGGCTTCGACGGTGACCAGGCTGAAGCCTTTGACCCGGGTGTGGCCATCGACGGTTTCCTGGTCGGTCGACTGGTCGGTGGCGAGCACGCGCAAGTTCTTGAGAATGGTTTCGGTCGCACGCAGCGGCTGCGATTCGCCTTCGCCCTTGACGGTCTGGGTCAGCAGCAGGTCGACATGGTCACCCGGGAAGACGAACCCGGCGACACCGGCGCGCTGGCTGACCGGAATGGTCACCGCGCGCATGCCCGGCCCGAGTGCGGCGGCGAGGAAGCCGCGGTCGCCCGGCGCCACCAGCGATCCGGTGGTGACCGGCTGGCCGGCGGTGATCGGGTTCTTGACCACGGTGCCGAGCAGCTTGGACATGTCGGTCTTGTCCTGCAGGAAATAGGCATCCTGCACGAGATCGCGGGGCCAGGGCTGGAACGCCACGGCATCGGCGGTGATGATCGTGCCGACCGGCAGAGCGCGCTGCGACACGAGCACTTTGGGCCCGTCGAGCATCTTGGCCGCTGCCGCCGCCTGCGGCGCAGCGCCGCCGGCCAGCAAAGCGCGCGCAGCAAGGCTCGTGACAATCGCCACGAGCAAGGCCCCGACCAGCAATAGCAGCTTCTTCCTGTCCATGGCTTGTATGTCCCGCCCTAATCCGAACCCGTTATCTATCGACCAAATTGGTTAAGAATGGCCTCATGCCCAATGCCCTGCGGCATTTTGCCATGCTGCCTGTCGTCTTACTTGCCTGGCATCGGTCGCGGTCCAGGGACCGCACCGGTGACAGCGATGGTGCCGCTCACCGGACCGGCGAGCGCCCTGGCGTCATGCCAGTGCGCCGCATCGGCGCTGGCAATCGCCCACAGCCCGGCCAGCGCGATGGCCACGCCATAGGGAATCTTCAGCCGCTCCTTGCTGCGGCGCGTGACGTGCCACATGCCGAGCACCACGGTCAGCACCCCGCCAGCCAGCGCCATCACCATCAGCATCTTGCAGAACAGCACCGCCGGCAGCCACAACGCGAGCGCGGTCAACAACTTGACATCACCGCCGCCCATCGCGCGGATGGCAAACAGCCCGGCCAGCACGGCAAATGCCGCCACCGCAAGCGCCAGCTGCAATGCGACGCCCGGCCACAGCGTCATCCCGCTCGCCCACCAGAACAGCGGCGCGCCCAACGCAATCGCGGCGTTGAGCCAGTTGTCGATCTGGCGGCGGCGGATATCGGTGAACGCGGCAAACAGCAGCGCCGTTGCCAATGCCCCCACCAGTCCGTAAACGATCCATGTTCCTTGCATGGCGGTCTTATGCGGGAGAATCACTTACCAAACGGTAACCAACGACGACCGCAGATTTCGAACGATGAGGGCGCGAATTGGCGGACATTTCCGATGCGCAGGCCACGCCCGACGCGCCCGGCGCACCGCGCCGCGCGATCCCCGCGCATGCCGTGGAATCGGTCTGGCACGCGCCAGACCGGTTTGCGATCCGCCGCATCGACTGGCCCGGATCGGCCGCGCCGGGGCGGGCCCCGCGCGGATCGCTGCTATTCATGCCGGGACGCGCCGATTTCCATGAAAAATATGGCGAAACGCTCGACGGCTGGCATCGTGAGGGCTGGCGCGTGACCGCGCTCGACTGGCGCTGGCAGGCCGGCTCCGGGCGCTATCATGCCGATCCGCAGATTGGCGGGGTTGACGATTTTTCAACCTGGATCAACGATTTGGCGCAGTTCTGGGTGGACTGGAGCGCTGGCACCCCGGGACCGCATGTGCTGGTCGGGCATTCGATGGGCGGGCATCTTGCCTTGCGCGCGGTGGCCGAGGCCCGGGTGCACCCCGCAGCGCTGGTGCTGAGCGCGCCGATGCTCGGCTTCGTCACGCCGATCCCGCCCGCGTTGCAAGGCGTGTTCGGCTGGCTGATGTGCCAGATTGGTGATCCGCACCGGCCGGCCTGGTCGGGGGGTGAACGCCCCGGCGACAGCATGGCCACGCGCGGGATTGCGTTAACGCACGACGCCGCGCGCTATGGCGATGAACTGTGGTGGCGCACGGCAAGACCAGAACTCGATCTTGGCCCGGCCAGTTGGCACTGGGTGCGCAAGGCGAGCGAATCGATGCAAGTAATCGCCCGCAGGGGTCTGCTCGAATCGGTTGATATCCCGGTTCTGCTGCTGGCGGCGCGCGATGATCTGCTGGTTTCTGCCCCGGCCATACGCCGTGCCGCTGCGCGTCTGCCGCGCGGCGAGCTGGTCGAATTCGGCTCCGAAGCCGCGCATGAATTGCTGCGCGAGGCCGATCCGGTGCGCGACCGCGTGCTCGGCGCGATCGATGAATTCCTGTCGCGGGTCGCACCGCCGCGCGATGCTGCCTGACGGAACACCCGCGATGACCGATATTGCCGTTGCCACGCCCGACGATCTGCAGGCCGATTTCGACATTGCCGTGATCGGCGCGGGCATGGCCGGGGCGAGCCTTGCCGCCGAATGCGGTGCGCATGCCCGCGTGCTGGTGGTCGAGGCGGAGGACACCCCGGGCTACCACACCACCGGGCGATCGGCGGCGTTCTGGGAGGAAAGCTATGGCGGCCCCGGGGTGGTGCCGCTGACCCTGGCCTCGGGGCCGTTTCTCGAAATGCACGGCTTGCTCAGCCCGCGCGCCGGGCTGACCATCGGCCGTGCTGCCGATCGGGAGCGGATCGAAGGCTTTGTCGATCGCTTTGCCACGCTGGGGGTCGATGTGCGGCTGATGACGCGCGCCGAGATGGCCGCGCTGGTGCCCGGGCTGCGGCCCGAATGGTGCCACGGCGCCTACGAAGCCAAAGGCGCGGATATCGATGTGGCCGGGCTGCACCAGCTCTATCTGGCGCAGGCGCGGCGCAGCGCCGGCGTGCTCAAAGTGCGCGCGCGGATTGCGCAGGCGGCGCGCGAGGGCGCGCTATGGCGGATCGCCTGGGCCGGCGGTGCGGCGCGCGCGGCGATTGTCGTCAACGCCGCCGGGGCCTGGGCCGACCAGGTCGCCACGCTGTTCGGCGCGCGCCCGATCGGGATCACCCCGCTGCGGCGCACGATTGTCCAGCTGCGCACCGATCCGCTGCCGCCGGCCGACATGCCGCTGACGTTCGGGATCGACGAGGATTTCTATTTCAAACCGCAAAGCGGCCGCCTGCTGCTGTCACCCCACGACGAGACCCCCGACACCGCGCACGATGTCGCGCCCGAAGAACTCGACGTCGCGATCGCCATCGACCGCATGGAACACGTGCTCGACTGGCGCATCGCCGCGCTCGAACAGCGCTGGGCAGGCCTGCGCAGCTTTGCCCCCGATCGGCTGCCGGTCTATGGCTTCGATCCGGTCGTGCCGGGCCTGTTCTGGTTTGCCGGACAAGGCGGCTTTGGCATCCAGACTGCGCCCGCAGCGGCCAGGCTGGCCGCGCAACTCGTGCTCGGCCGCCCGCGCGACGCCATGACCGAAGCGCTCGACGCCAAGCGCTACGCGCCGGGGCGGTTTTAGTGTACTTGCACGTAATTGCGAATTCCGCTATGTCGGATGCCGTCAAAAGCACTCCGGAGGTTGAGCATGGCAACCAAAGCCCAGCGACCAACGCCGCGTCGCCGGCAGCGTGGGGTGACCATTCGGTCGGACCACGCGCTTGCGCGTCTTGCGCTGCTGACGCGCGACGGACGCAGCCAGGCCGAAGTGATCGAAGAGGCGCTTGACCGCATGCCGTTGCCGGCCATGCGCGACCGTGACGCCTTTCTGGCCGACATTGCCGCTATTCTGGACAAAATTCCGCAAGGCAGCGTTCCCACGATGGCGCAATTCGATGCCGAATTTTACGACGAGCGCGGCTTGCCGCGATGATCGTCGACACGTCCGCGCTGGTTGCGATCCTGGCCGATGAACCCGGGCGCGAGCCCATGCTGGCCGCGCTGGCGGACGAAGCGGGAACCATCCCCGCGCCTGTCTGCGTCGAATTTCTGCGCGTGGCCAGCGGCTCGCGCCATCGGCTGCGCGAACACGCCGAAAATCTGTTGCGCCGCCTCGAAGACTATGGCTGCGGCATTTTGGCGTTTACCTCGGCGCATGCCAAAATCGCGAGCGCGGCCGAGCCGATCTATGGTTCGGGCAATGCAAACGGTGGAATGCTCAATCTGCTCGATCTGATGGTCTACGCCGTCGCCAAGGAGCGCAACGAGCCTTTGCTGTGCACCGGCAAAGATTTTGCAGCAACCGACCTCGAACTCCATCCGGCCAGTCGCAGATATTGAGGCGATCGCTGGCTTATGCCGCGCTGGCCGGATTGCTTGCCAGATTGCCCGCCCGTTCGTTTTCGATATGCCGCTGACTTTCTCGGGTTCGACGAGGATTGCTGTTACAAGTCCGGATTCAGGCGGCCGGCGTGATATCGGTCAGCGCAAAATCGTTGCCCTTGAACAGCAGCGGCTCGCCGCTGGCTTTGCTGAGAGCATAGGCGAAACAGTCGCCGTAGTTCAGGCCAGCCTTGTGACGGCCTTTGCCGAAATCGAGAAACGCCTGGCGCGCCAGTTCACCCTGTCCAAGAGTTACCGGTTCGATGATGATGCCCGATTGCCGGATAAACATATCGGCCTGACGCATCCCCTCGGGTCCAAGCTGGTTTTCGATAACCATCGCCAGTTCGAGATGATTGGCCACGCTCATGCGGCAGCGGTCAGCAGCGTGGATAAGCCGGGTAAACCGCTCCGCCTCTGGCTCGCGATAGAGGATCGCGACCAGCACCGACGTGTCGATAATCATTTGGGCAGGCCGCGCTCATCGTAAAGCAGGTCGGCGTGATCGGTATAAGGCCGCTCGACCAACGCCGCAGCCCGGTCGGCAATCGCCAGCAACTCCGCGACGCTGGCTTTGCGCCGGTTCGCCTCGATGTTCGCCAGACGCTCGCGCAGCGCCTCGGTGACCACGCGCGTCATGCTCTGGCCGGTGGCCTGCGCGATGGCATGGGCCAGCCTGTGCGCTTCGGGGTCTTTGATATTGAGGCTCATTGGACGCCTTGGTAGAAAAACACCTCGCTATCTACCATGATCGCCCGATCAGTGCAACGCCCATGCAGCGACGCTCACGCCGCTTTGGCCGCGTCGCTCGCCAGTTTGTCCACCCGTTCGTTTTCGATATGGCCGTCGTGGCCTTTGACCCAGATCCATTCGATGCTGTGCGGGCGCGCGGCATCGACCAGCGCGCGCCACAAGTCCTCGTTCTTGACCGGTTTGTTGTCGGCGGTTTTCCAGCCCTTTTTCTGCCAGCCAAACATCCATTTGGTCATGCCGTCGATCACATAGCGGCTGTCTGTGTGCAGCCGCACCCGGCAAGGTTCGCGCAAGGCCTGCAGCGCGCGCAGCACCGCGGTCATTTCCATGCGGTTGTTGGTGGTCAGCGGTTCGCCCCCCGACAGTTCCTTTTCGGTGCTGCCTGCGCGCAGCAACACGCCCCAGCCGCCCTTGCCGGGATTGCCCTTGCACGCGCCATCGGTGAACACATCGACCGTTTTCATGGATTGCCCGATCGCGCTGCGCGCGATGCAGACCGCCCGTCCCGCCTCCCCACCCGACCACCACAGCATGATGGTATCCTTGGTGGTCGGCTCCTCAGCAAAACGTCCCCCGGACGTTTTCGTGCTCTTCGTCGCGGGAGGCGGGGCGGGCGGTCTGCGGTCATGCTGCAAAAATCCCCGGATTTTCATGATAGAATTGCAACCGCCGCGCCATCGGCAAGGGGTCCTTGCGGGTAACCAGCGCATCGGCCGGGGTGTTGAGCCAGTCATAGGCGCGGCTGAGCAGAAAGCGCATCGCCGCGCCTTGCGCCAGTAGCGGCAGCGCGTCGCGTTCGGCGCCCGACAACGCGCGCACCGCGCCATAGCCGTCGATCAGCGCGCGCGACAGATCGGCGCGAAACGACCCGTCGCGATGATCCCAGCACCACGCCAGGTGCGTGATGGCAAGGTCATAGGCGGTCAGGTCGTTGCAGGCGAAATAGAAATCGATCAGCCCGGTGATCGCATCGCCCAGCACGAGCACATTGTCGGGAAACAGGTCGGCATGGATCACTCCGCTTGGCAGCTCGCCAGGCCAGGCTTGCGCAATGCGCGGCAAGTCGTGCGCCACGACTTGCGCCAGCCACGGATCGATGGTCGCCAGCCCCGCCGGACCGCACGCCTGCGCCAGCCGCTGCCATTCGGGCAGCGCCATGCCGTTGGCGCGGCTGGCGGCAAAGTCGGCCGCCGCCAGATGCAGCCGGGCCAGTTCTGTGCCCACCGCACGCGCCTGGCCGGCGGTGGGCGCGGTGACCGAAACGCCGGGCAGAAATTCGATCAGCGCGACAGCCTTGTCGCCGATCGCGCGATAGAGCGCGCCGTCGCGGTCGTGGATCGTACGCGGCACCGGGCAGCCGCGCGCGGCGAGGTGATCGAGCAGCGACAGGAAATAGGGCAGATCGCCTGGATCGATGCGGAATTCGTACATCGTCAGGATGTACCGCGCGCCTTTGCCATTGGCGCCGGTGGTCTCGATCAGCCAGTTGCTGTTCGACACGCCTTCGGCGATGCCCTTGGCCGAAACCAGCGTGCCGACGTCATAGGCGGCGATCAGCGCCGCGATGTCCTCGGCACCGAGGTGGGTATAGACCGCCATGAAGCTCAGTCGGTGAGCTGGCGCGGCAGTTTGAACACCATATGCTCTTCGGCTGTGGTCACCGTTTCGGATTCGATCGTGCGCCATTCGCGTAACCGCTCAACCACTTCGCGCACCAGCACTTCGGGCGCCGAAGCGCCCGCGGTCACGCCGATCGTGGCAATCCCGTCGAGCCATTCGGGGGCGATTTCGGCGGCGCGCTGGATCAGCCGCGCCCGCGCCCCGCTGCGCTCGGCCACTTCGACCAGGCGCAGCGAGTTGGAACTGTTGGGCGCGCCGATCACCAGCACCAGGTCGCATTCGCCGGCAATCGCCTTGACCGCTTCCTGCCGGTTTGACGTGGCGTAGCAGATGTCTTCGGCGCGCGGCCCGGCAATCGCGGGGAATCGCGCGCGCAGCGCCGCGACAATCGCGGCGGTGTCATCGACCGACAGCGTGGTCTGGGTCAGAAAGGCCAGCGGCCGTTCGGGCTCGAGCGGGACTCTGGCGACATCTTCAAGCGTTTCGACCAGCGTGATCGCGCCTTCGGGCACCTGGCCCATTGTGCCGACCACTTCGGGATGGCCGCGATGGCCGATGAACAGGATATGGCGTCCCGCTTCGAAATGGCGCTCGGCCTGGCGATGGACTTTGCTGACCAGCGGGCATGTCGCATCGAGCCAGTCGAGCCCGCGCGTGGTCGCTTCGGCCGGCACTGCCCTCGGCACGCCGTGCGCGGAAAACACCACCGGCGCGCCATCGGGCACCTGGTCGAGCTCTTCGACAAACACCGCGCCTTTGGCTTTGAGCCCTTCGACGACAAAACGGTTGTGGACGATTTCGTGGCGCACATAGACCGGCGCGCCATAACGGTCGATCGCGCGCTCGACGATTTCGATCGCGCGATCGACCCCGGCGCAAAAGCCGCGCGGCGCGGCGATCAGCACGCGCAGCGGCGGGGAAACGGCACTCGGCTTCGGGGCGGTGGCGGTGGTCATGGCCGCATCCATTAGCAGCGCAGCGCCGATCCCACAAACCCCTGATCCGGCGGATTGCCCAAACGCGCCGGGCTGGCTAGAGAGAGCTGCCCGGCGCGGTTCCGCGCCGTCATGCCGCAAAGACGCGATGAGTCTTGACGACACGATTTTTGGCCGATTTTTTTTGAGGACCGAGCGCCGCGATGCCAGCCATTTTTACCCGTACTGCCCGGATCGGCGCGCTTGCCTGCCTGCTGCCGTTGCTGGTGCTTGCCGGATGTTCCAAGAATCACGGCGAACTGGTGGTCGATGACACCGTCGGGGTGACCGCGCTGCGCACCCCGTGTCCGTTGATCGACATTCCCGAAATGACCGGCGATGTGACCTTGCTCGCCCCCGGCCGGCTCGATTCCAACGCGATCGACGCTGTCGCGGTGATCACCGATCTGCGCAAGACCTGCGACAACGGGCTGCACTTGCCCAAACTGACCGCGCGGGCCGATTTCGAAGTGCTGGCGCGCCGCAACGACACGCACGGCGCGCGGCACATCGATCTGCCCTATTTCACCGTGGTCGAACGCGGCGGCAGCACGATTGTCGCCAAATCGGTCAGCACGATCGGTATCGATTTCGCCGATGGCCAGGCGCGTGCCAGCGCGCACGGCACCGCGACCGCGGTGATCGACCGCGACGAAGCCACGCTGTCGCCGGCGATCCGCGCCAAACTGATCCGCAAGCGCAAACCCGGCGACACCGACGCCGCGATCGACCCGCTGTCGCTGCCCGAAGTCAAGGCGGCGCTGGCCAAGGCCACGTTCGAAATGCTGATCGGGTTCCAGCTGACCGACCAGCAACTGGCCTATAACGCCCGACGCTGAGGCGCCGGTATCGCCCTCATTCG
>Ga0116230_10003781_pt1 | contig 14812 bp, 13 predicted proteins | sample S1TSphfallax_3_FD_88678 | JGI IMG/M metagenome (GOLD analysis project Ga0116230, IMG submission 88678) | Host-associated microbial communities from peat moss isolated from Minnesota, USA - S1T2_Fd - Sphagnum fallax MG | ecosystem: Host-associated > Plants > Peat moss > Unclassified | place... | reverse complement strand
GCAAAATTCGCCATATTTTGAAGAGAACTTGTGAAAAGTTATCACATTTAGACATTGCATTCATGGAGATCACCAATACAAAGTGGGATTAGAAAAAAAAATCTACTTTCTAGCTTCTCACTAGTTTTGGCTCATTCCTCTTGTGAATGATCACCTGTTCACCTACTTGGCAAAATTGGAAAAAAAAAAAGCCCTGTTTGCTGCCTAATATTTATTAAATAATAGAGAAATGTCTAGTAAGAAAATGGATCTGGAATTTCAGCAAATTTAGGAATTTAAGTTTTTTACTTTTTCTTTATTTGGGATTTTGAGTTTTAGGATATCCCTATACTTGAGCTTCATCTCTCATTGTTGGGAGGGTTTTGAGGTTTTCGAGATTTGTAGTCACAATGGTTTTTTTTTTGCTGAGATATAATGCTTAAATTGGAAAGATGGGTAATTATTAGGCATTTTTTCTTTGATTCAATTTTGGCTGAAACTTAAATTTTTTTTGAGAAACTAAGCAATTTTAAGGCCTATAACTTGGTAGAAAGGTAATCATTAGGCACTTTCCCTTGATTTAATTTTGGCCTGAATTGGTAAGCAGGTGCACATGTTCAATCATTCAAACTATTTTAGAGTGTATACTAGGTAACAAGGAAAATCAGGAAAATGATTTGAGAATAGATTTTGCCCCACATAGATGAACTGGTCACTAAAATTGCCATTATTTTGAAAGGAAATACAAAGTCCATAATTCTATACCTGCCAATTCAGCAGGTTTCCAAGGTGTCTTAAAATGGCAAAATCAGCTGCCACTGCCATTTCCTACCTTCATCTTACACGTAAAGACTGATCTCTGCTGGTTTAAGACCCACATATCGACCTTTACCTGAGGGCAAAGGCCCTAGGGGATTCATTCAGCATTAGTTCCTCCAGAGGACAAGGCTGGCTTGGCCTACATCCCTCAGCCTTGTGACTCAATAAAGCAGAATTAGCCTCCCAGGGCTAGCTCTCTAGTACATAGATTTCCTACACATTTACAAGCACTATTAAGTCAACTATTTCAGGTGCACAGTTTGGTGTGAAGCAATCCCCTCACATGCACCCCTTTTTTTTTCTAGGCAAGCCAAACTGTGCACCAGAAATAGCAAACACCCCTCTCATAACAGCCTTGTCTTGAAGGTCATGATTGGGGGGGAACCAAGTCACAGTAATATCACACACTTGTGCTAATTGCAGTTTTCCCCAGTTCTCCCCATGATATCATATTTTTCAATAGTGACCACCACTCTTTTGGTCAGTAAAATCTCCAGAACTCTAGTTCCCACATAAAATCTGAATGCCTCCTGTTGAGAGACTAATCTTTAAGTTTCAGGTTTCCACTGCAAGAGAAAAAGACAGTTTGGTCAGTGAAATTTCCCCCCTTTTTCATTCCCAGAATTTGTCTAAAAGCTTCTGCTGAGAGTTTACTACTCTCAAATTTGAATGTGCTTGCAAAGTAAGTCTTTGAAAAAGTAATTGTTTACATGCAACAATTCCCACTCTATTAGCAATTGTGCAACACAATTCCTAGCACCCAGGTTCCTGTTGCATCCTAAACCAGCTGAATTAAAGCACCCCAAACTGCAACAACCCTAAAAATTTGAGCCATGAAAATCTGAACCTGAATTTTGTTGGATGTCTGTGAGCCAGGAGAGGCCATCAAGTGAGGCTCTCACTTCAGCAGAGACAATAAATGCACTGCCCATACAAAAGTTAGGAAACTAACCCTCCAAACTGTGACCAGACCAGATATACAAAAAAAAGAATTCAAAAAGAAAACTCTAATTAAAGAGTAACAAACAGTGAAACAATCTGACACATTAGTAGAAGGGTTTGAGATTTTCAAGAAGCTCTCGAGTCTCCCCATTTTCAAGGTGGTCAACACCATTTGCAATGCCCACATTCGGGTTCCTTTGGTCCGACTTCACGGTCAGTCCCCATATTCGGATTGTGTGGTCATCACTAGCAGAAGCGAACATGTGTGGGTTCACTGGATTCCAGCTCACACTGTTAACAGTGCCTGAGTGACCTGGTAGAACCTCCAGTAGCTCTCCATTCTGCCTGTGCCATATATACACCTGCCAGGATTCCTTGCAGTTAGACATTGTCCCATACATGTGACACATACAATTTAAGGGACCTGTTTTTATGTAGAGCTGGCTGTCTCCTGTCTTTCCCACCACAGAAAGAGGTACTGAATTATGTTAAGGCATCCACCATCCATGCCTCACTGTAGTGCAGTACCTCATTCTATGGTGCAAGAAGGCTTGACTTTAAATGGTTATTGTGCCTTTGATTGCCACTTACTATGGCTGAAACTGCACTGGATATTTAAGTAATGATAGGAAAATCTTCTGCTAGAGAATCTCCAGTAGAACACAAATGCAGAAGCACTGGAAAGCTTTATGGCAGTGTAAATCCTCCAAAAACATGCAATAAATTGCAACAGACCTGAGAATCCTCACTTCCGCTCACAATAAAGGCATGATCTGAGCCTCCAAAACATGAGCGGATTACATATCGGCCTTGCCGGTGGCCTCGGTATTTGAAGAGGAGTTTTGAACTGGCCGCTATATCCCACAAATGGATTTCTTGGCTCACCAAATTGACAAGCAAATATCTTCCATCCTTGCTTACTGAAAGGGAAGTAATGGGCTTCTCCTCTTCAATCACACGCTCTGATTTCTCCTCCAGATTGTATATACGAATATCCTTATCTGCACAAATGCTCACCTGGTAAAACTCACCCATTAGATTTCACGTTTGCAAAACCCAATTACTGCTTTTGATGTGAATAAAATGCAAAGTGCAATCATAATTTTTGTGCTACATCAGCATATATGATGGGCGCATATTGTGAAATAAAGAACCAGACTCTGATTACCATATGGCTGCCATCAAGAGTGATTGCAAGATCATTGATGCGGGGCATTCGGGCACCTTTCCATGATTCCAACTCCTGCCCCTGGAGGCAACAAATACAAAGACGCAAGCTCAAGAGAGAACCACCAGTACTGCAAAACTTGATTGAACTGAGACATGGCTTTCTTGCAACATGACCACCTTCTGATACAATGGGAAAAGCCATCAAAGACAATATGACACCAAAGCTTTGTACCTCTAGATTCCACATGTAAATACTTTTGTCACCACCACCAGAAACAAAACGATTGCCATCAGGGAACCAAGCACATGAAGTGAAGCAGCTGTTGGGTTTACTGAAAGTATGTTTGCACTCGCCAGTGGAAGTGTCCCACAGTTTCACACTCTCCTCATTCCCACATGTCAGAAGCATGGAGTCATCAGGGCTCCAGGCAACAAATGACACTGGCTTTTGGTGGCCTGTTAGTGTGTGCTTTAATTTCACAAGCCCATCATCAACCACCTGCAGAACAAAGAAGCACAAGACTTATGAAGTTTGTGATGCAACAGCAACTAGCTGTTCACACATGACATTAAATCTAATTTGGCACCAAGGTTGTGTAGCAGAACCTAAACAGATAGGGGCACATAATCCTCACCTCCCAGAGGATGGCTGTTAAGTCTTTGGATGCTGAAGCTAAGTAGCGACCATTGTGTGAAAATTGCAGAAACCAAACTTCATTGTCATGCGCTTCCAGCACCTGTGAATTTTGATGCAACCATTGGACCAACACCCAAACACTGCTTGGCCTTATTTTCATCTTCCAATTGCCACCCAAACTCAGGATCAGGGGTCCTTATACCACTCTACTGGTGTCACTTCCATATCCTAAGTGCCTGAGGTTGCCTAATATCCAAGGAAACACCTACTGTGTATTACACCTCAAAATTGCAAAACAACCATCATGTAGCTCTACAGGTTGAAGATACACATTCACACAACCATGGACCATATGCCTTATTAGGAGTCTCGTTAGTGGACACTTACCTGAAGAGTGTGGGTTGGAATTTGGTCACGACTGCAGTGATGGTCTGAGTAAAGAGAAAGTGAGTGGTCTGCAGAGTTATGGAAAAGACAACTCTTGCGTTGCACCTCAAGAGCCTGCTCCACCAAATACTCAAGCCGATTTTCTGGAATCATAAGTGCAGGTGGAAGTAAGCTCTGCAACTCCTTGAGCAAACAGATGTGAGAATCTGGACTGCCTCCCTTCCAATCAGCTCTCTCTGATAAAGCCTCCCGGGAGGGACACATGACAAAGGTGGCCAATTCATGTACCCGATGTGTGTTTATCCCCAGTGGTGAGATCTCTGTACGAAGTGTTTTCAGTGCACTGCTTGTGTCTCCACAATCCAGAAACTCTAGGAACTTTTGCTGAAGTATAAGAAATGAGGCCAACTTTACAGTTTCCTCTTCTAGCTGACTGAGTTTGTGTAAGGTCGTAATGCTTTCATCCCAAAGTCCAGCCAGAATCTCATGCCGGAAGTCAGACACCAGAGGCAACTGTAAAGGAACTCCTGATTCTTCTTCGAGTGCCATTGCTGCCTGTTTGTAGCCCAGAGAAGAAAGTGCTTGTGTGATGATTCTTACAAACTCCAACTTACGGATTTGGCCACGGGACCCAATGGTTATAGCATCATCAACTGGAATTTCTTTGGCCATTGACGGTGCCAGAATTGCCAGCAAAGAGCTCCCCGGAACAGCTTTCGGGGTCGGGATTGAGAGCTTTAAACGCTTCAAAGGGGGAGGCCCAACACCATTATCACCTCCCATGAACAGGCCTCCACCCTATGGCTAGCCCATAGAGCTTCCACCAGTAAATCTCCAGATTCTGAAAGCTTTCAGGCAGCCTTCCAATGATTTGCAGCTTGCATCAGACACACCTGAAAACATAGAGGAGTTTGCATCAAACAATACCAACATACAAACTTGGTAGGATATCATCACTTTATGCACTAAAATCAAAGCTTAATAGAAACTCAGATTATGACAAACTGCAAGTCTACCGACACTCAACATATGGTGAGTGACCTCTTAAACCAAAAAGTTGACTCATAATCAACTACTGCATACATTGTGCTGAGGGTGGTCAATGCATGAAGGATCAATACAGTTAACATCAATCCGACAAAAAAAGAGTATGGAACTCAAAGAACATTCATCATGGCATAAGATTTGTGCTTCAAATTCAATCCACTGAACACAGATCTATAATACACTTGCATCAATCATCACATCTGTGAACTTTAAACAACACCTAAGATTGGTCCACAACTGGAAATGAGCCATTTAATGAGAAACACCAATGGAAATCAGTCTGTTATCAATTGATCCAGTGACAAATATACTACTTCCAAATCAAACTTCTTCAGTGTTTCAAGAAGATGGGAGTCAACACCCTCTGGCTAAAATCCTTCTGTACATGATTTCTGGAAACCTCAGCTGAAGTCTCACAAAAGGACAAAAACATAATGCCTATGCTGAATGGGGGCAGGCAAATGCTGTGTGAGAGTTCTAATTAAGATCATGTCCTCAGCATTGTGGATATGTTGATAGGATGAAATGCTTACACATGATGGAAAATGTTACAGAGGAAACCTGAGAGAAAACTCTGAAAATAACAGCACCAGTGCCAAACAGAATTCACCAATAGTAATACAAGATGATATAGGTACCAATTGACAGACCAAAAATGAAAACCTTTTAATATGGAGTTGCTGAAATAAGAAGTGAATCTGGCATCCTTGATTGCAAGAGAATGTGACCAGAAGGGATAATAATTATAATAGCAAGAGTTCAGATCCCAATGGTCTAAGAAGATGTGCTCTAGGGTTTTGCCTCCTTGGCAAGAACCAAACCACAAGAAGAAAAGATGAGTGAAGGGGAGGCCTGTACCTCTGAATTCTTGACTGCAATTCTTCACTGCGTATAGAATCTCAAAGGGATTATGCAAACCCTGAAGAACAAGAAAAAGATAAGAAATGAAATTTGACAGCAACAAAATCCCCCCAGAAACTGGAGTGGCTCATACTCCACCTCTGCAGTAACATCATCCCTTCTGAGACAAGTAATTTGCTAACCACTAGATCTTCAGAAAGGAACACATCTGAACACCACCAAGAAGAGGACAAACCCTCAAAGACTTTGGAGATGAAAGGCCGCCACACCTAGCCGAAACATCAAACCCTACAACAGAGAGAAAGCATCCATGAAACGGACCCGGAAGAAATACGTGAGAGAAGAACCGACCGATGGCACATAAGAATCAGCATTTGTGAGAGCCAGGAAGCAGGAAGAAAGAAAAAAGAGCATCCATGGTAAGAGAAGGAAAATAGAGTAAAGCAGACCTGATAAAAGGCAGGATCTCCAAAGAAACGATGATGATCTTGTTTTTTCTCCCTCTTCCTGCTTCCACTCTCCAGATAGCAAGAAACGCCTACTACTGCCGCTGTTCCCCGGACGCGTCTTGTTGTGGCCCCGGTATCAGAAACGAGCCGCGAGAGTGAGTGAGTGAGTGTCTCACCACAACAACAACAGCAGCAGCAGCAACTATTACAAACAAAACAAAAGGATTTGATCAACACAAATTGGCGACAGAAGCAAACCCTTACTGAGGACGAGGAGGGAGGAAGAAAAGCAAGACGACAACAGCACCTACTACTCAAACACACGCAACACGCAAGCCCTAACAGTCGCCGGCTCCTCTCATGTCCGCATTTGTGTCTTGTTGCACTCTTCTCCCCCAGACTTGCATCAGAGTCAACAGAACTTCTTGCAGGAATCAGACATGTCGCGACTAAAATCATGTTATAGCTAGTCACTATGCAATGGAAATCTCTGGATAAAAGTACACAAGTTTGGCTAGAACTTAACCTTGTAAGTGTTGTTACTTGAGCATGATGATATAGGAGGAATATCAGACACTACCAGGAATGCGCATTGGAAAAGAGTCTTCTTCAGACCTATTCAAAGTGGCAGGCCAATGGTGATTGATTTGGGGAGGGAGGTTTACTGAGCATGTATCCAACATGTTGAGGTGTTTTGCGATCATGTTGATCTGTACAAATTGGAAACTCATGCCAATTGCTTTCTGTTTGTACCCAAGGTTATGGGTCTGCTCCTCACTCAGCATGGTGTTATACTCAACCCTCTTTCTTCGGGGCCCCCTGGCTCTCCCCTGACTTTATGAGGTGAGATTCTGCAAACTCTGTGTGCTTTCTTTCCAGGCAGTTTTATGTGATATTGTAGTATAAAACTTTGTATAGGAACAATAGATTGTAAGTGTTTGGATTCTTTTGCCCACCCAAGTTGAAAGCGGTGCCCACATCCCCCTCCCCCCCCAAAAAAAATGCTGCCTCTTGATTTGATCCCCTGAGACTTGCATGTCATTGAAACCTTGATAGGCATGCCCCCCACACCCACCCCCCTAGGAGCTCATAATGATGAACAAAGTGGAATTTTGTGCCAGGTATTTCTGTGTTGGAAAAAGTGGACAATGGGTCCTCAAGTTGCTCTCTATTTCCAGCAGGCCAAGAATGAGCTTTACATTCTCACAGCATTGCTCAAGTTGCTGCTTGCTCATATGAGCTGCTACTGTGCCCAAATTCCAACCATTTATTTCTGCACATCAAGGTGGGTGGTGACACAGTTTTGATCTCTATAATATGTTGAGCTTTTGGTAGGTCGTCCCAAATTTCTGTGGCTTTTTGATTGGGATGTTGAGTGACAAGCACGAGCACCGAAAAACAAGGAAGGGTCAAGGGTCCTTCCCTTCTCTGGTGTAAAAACCTGCCCTAATTTTCAAAGGGCATGAGCTTCCACCACGGAAGATTTCTTCCATTTTGGAAGATCCTTGCTGAGTTCTTGCATGTGACAATGGTCGTCTAAATACTCTACAAAAATTAGGGCAGGTTTTTCCAATCGTAGGAGAAAGATTTGTTAATTTTTGACTTTGAGTACCATTGCATGGCTGTAGCTATGTTTGTAAAAGGGATGCATGCTCCAATGACACAAAATTTGCTTACATCACCTATGTATGTGGAGTCATATGCAAGTCATGGAGATTTTCAGCAAGCAGCAACAATATGTCAGAAGCATAAAAACATGTCTTGTTACTACCCATTTGCTATGAACTCAGGAACTTTTTTGTAGTGCAGGGAACATGGATGAGACATGATTGCTAGTGGCTGAATAATGCTATTACCAATAGTACTCGTCTCTTCAAGTTGTATTAAGGAAGCACTACTGCAAATGCTGCTAGGAGAGACTCTACATTGTGTGCATATGATGACCCATTGCAAGGAAGAAAGGTGAGGTACTAAATCAATATGAATGTGGTGTAGAAAATATGAATGTATGTGTGCCACATATGATGTTTGGTAGTATACATTAAAAGTTGGGTTACAACACTGTCCAACATTGTATAAGGGTTATTGTACAAGGTTGGATAATCTAATAAGTGTGGTGAAGTAGAAGAGTATTTGGATCATTGTGCAAAAATGTAGAAGAATTGTGATCAAAGAGTGACTTCCATAGAAAGGAACACAACAATTGGTGGGGAGAGGAGATTAGGGTTATGACATAACCAACAATGTAGAAAGATTTTTTTTTTATTAAGGCTAAATTCATGTATATATTTTGTAACAAAAATTTGTTAAATCTTCTTATGGATCATCACCACTTTGACTATATTCATAAATTTGTGAAAAAGACCACTACCTCCAAGCAAGCAAACTCTCAATTCTTGTCACTTGGTATGTATTGGATGAACCATATGCAAGAAGTGTTAGCAAGATGAATACACATCTAATGCCATAAGATACTTCTAGTTAGGTATTTTTGACTTGTGGCTTAATTGAAGGACACTAAAGTAAAAAGGAATGGGGAGTAGCTGGAAAATATAATTAGGAATGAAGGTAGGTTTTGTCACCTATTGTATTATTTTGATCTTGTAACAGACTTCAAAGTGTATTCTTGCAAATTTGAGTTTGTTTTAAGAAGGTTCACAAGTTTATATATTTGGACAATCAAATGTAGCAAAACAGTTGAAAATATTCTAAATGTACTCCAACAATTCTTACTTGTTCTTCAACATAGTAAATCAAAAGTGCATGATGTGTGAAGAGGTGGTAAGTGAGTAATGTGAAGGGAACTTGTGCATTGGGTGTAAGTATTAATGGCTCCATGGAAGTTTTCAAAGACCACATTTGCACACTTTGTTGTGTTCATCTGCTTTTCACACCTATGTTTAAAATAAGGCTGTTTGCTCTCAAAACCTTCTCTGCCAATATACTTCATGAAATCATCAACAATTCACAACATGAGACCTGATGTGCAAAAGCTTTGTTGTGTTGCCCAAACCTGGACATTGATCTCCAGAAGATGGCAAATCCTAATTAGCACAGAACCTTCCTTTTGCTTGATGTTAGTGATTATGCAATTTTCTTATGTGTACTAGTATATGTACATTGCTAATTGAAGGAATTGTGAGCAAGTGCCCCCTTGACCTAATTACCAGAAAACAAGTGTATCTGTAAGATGGACAGCATGGTTGAATCTTAATAGCAAGGATGTAGGTCTTCTTGCTGTTTGCAGGTCTTTGAAACTTGAAAGTTGGCATCAGATTGAGTTTTGAAGAAAGACACCAGAGAGCATGTAAGGGCGGTCACCTAAATTTGTGTTATCATCTTTGTGACAGATAAATATGTCTACATGAAAGTGAGCTACTCAGATTGATAGATTGCATCCTGCAAACATTTTCAGTCATGGCACCCATGAGGTATGTGAAGACAGTTATATCACCTCTCCCTAATAGCCTTGTACATGGGCTCAACTAAAAGCTCTCCTGCCTTTTGCATAGTTTGCACTTATCAAATGTTTTTCAACAGTTTCAGATGGATCATCTTTGTCTTCATGTCCTTCAACTGGTATTGCCTGCATTTCATTTGTCTCATGTGTTCCAACTGGCATATTCATCTCTCCATTTTCTGGTTCAAAAAAAGATGGATGAAGTTATTCAAGCCAAGGAAATGTAAAGTGATGCAGCCTTGGCAATTATCATAGACTGCATTTGAAGTAATCAGGTAGGATAGGACATAAATTTGGATCTTGTTATGAGACCTTGCCATGGGCATCAAATCACAGCTTTAATCACACTGCAGTAATCAAACAGAAGATCATGGAATGAATTGAGTTCACAGAGAAAAAACTAATCTCTCTGAAGTCCAATTTTTGTACTCCATGTACCATGAGACTCCAGAGCTGCACTACCATGAAGACCTATTGCTTTATGTCAATAAGCAGGTTCAGACCTGTGGAGTGGTTCTTTGATTTTCTAAATAACTGCCATTTCCGGTAGTTGAAAAACAATCAGAATCAAAGAACTGCCAGTTTTGAGTATTTGAAAAAAATCAGAATCCAAGAACTGCCAGTTCCAGTTACTTCAAAAACCTCAAAGAACCTCCAGGTTTCATGAAAGAACTGGAAGTTTTCTGGGCAGTTATTTGACTTTTTCAAGAAAAATGAGAGAACTGTGGTTATATATCAGAACCAGGTATTTGATCTTTATGATAAACATGGTTTACATATCAGAACAGGGCATTTTGATTTTTTGATTCCCAGGCATGAATAATTTTCCCTTTGACATTGGTTCTAAGAGGGATTTCTAACAGGGATAACTGAGAGCTTTCTCACATTGCACACAGGGAGTTATACGAAAGCTCATTGTGAAGGATCTTCATATGAGAGACTTCAATAGTTTTTTGGCCACATGCAAAATTGGCACTCTGTTGAAATTTTGATGAAATTTTGTTATTCACTATCCCAACAAGGGATTGTACAACTTTCCTACTTGCTATTGTGACAAAGAAGCATGCTAGGCTTTGAATTCCCCAAGGTTCTATGTGAAGACAGGCATATTTACAGAGGCACCAACAAGAGGAGGAGATTAAAGGGAAGGATGCAAAGCCTGGTGGCAAGAGTATTGTCTCTCTTCACCCCTTTGAGGCTAGTGATTCTCTTTGTTAAACACTTACAAGTTGAAGTTACTGCAACCATGGCAATTGGATTACCGTCAGAAGCCCCTAGGTTACCACAATAACTGGTCATGTGCTAACCACCACTATGAAGAGGGTTAACTATTGTGGGCTAACACTCACCACGCACACAATTGCAATTTACAGATTCCCAAACTGATGTGTGAAAGAAAACTAGCAATAGAATGTGAAGTTCAGACCTGGACAAATGCATACACTCCAGGAAGTGCCATAAAGATCACCACCCATCAACTTTAATCTGAAGTTTTGTAAGGCTGATAAACAGAAAACCATAGCAAAACCTCTCTTGAGTATGGCATCATTGAAGTTCATATGGGCAATTGCCACAAGTCCTGAAGAGTGCGATTTGTGCCCAATCTCAAAGGTAGTCACAAAGGTGTCTCCTGCTGTTGGCATGTAAGTTGTGCCTTTTAAAATCATCTCCACAAGGGAAGTCATATGCCACAAGCCCCTGTGCACTTGGAACATTGTTGAAAGGGGCTGTGCATGGAACAAGGTCTCAAAGGGGTATTTCTTTTGAGCATACTAGAGGCAACTAAGAAACAATTGTCATTCTTTGCCTTGAGTTTTTCACAGAGCTAGATACTTTTTCTCCACATCTTGATGACTATGATGTCACCTTCATCTTTGAATGATCAGTGGATTTTTGATGATGAGTATTAGACCCAATGTATAACAATGTAGATGTGATCTTTGCAATAAAATAAGCATCATCACCTTGTGCATTGAAGAGATGAGAATTTTTTGAAAAGTAGGGAAACATGGGAATCAAAAGATTTTCACGTGACATGGGTTGTTCCTTGAAATAAGTCTGGATCTACCAACTGAGGGAATTTTCCGATCTTAAGAGAAACCCATTTGACTGAATCTCGAACTGAGGCCCATACTGGTCAATTTAGCTATGCCTGAGCACATTCATGCACAAAATTCCAGAGGGTCTGCCTAACTTGGTTGGTAGGTACTGTGATTGAGAATAATTTGTTAGGCTGGCTCCTGTGAGTAAACATCTAGTTTTCTGCAACACCCTGTGGGACTCACAAGCTACTCAATGCTTGTCTCTGACAGAAAGATGTAGTCACAAACCTTGCCAAGATATGGGCCCTAAATTGTTTGACAATCTTTGTTCACCCAACCTACCTGAAAATTTGCAATCAAGCCAAAAAGGCTCTGGGAAGGGTGTTCAAAGGTGTGTTTTGTGTGAATCTTTGATTTTGTTAATAACCACTTGTTCCAAATTTTTTATTTTAAAATTTAGAAATCAATGAACCTCTGGTTCTGGTGCTGGTTCCCAACCACCCTCCCTATTTTTCAGAATCAGAAGAATGGTTCCAGTTTTGAAAATTTTCAAAGAACTGGCAGTTTTTATGAAAGAACAGACAGAAAAACTCGTGGTTTAGGGTAGGTTCTTTCACCCAGTTCTTTGAGAGGTTATCAAAGGGTAAAAAACCAATTCTATGTTTTTTGACAACATATATGCCTGACCCTTACCCATTGGTTCTTCCTTTGGAAAAGAGAGAACCTCCCAACACTGATTCAAACTACCACCCTACCCTGGTTCAAACTACACCATGATTGCAAGATAATGAGAAAATTTAAGAGAAAGTAGTTGATCATAATCTGGAATTTTTTTGCATGGCTGTCCAAGGTTTCAAATAATGTTCCAAGATTATTCTTGAATGTGGGTTGTTCCATCCCCATACCTATTTCAATTCTATGCATGGAAATTGGAAGTGGGTTTCTAAGAACAAAAGATTAATATCTATACTACAAAATTAAAGCCAAAACAAAAAGACAACCACATGGTCAATGACCCTACTATAACATGTTTGTTGTGTGCATCATCTTTCATGTTCTTTTAGTGTATCAACTTGGGCTTTGTGTTTCTACACATTATCAATGATGATTAATTGTTGAAAAAAAGAATTGACTTTGTGAAAATCAAATTCCGTACAATGAAAATATTGAATCACATTACATGTAACTTGCATTGAATTCAATTCAAATACATTGAGTCTTTGCTCTTGTGCAGGCGTGTTTTTATGTTGACCAAGCTTAAGTTGTCCCCAAAGAAAAACATCCCACCAATTCAAATTTCTACTAGTGACATTTAGATTTGAAACATTTGATAGGTCAATGTCTCATCTTGGAATATTTTTTGAAGATGTTGACCAAACAACTTTACTCTTGAACAATCACATTAAATTAAATGCTCAAGAAACTTTGAAAATGTTAAACTTGTTTGGTTTGAAAATAACGTTTGCAATGAAAATTAAGTTTATTTTAAAATTTTAAAAATGTGAATTTATTTTTTGATTCAATCTCATTCTCATTTGTAAATATACACAACTTCATGACTAGAAACTCAAACTTTTCAAGATGGGTGATACATATTACATATACACTTTTGAATTAACATTGAACTAAGCTTATTTGAAAGGCACACACTTGGATAAACATGATAGGTTGACACGTGTTGAAGCTTGAGTTAAAATGTGTCTTCAAAGTAAACTTTACTTAATCAACACAAATTTTAAAAATTAAATTTTTTTTGGGCAAGTTGTTTAAACTTCCACACATCATAGATTTTACATGAATCGTTAGTCATAGTTAATAAACACATTTTAATGTAATGGTTTAAATGCTTGTGATTTCATGGTTGTGAGATGTTAAACACACATTTCAAAGTTGAATAATGAGAAAAAGTCAAATGAGATTACCTTAGGTTAACATTAATTAACATGTTTTATTTAACTCTTCAAAAAAGATTGGTGTTGGTAAGGGCGGGGGAAGGGCTGAATCTTCATTAATTCTAAAAAGGGATAAAAATTGAAGTGGAAAATATTTTCTATTGATTTGAAAAGAAAAAATAATTGAAAGGAAACAAATGTTTACCCATTCCAAAGAGAGGTTGGTTAGAAGTGATGAGATAAGATGTTCACCCTAAATGATGTGTGGAGATAATAATAAAAGATTGTTAGGTGTCACTTCTCACTATATTAATGTATTTGATGTTTAAAATGAGTTTATTAAATCTAATTAATTTATAAACATAAGATCAATAAAGAAAATGTAGACTTGTCAAGTTTGATAAAATTTTCTAATAGATTTTATTTTCAATGTTGGCTTGAATAAGTATGATTTGAATTTGGATTACAAGGTGTTCACTAAAATATTAAAAACATTAAGTTGAAAATTTATTGGAATAATAATAAATTGTATAACCTTAATTTCTATTTATTTAATAAAAATACTATTCTTAGTTTTTATTATTACAATCATCATTAAATAGAAATTACTAAATATACATACTAGTTATTTAAAAATCAATAACTTAATTAATTGATTAAAAATAATGAATTTTCATTTATTTATTTATTTTCATATATACAAACCAAAAGTTACCATCGTGTTAAATAGATTAATGTTACTAATTGTTAGAATTGTGAAAATAAATAAAAAATCAAATCCATTTTTAAATGTATGGATGTAGAATTTTGTGTAAATTTTTTACAAATTGCAATCATGATGTTTAGGTCAAAACATAATTTATTATTTAATAGACCATTCAGCCAAAAAATGTAATTGTTTAATAAAAATGTGAAACACAAATACACTTGAATGTGAATCAAGCTTTTTTACATAATAAAATGCATCAAAGGACTGAAGGTTTTGCAAGTATGCCTCTTCAACCATTGTGCATGACTTTGGTCTGACACAATGATAGTAGGTTGAAAAAATATGATCAATGGTTAACATTCAATTGATTTAACAAAAATATTAAATCTTTGAGGAATGTAAAATTTGAAACAAAAAG
>Ga0116230_10003780_pt1 | contig 14813 bp, 10 predicted proteins | sample S1TSphfallax_3_FD_88678 | JGI IMG/M metagenome (GOLD analysis project Ga0116230, IMG submission 88678) | Host-associated microbial communities from peat moss isolated from Minnesota, USA - S1T2_Fd - Sphagnum fallax MG | ecosystem: Host-associated > Plants > Peat moss > Unclassified | place... | reverse complement strand
CTGAAATACACTAGCGTTGTGCTCAAGGCGCACACACACTCTCTCTCTCAGAGAGCCTTTTAGGGTTTAGTGCTTGGGTTTTGCCTCAGTATATACGTATATACTACTCATAATTACATACCTACGTAGAGTTTGGTTCGGTATATACTCAGAGTGTACATATACTGTATACATATACCCCTTCTTCCACCCCCCAAAACACCAGCCCTTGCGCTCAAGACTCTAAATACTCTCGTTGGAAACTTTTTAGGGTTTGGTGCTCGTCCTCACCGAATCTCTTCTCTAGCTCTCGCAATCGCCATTCTCCTCGCGTCTCCTACGACGTTGTCTCTTTCGTCTTCACTGCACCAATTCCTGACCTCTCTCACCTCCGAAAATTTTGAAGCTATCCCACGCAGTATACCTCTTTCTCTGCAGGTAAATAGATAGTAAGTACTTGGGACAAGCAGCGACGTCGAGGATTTCGGAGCTCACAACTACTTTGTTGCAGATCGGATTGTGAATCCCTCGTGCTTGAAATAATAGGTTGGTCTTCGCTTTCTCCATTTTCCTCTTTTCTTCTTCTCTCTCTTGGTGGATGTGACTGAATGTCCTGCTGTAGTGCGTTTTTGGTCTGTGTATGTTTGGCGGGTTCCGTTTTCTTAATTGTAGCGCTTGGGGCGATGGTTTCCTAATGTGTCTCCGGAGAAGCGTGCTTTGGTGAACATGGTCCTTGGGATCTTCTTGCCGGCAATCTATATTTGAGAGACTCTTTTTGTTTTTGGGGTTTCGAGGATCTATTGTACTCTCTTGCTGCACTGTTTCTTTGTCTTCGAGCTTCTAATTGTCTTGGGGCTTCTGTGCTGTATTCCTGTTTTTTGTCTTTATTCCTTTTTTCCTTAATGTAGGAAGAATGAATGAGTGAGTGAGCTTGCTGAATGGCAGGGCTGGGAATCAAGGAGACGGATCAGGTCTCAAGACAGTAAGTAGATCTGGCAATTTTTGTTCTCAAAGCTCCATCAGCAAAATCTACATCGACCAGGGACAACAAATTACCAATCTTCGAAAACAGAGCTTGGATTCCTTTTTATGCTTGGTGTCCAATGAGCAGCTGAAGCAGCACATTCTGCTAGAAAAACACAATTGACTGAGTAGCCGCCTTGGAGGCTTTCATTCACTTTTGCACACATGGGGAGAGAGGGAGAATGGTCGGCCCCTCCTGGAACTCAGGTGTATGCTGCTGTCCCGCCTATGAAACCCTATCAGGAAATGCAGCATCCACCAGGAAATGCAAGAGGTCCTCCTCCACAATTTGCTAGACTTCCTCAAATTGGGGGACCTTTGCAGGGTGGCTCTGTAGCTCCTCCTCCACAGTTCTCTGGTGGTGCTCAATTTTCTGGAGCTGGAGGGGCTCAGTCTTCAAGTGGAGCAGGAGGTTCAACCTTTGCAGCTCCTCCTAATGCAGGTCCTCCAGGTTCGGGACATAACTATGGAGCTGCAACTCCCCAACTTGGCATGGCATTCCGACCTCCACCAGCATCCACCATGGCACGAGGACCACCAGGCCCACCTCCAGGTTAGTAATGTTCTACAGAAAAGACTCAGTTTTCTCCTCTAATAATGACGCATTCTTGCAATTAGGTGCTAGTATTGAGACCAGTGGTCATACCTGCTTGACACATATCAATATAGTCCACCAATGAACATCTGGGACTCAGATTCTGTTTCCGATTTTAGGATGCAAGCTTACAAACAGAAAGACAGATTGAAGGATCAAATTTGCTTGTGAAGGTATCTTTACAGTCCATTTTTCATGGGAGATTGTGTTGTTACTGTACATACCTGATGTCTGACAAGCCTACTTATCAGACAACTCAGCCCCAGTCAAGATCTGATGGAAGAGAAATTTTTGTCACATTCAGGGAGTTTGGAGATTTGACTAATTTGGATTTCCCAGCTCAAGTTCTTATAATCTTTCCTTAACCCTCCTGGGGTTTGTTGAGCAGTATTTTTTCCCTGCATGTTAGGAGCTTGAAGAGTTTAATTCAAAAACAGGAAACTCTAAAACTGAAGTTGTGGGTTACTGACTGAGATATGCACCATACGTCCTCAAAAGATCAGACTCTAAACATTCTCAACCTTGTTTCTCTCTTGTCTTCCTTTTTTTCCCTTGTTTGTTTTTGTGCTTTTGTTCTTTCTTTTGTAGTTTCTCTTTCTTCTTGTTGTCCTTCATGATCTCCTTCTCTTTTAAGGTTTTCTTGACCTAGGGAGCATCATTGCTGAGTATTGCTATTGCTGCCAATGCTGTGGCTGAAGCTCAGGATGTTAATGTTTGACATTGCTCTCCACCACTGCTGGAGCTGATGAAGTTAGTGGGGATGTGATGGTAGCTGGTCACTACCAGGCATGATGTTGGTGAAGGTCGTTGAGCACACATGACTGTCTCTGGTTTCAAACTGCTCCTCAGTTTTTCCCTTTTCTCTTAAGGGTTGGATTTCCTCCTTTCCTGTTCACTTGTAGGTTGTTGGGCTCCTCATCTTTTTTCAGTTTGACTTATTATAGAGAAGTTCTTTAGCACTTATGAAGATGTTGTTTTTGGGAGGCAAGCATGGAAATTGAGGACAGAGAGCTCTTTTATAACAGATAAGTCAGTTTCTTCTTGCCACCTTCGCTGATAGCTTGCCCACATTCTGCTCTTTGGGCCAATAAAACTGACTTCAGAGGCTTCGACTCTCTGGGTCTGTCATGGAAACAGGCCCTTTTACAAGCTGGGCTGGGCTCAGTACAAATTGTCAGTTATTTGGTTCTATTTGAGCCAGAGAGAGCAGAAGCTCTAACAACTGCCACTGAGCCAGCCAGTTGCCCTTGTTGACTGCAAATTTGCAGCTTAATTGGGGGAACTTGCATCTCTTGAGGTTTGGACTGATGAGATTTCCAATAAACTGCTCAGCAAGTGTAATTTCACAGGTGACTGCCAGGTTCTTTGGCAGCTGCACTACTTTGTCTCGTTGGTATCAGGAAAATGGTGTACTCCTTTATGTGAAGACTGGGTGCTGTTGAGTATACACAGTCTTTTTGCTTTGATGGAGGTCTTTGTCAGTTCTAAGATATGCAGGAGTGGTTTGGGATCTTCAGTGCTGCAGTGTTCTTTGTTGTTTTCAAATTCAAGAGCCCCTGCCTGTCCCACTGCTTTTGATGTGCTGTCCCAGCAACTGATGTAAAAAGAATTGATATGTAGTGTATTACTACTTGTAAGTGGCCTGCTTGCCATGGATCTCATATCAGTTTTCATGAAAAGGTATCTCATTGCTTGAATCATTTCACCTCACACAAATATGTCCTTTGTAGGTTCTTATGGGGCCCCTCCAGGTGCAGCCCCTGGTGTATATGCCCCTACCAGTGGTCCATCTGGCAGACCAGCATTCTCTCAGCCACATTTGTCTCTGGCGTCGTCTCAGCCATCAAAGCCGGCACCAGGCCCCCCAACAGGAAGCAGTTTGTACTCACAAGGCCCTCCTCAAGGACCTCCACAAGGACCTCCACAAGGACCTCCACAAGGACCACCAGTGGGGTCATTTCCACAACAATTCTCTCAACAAGTTAGACCAGCAATGGGTCCTCCACGCTCCCAGTTCACTAACCAAATTGCAAGCCAGGGATCCTCACCATATATGCAGCCACCTTCACAAGTGCCTTCGCTAGCCCAACACTTGGGAGGTATGTCAGTTGGAGGACAGACAACTTTCGAGTCCTCAAGTGGCCCTCCTCCTCCTCCGAACTTCTCAGTGCCAGCTCAGCCTTCCAGTGCCTCACCTTACTCAGCTCCTCCAACATGGCAGCCTGGGCAGAGGCGTGTGTATGCAGATGGTTACAATGCACCACCTCCTAATGTGAGTGCTAATTCTAAACATCTTGTTGTGGCTCTAAGGATGTTGATGTCTAAGCTTTGCATCCACAGCCCCCCTCCTTTCTCTCTCTCACAGGGCCCACTCTCTTGATCTCACTCTCACTCTCAATGCATGAATGCCATGTGGGTTTCAGGGCCTGTCAAGGATATGATATTTTGCTTCCCTCCCTACATTGCTATTCCTCAACTCTTCTTGTCCTGTCCAACTGACTCTGGGTCCATGGCCATAAAAGATGTAGAGCCTTCTGAGAATAGTTTCATACTCTTTATGTGTGCATATGTCTTTGTTGTTGCTTTTGTCTAATCTTGTTTTCAGTATGCCATTTGGACTACCAGTTCAATATCATGTCAGAATGACTGTTTTCTTGTCATTGTCATGTTTTTCTCATCTGAGGTCAGTTAACCCCCTTATTTTTCCCCAGGCCTCTATGCCACCTATCCCAGGTGGTCCTCCTCAGCAAATGCATCCAGGTGGGCAGCCTCATGTCCCCGGAAATGTAGCTCCTGGGATTCAAGGTATGTCACAGCCAGGCTCCCCAGCAGGTAATCAACCAGGATCTGCAACTTCTCGCATTGACCCAAATCAGATTCCACGGCCTCAATCAACAACAATGCCAGTCACCTATGTGACTCGTGTTGAGAACCAAAGCAATGTGCCTCCGGTACAGTCAGTTCACTTTTTGTTACCATGCAGATGTCTATGAACTGTCATGTTTCTGGAGTCCCACATGGATAGTTGATGTATCTTCTCTACTCTGCAGATCTGCTTGAGCTGTCACCTTTTTCTGGAGTCTCACATCAGCATCATTATGTCCTGTTTTTCATCATATGTCATTGCTTGTCATAAAGTACACAATGTTCTAGCAAGGCCAGTTGAGGCTATATTTGTGGCTTTGAACACATCTCTGAAATGCCTGCTGTATGTTGTTTCCAGTCTGCTACCAGCAGCTTTGTTGTTAGAGACATGGGAAACTGCAGCCCCAGGATGATGCGGTGCACATTGAACACGGTACAATTGACATGCCTATCCCTCTAATTGCTATAAGTTTTCTCTTGCATGTTGCTGATTGAGTAATGATGGGGGCTGTTAGGTGATGAGTGTTGTCCACAAACTTCTGTAATGAGATAGATTTGTCTGCAGATACCCTGCTCTGGAGATTTGCTGAGCACATCAGGGATGCCTTTGGCACTCATGGTTCAGCCCCTAGCTCTAGATCTTGCTGAGGAGCTTATACAGGTGAAGTATTTCAATTTGTGTTCTCCTATGTTTGTGATTGGTCACCCTACAACAGTTCATAGTGCCTTTGTGGGCTCTTACACTGGAGTGGACAGGTCTTCAAATGGAAAATTTGAATTGTGAGTAATGTAGTATGGAGTTCATTTTTTCCATTATGTCTCACTGTTGAGGGGCAGGAGTCAATGTTGTAGAGCCAATATATAAAATGAACTTGAGTGTTGAGTGGGGTTAAGATGTAAATGAAATTGCACCAACTGAAGACGAAAGAGAATCAGTTGTGTTACTCAGAAAATGGATGGACTGTTATGGGAAGTCAGCAAAGCACTTTTGGTTTTCATTTCCATGAACTTCAGCTAAAGAAAAGAAAGAATCAAACTGTGTCTGAAGCCCAATCTGAAGATCCAATCTGGAAACTTACTTGCATTTACATTGGAGACACTCCTGAAGGATCACCACGACCAACCACTGACATGCCTTTCAAGTCTATGTTGATTGTTGGTGGGAGGATGAGTATCCCAAGTGAGAAATGTAATCAAACAGTGAAAGGATGATGACCCAAGGTGTAAAGAAGTGATTTGTACTGTGCAAAGAGATCTGGGAAATGTAGTTGAAGGTTTAGAGATGTTGGTCATTTACTGTGGTTGCTGACATTGGATGTGGTGGTGGAATTAGGTAGTAGATTTTGGTGAGAGTGGTCCTGTTCGATGTGCAGCACCTCACTGCAAAGCCTACATAAACCCATTCATGAGATTTATTGATCAGGGTAGCCGATTTGTCTGCAACTTGTGTGGTAAGAGCTCTTCTATCACATGTGACACCTAGTAGACAGGTGTTCTTCCAGTCTTCTCTTCATCCTGGCCACATGGTAACAGTGCCTGGAAATATTCAGTATTTGTGAACTTGGGATGAAACTCTTGCTTATCTTCCCTTGTGCTTTGCAAACCATTTTTCCCTTTTCTGTGAGCCTCCTGCTTCATTTTCTCTTTGCTGTTGCGGTTCTCCATATGCTGCCTGATTTGTTTTGTGGTTTCCTTAAAATATAATGCTTGCTGATGACATTTCTTCTGTTCTGTTGTTGACTTTGCCCTTGAACACCAGGCCATACTAGTGAAACACCACAAGCTTATCAGTGCAATTTAGGACCTGATGGAAGAAGACGTGATGCTGACTCTAGGCCAGAGCTTTCAAGAGGCACTATTGAGTTTGTGGCCCCAAAGGAATATCAAGTGGGTGCTTAATCTTTTTCAGTGTACTGGTTTGTTATGTGGAGGCAGCTCAGGTCTCAAGTTGTGTTGCCATCTTACTTTTGTTGATGTCTATCTTTATTTGGCAAAATGCAGGTCCGTCCTCCGATGCCACCAGTGTTTTTCTTCCTGATAGATGTGTCAATGACAGCTGTTTCAAGTGGGGCTGTGACAGCAGCTTGCAGTGCTGTTAATCATGCACTTGCAGACCTTGGAGTGAGGCCTCTCTCTTGTTTGCAAATCAGTACTGGTTTAGATTTTTCCAAATTTCTTCTTTCCTGTTCTGGATCTTGGTTGAATGCTCCTGGAGCTAACTATTGTACTGTCCTTCTTGGCTGATGACTATGAGCACACCAACAGTAACTATCATTTCTTTTGGCTTAGGTCATCTTACTGCTGGTGACTCCTGAATTTATCGTTTACTTTTTGTCTTCTTGGACAGGAAGGTCCTCAGACAAGGGTTGGCATAGCAACATTTGACTCCACTATCCACTTCTACAACCTCAACAAAGAATTGCAGACGGTCTGTTTTTCTCCAGCAATCTGAGGGTCTCTGAGTTTCCTTTGTATTGTCTTTGCCTCCTTGCAGTCAAGTAGTTCTCAGGGTGCTCTTTGGTACTGTCATGTTATTCTTTGCTGCTTTGCCTCCTATGGTGCAATTTGACAGCAACATTGACAGGAATCACACTTGTAACTTGCAGATTTCCAACTTTGTCTTCTAAACTCTGTTCCCCTCTTTGTGTTAGTTCTGCAGATATGACTTTTACAGCCGATAATGAATTTGAATAGTGGGCAGCCGTAGGAATCTTCTCTCTTTCCTGTTGTTCAGGCCATGCACTCTTTCTGTACTGTTCTTGTCTCCACTGCATATGAAAATTGGCCTGAAGGCTCTGTCTCCAGGGCAAGCTCTTGGCACTTGTGACTGATCTGTCATGTTTCCCTGACAAAATCATCAATCTGCAGCCATCCATGCTGGTGGTCCCTGACATACAAGATGTTTATACTCCCCTTCAAAATCATCTGATTGTTCCACTATCTGAGGTGTGTTATTTCCTCCTTGTGATCAACCCATTTGTCCTCTTTATCAAACAGTCTATATGATGGAAGGACCTTGGCCTCCTGACCTGTGAATTCTCACTGATGAATGTGTGTTTCTTTCAGTTTGTTGTATTGTTGTAATAGTGCACTGCCCTAAAACTGCTAAAGCCTGGACACCAATGTCTGTAGGTAGTGCACCAAGTAGTAAAGCGCTCAGGCTTGAATTAGGGTTCTTGAATACATCAGAGGGACAGCAAGACAGCATAGGGTGGTGCTTTTACCTGATGCACCATTATGATCTCTTCCTGGACAAGTGCCTTCTTAGTGATCTGATATGCAGTGCTCATGTCACATTGGTTGCAAATGAAAAACTGAAGTTACCACAACTAATTCCAATCTTGGGTCCATTGGTTCCATAGTGGCCTTTTTGTTGATATGAGTGAAGATATGTAGGTTTTTTGGACTGACCAATGAATTGGATAATTTTGGTGGATATTTCAGGGCCGTGAGCATCTTGAGCAACTGCTGGAAACTATTCCCAGCATGTTTCAGGACAATCGGATTCAAGAATCATCATTTGGTGCTGCTGTGAAGGTGGGAGTTTTACAAATTTAAGAAATCCAAATTACATCAGAAAGATGCAAACATGGTAGCAGTTTCTTTGATGATTGTGATGATCTGAGGGGTTCACTTACTTTGCTTTGCATGCTCTTGCAGGGTGCATATTTAGCTATGAAGGCAACAGGAGGGAAGCTCTTTGTATTTCAAACAGGTTGGTCAATCTCATATTATCTATTGTTACTGCTGAGATATGGGTCTGAGTTGGTTTTCATGCCAATTTTCTACTTCGTTGTTGTCAAAGTCATTGTTCTTGCTGAGTTAGAAGTATATGTTGTCTTCCAGATGTATTGTTGCTTCCTGTTAAAGTGCGTGATCTTTTGCTGGGATTGTTTGTGTTGTTGCAGTTTTACCGTCAGTGGGACTTGGTGCACTGACAGCAAGGGAGGGAGAAGGCAAGATTGGAGAGAAGGTAATTCCTAGACCATCTACAGCTGATATGGTTCCAAGTTTTGAAATGCAATAGTGATTCAGCTTTCATGGGTTTCCTGATGCAGGAGGCACAGAAGCTGATCCAGCCTCTGGATAAGACATTGAAGACAATGGCAATTGAGTTTGCAGAGTCCCAGGTGGCTTCTTCTCTTTATCTTCATGTTGAATGTTGATAGTTCAGGTCAAGCAATTCAAGCTTAATCCAGCTTTAACAGAAAGCTGTCTTCTAGTTCCTGAGTTCTACCTCAGCTTTCACCATGTGATATAGTACATAGTGAATTCATTGAATTGGTACTTTTGACCCTCAGCAGTGGGTGAAGGAGAACTCATGTTGCTCATTTCTCTGTAAGGTCTAATGTGCTGGTGCTCTCTTTGCAAGTGCAGGTTTGTGTTGACTTATTGTTGATGTCACAAAGTTATGTTGATATTGCTTCATTGTCAGTTGTGCCACGGATAACTGGAGGCCAGGTTTGGACAGATGCCTTACTACCTTGAGCTTCTCTTTCTTATTGCTCTTGTTATGACATTGAAAGCATTGTTGCAGTCCCAAGGCGTGCTAGTCATTGGTTTAAGCATTTCGCATAGTAGGAATCCCATAGACCAGTGACTTTTGGTATTGTTGCAATAGAAATGAAATGCCAACGTTTTGGACTGCAGTTTTCAAGCATCTTTTTTTCTGTTTCCTTTTTGTTCAAATGGGTCCTAAGGTTTTCTATGTTTCTTAGCAATGGGGTCCCCTGTTTTCCCCCGTTCATGGATATTGTAGGGGTCATTTCTCAATATTTTTTCAGGTTGTTTTGGATTGTAACTATGGGGATGCTCTCAATACTTGTGACAATACTTTTCTAGTTTCTGAACCCACAACTGGAGTTATGCTGAGTTGTGTCCACTTACAGCTCATGGATTTTGGAATCAGATTTACTTCTACCATGGGTTCCAAGCCAGGGTGGATTCTGCAAAGCTGTACAATGATTTACGTTGGAATGTGACACGGCCACAGGGGTTAGAAGCTGTTATGCGTGTCCGCTGCACTCAGGCAAGCCTCCTGCTTTTGTTGCTCTCCTTTCGCAGTTTCTAGTGTAGCCAGCAGTTGTTTGGTCTTTCTGTCACTGACTCAGTTTGGCTTTTCTCAGTTCTTCCTTCTGTGTTGTGTCTTTGCCTTCTCACCTGAACCCATGCAACTCCAGTAGGTAGAGATGGTCTTCAGCGTGTTGGATTTCCTTGTAATCTTTGTCTTTTAGTAAAGCATGATTACTGTGGTGTGATGCAAGCAGGGTTTGCAACTTCAGGAATATTATGGCAACTTCTGTAAGCGTAATCCTACTGACGTTGATCTACCTGCGGTAAGTTTGTCTGTTCACCATTATTTATCTAGACAACCAAAGCACTCATCATCTGTTGGGATGGACTCACAATCATTTATCTTAAGAGGTGCTCTGACTTGAAGAACCAGTGTATGAGGAAGGAAATGCCTGATCTTGAATGATGACCTTGTAGATTGACTGTGACAAGACAATCATGGCAACATTCAAGCATGATGACAAGTTCCAGGATGGAGCAGAATGCTGTTTCCAGGTTAGACTCAATTTCATTCTAATCTGGGGGGTATGTAGGATTTTATAGCTGCTATAGGGGGGAACATAACTGGGAATCTTTGGCACCTGAAGGAGTGCAGGAGTGCCATTGCAAGTATAATGAACAGATTTTATGATCCTGTCTGATGGGTGAATGTTTTAAAACTTCCTTTTCAATGAGACATTGCTGATCTATATATTGTTCTTTTTCTATACATGTGGCTACAACTGTCAGGCTGGATGTATTAGATGAACTCTAGTCCAAGAATGCTTGGGTACATGCAGCAGCATTTTGGATTTAGTTGTTGCACCCTCTTATGGCAAACTATGTGGGTCTAATAATAGTTACCTAGAGCTTATGCTTGTTTCTTTTCCTCTGGATAGTCTGCACTCCTGTACACAACTGTGGATGGACAAAGGCGAATTCGCATCAACACCCTTTCTCTTTCTTGCACAACTGTCCTCAGCAATCTTTTCCGTGGGGCTGATCTGGATGCTCAGTTCACCTACTTGCTAAAGCATGGTATGTACACATCCTTTTGTGTAAGGTTTCATCATCTGTAGTTCTGTGGTTGCCCTGTTCTAGGCTTTGGGAAGGACATTCCCTCTGCATTGTGTTGGATCAATATGTAAGCATTGGTTGAATCTGTTGGCATTATTTGATTAGTCAACTCTCCTCCTGTGTTATCAACCTACATAAGTTTTGTTTACGGGGAGTAGAAGTTGTTACCCATCCAGATCCATATGGTTCCTGCATGCCAATGTTATGACATGTATGTCAAAGATATTCAAAAGCAATTCCTCCAAACACATACTACTCACAGAGCTCCTGAAATTCATTTCTGCATCCGCTATTTTTTCCAGGCATCAGAGTCTACTTTACAACTTGGATCCTATGTTATCAGCTTATCTCATGTTCCCACAGTCTGGTGACTTGATTTCAGGACTTGTCTCAATTGATGTTGTTTTGGGTTTGCAGCTGCCCACAATGTGCTGACAACACCAGTGGCTCAAGTAAGGGATCAGTTAATAGTGCAGTGTGTGACAATACTCTATACATATCGTAAATTTTGCGCTACAGCATCTTCCTCTGGGCAGCTTATCCTCCCTGAAGCCCTGAAGTTATTGCCTCTCTACACTATGGGTATGCTTGCTATTCCACCTCTTCATGGAATCCATGATCACTGGCATCAATTCTGGAAGTGCTCCTTATGCAAGCCTCATAAGGTTGTGACTGGCTTGTTGTCATCTTACCTTCAAATTGTTGGTGTAGAGATTTCTCTGCGAATTTCATAAATATTCTTATGGAGTAGGAGTCCAGTGCTGAAATGTCTGGAAATCCTGATCAGAAACATACATAGGAAGAGATGTATGTGTAAGGTTTCCAAGCAGATTGCTGGATCTCCAAAGTGTAGGGTAAAGCCTGAGGGTGAGGGCATTACTGAAATGAGGGTTTGCAAGGTGAGAGCCAAGTGCAAGCCTGATTATGGTAACGTCCTTGCCTGTAGCCTGTACATGGTATAAAATCAATGCAGAAATCAGAGTGGGGGGTTTTTTGTTTTTTGAAAAGCCTACTGTGAAGTGAGAATGCCTGTGCACAAGGCAGAGAAGATATATTACATGTTATAACATGCCCTCCACATACATTAAGAAATTTCTAAGAGGCTTTTACAAAACCCTCACGTGATGTTTGTGACCTTGAAAGAATATCTGCTAATTGAGACTGGTGTACCTGTGATATAAGTTCTTTTACTGGTTTGGTTTGTGTTATGGCAGCTCTAACAAAAAGTGTGGGACTGCGATCGGAGGTGCGGGTTGATGACCGGTCCTACTGGCTCACCCGTGTTGCATCGCTTTCAGCTTCTCTTGCAATTCCCCTAGTCTATCCCCGCATGTTTGCTCTTCACAATCTTCCATCCAAGGTAGCCCTCTCCTTCATCCATTTACTTGGAAGATTGGGCCAATTCTTTCTGCAGCACATTAGACACCTCAAATTGTCATCACCTTCCAGTTGGCATCTTGATATCTGAGGACATAGAATAGCAGAATCAGGAGGATAATGTTCTCTTGAGGTCTTTCTGTTCACATTTTGTATGAGTCCTGTTCTTTCAGTATCTATGCAGGGTTCTACTTTGAGTCAAGATAACTTGCTGCTGAAGCTTCTTGTGTTTGCACTCCCCTTGATTCCAGTTATTTCTATCTGCCACACTGGTTTGTCACAACCAGGTTAGTTCCATACAGTGCACAACTTTTGGGTAGAATACCATTACAGAGCTGGTCTTGAGGGTCCTCTAACAACTCTTTCTCTCATTTTTCTAGGAGGAACTGGGGGGTGCAATATTGCCGAAAGTAGTGCCGTTGTCTAGTGAAAATTTGGACAATGATGGCATTTTCCTTTTGGAAAATGGAGAGGATTGCTTCTTCTATGTGGGCAGGCAAGCCTCAAGTGAAATTCTTCACCAACTCTTTGGTGTGCAATCTGTTGAAGAAGTGGTTTCTGGACAGGTGAAAAGTTCTCCCTTAACACTGACATGTATCCCTCTGACAGTTGCAATTCAGCAATGAAAAGCTTATTATGTCAATGTTGGCCTGAGGTTTTACTTTTGATGGGAGGATCTGTTTTCATGTTTGATACAGTTTTTGCTGGAAGAGTTCAACAATGACTTGTCAAAGAGGCTGAATGAAGTAGTCAATGAAATTCGGCGTCAACGGTGTTCATACCTACGGTATTTCTTTTTTCTTTTTCAAGACTTTGACCTTAATGGATTTTTCATCTTCTTTTTTACATCATATACACACTCTTCTCCTGTACAGTAGTAAGGTGTCACAAGAAATAAGTTATCGTAGTATTGTTAGGCTGGTCAATCTGAGTCCCTCATGCAATCTGCTGAATGGGTTTGTCAATACAGGCTGCGTTTGTTGAAGAGAGGAGATCCGTTAGGTAATAATCTTTTATCTCCTGCCCTTTCTTGGTACTTAAACCATGCACCCTTGTTTTGAGGTTACACTTTTGCAATGGTCAATGGAAAGTTCTTGCAACTATCTGCTGCTCTTATATGTGCCCTGATGTTGCTCTTTCAAAGTGTCCACTACATCAACACTAATCTTTATAGCATGGCTTAACTTTTTTTTTTTTTCTTCACCTCCTGCACATCAAGTCTCTGACTATGTCCAAAGCTTGCTGGGGTATAATCTTCAGGTAGATTTATGTTCAGGACAGCTTTCAAAACTGTCCTCCCAGTCATGGTTAAATATATACTTCTATGATTTAAAAGTACGTCTGAAAGAATCTGAGCAAAATTGTGTGGTTTCTGTGATGTGTAGAATTTCTCTTTTTCTCGTATTTGGTGGAAGATAAGTCACCATTGGGGTTTTCATATGTGGAGTTTCTGGTTCATGTTCATCGCCAAATTCAGAACAGAATGGCTTAGGGGAGCTCTCTCTCTGTGGACACACCCTTATCTTCCCTCTTTTGGAGATCTTGTGGAGACCATTTTAAGTAATTGGAGTTGCTTCTACAAACTGCAATTTGTCTGCATAGTTGTGGTTCAAATTCATAGCTTTTTCCAATTCATGTACATAGAGAGGGCTTTTTATTGTTGTGAAGGAACGTCTTTTTGTTCTGTAAGGTGAACTGCCATACATGCTTTCACTGTGATCTTTGGCATTCACAAACCCCTAAATGTACTAGGAATCAACAACTCTTCTTCAAGTACTCAATGTAGGGTACACCATTTGTCTATCAAGCTGGGGCTCATATGACTGCTCATTGACCCTTTTAACTGCCAATGCTTTGGGATCATATCTGATAGCTTTCAGGATGTGTATCTAAAAATATCTCTGTCGTGTACTGAATTGCTGCAGTCTTGTATAGAATCTACTGATCTGTTTTGAGTTGTATTTTAACACTTGACCTTCCTCTCTCCCAAAGATCTCAATACACATCTCTACTTCTGCACATTTATCCTATGTTGTATTCCTTGATGAACCGGTACCATATCAAATCAGGACGCTTTGTCTGAGGAAATATTGTGTTGCAAAGAAGTCAATGGTGTCATCTTTCATTCATTGGCTTTGTACTTCTTGGAGAAAAACTACAGGATTAATATTAGATATTGGCAGTACTTTAAATACGATAAACTCAAGATATGCAATTTGAGATGCAGAGTTCATTCAGTCTCGCATTTGTATGAATGTTCACAAGGTGTTACAACGAACAACCGCGAGTTCATTTTTGGGAATGTCATGGAACCTTTGCTGGTTTGACCAAATGTAAAGAGTAGTGAAATGTGTTTGACAGATGAGATTATTGGAACAATCCGTAGATTATCTCCAAAGTCCAAAGAATGAATGATACTTCCCTATGATATTGTCCATCTTGGAATTGGAAAACCTAGCATTTCTTGAAAGACAAATTCCACTTTAGAACATGCCATCCAAATACACATGTAAATTTTTGGGAGGTCTTTATGTGTCAAAATTATCAACAAAAATACAATGAAACCAATTGGTAGCTTTAAGAATATAGGCCGTCTTCAGGATTATGTAGTGCCAAACATGAGTTGTTGTTAGTCACCATAATTTGGACAAAATCCATCATAACGATATGCATTGCAAAACAAATTCATGATGGATTATGAACTTTGTAACTAATGAAAAGCCTGCCAGTTATGAGAATTAAGCAAGCAAGGTGCAGGATGAAAAGGGATTCTTTCAATCAGACCATGTGCAGAATGTCATCTACCCAGACCGTTCCACGAACGAGAAAAAGAATTAGGGTTTGG
>Ga0116230_10003779_pt1 | contig 14814 bp, 12 predicted proteins | sample S1TSphfallax_3_FD_88678 | JGI IMG/M metagenome (GOLD analysis project Ga0116230, IMG submission 88678) | Host-associated microbial communities from peat moss isolated from Minnesota, USA - S1T2_Fd - Sphagnum fallax MG | ecosystem: Host-associated > Plants > Peat moss > Unclassified | place... | reverse complement strand
TGCATAAGCTTTTCCTTGGTAAAGGGTGAGCCGGGCAGAACCACAGGTGTGGCAATCTGCGGTCCATACCTCCTGCCTGGTAATCGCTCTAAAACATTCCAAAATCCCGAGCAGACATGTAGCAGCTGAAAGCTGCTACGTGTTGAAGAGAAGTGGGAGCTGGGTTTGTCTTGAGCGAAATTCCTGAAGGCATAAAAAAGAGATATGGATACCAGAGTTTAAGAAACCAGTACCTAAAGGCCCAAGCATTGATAACCAGATAAGAGACTAGTTTTAAATATTAGTGGGGCTATCAACATGCTTTTCTGCCCTGGGCGAGCTTATATTAGCTAGCGTTAACCGCGCCAGGTGATAAAGCCATCCGAAGACAAATAAGTGCGAAAAGAAAGGCCGTTAGCGGCTGTTAAGCTGCCAACGGCCCTGAATTAATGACACTCTCTTTTTACCTGGACATACTCTGATCGTCGACCGGCTTCGCTTCATCTTTTGAGCCATCAGTTTTGCTTGCAGAAGACGTGTCTCCTGATTTGCTGTCCGTAGCCGAGCTATCCGCAGGTTTGCCTTCCATCGCACCATCAGCGGGTTTTGTCTCCCCTGAAGCGGCGCTTGCCGGTTTGCCCTGCATAGCGTCTTCAGAGGGCTTATCAGCAGGTGTAGTTTCACTCGCCGAGGTCTCAGGCTTAGATTCGCCAGTAGTTTTGGATTCGCCGGCCGAAGTCTCGGTCGGCTTGGTTTCAGCGGCTTTTGTTTCAGCTGCCTTTGTTTCAGCTGGTTTAGTTTCACTGGAAGTAGTCTCAGTTGGTTTGCCTTCACCAGTAGTCTCTTCAGGCTTGGCTGTTATTTGTTTAGCCCGCGACTCAAAACCATCAGCTTCTGAAGCTTTGTCTGTTTTGCGACATATGGTAGCCAGCTGCAAGAGACTTGCCGCCACCGTCGGACTGTTCTCGCCCAGGGCCTTTTCGCGAATAGCCAGACAACGACGGCTTAAAGGCTCCGCTTCAGCAAATTTATCCTGCTTGATCAAAACCAGAGCTAAACTGTCCAGTGTAGTGGCGACATCTTTGTGTTCAGGCCCCTGGGCTTTTTCTCTAATAGCCAGAGCACGCTTATAAATCGGCTCGGCAGCAGCATACTTTTCTTGCTTGAGCAGGCTCGAAGCTTGAGAGCTGAGCACACTGGCCATAGATAAGCTGTTGGCACCTTTGCCTTTTTCTTTAGCAGCGACGATACGCACAAAAATGGGATCGGCTTCGGCATATTTCTTTTGCATGGTGTAAGCCTCTGCCAGAGATGCAAGAGCGTTGAGAGTATCGGTGCCGCTCGCTCCACCAGCTTTTTCATCGATGGCCAGCGCACGTTTAAATAAAGGCTCAGCTTCAGCAAATAGGCCTTCTTTAGCGTAAGTATTAGCCAGATTGGTCAATCCTGAGGCAACGGTAGTGCTATTTGCTCCGAGAGACTTTTCCCAGATAGCGATTGCCCGCTTGTACAAGGGCTCTGCCTGTTTATAGTGTTCCTGAGTACTGTAAAGTGCCGCCAGGTTATTGGCGCTGGAAGCTACGTCAGGGTGGTTCATGCCCAGGGTTTTTTCAGCAATTGACAGGGATCGTTTGTAGAGAGGTTCCGCTTTGCGGTATTTGCCTTCGGCTGCGTACAAGGCGCCCATATTATTCAAACTGGCTGAAACATCAGGGGAGTTCATGCCCAGTACTTTTTCGCGAATGCTCAGTGATCGCTGATACAAAGGCTCGGCTTTTTTATATTGTCCCTCACCGCGATAAAGCTCGGCCAGATTATTGAGACAGGTAGCCACATCGGCGTCGTTTGGTCCGAGCACTTTTTCCCAGATTGCCAGCGCTCGCTTATACATGGGCTCGGCCTTACTGTACTGGCCTTGAGCATTGTAGAGGTCGGCAAGACTGTTAAGGCTATTGCCAACGTTTGGATCGTCTTTCCCCATCTTTTCTCTTATAGCTAAAGAGCGCTTGTATAGGGGCTCTGCCAGTCCATAATTGCCAGCAGAACGATAATTTTCGGCCAGATTGTGCAAACTATTGGCGGTATTTTGATCGTCTTTACCCAGCTTCTTTTCACGTATGGCCAGAGCGCGTTTATACAGCGGATCGGCTAATTTATATTTTCCCTGAGCCCGGTAGAGTTCAGCTAAGTTATTAAGGCTGGAGGCTGTTTCCGGAGCATCTTTGCCCAATGTCTTTTCGCGAATTGCCAGTGATTTTTGATAGAGAGGAAGTGCTTTGCTAAACTGATTAGTAGTGCGATAAAGCTCAGCCAAACTGTTCATAGTTGCCGCCAGACGCGCGTCGTCGGGGCCAAATTTTTCAGCCGCTTTCTGAGCAAAAATGAAAGCTTTTTCGGCCTCTTTAAACTTCTGCTGCTGGAACAAGCTTACACCAGCTTGCACAGCTCTCTGCCAGGCTGCTTCATCGGCGTTTGCTGCAGGTGCACCAGCAGGGGCACCTGGATGAGCCGCACCGGGAGCGCCTTTAGGTGTCTTATCTTCAGGCCACGGATCATCAGCCCTGACAGCGTTTGCAGCGGCAATGCTGATCAGCAAAGCGATCGGTAACGTGTGCTTAAGACTATATTTCATCGAAATTTATTCCTTCATCTCGGGAGGCTCTGTGAACGGATGCCCTTGCAGCTGACCATAAATGTTGATGTAATTATCAGACCTGGTAATGCGCCATATGGTACTTGCTTTGATACCACAAATTGAGCCAAATTCCACCCCGAAGTCCCATCCTCGTAACCCAAACAGCTTTATCAGACACTGACCAGAAATGGCCACTACCTGGACCCTGTGCAGTATCATGTAAACGATGAAGATGCCGCCCCAATGTTATGCTCTGGCTTCAGCGGTTTTGTTTGCAGCGGGTATGCCAAGCGAAAAGTGGCTTCTCCAACACACCCAACCCGTTATGCTGGCCGGCCTCCTATACATGAGTTCCGGCATTGGCATGACAGGGGCATTGATGTTGCAAAAAGCCTTTGCCACGCCAAAAACAACCAGTGCAGCGCACTCTTTTGAAGTAACGAAGCTTGACCTGGCATGGCTCGGCGGTGCTGTCGTGGTCGGCGGCATTTTGGCACCGCTTCTACTGCTCGCCGCACTAAACACTGCAAAAGCGTCATCCGTAGCCCTCCTGCTCAATTTTGAAATCGTTGTCACCGCTTTGATCGCACGCTTTGTGTTTAAAGAAAGTTTGGGTAAGCGGGTGGTACTGGGGCTGGGGACGATATTTGTCGGAGGCCTATGTCTGACATGGAGCAAAGATTTTAGCGCTTCCTGGTCTTTACTCCTGGCTGTGGCAGCCTGTGCCTGCTGGGCCGCCGATTCAAATTTAACCAGTCAAGTCAAACATATAGGACCAATGCAAATTGCCCGCGCGAAAGGCCTAATAGCAGGCACATTCAATATAAGTCTGGCTTTCATTCTGGGCAATCATTTACCGGATATAGTCACCATCTGTGGTGCAGCACTGGCCGGTATATTTTCACACGGCATCAGCCTAACGTGCTTCGTCACGGCCATGCGCCAGATCGGCGCAGCGCGTGCCGTCGCCTATGTAGCAACCGAGCCCTTCATAGCCGCTCTGCTGTCGGTTCTCTTTTTGCATGAAAGTTTAAGCGCCAATATGCTATTAGGCGGGTCCCTGATGGGTTTAGGAGTCTGGTTGGATATGACGGCAAAGCACCAACCCAAGCATATGGATGGCACGATTATTGCTTCAGGTTTGAGTGAAATCGAAGCAAATGATTGATACAACTCAACTAAAATCGATCAGCAATTGAACGTATTCAGGCTCTTCTCTCTCACAATCCAGATTGGATATTGAAAGGCCTAGCAATCGAGCATGTTTTTGCGCCACCTCTGTTGTATCCAGCAATTCTACTGCTATTTTGACCATTTCATCAGAAGAATATATAGACTCTAGCAATGTGCGGCTGCGAGTCACCTGCTGGTAATCAGCATATTTTACTTTAAGAGTAATGGTCCTACCACTAGTTTCACTGCGGGCAATGCGCTCTTTCAGTATGGCGGCAATTTCTTCCAGGGCGACGATCATTGAGTGCCTTTCACTCAAATCGTGAGCATAACTTTCCTCAGCTCCGATGGATTTTCTGATGCGATTGGGCATGACAGGGCGATCGTCCTGGCCACGCACAATGTGATAGTAATAGCTCCCTACTTTGCCAAATTTTTTGACAAGATCGTTTTCGCTCCATTTCTTTAAATCAGCACCGGTATGGACGCCGATATCGCGCATCTTTTGAGCAGTCACATCACCTATACCGTAAAATTTATCAATGGCAAGCTGTTCGGCAAAAGACTCGGCGTTCTCCGGTAAAATCAAAAAGAGTCCGTTTGGCTTATTGATGCCTGATGCAGTTTTGGCCAAAAACTTATTGATCGAAACCCCAGCTGAAGCGGTAAGTCCCGTCTGTTTCAAAATCAAAGCTTTAATCTCTCTGGCGATTAAAGTGGCAGAGGGCATATTGTTTTTGTTGACCGTCACATCCAGGTAAGCCTCATCGAGAGACAATGGCTCGACCATGTCGGTGTAACGATAAAATATATCGCGTATAACCTCACTGACGCCCCGATAGGCGTCAAACCTGGGCCTGACAAAAATTAACTGAGGACATTTTTGGATGGCCGTGCGTGAGGGCATAGCCGAATGAATGCCATACTGTCGTGCTTCATAGCTGGCTGCGGCGACAACGCCTCTTTGATCCGGAGAACCGCCTACTACAACCGGTTTTCCACGATAGGCCGGATTGTCGCGCTGCTCGACAGAGGCAAAAAAAGCATCCATATCAACATGGATGATCTTACGCACAGCTTGCTTTTGTGGTGTCTGAGTAATACTGCTCGCCAGATCGCTTTAACTACGTAACACCAATATTGTACTCCTCTACTCCTATCTGACAAGAATGCTCGACAGCCTCGATAAGCCAGCAGTTTGATTTGGTAAGATCGATATTGGTAAGATCGATATTGGTAAAATTGATATTGGTAAAATCTACCGTGACAAATCCTGCAAAAGATTTAGAGAAAAATTTACGCAAAACCTTAGTGAATGATTCAGGAAAGAGATTTAGCAAAAATGCAGCGTCGAATGTTTGTCGCCTTACTCGCCACCGGCGTACTTGGCTGGTTCGCACCTCCCGCCAAGTCACAGTGCCAGGACCGGACCATTGTAATCCAACAGGACAACGCTTTTTCCAATGGCATTCGTTTTTTTCTCAGCGCACACAACACCACTGAAGCCACCGTAAAATTCAATCTTGATTTTATTCAAAACGGCACTCCGTCGCATCCACTGCCATACATATTTTGCGTGAGCAAAAATTTTGATCACTACGAGCTTTTAAGAATAACTCAAACCGTGCCCCACCAGCAGTGGCACTTTGGACCCTACACATATCATTTCGTCCTGGGCGCACCAAGCAATCTTTCGACAGTTGACTATATCTATTCTCTCCCCTATCCCGCCTCAAAACACTTCGTGATAGGCCAGTCTTATTTTGGGACTTTTACGCACAAAAAAGGTTCGCCGGAGGAGTACGCCGTCGATATAAACATGCCTGAAGGCACACCTGTATTGGCTGCACGTCAGGGCACAGTCATCGCCTGTCGGTCAGATTCTGATAGCGGGGGCAACTCTGAAAAATACAAAGACTCAGCCAACTACATCACCGTCAAACACAATGATGGCACCTATGCAGCTTATGTCCATCTCAAAAAAGACGGCGTCGCCGTTAAAACAGGACAAGCAGTTTCATCAGGCACCCTGCTTGGCTATTCTGGCCAAACGGGCTTCGTCAGCTGTCCCCATTTGCACTTTATGGTTTATCGAGTCTTACCGGCACCGGTTATCCAGACAATCGCATTTCGCACTCGCACCACCGAAGGCGTTATACCGCAACTGTTGCAGGGGCAGAGCTATTAAAAAGGGGGCAGTGCAGTCTGTCAGTGCAACCGTTCCACCCAGAGGAAACTGGTAAAATTTTCCTGCAAATCTTGCAGGCCTTCTTCAACAATGTCCAAACCGTGTATTTTTGCCAATGTTTTACTGCCCATAGTGGCGATATTAGCTGGTATTTCACCCTTTGCTAGAAGCTCAGCAACTTTGGCATGGTCGACCAGATCACCCTCTCCGCTGATTTTATTTAGTCTTTGATATTTCATTTCAAGATTTGTTTTGCACTGCCGCAATACTTGCGGGTGCGTCATAATCGTGTCGCACTTATTAAAATCGGCCCCCGGTGCGATCATCAAAGCGTGAGCTATTTTGATGGCATACTCCTCGACAATATGAAAGCGATAATTAGCCATAGCTAAGATGCTCTCAGTGACTACACCACCAAGAGAATTATGAATAGCGAATTGCCCACGGTCGACGCGCCCTTCGTATAGAGCCTGTAAAACGTGCTCGGTTGTATGCAAATAATGCAGCTCGTAAGGCACGTTAGGCGTACGACTTAAATAATAAGTCGCAGCCTCTTCATTGAAGCTACCCCGACCACCCTGTATGCCTACAACCAATTTATCCTTATTGATACGATTGGGCAAAAGTTTATTAAAGACCCGTGATTGCGCGTCAGACAAGCGCACGCGCATTTCGACAGTAAAGGGATTATGTGTCTGCAAATCTTCAAAAAGCTGCCAGCTATCGTTATTTACTTGCTCTTGTATTTGATGCAACATTTTTGCGCCATAAGTATCTATCGGCGTGGGAGCAAAACCAAACTCACCCAGCACCCGACCGACAAAGTGAGTCAGCCCCTGACTTTCGGCAGCAACACGATCATGCTCTTCGGCAGACATTTCAATCACGGCTAACTGCTGGCGCTCAAAAAAGTCTTTCCAAAATCTATAAGTCTCATCGCTGCAACGAAATTTATCCATCACAATCGTCTGCCCGACAAGACCTTTAGCAGCCACACTGTCCGGCCCGAACATCGGATGCGTGAGAAGGGCCTCGCAAGACGGCGGCAGCAATTTGGTAAAAATATTTTTGGCATGCACTTTGACCGACAGGACATCAGCTATCAAACGCGGCTTGCCATCAGCGAAATATTTGACGTGCTGCTCCAGAGTTGATTCAAGCAGAGATATCGGCACACAATAAAAAATGGCGTCGGCGCTCATCGCCTCATCCACTGAGACGAAAGCTACTCCTGCCTTTTCAGCCTTGGCGCCGGCGGCAAGGTCGGCGTCAGTAACCTGCACGACAAAATCATCTTTTAAAATTGAAGCCAAGACCTGGCCGAAACGCCCAAATCCTACAATACTGACCTTTTCCGCTTTCATTATCACCCCGTGCGCTGCGCGTTACATATGCTAGCGCAATTCTTGTTAAACAAGGAAGAATGCTTCACTTATATGCTGCATAATGTATAGGCGCAAAATACTCAAGCATTTTTATGGGATTTGGATTTGAGAATCGTTCTAGGTGTTGATGGATCCGTCTATTCGCAGGCGGCGGTGCAGGCGGTGTTAAATCACCCCTGGCCCAATGGTTCGGAGATACATCTGGTCTCTATCATCCGCACACTCGATACGGTCATACCGGCAGTAGAGTTTTTTGTAGACACTCGCAACGGGCCTAAACTCGGTCACCTCTATGCCGACGCAAAAAAACAACTGGAAGTGATGGCCGATGATCTCGGCCGTATTTTGACCAATTGCAAATGGACCGCCGATGTCCGACTGGGCGATATCGCCGAAGGTCTGATGGAAATAGCCGAAGAGTGGCAAGCAGACATGATTGTAGTTGGCTCACATGGCCGCACCGGCATGGCTAAACTTTTACTCGGCAGCGTTTCACAAGCTCTGGTTACTCATGCACCATGCCCGGTGCTGGTTATAAAACACAAGCACGCAGACGATCCAAAAGAAACCGAGGTCGACTTCAAACGTGTCCTGGTCGCCCTTGATGATTCTTACTTTTCCGGGGTAGCGATGCACTGGATCGCCGGTCGCGAATGGGCCTCCGACACACAATTTGCACTTTTGCATGTGGCAAACCACGACCTTAAAGAAACCAGAGAAGAAATCCATGCCAGACATGCGGAACATGAGACTGCCGAACAGCATCAACGCGCCATCCACCAGGCCAGCTTGTTTGCTTTACAGGCCAGGGCCGAATGGCTGGGCGAAAAGATGGGACATCACAGGTTTAGCTGCAAAGTTTTAGATGGTAAACCAAGCACGGCCATTGTCGACATGGCCGAAAAATGGCCAGCCGACTTGATTGTCATGGGCTCACATGGCCATGAAAGCAAAGCTCTGCGCATATTAGGCAGCACCACCGCCGAAGTCACGGCCAAAGCTAATTGCTCTGTAGAAGTAGTGCGCGTGCCACATTCACTCTTACCAGGTGGTTCGGGCCTGCCATCTCATGAACATACAGATCCGCATATCCAGATACTAGACAATCCCAACCGCGACAGTCGATCCGACAACAGACCGCATGTACCGCCCCCGGGCATTTTTTAGCTATGCTTTTCATCAATCCCAGAATCAAAATACCCCTGACCGAAATTGAATTTACTTATGCACGAAGTGGCGGTCCGGGCGGCCAAAACGTCAATAAAGTAAATAGCAAAGCTGTTATGCGCTGGTCAGTTGTATCAAGCCCCAGTTTGCCCTGGGATGTGCGTGCGCGCTTCATGACCCGCTATGGCAATAGACTTACTATTGAAGGTGATTTGATCATTACCAGTCAAAAACATCGAGATCAAGCAAGCAATGTAGATGATTGCTTGGAAAAACTCAAAGAGATGCTTTTGGCCGTTGCCGTGCCGCCCGTGCCCAGGCGCCCAACCAAGCCAACATTAGGATCTCAAATCAGACGCACAGAAACGAAACGGGTCAATGCCCGCAAAAAAGAAGGCCGTCGTGCGCCGGACGTAGACGAATAATTTATTTGATTAACTGATTGACTAATTAATTGACTACTTAATTGACTAATTGACGCGGTCCTTGCCATGAACGCATCTGTCTGGAAAATCGCTGCTGCTGAATGTAACAACATAGATATTGCGAAATATTACATCAACGTTTTGAGCATTTTGCATTTATGAAACGTACTGGTGGCAAGACTTTGCGGTGTCAAATAGATTTAATTTTCAGCTTTACACTCGTGTCAAAATGCGATATGGAGAGACACCGCCGCTCGAAGCCGCGATATCCCAGAACGGCTAAAAATGGCCGCAGATCAGTTTTCAACAGAAAAAAGCTTTTTTCTATTCCTCGCCACCGGCACCACCACCATTGCCGCCGCCTCTTGCACTGCCCCCACCATTTCTATCATTGCCGCCGCCATTTCCATCATTATTGCCACCGCCGCCACCGCCGCCACCGCCCCCAGTATTTCCGGAGCCCAGCGCGTCAAGCTGATTGGGGGTGAGAAAGCCTTGAATTTGTTGCCACTCTTTAGATTCTAGCTCGCGAATCTGCCTGTGTAGATCAGCAAATTGCGCCCTATTTGCTTCATACACATCCGATATCTGAGATTTTTGTTTATCAGTCAAGTCATTTAAACTCATAACTTGTTTCTTGTTCGGAGTGTGACCACGTCCGCCATGCCCTCCACCGGGGCCACCACCATCACCCTGTCCTTGATGCTGATGTTTATGACGTACCGGCGCAGTATTACTATTATCACCACCGGAAGTGTCGTTAGAGGCACCATTGGCCTGAGCCAGAGCGGGCAAAGCGCCAGTCATAGCCATTGCAACAACCATCATCACTGCTTTTTTCCGCATCATCTTCTCCAAACTAATCGGCCACTACCAGTCATCGAGTGACTAAAAAACTCCTACCACGTGCGCCTGGCATTTCAACACAAAAAAGAGGAAGCGAAAAGCGCTCCCTCTTTGATCAGCTTGATAATTCAACCTGTCCTGTTAACCGCTTAGGGATTTGTAGGACCGGGCGAAGGCTCTTGATTTGAAGGCATTGTCGGAGCAACCGGCACGCCCGGAGCTGGAGCCGCTATCGGTGTCACTGGCGGCACTGCAGGGGTAGCGGCTGGCACTGGAGCAGCAGCACTCTGAACATTAGATTGAGTGTTAGGCATCGCAGAAGGAGCTACAGAGGGAGCTACAGACTGAGCCGATCTTTGTTGGGCATCGACAACTGCTTCTTGAGCTTTGAGAGCCGTTCTCTCAGAGTCTAAGGTGGATTGCTTCATGTCTAAAGTTGCCTGATCTTGCTGCACTTTTTGCATTTGGATGGCATTTTCGTTGTTTGCGTTATTAATCAAAAGCATTATAGCTCCAACGATCACTACTACCATAGCCACGAGAACGCCGGCAAACCAAGTGTTAGAGGCACTCGATTTGACCACAATTGGTTCGCCCTCTGTTCTATACATTGTTTTTTCCAACTGAGCCATGTCTAATCCTCCAATAAAATTTGTCTGCAGCTGCAATCTTGCAGACCGGGCAGTGAGGGTTATGACGGAGGGGCTGAATGGTGGTTCCCAGCTACAAAAAAGCACAAGCAGTTGACAATCACTTAGATAGGTGGCCTAATCCTCAACTGATGCTGAGACAAATTACCAAGCAAATTAGCGGAGCAAATTATGAAGTGGACCAGCCTGTTTGTACCCACCACCCGCGAGGTGCCAGCTGGAGCCGAGGCGTCCAGCCATCAATTACTTCTGCGCGCCGGATACATACGTCAGGTGACGGCAGGAGTCTATGCCCTGCTGCCTTTGGCGCAACGTATGCGCTTAAAAATCATTGATATTATCCGTGACGAAATGAACAACATTGGCGGCCAGGAGTTTATGCTCTCGGCCCTGCAACCGGCCGAAATATGGAAAGAATCAGGCCGCTGGCATACCCTTGACGAAATTGCTTTCCGCTTCAAGGACCGCAAAAATGCCGAAATGCTTCTGGGCTTGACACATGAAGAAGCTTTTACCTCGCTCGCTCGCAATGGCCTCAACTCTTATAGACAGTTGCCCCAGATCTGGTACCAAATACAAACAAAATTTAGGGACGAAGCCAGACCCAAATCGGGACTTCTGCGTGTACGCGAATTTACGATGAAAGACGCCTACAGTTTTGATTTTGATCAAGCAGGCCTGGATAAGTCATTCCAGGCTCATTATGAAGCTTATAAGCGCATCTTCACCCGCTGCGGTTTGACATTTACGGCAGTAGACGCCAGCTCAGGGGCCATGGGAGGCAGTCAATCCACAGAATTTATGGTCTTGACTGACGCCGGCGAAGACACAGTTGTTATTTGCTCCAGCTGCGGCTATGCGGCAAATACAGAAAAAGCCATTGCCAGAGCTGAACAAATCACAAACCGAGAAAACTCGCCCAACGAAGCAAGGCCTGAGACCTTCGCTACACCGGGCATCAAAACTATTGAACAATTGGCTGCCTTTGGAGTGGGAGCCAGTGCGCAAAATCAAATTAAAACACTGGTTTTTGTTCTTGATCAAAAATTGACATTGATCCTCATGCGCGGCGATCATGAGTTGAACGAAACCAAGTTGCTGGCTGCTACTGGAGCTCAAAATGCAAGACCAGCCCTCGAGCACGAGATTGTTACTGCTCTTGGCGCCCGGCCCGGATCACTTGGGGCCGTAGGGTTGCGCGCTTCCGAACACAAACATATCGACAAAATCCTCGCTGATCAATCTCTGTCCGAACGCACAGGTATGTTTACAGGTGCCAATCAAGACGACGTGCACCTGCGAGGCGTTGACGTCACCCGCGATCTCGCTCCCGACATCTGGGCCGATTTACGCTTGATTGGAGACGGCGCCCCCTGTGCTTTTTGCGAAGGCCAACTGAGTTTACGCAAGGCCCTGGAGATAGGCCATATTTTCAAATTGGGCACACGCTATTCCGAATCTATGGGCGCCTACGTAGTCGACGACCAGGGTAATCGTCAACCACTGATCATGGGCAGTTACGGGATTGGTGTAGAACGCATGATGGCAGCCATCGCTGAGCTTTCGCACGACAGGGGAGGTCTGATCTGGCCTCTGTCCGTGGCTCCCTTTCAAGTCTTGATTGTACCCACCAATACCAGCGACACTGAAGTAATGGATGCGGCTCAATCAACCTACCAAAGTCTGAAAAAAATGGGCATGGACGTTTTACTCGATGACCGCGACGAAAGAGCGGGAGTCAAGTTTAACGACGCAGATTTAATCGGCATTCCCATCAGAGTGACACTGGGCAAAAAGGTCCGAGATGGTCTGGCGGAGGTCAAAGACAGGGCTTCAGGCCAATCCGAAGACGTGGCCCTCGCGGACATAGGCGAATTAATTAGCAAAAAGTTTTTTCACTGACATTTATTTCTTCAATCCTTTTGGGCATGCCTCTTTAAATAACCGGACGAAACCGGAAGAGGACGTTCGAAGGATTTGAATGTGAGTAAAAATAATTCCTGGAGCCGCCTGTGGGAGCCATACGTTGATACCGCGATTGGTGCTTGGAATCGTGGCGATAAAAATCGCGCCGAAAAAATCATTACTTTGCTTCTGCAAGTATTAAAACAGGGGCAAAAGTATAACGACGTTGATCAAAATCTTGTCCAGGGCCTGTATACGGTCGCTGACAATTTTTGCGCCGACCGCGAATATGCGCGCGCCGAGTGGATTTATTTAAAAGTACTTGAAAGCCAGGAAGACATATTAGGACAAGATGATCCTCAAGCCCTAAATACTTTGATCCGGCTGAGCAGCGTTGTAAGAGCCTGCACACCGCCGACCACAGCTCCTCAAAACGATGAGCAAGTCGGTAATTTTTAAACCCGGCACCGCCCGAGAAGGCACTAATTGCCCGGCACTATTTAGCGTCAAGGGGCTTTTTGCTTACAATTCACAAGAAAAATACACAAACGTAACCAAAGGGCCTTATGACACCACTAAGGGCATACTGTCGAAATGCTTGCCACATCAAGGTTCCCGCCCTTAAAAAAATCTATCCAGTTAACACGCGGTCACAAAAGGTTGCCTAATAGCATTTATCGACCTACCCTGGAGTTACGCCGCAATCGGGCAAATCGGCTTGTCCAGGCGTAAGGAGTAGAGGATGACAAAATCAAATTGTTGCCGTTAGTGGTGTCTTAACCTGTTACAGGTTTCAATAACTACAGGCAGTTACTAAAGCCCTCTCCCGCTTCTCACAATTTTTCAGTTAAGAGATCGGTCCCAGTTTTGTGTCTCTAAAAAAGGCACAGGCTCTATGCATCGATCAAAAAAGGAGGCCCCGAGCCCATATGCAAACTCTTCAACAAATCAATAAACAAATATTACCCCAAACCAAACTTGTAATCACTGACGTTGATGGCACTCTTTCGTCCTTCTGGGACTACTTTGTGCCTGCCATGCGCGACTTCCTCAAAGAAGTCAGCGTGCGAGAAGATATCCCGGTTTTAGACCTGGCGCGCGACATCGGTCACGTTATAGAAAGACGCGGCACACACGAATATCCGTGGCTTCTGGAAGAAACCAGCTTCGCCTGGAAACATTTCGGCAACAAACCGGATGAATTTATCGAAGATTTCGTCAAGCCATTCTGGACAGCCCTGGATATAAATAGAGCCAAATATTTGCGCCCTTTCCCCACCGTGCTCGACACGCTGCAACAATTGAAAGAAAAAGGTATCAAGATAGTAGCTTTAAGCGACGCTCCCGAATATATGGCACGCATTCGCAACCGCCAGATATTTGATGGTTTGCTTGATGCAATTTATGCCCTGGAAACTTTTGAACCGGAGCCGGAGGATGTATTTCAGCCTATAGCTCTTAAGCACGGTCGTGAACGCATCAAGGTCGTGCGCGCTCAGTGTGCCGACTTAAAAACCAAGCTGCACGTATTGCCCAAAGAGTATGAAAAGCCGTGCCCCGCAGGGCTGGATCGCATTCTCAAAGACTTTGACGTCTATCCACAAGAAGCCATTTTTGTTGGAGACAGTCTGACCAAGGACGGACCTGTTGCCGCCTCCCGCGGTATCAGATATGTCTGGGCCCACTACGGATATCACCTGCCCGCCGAATATGAAGAACTGGTCAATTTTTCCCTCAAGCCCCAAAACCTGGGACCGGGACAGAAACCGCTACCGACAGAATTGATAACAGCAGTTGCCGCTCGCTACGACGAACTGCTCAACCACGTCTAAGCAGCAAGATCCAATTGCCAACCGAGCGCCAACCGATATCGGTTGGCGCTCTCTCTTTACAGCACTTAAAATCATATAACCGCCCAACCGTAAGCTTATGGGGGTTCACCCAGACGCATTTTTTTTACATATTTGATGTAAGGGCCGACCTCTTTTTCTCTCGTATAGGTTACAGCCGCTGCGCCTCCGCCCGACCAGGGCGACTCGTAGCGGCAAATATGCCAGCCCTTGGCCTCGTAAACTTTAGCCAGTGGGCCGTAGGGTGACATTTCGCTTTGAAAGCGCTCATAGAGATGAAAATACTGACCGGCAAAAAGGGCTCCCCCTGCCAGGGGCAATATCAAAACCGCCCCGGTAAATTTAAGCCAGCGAGAGCCGAGCAATAAACAGCCGGCCGCCAGGGCCGGAGTCCAGAAAAAGAATATCTCGGCTAAGGCATCAACGCGGGCACTGGTGAGACAATAGCCACCGGCCAGAGCATTGAGTGAATAGGCCACAAAATAGATGACCAGAGGCAGTGTATAACCGATTACATAGTCGTCCTGGGTAGGAGGCCCGGCGGGCTCAGGGGTTTCGGCCCCACTTTCCTCTTGGACAGACTGGTCCTGTTCACCCTGTTCTTGCTGTTC
>Ga0116230_10003776_pt1 | contig 14826 bp, 19 predicted proteins | sample S1TSphfallax_3_FD_88678 | JGI IMG/M metagenome (GOLD analysis project Ga0116230, IMG submission 88678) | Host-associated microbial communities from peat moss isolated from Minnesota, USA - S1T2_Fd - Sphagnum fallax MG | ecosystem: Host-associated > Plants > Peat moss > Unclassified | place... | reverse complement strand
CAATAAACCCCTCACAACTTCCTTTTTCCCTTCACACGTGTGAGCCCCGCAGCCTCCACTTCACAGCTTCCCGTGGCCCGCACATCCTAGCCTACTCTAAAGCCAAGCCGCAGGCCGCATACCGCCTTACCGCCTAGGGCTTCTCTTCTCCTTCTTCGGCTTTCTGGCTTTGTCCGCTGTGTGCTTGTGGCTGTGTCGTTGCTGCCATTTCCTACCTTTCATCTCTCTCTCTACCCATCTTCTTCTTTTTCTATTGCTGTTGTTGTTGTTGTTGTTGTTGCTGCTGCTGCTGCTGTTTACCCAGAGACCCATTCACAGCTTCACTCCGTAGCTCCATAACCTACAGTTGGGTGACGTTTGTGACTCTGTGAATCCTTGAAGCTAGTTTTATGTTTTTTGTAAGTTGTCGTTGTGGAATCGTGGGTTTGAAGAAGCAGCTGCTAAAAAGGCAGGAGCAACAGGGATTTGATTTTGGTGGGGGTTTTGTTTCCACCCTCCCCATTCTGCCAGTAAGTGCGTTTTGGGGGGTTTTGGTGCCATTCGTTTGTTTTTAGCTCGCTTTTTTGGTTTTTAGGGTTGAGTGATTGTCTTGCGTGGGGTTTTGGGTTGTGTTGTGAAGTCAATATACACGTAATGAAAGAGGTTAATATTTTTTTGCGGGATTGATTGATTTTTTATTTTTTATTTGGCAGCAAGTGATGCTGTGATGATTTAGATTTCGAAAATTCGGTGCAAGTCGTTTTTGGGAAGAACACATTTTTCTCTGTTGTGTTCATGTGCAAACTGCGGAGGGGGAGAAGGTCCGGACGATGCTGAGTGTGTTCTTTGCTTCAAGCGACGAGTGTTACTCCTTCCGGTCCTCTGGTGATGTAAGGATGCGATGGAACGCGAGTAGTGATGGCGATGGTCACGGAGAGTAATGGAGTAAGGCCTGACATGGCGAAGCAAAGGAGACAGAAGCAGAAAGAGCACCGAGTTTCAGGTGCTAATCCACAATCCCCCCCACCCCCAAAAAAAAAAAACCCTCACCGATTTCTCCTTTGGGTAAAAGGAAATGTTTGCAGCAGATCTCTCCCCGCTTTCACAACAGTTAGATCGACTTCTCCTTTGGAATGCAATGGGGATGGCAAAAACCTAACAAAGGCCAAGGGAAACTGAGTCCTGTCTTCCTGACTAAGAACCCAATTCAAATTAATCTTCGTTCTTGAAGAGGAACTAGTGCAGAAAATATGGTCAAAATTCATCTTGTGGAATTGAGGAGTGTTGTAGTTCTTGAGCTGAGACTACATTCTAGGTTTTATTTTTGGGACAAAGAAACTGAGAGCAACGATGATCAGTTGGAATCCTTTCCATTTCATATGATTGTATTTTATGGAGTTTGTGTTTCACTTTGGGTTTGTTTGGGACCCATTTCGTGTCATGGAATTGGGGCAATGGAAGTAAAGGTTAAACCCACTGCGATGCTGGTGTAGTCAGAGAACTCCTTTTATGTTGTGGGAGATGGAGAACCCAGTTAATTGGGAGAATGTTGCCTCTCAGGTGAAGGTATTGTGAGAGCAGAGGAGGTGGTGACATCCACATCTCCATGCAGTGTGGTGCGGCATCAGAAGCTGTGTGTTGCCATTGACATAGCCGCCCAGCGCATCTATGGGTGGGTTTTTTATTTCTTCCAACTTACAGCTCTTTTGCTTAGACTATGGCCGAATACATCAAGTTAGAACTGCATCCACAACTTGTCAGTTCTCTCTCCCTTCTCCCTTTGAGAAGTGTAACAACACTCAGTCCATATCTAGTGGTATTGTGTTAGATGCTTTGAAGCTTTGCATGACCATGGAACAGAGCATTCAGGTCTCAAGATGATAGCAATCATTCTTCCATGTTTCGACTTGTTTGCCCTCTCACAAAGGCTTCAAAATGAATAGCATGTCAAGTGGTCATAGCAAGGTAAATTAGGGTTGTAGGCTGAAGCTCATTGTGCAGAACATAGTCAGTTGCACTTGAGTTCCTTCTTCTGGAATCTCTCACACTCTCTTCTCAACTGAACAAGTCTGACAAGGGCTCAGGGCTTCTCGTATCACATGATTCTCACTTTAACAAGTGGAAGGTCTTGTTCTCAGACCTTTGCATTGGAATTGCTTTTCATTGTAAATTTGTTGAATGAATAGTCTATAGAGCAACATCAACATTTCTCCCTTTGAAGAGTTCAGAAGAGGAATAAATAACTTGCTAGAGATTGGGTGCTCCACAATGCTTTTCCAACGGGGCTACTGGAATGGTGGTACTAAGGTTTACTGGGTTTATTATTTGTAAGCATTTACAATGGCATCACTGTCCAGGTCTCCATAGAAAATATAATCTGTTTCACTGTGTATAATTTATCTCTGTTACAAATGCTGGTGTGCTGACAGAAGAATTGGATGTAGGCCCTGGGTCTGCTATCTGTTATGATATCCCCCCCTCCCCTCCCACCTCAGTTCAGTTCTTTTTTGCATTGTGGCTATTTGACATCACTTGGTGGTCAAATTTAGTATCAAGGTGTCTTTGCCCTTTCACAGTCAGGTGACCTTGATGCACCTTAATTTGTACTTTGTTGTAATACTGGTGAAAGCTTTGTGATGGGTGGATGCAGGCACACAGAGCTCAAAGTAAGTACACAAAGTGGAACAACAGGAGGAGTGATTGGATTGCATGCTCATGGGCTTCACATAGACTCTGTTTCAATAGATGGTGTACCAGCTGACTTTGAATTTACAGCCACTCAATCTTATTATGACCATCGGGAACTTGAGCCTTCAAATGGTGCTGACCTTGCACCCTATCTTGGATCCCAATCAAATGCAGCTGACTTAGCATACTCTCAATATGTCAGTGATTTGCATCGGGAGATGCAGCCTGACCTCCTAATCTTTCCACCCAATGTGTCAACACCCATAGATGGAAGCCAAGAACCTCCACCAACTGTCCACATAAAAATTGGAGGAGGATTGGAAAATGGATCAACACAAATAGCACAAGAGGCAAAACCTGAGGTCTCAAGTACTGTAGCAGTTGGAGCTCCGCAAGCAGAAGAGGTAAGATGTGTCATTTGTTGACAAATATGATAGTTTAGGCAATTCAAGGATGCTGCTTTTGCAAATTACATTATTTGAAGCTATTATGATACCACTATGGACATAAATGTCATGGAATCTGAGATTCTAAAGTTTGTTGGTGTCAAGTTCACAAGCTGGGGGTGGGCAATATGGATGAAGTGAGGAGATAACAGATGCCATTACTGACATCTGATCACCTTAGCTTGAGGTTGGTTGTTGTGAGAACTGAATGTGGTTCAAAGTTGATTGCTCTACCTATCTGTATTTTATTGGGTGCACCAGGTGAGGGTGGTGCGAGTGGATTACTGGGTGGAAAAGCCAGCTGCTGGAGTCCACTTTCATGGTACTATTTTGCACACCCACAATCAGTTGCGACGTGCTCGCTGCTGGTTCCCTTGTGTTGATTCCACCCTGCAACGCAGCAGGTATGGTTGTCCACCACAATTGCCACATTCCTTAATGATCTCCAAGGAGATCAAGTACATTGTTTTGAGTATCGATGGTGTGCTTGTGCATTATATTGAGTGAAATTGTGGCTACTCCAAGGAACAGAAAGAGGTGTCTGCAATTCCTGACACCTGGTTTTGGCAGCTATGATCTGGAGTTTACTGTCGATGCAGAGTATGTTGCTGTCAGCAGTGGCAAGCTGCTTCATCAGGTGATCATTTTGTAAGTGTTTTGTGAGGTTATATTGTTTTGTTTAGCATGTGTAGACAGGAGCTCCAGTAGGACACACAGTTGTCAAGAAATTGGCCTCTTGAATCTACAGACCTTTTTTATGGATCAACAACAAATGTAGCTTCTTGCCAGGTTCTGGAAAGCAACTGTGTCAAAATGATTTATGCTGAAGTTGATGGTCTGACACTTTGTGAGTGATCCTCATAAGCTGATGACCACACTCATCATTCTCATCTCATTTAGGTTTTGGTGGTTGTGCTAGAACTGATGCAATACTTACCCTCAAATTGTTACTTTGGAGTTTTCTTTGCTCTCATAGATACCTGTTTCACTCAACAAACTCTTCAAGCACACAGGTCTAAATTGAGTCTGCCAAAAGTCTGCTGTTGATCCAGAGTCAATGAACTGGCAGGTGTACAGCAAACAGGGTACTCACCTGAAGACATATGTGTACAGTCTAAGTATTCCCACTGCAGCAAGCTTCATCTCACTTGTTGTCGGACCTCTTGTGGTTCTGCCTGACCGTCATAATCCAACCGTGTCTTACTTTGGTTTGCCTGGCTACATATCAGAACTACAGTGTTCTGTCAGCTTCTTTCACTCTGTTTTCAGGTGCTTCTTTGAACCTGAATTCATTGCAATGCTCTGCAGTAAAGTTCTGTCTCTGGAAAAAGGATTTGATTATCATGCTTGCTGTACCCATGTGCAAAACTCTCTTTTGGACTTTTTTCTCATTGTTACGAGCAAATTGGTTTGTACCCAACTTGATGGGCATGAACTCAGTGTTTTCTGTCCATGCGTTGCAGTTTGTATGAGGAGTATCTAGGTGCTCCTTTTCCTTTTGGGTGTTATAATCAAGTGTTTATACCTGGTGAGGCCAGTATCTCATCAAGTAGTGTGGGTTCATCCATGGCTATCTTCAGTGCTGATTTGTTAGCAGATGAGCACATTATTGACCAGGTAGTTGTCTTGTCTTACCAACCCAGTTTTTGCATGATTCTTGGAATACACTCAGGTTTCAGATTTTCTCCTGGTTTTTCTATCAGCAGCAAGTAGACTTATGTTGTACCCTAAAAAGCAGGATTTGTCTGTTCTAATCTAATATAGTCTTGTGTTGCTTCTGTGAAGGCCATAGGTACACGTATCAAACTTGCTAACAGATTAGCTCAGCAATGGTTTGGCAACTTCATTACCCCAGAAGCTGCTGGAGATGGTAATACTTCACCAGCCCTTGAAGAATATGTGGATGCAGACACTGGGCGATGGGTCGTTTATTGTACAGAATTCAGATTCCTGAATCTGGTCAGTTGATAGCCTGATGGTAATTATTGTCTGAACTAGTGGTATTGTCCTAGATCAAGCAGACTTTTATCTGTTGTAGTAATCATGAATATTTGGACTCTTTGTGAGGTTGTATAAAATCTTGTGTGCTGAATAGCACTGTTTCTGATGGACATAGATCCCTTTGAATAGTGTCCCTCCATCCTTTTGTGTGTTTATGATTCATCAGGAGAATGGATTTACACAGATGGTCTATGTCAAGGCCTTTTGGGTAGAATCCATTTGAACTGTTTGTGCTGCTTTTCAATCTTTGGATTTGATTTCTAAATTCCAAGCATTGGGCAATGTGCATGAGGGCATGAAACAGTTTGGCTGCTGGAAGGACTGACTGGATTTCTCACTGACCTCTACATCAAGCGTTTCCTGGGGAACAATGAAGCCCGTTTTCGCCGTTACAAGGTGCATAGTTTTGTCAGATTTTTGGCAAGAACTTCTATGATTGTAAGTTTTGTTTTCACGGTTTAACAGAGGAACTGAAGAGTTATTGGCTTGCAGGCAAATGAGGCAGTGTGCCTTGTTGAGGTAGAGGGAGCTCCAGTCTTGAGCCCCCCAGTTGGATTGGAACTTGAATTATGTGGCACAGAAAGTTTTGGGGACTTGGGCAAAATAAGGTCTTGGAAGGCTGTAAGTTCCAGAGCACTATTTTGGTTTGTCATTTCTGGACGGTCTTCCCCATGTTGCATTTCGCTTAGGGTCTCTGATGTGGTGAGGAATGCATAAGGATAAATAAGCCATGGGTTAGATTGCTCTGGATCTGCAAACTAACAATTGTCTGTTGTGAGTGAGGATTGCAGACAGCAGTTATCCAAATGCTGGAGAAACAGATGGGTCCAGAACCTTTTCGAAAGGTCTTTCCTTGTTTTACCTGGCTAGAGTCTTTTCCAGATTCATCTATCCAGGGAATTCTTGTTGTTGTGCACAATTCTATATCCAACAGTGCACTTTTTTTGTGTGCTATATTTACAGATTGCCAACAAGCTATCCATATGCAGTAGTTGTGGATTTTCACTTGCTTCTGTTTCTTTGGGCAGATTTTACAAAGAGTAATCTTAAGAGCACAAGATCCTGTGCGGCATGTGAGAACCCTCAGCACTAAAGAGGTGTTTCTTCCCTGACTTTTTGACCTTGTAGATCAGAAAATTGGAAATAGATTGCATTGCCCATACCAAATGTCTGCAAAGCAATTATCAACTCAGGTATACGATGCTGCTGCAGGACGTATCAATATTTGCAGGTAGCTCATTTATGGACTTTTAGGGTATGTAGGAGAGCAGGTTTGCAACGGATTTCATTACAAAATGAGCGTTCCAAGTTTGAAGATGCTGAATTAGTTGATTTTGATTGCAGTTCCGGCATTTTGCAAACAAACTGGGCAATCTTGAGCGTCCCTTTTTGAAAGAGTTTTTTCCCCGTTGGGTGGAATCATCAGGGTGCCCACGCTTGAGGTTCAAACTCGTGACTTTATGCAAGGACCTTGCATTCTTCAGTCTTCTAATATTGATTGATAGAAAAAAAAGACTTGCCAACTCTGCTTGTTTGGATGATGAGTGCTATGATCTTGAAAGTTAATGGGCACTAGTTTGGTGCAATAGGTTTCCATGTACTGTGCAGGTAAACTTTCAATTAGATGGCTTGTAGTTTGGAGTTGGTGTGTGAAGAGCCTTTCATCACAAAGATGCCTCATTATGTCTTTTCTGCAGGCAAAATGGGGTTTCATGTTTTTGCAGTGAATTCAGTGTTCTTTTTCTGATCACTGGAATTTAAGGTTAAACATGTAGCAACCTGTTTGTTTGTAGGATGGGGTTTGTATACAGCAAGAGGCGGAATATGGTGGAATTAGCAGTACGTCGTGTATCCACTGCTGTGTCACGCCCAGTTGCAGGATTGGCAAAGATTGAAGGTGCAGCAGCAGGGAAGCTCCGGGCTGCAGACATGGGATGGCCAGGAATGATGAGTATCCGCTTGCATGAACTGGATGGTATGTACGACCATCCTAGTCTTCCCATGGCAGGAGATGCCCTCCAACTCCTGGAACTTCAGTGTCATTCTAAGCTGGCTGGCCGTCGCATCCAACGTCCTAAGAAAGGGACAACCAAGGCTGATGCTGTGGAGGACAATGTAGAGTCTACACCTGCACCCAGGTACTGTCCTTTACCCTGTATGCTGTTTAGTCAATGCTCTTTTTTCTTTTTTTCACTTGCCAACCTTTTTCTCTGTAGTCTCAATTTCTTATTTCTTTGCATTCATTCTCATGAGTTTTTGTAGCTTGGAGTCTCCATTGCTGTGGTTGAGAGCGGATCCAGAACTGGAGTATTTAGCTGAATTGAATCTTCTCCAGCCTGAGCAGATGTGGGTAGGTTCTGTGCATGCAAATAACATGCCAATTGTCACCTTCTGTGGAATATCTTCTGCATCTGAGCATCCTTGTTGGTTCTAGTTGATATTGGGGTTTTTAAAAATCCTGGTTTAGTCCTTGGCTGACTGCAATCAGATGAGTGGTGAGAAGAATGCTGAGAGCTACTTGTGTGTATCTGTGACATGCTAATATACTGCAGCTTATGGTAACAGATATATCAGCTTGAGAAGGATAGGGATGTAGTTGGCCAATCACAAGCTATAGCAGCACTGCGAGCACATTCACGCACATCATTTGCTATTGTCAATGCCCTCAATAATTGTCTCACTGACACCAAGGTACAATTTTTGTTCATGCTTTGACTTGAGCTCATGGATTGTTGCAGTCAAAACTCTAGCCAAACTGTCAGAAACGGGTATGGTGAAAATGTCTTTCAGTTGCACCGTAGAGGTGTCACTCTGCTGTTTGAGTGATAGATTTCTTAGAAGTTGATGATTTGGTATAGCGGCAGACATTGAATATCAATATGACACAGGATGGTTGTTGCATGATACTAAATTTTCACTATTTCTTCTTTGAGAAAAGCATTTGTCACCAATTAGCAAGGTCTTTATCTCATCCATTATTCACGTGCTGATGTTGGCCTCAATGATCATGGCTTTTGAAGGTGTTCTGCCGGGTAAGGATGGAAGCAGCAGCAGCACTTGCAAGTACTGCAACAGAAGTAGGATTTTTTACCATTCAGCCAGTGTCTTATGTGTGTCATTAAGAGAGTATCAGCTCTAAAACTGTTCTAGTTCAGGTCAGCTTGTGTGTGTCACATGTTAATGTAAAAAATTGAAGCAAAGATGGTGAAGGGAAATGGAACATACCCATGAATTGAGATTAGTTTTGTCAGCATTTGAAAACGTCAGTTGGTCTTGCAACCACAGCATTCAACTGCATTCAACCTTCTCTTTGGGGAAAATTCCTGATGCGGGATTTTACATGCAGGCCACCAGCTGGGCAGGCCTTCAGCATTTGATAAAGTATTATAAAAGTTGTCGGTTTGATCCCGACATTGGACTTCCCAGGTCAATCACTCTTTTTCGCCCAAGTGGTGTTTCTCTTATTGACAAATTCAACTCTCACTGGAAGCACATGAGACTACTGTTTGCTAATTTGTGTCATTTACTGTTGGCAATGATGCTTTATGGATTTCAGAAGAAATTCATACCTTGGTAGGGTTTTGGTTTGGGGCACAGATCAAATGATTTCCATGATTTCGCGGAGTACTTTGTGCTTGAGGTACTTACACATATGTGTGTGGTCTCTGCTGTTCAGTGGTTAATTTTCCTCCAAGAACTGGGTAATTTAATTAGCATAAGCAATGATGTAGGGTCATCAACTTTAGCATCACACCTGGGCTGTTTATCTGCTTGTTGGGTCAGATTGTTCTTAAATGAAACCAGTGGAGGTTAGGTGAAGTGCTCATTTCACACTTTGTTTCTTTTTCTTAGCTGGGCTGTTTTGTACCCTACTTGCTTCATATGGCACTTGTTGTGTGTACCTCAGTGGACATACTGATCCAGAGACTGGAAAGAGGACTTGTGAATGCTGACATGCAGGCACTGTTCCATTGGGGTACTATGCAGGCAATTCCAACGGCAGTAGCTGATGTACGTGGTAGTGATGGAACCAGCCCTCCAGAGGCTGTGGACTTCATCCTCACCATTCTCAAGGTGTCACACCCAGCCAACTAGACTTGTTCATTTTGCATTTGATGTCTGGGAAATGTGTTAGATGCAATGGATCTGTGATGTGCACATTTGTACCAAGCTATCTATCATTGCCCTAACATTGCATGCAATTAAATATTGCTGAATATTAAATGGGTGAGTTCTATGTGTTGGTGGGGGGTGGCAGCACAATGACAATAGTGGCAATGCCTACTCTGATGTGTTTTGGTTGGCCTCTGTCATTGAATCTGTTAGCTCTCTTGAATTTGGCCAGCAGGTGTGTTGTCTATGCATCTTTACAATGTAGGTCTTTACATTTTCCAAGTATTCACTTTTTTGCCTTTGCTGTTGCTCCCTCTTGCTTCTCCCATCTATTGCTGGTTCCCAAGCTTTGTACTGATTGGTGGCAACAATTTTCCACAGAATCTCCAGACATTGTTGCGGATATTGAAGCAGATTGACCGCTTTCTGCAGTATGATAGGTGGGGTAATTTCATGTATGGTGTTGTTTCGGATGCTCGTGTTTGTTTGTTCTGGTGTCTGCATGATTCAAAGAAAATGTACTTAGTACAAGTACAGATGTCTTTTTTGTGATCTGGAATGAGATTGTTCTTTGTGAACATATTCCGATAAGGGCAATGAGGTGGTAATCAGGTATTAGAGATAGCGTTCAATTCTTGTTTTCATTCTGTTCTGTTGTTCTGAACCAGATTGATGCCAAGCTACAATGGTGTAGTGAGCATTAGCTGCATTCACACTTTAAAAAAGCTTGCCTTGCGACTCTCCCAAGTGTTACCATCGGTAAGAATTCTGCCCTTGAGATGTTGTAGCTGATGCAGAACATAGAATGGAATGATGTTTCAGCAGCTGATTCTTCAGTTGTGCTTGAGATCAGGAGCGCATCAAACGTTTGTTGCAGCCATTCACAGGTGGCCCAACAACAACACGCTGGCAAGTGCGAGTGGCAGCCATGAAAGCTTTAGTAGACTTGGAAGTCCAAGCACAAGGCTTACAAGCAGCAGTCATCCTTGCAGTACACTTTATGGAGGCAGATCCTTCTCTCAGAGGTATTCTGCTGTATTGAGACCATGTTTCTTTGTCTAGTTGGTCTAATTTATGGATCTCCATCTTCATGTTTTTTTGTTCCATGTATATTTTCTCTCACAATGCTTCTGCTGAACTGCACACAGTTCAAAGCAAGGTCATGAAGCATTTGCTTCATGTTGCCAGCAACAAAAAGAATGGTACCCTTGATATTGGTGGCTCTGCCACAGCTGAGCTGTTGAGCCTACTAAGGAGCAGTACGGCCTTCCACAATGTGCTTCTTCGCCACCATTTGTTTTCCTTCTTGCAGGTCCTGGCTGGCAGGTACAAGGACATGGATCCTTTTCATAACATGTTTGATGTCTGAAGTAGTTCTTGGGTGCACAATTGCAAAGACTATTTTATATTGGGAAACTTGATGGAAGGAAATTGGGTCATACTGGTGATGCAGGTCAGCAGCCATATACCGATTAGTTGACAATAAGAGCAAGGCAACACCTGGTCAGGCAACTCTAGAGAAAAAATCTGTGGGGAATGTGACATCAAAGCCAGGGTCCTTTAAAGTACGCCTTCGGCCAACAGAAACCCCTCTGGCAGCACCTCGTGTTGAGCCAATCAAACTCCGTCTCCCTGGACGCCCAAATTTGCCAAGGGACAATCCAGACCATGCTGAGAGTGGAAGTTCTGGAGGAAAGCAGGATGTGGAAGAGCAAAAGGTGGGGAAGCTTAAACTTAAGATCAAGACATCCTCTTCATCAGCGCAAGAGGGTGCAGGTTAGTAATTTGAACCTTGGAATTTGTCAAGGATAGCACTCAAATTTTTTTACATTGCCCAGCAGCTCTAAACTCTTTGAGAAACTTCAGGGTTTTGGGTCCAGAGAATTTTTCTTTGGTGCTCCAAGTTAAGTAATTCAAGCTGTTATTTTGTTTCAGAAAGATAATATACAAAGACAGGAGCATGCAGAGAAATACATATACCTTTGAAGTGGTCAAGTTATCTGTCCATGAAGAGGAGTACTGCTTTCTGACAGACTAGTCTTGTGCAGGTGATGACATGGGCCAGGCAGTTGAAGTATCTACTGGAGCTGTGACAAAGGGTCCTGTCAATGTCAACTCTCCAGTATCACTGGGCGAGGTGGTAAAGCAAGAGGTTGAGGACCCGAGCTTTATTTTGCAGGATGGGACATCCTACGAGAAGGGCATGCAGGTCAAGGAAGCGCAGAAACTGGAGCCTAGGTATGAGAATAGGATGTCAGGGGGAGATGTGACAGGGGAAGATGAGAATCCCCAGCTATTTGAGTATGACAATGCTGCTGTTACAGACAGTAGTCCAAGAGCAGTTGGCCAAGACAGACAACTTTCTGGAGGTAGATATCTGCTGATGAATGTTGAGACGAATGGTGGAGACTCTGTGGATCATGACATTGAGCACAAATCCAGTTTGTCTCAAGGGTCAGACGAGGGTGTTGAAATTGCTGGTGCAGATCTTCATCAATACACAAGCTTACTTGAAGGTGCTGCTGGTGTTTTAAGCACCCATGATGGTGGTGGGGATGATACCCCTTCCCAAAAACAGGAAGGGGAAAGGTCTGACAAGAAGGAAAAGAAGAGTGAAAAGAAAGAAAAGAAAGATAGGAAAGAGCGGAAGGAGAAAAAGAACAAAAAACATGACAAACACAATGATCCAGAGTATCAAGAGAAGAAGCGCAAACGGAGGGAGGAGAAAGACCAACGGCATCATGAGGGGCACAAATCCATGAAAGTTGAGGTGAAACCTGTGGATGGGGTAGTTGCTTCTGAATCTGCCAAGCCAGATGGTGATACAAAATTAAGGCTGAAAATCAAGAAGCCAAGAACAAACTTATGATCATGCTCAGTTGTCGTCAAAAGTTGTACAATGGAGAAAACTTACTTTGTAGAGGGGGGGCGAGGTTCAAGCTGCATCTCACCCAAGAGGACAAAACACCATTACTTGCCTTCCACAGGTATTAGGTTGTCTGTGTTCTCCTATATGAACAATGGGAAAGGTACTTTGATACCCAGGAAGCAGGAAAGAACCAGAGTGGTAGAATTGGATACTTCAAATGGCGGAGAGAGCAGTAAGGATCAAGAAAACTGATTCCAGAGGATTCTAGCACTGGGTGCAATGCCTTTGTGGTCAATTTTGTGGACCTAAACATGCATCACCTGGTTACAAAGTGGTGAAACAATTTCAACTCTGCAATCACCAAGTTTGGGATGGCAACATCCCCCCCTTGCCCCTCCACTTTAACGAAGGTCTTTTTGCACCATCAGCAACCTCAACACAGAATGAGAGCAAGCCTTCTCCCAGACCCAGATGTGCCAGTGACATTGGTGTTTCTGCATGAAGCAGGCTATGTGGACAGGAAGTGTCCTCCACCTTAGAAGCCTCATGCATGGGCTATCAGATTTTTACATGCTGTATGGGCTATGGCTGTGGGAGCTACTCAAAGGAATTCCGCTTCAGTCTGAGTTGTCACTGTGAAGACTGTCATCCCATGCCATCCCTTGGCAAAGGTGGGATTATACAAGCTTTTAGCTACCATTGTGTACACAAAACAGTTTCCTTTCAGAGTCAGCCACTTCTGCAAGAGTCTTTTGTGCTGTCTTGCATTGGGTTGGTTGGAAAGCAAGCCGTTGATTAAGCGGGTTACAAATCTCCAGGAGTCCAACTATGTAACTTTTTACCATTTTGTTAGGAGTAAGTGCCTCTTAGATTTGGGAACTATGTTTCCTTAATTGCTGCTGACTCCTTGTAGTTTTCCTGAAGAGGAAGAAAAGAAGGAAGGGGAGTGGCAGCTCTCCTGATTGCCCTGTGTTGCAATCTTACTCACACAAGATTTCAAAGAGTCTTCCACCTAGACTGCTTGACATTTCTAGTTGGACGCATTGCTTCTGTACATTAGTTTTTTGAAAGCTAGAAAGACTTGGGTGTTGTCGGTGGAATCATGGTTGGAACTCTTGTGGCTGGAGGGAGAGAGAGAGAGAGAGAGAGAGAGAGAGAGAGCTTGTGGAATCTCTTAATACTGGTAAGTAAGTCATGAACTCTGGATTTTCTTGTCCAATTTTTTGGGGTTCAGCCACAGAGATAGATGCACATTGTGGATGTGGTTGTCCTTTTTGTCTACATTACAATCTTTCAGTTTCCAAATGGTGCTAATTCCACTTGCTCCATTGATTCTTTGGGAGTTTTTCACTCTTGTTTTTCCCTGTTACATGCGCAGATTATGCGAGCAAAAACTTATTGACATTTGTGCGTGCATCATGTATTATTATGCAACTTTGTTAGTTGTGATAGATAGTGTTGGGCACTGTTCTCGTAATGCACAACAACCACGATGCTACAGTTTTTGCAAGAGCTTGAGTGCAAGTTCTTATATGTATTTATTTGTGTGACTTTGTTAAGTTCTGATCATGTTGGCACCACTAATCTAATAAAACGACAACATTACTTCTGTTCCTGATGCATCAGAAAGCGCATGTTTTAATTTGTATGACTTTGTTCAGTTTGACGATGCATGTTTTAATTTGTATGACTTTGTTCAGTTTGACGATGTTGGTGCTGCTGATGCACAAGATCACTTTCTTTCATGCATCATAAAAGCATCAGAAAGCAAAGGGCAAGGAAGATGGACACCTGAAAGAGCTTGCCCTAATTCTTGATGTGAAAGGGTTTTAGGGTTTGGGTGCAAGAAGCTTGTTAAGTCTCTGTGCCCATCATCATCTTTCAAATGCCATGTGGACTTGGTGACGTGTCATGATGCTTCCCATACTCGGACTTAGTCACAAAAGCCTTTTCTTTTTCTTTTTCTTTTTTGAGAAAATTAGGGTACCAAAATTCCAATAGTAATAGTACCTAGTAATAATAATAATAATAATAATAATAATAATAAGAAGAAGAATAATAGTCACACTCTAATAATAAACATACATAATAATAATAATAATTATTATTATTATTAGTATTATTATTAGTATTATTATTAAACCATAATTTGCAGATTTTAAAATATATATTTCCCTTTTTTTTCCCACCAAATTTGACGCTTTTCATTGGCCAAATTGTTTTACAAAAAACGTTTCTCCCCAGAACGGCAAAAATAAAATAAAATAAAATAAAATAAAACAAAAGTCATGATTCGTAATTTCGGAGTCTCTGATTCGAGAAGGTTCTAGAAACGGCAGCAACACAACGTTCGCAACTTGCGGTCACTTGAGTTCCCTGAAACGTTCCCAAAAGACAGACAGACAGATAGACAGACAGAGGTCCATGCTACGCTCCTTTTCTTTTGCGTAACTCGCCCTTTCTTTTTGACGTTGTTTACGTAGGCCTCTTCTAGTCTCGTCGAGTCTCGTGTCGTCGACTCTTGTCGTCTGAGACTGAGTTTCGCTTCTTTTACTGTCGGATTCCGCATGCAAGAAAAAGCCTCCCCTGTGGTTTGCTGAGCGAGAAGAGTGGGAGAGAAGAGAGAGAGAGAGCGAGAGCGCAAGCGCGGGATTGCGGGCGGTGGTTCTGAGATCGTGCGCAAGTAAGGAGCTGTTGATGCGCTGAATTCTGTGCTACGTTTGTGTGTGT
>Ga0116230_10003775_pt1 | contig 14828 bp, 13 predicted proteins | sample S1TSphfallax_3_FD_88678 | JGI IMG/M metagenome (GOLD analysis project Ga0116230, IMG submission 88678) | Host-associated microbial communities from peat moss isolated from Minnesota, USA - S1T2_Fd - Sphagnum fallax MG | ecosystem: Host-associated > Plants > Peat moss > Unclassified | place... | reverse complement strand
GTGGCCTTGGATGATCTCACCCGTGCGCGGATCGGCGATGGCGTCGCCGTAACTCCAGCCGCGCGTCGCGCGATGTGCCCACTCGATGACGTTGTACCGCACGTCGAGCGGATCGGCGCCGGCGGGCAACACCTCGACGCGGAAGGCATTCACGAATCCGGCCGCCTCGAAGGCAGCGTTCCACCAGCTCGCGCCCTCCACGAGCGCCGTTCGCACCGGCTCGGGTGCGCCGCGATCGACGTAATAGACGATCGGCTTGACGGCCTCGCTGCGCGCGGCGCCCGGATCTTTCTTTTCGAGTCGATGGCGCACGATGAAGCGCTGTTCGACCGGATCGCCGAGCGGCGCGGTGCTATCGGTATAGGCGAGATCGAAGAAGCCGCAGCCCGGCAGACTGCGCCGCGGAACGTAGCCGGGCTCCGGGAGCGCGATGAACTCTTGCCGCTCGCGCACGGTGATCGCGGTCGGCGTCGGTGCGACGTCGTCGACGTAGCGGCCGGGATTCGAGCCGGTGAACGTCATCAGCGCGTCGATCACGGTATTGCGCGGGAACGCCTTGAGCCCGTCCGGATCGATCGCGCTACGCGCCGGCGAGAGCACGTAGTCGCCTTGATCGGCGCGCTTGAGCGCGGCGATGACGCCGTGCGCATCGTGCAAGGCGAATTCCGATCCGTCCACGAGCACGTGCCCGTCGGATGCTGCCTCGGCCGTGAATCCCCACAAGACCGAGGTCGCGAACGACTCCGTCACGGCGCGGCGCACGTCGGGATCGCTCGCATCGGAACGAAACGCGAGGTTCGGCTGAAGCAGCAGCACTTTGGGTCCGCGGCGCACGAAGCGGACGAGTTTCGTTTCACCGGGTTGTCCGCGATCGAGACCGATGTCGTTGCTGCCGACGCCCTCGGGTAGCGCCGTCCGGTAGATCATATCGGTATCGAGCGGAACGTCGAGCCAGAGTTGTCCCTTGCTCTCATCCCAATACATCGTCACGAAGCCGTCGATACGCGTCAGGCCGTGCACTTTGTCGGCGATCGGCGGCAGCGCCGTTTGCGCGTCCGCAGCGATCGGAACCCACAGCACGGCGGCGGCACAGATCAGAGCCGCGGCAAAAGAAACGGAGCGACGGAGCATTGCGACCCCCGGCGGAGAACGGTGAGGGAGCCGCCTTCTCGGTGTCGATCGGAACTCACTGCGCGTCGAAGTCGACGGAAAACACGTATTCCGCCGCGATCGGCACGCAATCACGCACTTCGGTTCGAAAGGTGCTGCTGCGTGCGGCACGCAGGGCGGCCTCGTTGAGCAGCGGGCTCGGCGAATGCGCGATTCGCGTCGCCGTGATATGACTGTGCTCGTCGAGGCGCACGACGATATCCACGATCCCGGAGATCCCGTTTTGCTGAGCGAGCGGCGGCGTGTCGACGTTTGCCGCCGCGATCGTCGACGCGGCGACGTTCGGGTGCGCACACGCCGGCGTTGCGGTCGGAGCAATCGTCGGTGCCGGTGTGGCCACGTCGGCCGGCGGCGCGGACGGTTCCGGTGATGCGATTCCATCGCTTGCGGATCCGGCACCGTGAGGACCCGCAGCGGGGCCGCCCGTACCCGAGCGCGGCGCCCTCGCGGACGTGGTACGCGCCCGCGGGGTATGGCGCGACTGACGCGGTGCGGTAATCGGGTTCGACCGTGCCTCGGGCGGGCGCGTTCGTTGCGGCTTTGGTTTCGGCGTCGGTGTCGGTTTGGGTGTGGGCGGCGGCGGCTTCGGTGCCGTCGTTTCGATGGTCAACGGATACGATGTCGCCGTGGCTTCGGGGCTATCGGTCGTGCGAACGAACGGGCCGGCGAGCAGATGGATCAGGAGCGAGAGCGCAAAGGCGGCGAGGAGCGTACGACGCGAGCGATCGGCCATGCTCGTTCGTCAGCGAACGCACGCCGAAGGTTCACGTTCCGGATCGCGTTTCCAAATTCACCTCGATGTGCGCGTACGCGAGGCGATGACGCAAGGCTGCGCGCGTTGCGCCGTCCTTCGCTCGTGCGAGTGCCGCACCGAGATTGACGGTGTGCTCGGTCGTCGTACGCAGCGTCCCGAGCTGTGCGAGTTGCGCGAGCGCCGTGCGATAGCGTGCGGCAGGAACCTCGATGCGGCGCGCGCGCGGCCCCGTTCGTTGCACCGTCGTCTGCGGCCAGCGACGCATCGTTGCATCGGCATCCGGGACGCTCGTCACGATCAGCACGATCGTTGCCTCGTGCGCGATTGCCGGAGCCGTGCCCACCGGCTGGATGAATGCAATCGTGTCATCCGGCGCAGGATGGTGCGGGCGCACGAGCCAGAACGCCAGGCCGCCGCCACCGATCACGATGACGACAGCCGCGGCCACGCGGAGGGCGGCGAGACGAAACTGCGCGCCGCGGCGATCGCGCGCGACGGCCGCAAACGTGCGTTCGCGCATGAGATCCGAGGGGGCCGCACCGTCCTCGACGCGGGCATGGAAGAGATCCTCGAGCGGGTCACTCATGCGATATGCTCCGCGTTCTGGTGCGCGTCGAGCGCATCGCGCAGGCGACGTTTTGCGTAGAAGACGCGCGTCTTCACGGTCGCGACGGGGATGCCCGCGATCTGCGCGATCTCCGCTTGCGTGCAATCGAATCCGTACATCAGCTGCAGCACCTCCCGGTGCTCGGGGCTCAACGTTGCGACCGCCGCGTCGAGCGTCGCGCGATCCGTCGATCGGACGATGATCGCTGCGGGATCGTCGCCGCCGGGGATCGGCGCAGCGTCGTCGAGTGGGAATTCGGCGAGGCGCCGCCGGCGGCGCAGATCGATCGCTTTGTTGTGCGCGATCCCGAGCATCCAGGTCGAGACGCGCGAGCGGCCGCCGAAGCGGCGTGCGCCGCGCCAGACGGCAACCATGACATCGCCGGCAACTTCCTCGGCGGCGGCCGGCTCGGGGACCAGATCGCGCACGAACGCCAGCACCGCGCGCGCATGGCGTTCGTAGAACGCGCTGAACGCCGCCTCGTCACCCGCGGCGATACGGTCGATCAGCGCACGATCCAGGTCTTCGTTCACGACGGCACGGCGGACGCCCATACCGTTGTGTCGCGCGCGCTCGGCAAAAGGTTCACGGTGCGTGCGGGATTCGACACGAAACATGCCGCTGCCGCTGTTTGTAGATCCCGATGTGAATCGTTTGGAGATCGACGGGGTCGCGATGCGTTACCGTGACATCACCGCCCTGCAGCCGCTTACCCTGCACCTCGATCCGGGGATCACGGGCCTCCTCGGCCCCAACGGTGCGGGAAAATCGACGCTCATGCGGATCATCGCGACGGTCATGCGGCCGAGTGCGGGAACCTTGCGGTGGAACGGGGCCGACCTCCGGCGCGCACCCGATGTGCTCCGCCGTCAACTCGGCTATTTGCCGCAAGATGCCGGCGTCTACCCACAACTCTCGGCCGAGGAATTTTTGCGCTACGTCGCCGCACTCAAAGGCCTGCCGGCGCGCACGTCGGCGCGGCAGATCGATCGGTTGATCGAGCAGCTCAATCTGCAGGGCGCACGCGCGCGGCCGCTCGGCGGATTCTCCGGCGGGATGCGGCAACGCGTCTGCATCGCGCAGGCGTTGCTTGGCGATCCCCAGCTCATCGTCGTCGACGAGCCGACGGTCGGTCTCGACCCCGAAGAGCGCGTTCGCTTTCGCGACCTCATCACCGAGCTCGGCCGCGAACGGGTCGTGCTGCTCTCCACGCACATCGTCTCCGATGTCGAAGCGGCGGCGAATCGGATCGTGATCATGGATCACGGCCGGATTTGCGCCGACGGCACGCCGGCAGCCGTGATCGACGGCGCGGCGAATCTCGAGGCGGCCTATTTGCGCTATACCGGCGCCGCGCGCGCCGCGTGACCGCGATCTTCGGCATCGCGCGTGCCGACTGGCAGGCGCGCACGCGTTCGTTTACGTTCGTGCTCGTTGTGGCCTTCGCGCTGCAACTCGCGTACCTGTTCGTCCCCGACGCCCACGCGAATTATGTGACGGTCGCGATCGGCGGCGTGCGCGGCATCTACAACGCGCCGTGGATGGGATCGATCATCGCGATCTGCAGCTCGCTGATCCTCGCCTTCATCGGTTTCTTTCTCGTGCGTGGATCGGTTGGGCGTGACGAGGTCGCGGGCTGCGCGGCAATCGTCGCGGCCTCACCCGTGCGACGCTTCGCGTTCGTCGCGGGGAAGTGGGTCAGCAATACGGCGATCCTCGTCGTGATGGCCGGCGTGCTGGCGGCCGGCGGCGGCGTTATGCAGCAGGTACGCGGCGAAGATCACGCCTTCGATCTCGTCTCCTATCTTGGCCCGCTGGTCCTCATCGTGTTTCCGCTCTGCGCGCTCGTGGCCGCGTTCGCCGTGCTCTTCGATTCGATCCGTCCGCTGCGCGGCGTGATGGGCGGCGCGGTGTGGTTCTTCATCGTGAATGGGCTCCTGACGGGTGCGCTCATCGGCTGGACCAGCGGCCACCTTCCGGCGGGCGCCGATCCGTTCGGGATCGTTCCGTTGATCGCGGCGATGAGCGATGGGACGCATGCGGCGTTCCCGGGCGTGAACGTGAACGACTTCACGATCGGCGGTGACCGGATCACCGACCACCGGACATTCGTGTGGCAGGGTATGCGGTGGACACCCGCGATCATCGCCGCGCGCGTGGCGTGGTTCGCCGTCGCGCTTGCGATCGTTGCGCTCGCGAGCGCAACATTCGATCGCTTTGCCGGGATGCGGGCACGGCCGCGCGCGACGTGGCGATTCCCCGTCGCGCGCGTCGTACCCGATGTCGCGGGCCTGCGGCTCCTGCGCGCCGAGCTCGCCGTGCTCGCCGGCGAGAGCGGCTTCTGGTGGACGCTGGCCGCCGCCGGCTGCGGGATCGCCGGCTTCGTCGTTCCCGCCTCGGGTCTGGCGGTGGTGTTGCCGCTTGCGCTCTTGTTGCCGCTCGCACGATACGGATCGCTCGGCACGCGCGACCGTCTCACCCGTGTCGATCTGTTGATTCGCAGCGCGCCGCACGCCATCACGCGCACGATCGTTGCACGCATCGCGGCGGCGGGCCTGATCGGCTGCGTCCCGCTCCTTGGCTCGCTCGTCCACGATCCGGCGCTGATCATCGTTCCCTTCGCGTCGGCTGCGCTCGCGCTAGCCCTCGGCACGTTCACCGGAACACCGCGCGTGTTCGAGGCGCTGTACCTCGCCGTCTGGTACTTCGGCGTGCTCAACCATCTGCCGATCGCCGATCTGCCCGCCGATGCGCTCGCCGCACCGGCCGGGCTGGTCGTGATCGGTTGCGCGACCGTCCTCGTTTGCGCAGCGGGGACACGGCTGCGCGCCCTCAGTGACGCAGGCTGAGGAGTCCGATGATGATCTCGCTTGCGATGAGGACGATCACGATGATCTCGAGGAACTCGCTGCGTGCGTGCTGCGACTCGTCCTGGAAGACGCGGTAGATCTCCGAGACCGAGCGCAGCTTCGTGTCGATCAGGCGCTGCCAGTCGGAGAGGCCGAGGCGGCCGGCGACCGCGCGGTAGAGACGCGCGTAGTAGGCGTCGCCGATGATCTTGAGCGCGTTCGAGGTGCGGTCCGTGAGTTCGAGGATGTCGACGAGCAGAAACCGCAGCTGTTCAGCGCGCTTTGCGGACCGGTCGCGTAAGGGCCCTCCGGTTCGGCCGGGTTCGAGCGCGTAGATCGCGTCGAGTTCCGCGTCGAGTCGCGCGTCGTAGGTGCGAAACTCGACGAGCTGCGAGTTCGCGAATTCCAGAATGTCTTCGATCGCCTCCGCCCCTTCGGCGCGATCGTACACGAACGCCGCATCCCATTGCACCGCGACGAAATCATCGAGATAATACGACTGCGATTGCCGCAGCGCTTCGGTTTCTTCGCTCGCCACCAGCGGCCGATCTTCGAAGAGCAACAGCCGTGCGACATCGCTTGCGTACGTCTCGATGAGCTCTTTGGCCGGGAGCGGCCGCGCGAACTGCTCGACTTCTAAGATGAAGTAGTCTTCGAGCAGCGCGGGATGCGGATCGTCGAGGGCGCTCGCAATCTCGGCGAGCACGTCGTCGAGCACGGAACGGGCCTGCTGTTCGAGCCGCGGATTCAAGCGCAGATCACGCGTGAGCGCGGCGAAGCGCGACCACTCGCCCGCAAACGGCACGCTGATGCGAATCGAGATGACCCCGAAATCGAAGATCTTCGCGCGGACGGTCGCACCAAAATCTTCGAGATCCGGCAAGCGCACCATCAACGGCGGCACCGGATATTGGATGAAATCCGATGACGCTTCGCGCCGCAGTTGCAGCGGCGCGCGGGCGACGCCTTCACCGCGCACGGTGCGCAGGCGGGCGAGATCGATCGTATCCGCGACGTCGTAGACGAAGAACGCGCGGAACGCGGCTTTCTCGAGATCGGGAAGCGGCGTTCGTTCCATCACCGCGTCCTTCGCGAGAGGGGGGAACGAAGCCGTTGGAGGCTCGGCTTGCTAGGCGGGCTGGAGCATCGTGTGGCGGATGCGCTCGACCGCTTCATCCGGGCTGAGGCCGCTCAGATCGAGCGTGTCGCCGGCATGACGGTACACGAGGCGCTTGTCGCGCTCGCCGACCACTTCGACGTAGCCGCGGACATCGGTCGTGCTACCCGCCGCCAAGGTGTCGTCATCCTCGTCGCTGCCCGGGATGAACCCCTCGCGTTTGAGGGCTTCCATGAGGCGGCGATGGGCGGCTTGGACGGCGAGACTGTTCACGAGGACTCCTTATGTCGAACGATGACCCTCTCTAGTTATACGTTCGGCCAAGGAAACGGTCAAGGGACCTTCCGTGCACCCCCATTTCGGCCTAGGGGGAGTGGTCGACGATGATGTGCCATCCGCCAGCCCCCCGGTGCAGGACCAACGAGAAGATACCCGTCGGATGGCTTCCATCGGTCATGGCAAGATGCCAGTGGGCGACGGCGACCGCATAGCCGGGGCCCAGCGAGCGAACCTCGAGCCCGGAAAAACGCAACACGCCCATCGTCTTGCCGTAGTGCGACGCGTAGTGCGCGCGGATCGCCGCATAGCCGTTGAAGACCGTTTTCGATCCCACATACAACGTCGCCGGCGAATCTTCGTAGCCGCGCATGAACGCGTCGAGGTTTCCCGCGTTCCATTCATGCGCGCTCTGCGTCATGAACGCAGCGATCTCGGCACGAGTGTCCGAGGCGTTTGCGGGAAGGGCGGTCGCGACCCAACTCGCAAGTGCAAATGCGAGCAACGATCGAGCGATGACGTGTTTATTCATCGTGCGATCTTCGAATAGCCGGTCTGCGTATCCGGTCGTCGCGCGTGTATCGCGCGGCCATTGACTCCGCCGAATATTGAGGGTATGCTGCCCATTCAAATCGCCGCGCACGTTCGCGCGGTCGATCTTTCGGCTTTGCCGGAGGAGGTCGTCATGGTTGGTATGATGCGATCGCGCTTTTTCATTTTCAGCCTGTCGCTGCTTGCGGGTTCGTTCGCCGCTCCGCTTCCGGCTGCGGCGCAGGTGCCTGCCACCGCGCCCCAAGCGACGACGTCGATCTCGGGGACGATCCTCGACGCGCAGCGTCATCCGCTCGCCGGGGTCGTCGTTGAACTCAGCGGGCCCGCGAGCGGAAAGACGACGACGAACGGCGGCGGCGTCTATTCGTTCGCGAACATCATACCGGGCGTCTACCGTCTTACGTTTACGAAGCCGGGATTTACGCCAGCCTCGCAAGATAATTTGGCGACGATCGCGGGTGCTGCTACCAAGGCGAACGTGCAGATGCAGGAAGCGCAGTTTTCGTCGATTCGCGAGATCGGGCGTGTCTCGGTCTCGAGCGGCGCGCGAACGGCGATCAACACGTCCACGGCAGCCGTCTCCACGGTCTCCGGCGACACGTTCATCGAGCAGGGGCAGCTCACGGTAAATCGCACGCTCGATGAGATCCCGGGGCTGAGCATCGGTATCGGCTCCGGATTCGCGGGCGATCAAATCGCCAACGGCGCGAGCCCGCTCGTCACGGGCATCCCGTCGATTCGCGGCGCACTGCCCTACGAGACGGCCTCACTCATCGACGGTCATCCGATCTCGATCGGCGTCTATGGCACGTTCAATCCCGCGATCCTGAGCCCGTATGATTTTCAGGACGTCGAGGTCGTGAAGGGCCCTGGCGCGTCCGCTCCCAACATCAATTACGCGATCGGCGGAACGGTGAATTTCCGCACGCTCGAACCGACGCGAGACAATCACGTGTCGTTCGATGCGGGGACGGATCAGTTCGGCGGTAACAACGCGAATCTGCGCGCGACCGGAAGCCTCGATGGAGGCAAGATCGGCTACGCATTCGATTACGCGACGCAAGGCACGCAGGGACCGGATCGCGGCTACTCGCCCGAAGATCCGCTCAATTTGAGCAACGGCGCGATCATCAACGGACAAGTCGCCTGCGGCAGCGCCGCGGCCCAGGCCGCCGGCGCGTGCTTCCCCAGCGTCGTGCCGATTCCGAACACGAATTTCGCCGCGCAGGCCAACCTCACGGCGCCGCTTCTGCTGTGCTGCCCGAACATTCCGCTCGAATCCAGCGCGATCCACGAGCTCGCGAAGGTGCGCTACAATTTTTCGCCTTCGACGGCGCTGACGTTTTCGTACCTCGGCGGCCAGTTGAAGGGCTCGTCATTCGCAGCGGACCTCTTTCTTTATCCGAGTTATTTCTTCGGACCGCCCGCGGGCTATAGCAGTACGGCCTATCCGGCGGGCTTTCCGGTGTTCCAGAACGATCAAGGCCCGAGCCAATTGCAGACCAACGCGAATCTCTACCAGGGCGACTTCCACACGGCACTCGGCGCGATCACGCTCAACGCACGGTACTACGTCTCGGGCGACTCGGATGCGAACCTTCAGTATCCGAACAACGGCACGCAGACGCTTTCCGGGACGCTGTACGGCGGCGTTCCGCTCGGGCCGACGGCGACGACGCCGACGATTTTTACGGGTCAAGAAGGGACGGTGACGTTGCTCAATTCGTATGTCGGAACGCGCACGCACGATACCCTGCACGGCTATACGATCGAGGGTGATCTGCCGGTGGGCAACAACGTCTACAGCCTCTCTTACGACGCGATTCATACCGAGAGTTCGGCGAATACGATGTATTCGTTTCCGAGCGAAGACAACGTGAGCGTTCAGCCGGGATCCGGCCAGCACTTCGAGACGATCATGGCGCGCGGGCAGTTTCAGCTGCGGCCGACCGTCGATGCGACGCTCAGTAACTATCTGATTTCGTATACGGATCATTACACCCAAGACGGTGGCGTCACGTTCGACTCATCGACCCATGCCTACGATGCGCCGAGGCTTGCGCTATCGTGGCGGCCGGAACGCGATACCGCGGTTCGCGCGTCCACCGGGTTTTCGATCGCCCCGCCGTACATCGATCTGCTCACGAACCAATCGACCGCGACGCCTGATCGTACGCCGCCGACGAGTTTCTCCGAAACCGGCAACGCTGGCGATGTCGCTCCCGAAACGGCGTTCGGCTTCGATCTCGGTGCCGATCAACGCGTGAAGGGCACGGTCATTTCCGGCGACGTCTACGAGACGACGCTGCACAACCAATTTCTCTCACAGACCTCTCTGAACGGGACCTATACGGCGGCGCCGGGGAACCCGTACGGCGCCGTTCCCGGGCAGCAGTACCCGCTCTATGTTACGCAAACACAGAATCTCGGACACTCGCGGTATGAGGGCATCGAACTCGCCGTTCATAAGGATCCGGTGTTCGGTTTCGGCTATCGCGTGCAAGGCTATCTGCAACGCGCGTACGCCTACGATCTTCCGGCCGGCTTTTACAACACGGCGGCCGGTCCGAATACCGCGAATCTGGGTATCTTACCGGGTGAGAACTTCGGCACGACGGGACAAGGCTACAACGGGTTGTCGCAATCGCGCGTCCCGTATTCGGGCGGGTACGCCGAAATAAACAACCGCTTCCGTAATGGCGCGTATTTCTTGATGGGCGTCACGTATTACGGACCGAACAACGCGTACAACGAACCACCGTTCGGCGTCGTCAACCTGAGCTTCCGGCAGCCTGTGACGAAACGTGCCTATCTCCAGTTTTCCGTCGTAAACCTCACCGCCGCGTATCCGGCCTTCCAATACAACATCTACGGCGGCATCCCGACGCCGCTCGTCAACGGTGAGCTCGGCTTTACGGCCGGCAACGTGATCGGCCCGACGAACGCGAGCCTCATGTTTCACTACGGTCTGTAAAGCCGGCGAGCGCCGTGCGGAGCGATTCGTCGCTACGCGCGGCGCTCACGAAACTCGCGAGGATCCGGCCCGTGACGCCCCAGACGTGCATCCCCTCCCAGTCGAACACCCAGGTCTCGATCCCGAATGCCCCCACCCGCTCGGTTCCCTGATGGACCGCGCCGGGCGCGAGCAGGGCGGCGAGCGGCGGCGTGAAGACGGCGACCGTCTCGGTCCCGTCCGGGACCGGCGGCGGCCCTGGGGACACGATGCCGACGAACGGCGTGATGATGAACGGGTTCACCCGCCCGCGGACGTCGTCGAGCCGGGCGACGAGGCGTACGCGCTCCGGCGCGATCCCCGTTTCCTCGGCGAGTTCGCGCAGCGCCGTGCGGGCGATGTCGTCCGCGTCGGCGGGGTCGATGCCGCCGCCGGGAAACGCGATCTGGCCGGGATGACGGCGCAGGTGGGCGGAGCGCTCGATGAAGACGACGGGGTGCGGCGGCTCCGCCCCGATCGCGATCACGACCGCCGCCCGGCGCCGATTCAGGGGAAGACGGCCAGGAGCACGGCGATTGGTCGGCGCATGGCGGCTCCTTCGGCCCGAAACTACCGAACACCATGCCGGGTCGTATGAGGCGGAGGTTCAATACCAAACTTATGAGCGCTTTACCCGATGTCTCGCAAGCCACGTTTCAAGCGGACGTGCTGAATGCGGACAAACCCGTCCTGGTCGATTTCTGGGCCCCCTGGTGCGGCCCGTGCAAAATGCTTGGCCCCGTGATCGAGAAGATCGCCGGCAAGATGAGCAACGACGTTTCGTTCGTGAAACTGAACACCGACGAAAACCCGAGCCTCGCGGGGCAATATCAGGTCTCCGGCATCCCGTGCTTGATCCTCTTCAAGGGTGGTCAGGCCGTCGATCGCATCGTCGGGTTCGTGCCCGAAGGGCAGATCACGTCGATGCTGCAGAAGCACCTGGCCGCCGCTTAGCATCTCGAACCTCCGCGGCCTTCCGGCCGTCCATCGGCTCCTCGACGAACCGCGCGTCGCGCGGTTCGTCGTTCTTTTCGGGAGCGCGATGGTGAAAACGCAGGCGACCGCGCTGCTCGACGAGCTGCGCGCCGTCGCATCCGTTCCGGACGGTGAGACGATCGTCGGAACGCTCTGCGTACGGCTCGCGCGCGAAGCGCGCGAGGGACTCGTGCCCGTGCTCAACGGCAGCGGCATCGTGTTGCACACGAACCTCGGCCGCGCACCGCTCGCCGCGGAGGCGCTGGCCGCGATGAACGCCGTCGCCGGCGGCTATTCGAACCTCGAATACGATCTCGACGCAGGCGAACGCGGCTCGCGCTACGCGCGCGTGTCGACGCTCCTGCGTGCGGTGAGCGGCGCGGACGACGCGCTCGTGGTGAACAACTGCGCGGCCGCCGTGCTGCTGATCCTCGACACGTACGCGCGCGGTCGCGAAGTGATCGTCACACGCAACCAACTCATCGAAATCGGCGGCGGCTTCCGTTTGCCGGACGTGCTTGCGCGTAGCGGCGCGACCCTCGTCGAAGTCGGTGCGACGAACAAAGTCTATCTGCGCGACGTGGAACGCGCGCTGACCGCGCAAACCGCGCTGCTCTTACGTAGTCATCCGTCGAATTATCGCATCGAGGGCTTCACCGCCGATATCGCGCCCGCGGAGCTCGCGGCGTTGGGCAAGCGCGTCGGCGTGCCGACGGTCGAGGATCTCGGTACGGGGGCGCTCGTCGATCTCGCCGCGTACGGGTTGCCGCACGAGCGCACGGTGCGCGAAGCCGTCGCCGACGGGATCGATCTGGTCGCGTTCTCCGGCGATAAGTTGCTGGGTGGACCGCAGGCCGGCATCATCGTCGGCCGTGCGGCGCCGATCGCGCGGTTGCGCGCGAACCCGCTCTTGCGCGCGCTGCGCGTCGACAAGGCGACGCTCGCGGCGCTCGGCGCGACGCTGCAGCTCTCGCTGCGCGATGACGACCGCGCGCGCATTCCGTTCTATGCGATGATCGGTACGCCGCTCGAGGCGCTCCGTGCGCGCGCGCTTGCGCTCGCGGCGAAGCTCGGTGCGCTCGCGATCGACGCGCGCGTCGATTCCGCGATCGGCTACGTCGGCGGCGGTAGCCTGCCGCTCGCGGAGGTGCCGTCGATCGCGCTCGCCGTGCGTCCGCGCGCGGGTGATGCGAACGCGCTCGCCGCGCGCTATCGCGCCGGAACCCCGCCGCTGATCGCGCGCAGCGAGGGCGATCGCGTCGCGGTCGATCTGCGCACGATCCCGCCGGATCGTGACGGCGACCTCTTCGACCTGCTCGCGCAGACCTGACGCGATGCACGTCGTCGGCACCGCCGGTCATGTCGATCACGGCAAATCGTCGCTCGTTCGCGCGCTGACCGGGACCGATCCGGATCGCTGGCTCGAAGAGCGCGTGCGCGGGATGACGCTCGATCTCGGCTTCGCGCATCTCCGTTTTCCCGACGGCGTCGAAGCGGGGATCGTCGACGTTCCCGGTCACGAACGCTTCCTGCACAACATGCTCGCCGGCGCGGCGGGGATGGAACTCTTGCTGCTCGTCGTCGCGGCGAACGAAGGGCCGGCGGCGCAGACGCTCGAGCATCTCGCGATCCTCGGCTACCTCAACGTGCGACGCACGATCGTCGTCCTGAGCAAGATCGATCTCGTGGATACAGACGAGCGCGGCCTTGCGCGCGCGCTCGTCGCCGATGCGATTCGCGGCACCGTCGCCGACGGCGCGCCCGTCATCGGCGTCTCGACGCGCAGCGGTGAAGGTCTGGATGAGCTGCGCGCTGCGATCCACGCCGCGCTCGTCGCATTGCCGCCGCGCGCGCCGAACGCGCCGCCGTTCCTCCCGATCGACCGCGTCTTCGCGCTCGCGGGACACGGCACGATCGTGACCGGGACGCTGATGCAAGGCCAGATCGCGATCGGCGATACGCTCGTGCTGCAGCCGAGCGGACGCGACGTGCGCGTGCGCTCGCTCCAAGTGTTCGGTGAAAAACACGATCGCGTCTCCGGCGGGATGCGCGTCGCGGCGAATCTTCCCGGCGTCGATGTCGCCGAGATCGCGCGCGGGGAAGTGCTCGCAGCACCGGAGTTTCGCACCACCGCGGCCGTGCGCGTGCGCTTTCGTCCGCTGCGCGGCGACTTGCTCGGCCGCCGCACGCCCGTCCGGGCGTATTTCGGCAGCGCGGAGTTGCTCGGAACGCTCGCGCTCGATGCGCCCGGCGCCGCGGAATCCGGTGCGACGCTCTTTCTGCGCGGCGCTGCGGCCGTGTTCCCCGGCCAAACCTTCGTCGTGCGCCGGCTCTCGCCGAAGACGCTGCTCGGTGGCGGCACCGTCGCCGGTCTCGACGCGGCGGCCGACGATGCCGTGGATGCACCCGATGTCGCAGCGATTCGCGGCGCACTCTCCGCGGCCGGATTGACGCCGAAGACTGCGGCCGAGCTCGCCGCAGCCGCCAACGTCCGCGAGCAGCGGGCCGCGGCGATCCTGGCCGAACTCGTTGCGAGTGGGCGCGCGCTCGCCGTCGCGCGACCGGTCGGGTATGTCGACGCGCTCGCCCTGGACGGCTTGCTCGCGCGGATCGAAGCGTTCATGCGCGTGCGTCAGCACGAACATCCGTGGGCGCTCGGTGTCACGTCGCTGGCGATCGCGCGCGAAGCGGGTCTTGCGGAGCCGCTGCTCCTGCGGTTGCTCGCGAGCCTCGCCGAGGACGGTCGTCTCGCGCACCGTCACGGCTACTACGCGACGCTCGACTTCGCCCCGGCGCTCACCGGCGAGCAGCGTGCGTTCTTCGAACGCTACGCCGCCGTCGATCCGCAAGCGCCGGCCGTTCCGGCATCGCTCGATATGCTCGTGACGGAGATCAAGCGTGCGAAGATCGCCGGCCTCTCGCAAGCGTTCGATACGCTCGTCGCAACCGGTGCGCTCGTGAAGGTCGGCGGCGACGTGTATCGCGGATCGCAGATCGCCGAGATCCGGAGCCGGCTCGAAGCGGTGCTGCGACGCGACAAGCAGATCACGGTCTCCGGCTTTCGTGATGCGATCGGATCGTCGCGAAAGTATGCGGTGCCGCTGATGGAATGGTTCGACGCGAACGGAATCACGCTACGTAACGGTGACTTGCGCGTGCTGCGCGCGAGCGCGCCGGAGGCGCGTTAGCGGATGACGTCCTGGACCTTCGTGAACCGGCTCGTGAAGACGACGACCGCGTTCGACCGCGGTTTGCTCGAGTGGCGGTACGGGATCCGCTGCGCGGTGGGCGTCGCGGTGCCGCTCATCGCGGCGCTCGAGATCGGGTATCCGCTCTCCGGCGTGTCGGTGGCGATCGGCGCGCTCATCGTCGGCTTTGCGTCGCGACAGGGATACTATCGGACGCGGGCCGCGACGATGCTGATGACGGCGGTGATGCTCGGGCTCTCGGCGTTCGTCGGCAGCATGACGGGGCAGATCCCGTGGCTCGACGTGCTGATCTCGGTCGCGTGGGCGCTCGGCTTCGGTCTCGTTTCG
>Ga0116230_10003774_pt1 | contig 14832 bp, 4 predicted proteins | sample S1TSphfallax_3_FD_88678 | JGI IMG/M metagenome (GOLD analysis project Ga0116230, IMG submission 88678) | Host-associated microbial communities from peat moss isolated from Minnesota, USA - S1T2_Fd - Sphagnum fallax MG | ecosystem: Host-associated > Plants > Peat moss > Unclassified | place: USA... | reverse complement strand
GAAACGGGATGCAGTGACCGAGGCACGCGCAGCTTCAGGTCGACCTCGGCCGGAGCGCGGTCCGGCGCCAAACCGATCTCCGCCCAGACCCGAGTCGTGCCATCCGGCGCTTTCTTGGCAGCCATTTGGAAGTTGACGCGGCCCCAGCGGGTGGGTGCCTGCTCAATGGCGATGGGCTGGCCAGAGACCACCCACTCGCGCGGGAGTCCTTTGCCAAAGTGGAGCCGGTCTTCGCCGGAATCTTCGAGCACCAGCATCCAGCGCATGAGCAACGGAATCGTGAGCTGAGCCGGGATGCAGAAGAGCGGTGTGCCGCCGCTTATGTCGGCCACCTCGCCCGCCATCCAACTGCCGCGCGAGTGGTCGTGGTAGCGGTGCGTGTACAGGAAAAGCAGGTACTCCTCGATGCGATCGAGACGGAGGAGTGCTTGGGCGTATCCATAAGAGATGAATCCAAGGATGTTGCGGCCCTCCGGGTGCGGCACCTCGACGTTGGCGACAACGCCGGCGGTGGTGGCACCGTAGGCTCGCATGCAGTCGATGACCGTGTTGGCCAGATCGGGGGGCAGCACATCAGCCTGAAGCAGCTCGGAGTAGGCGCGGTGCGCCCACTGCTGCGGACTGGGTTTTTCCGTGCTCATCGACTCCCAAAAGGTAAGCTTCGCGCCGGGCAGCGGGCCAATATAAGGTGGGTTTAGATCGTGCCGGATATTGTCGCGTAGACGTTCGGCAACGGCTGCTCGGAGGGTCGCGGCGCGTCGGCCCCACTCAGCGGTCAGCACGGAATTTTGCGGATACAACGACATCCACGCGGCGGAGAGATCCTCCAGACCGCGCGCGGCGAAGGCGCTATTGGCGAAATACGGCTTCCACCACACTTCAGGGGTCGACGAAAGGCAGGCATCGGATTCATTCCAACCGTGAATCAGGCCGTGGCCAACGTCGGACGCCGGCATGGCAAGGCTTTCGTCATGCAGCGCAAGCAACAGGCCAGCGATGGCCTCGATCTTTCCCCGGTGCTTGACCACGAGTGCCGTATCGCCGGTGTAGCGGAGATAGCGCGCCACCAGCGAGAGCATCATGCCGTATTGCGCCGTCTCCGGCCCCCGCATGTTGATGGCACCGCGATCGTCAACGAAGTCCGAGAAGTAGTTGTCGAAGACCGCCGCGGCCATGGCGAACCGGCCCCACTCTAGATTGGCGTAGAGCGAGCTCGTGAAGACGTCCTGGAAGCCGTCGTACTCCGAGCCGTAATAAGCGCGGTCCACCGCGCCATATTTAGGATAGGTTCCGCCCGGGCGAACCATCAATTCCTTCACGAATGCGTGGCGCGACATATCGACCCAGGAAGCATCGGGAAGGGTGAAGGCGATCGCGCTGGCGAGGTGCCGCTGCCAGTAGAGAGCGAAGTCGAGCAGAGCGGAGTAAAACTCATCCGGCGTGGGATCTTTCCGCGCCGGAGGGTACGCCGGATAGCTGCGACCGTAGGCGATCTTGACGATGCGGCCATCGCGAACGAGGACCGTGCGATGCCAGGTCTGAACGATGAAGCGGTCGGACGCGTTCACATCGCCAAAGAGCATTACGTCGTAGATCCCGCCGTCCTTGGCCACCATCACCTTTCGCGGACAGGGCATCCAGCCGCCGGTTAAGCCCTCGTGCCGCTTCGGTGCGAGGTGCCGGAGATCGCCGAACTCCTTGCCGTGATGGTAGGTGAGGGTGAATCCGCTGGGAAAGACCGGCAGCGTGTCCAAGCAGGCGACCGTGCCGAGGAACGTGTTGAACGGTGGCCAGCCTTCGTCCGCTGAAACCGGGCTACCGATAGGTGGCGCAATCGACGCAACCTTCGCCGGGTCAGGATCGCCGCCGCCCGCCAGCAGCCCGTCGGCCAGCAGATCCGCGCCCGTCATTCCGATGTCACTGAGCTTCAAGCCAAGGTAAAGCGGATCCGGGCCGGCAAAGTTCGCCTCCACACGCCGCGGCAGAACCAACGCCTTGCCTGCGGGCGAAACGAACGTCATCGCGCCATCGCGCTCGCGAAGATCCTCGTAGACCTTCCATGAACCGTCGGCTCGGGCGAAGCTGCAGACCAGCGTGTGGCCGTCTACCGATCCTGCCACCTCCGGCAATCGGATCGCGCTCTCCGGCTCGGTCGCCGCCAACTCTTCCGCGTTGGCGACATTCCATGCGCCAGTGCTGGCGACGGCAATGGCGGTACCCTTCAGGAACTTTCTTCTGTCCATGCTGCGCTCCAATCGATCGACGGCGATGGCTTGGCGACCAGACTTTCATGTACCGGTCCGCCTTCCAAGAATACTTGCCGTATGCAAAATCGTCTACAATTCCGTTTTCTCTGATCGTGCGTTCTCCCCCTCAAGAAGGCTGGGACTTCGCCGTTCGCGCTTCAGAATTGGGTGCACCGGCCAGGACAACGCGGGTCGGCTCCCCTGCGGTGTGCGAATCGTTCGACACCTTGCGCGGCAACAATTTTCCGGCTGCATGAAGGCAGGCCATCTCCGCGCTGGAACCGGTACCGCAGGGAGAACGGGGCTAAGGACGCGCCGGGGCACAGCGCACCAATGCGTGAGGAGTTCTCCGCATCATGCGGCTGCAAGAAGACTTCGATGTCATCCTAAAGGCACCCCCGCGCCTGTAATCAGGATCGTGAAGCGCAGCTCGAATGGCGCACTCAGTGGCTCGTAGGCACCTTATCCGTTTTCAAAGACACTTTGTTCCAGTCCGGCGGTTCGACGCCAAGCAGGTTGTGTACGAAGTAGTCGTCTCGATCATGTTCGTCCGAAAGGATGCCGACGCCGTGATTCTGGCCGGGGACATAAAGCATGTCGAAGTGTTTGTGCGCCTTCACCAGCGCATTCACGACCTGGAGAGAAGATGCAGGATCGACGTTCGTATCCATCTCCCCGATGACCAGCAACAGCTTGCCTTGAAGCCGATATGCATTGTCCACGTTTGAAGATGCGCTATATTGCGGCCCGACGGGCCAGCTCATCCATTGCTCATTCCACCACATCTTGTCGATGCGATTGTCATGGCAGCCGCTGTTGCTGACGGCTACCTTATAAAACTCCGGATGGAACAACAGCGCACCCATTGCGCTCTGGCCGCCGGCGGACGTGCCAAAGATACCGACACGGGTTATGTCATAGTACGGATACTTCGCGGCGACCGACTTGTGCCACAGAATGCGATCGGCAAAGCCGGCGTCCGCCAGGTTCATGAAGGCCACGTCGTGAAAGGCCTTTGAGCGGTTGCTTGTACCCATGCCATCAATATGCACCACAATAAAGCCGAGTTCGGCTAGTTCCTGATCCGGCGCAACCATACCGAAATTCTTCGGTACAAACGATCCCTGCGGACCGGCGTAGATATTCTCGATCACCGGATATCGCTTCCTAGGGTCGAAGTGCAGGGGCCTCGTGATGGTGCCCCATATATCCGTCCTGCCATCGCGCCCCTTGGCGACAAAGACCTCCGGGGCACGGTACCCGGCCGCAAGCCATGCAGTCATATCCGACTTTTCAAGTTCGATCACGACCTTTTGATCGGAACCTCGGCGCAATCGCGCGACGGGTGCAAGGTCCACCCGCTGCCAGGTATCCACATAGAAGGCTCGATCGTGAGAGAAGCTTACCGTATGCATTCCATCGCCATCCGTCAGCCGCGTCAGCCCCGTTCCATCGAAGTTGATCCGGTAGCACTGCGTGAAGTACGGGTCCTGTCCGGGAATGCTGGCACCGGCTTCAAACCAAATCTGGCGACTCTTGTCGTCGATGTAGTCGACACTGCGCACCAGCCACTCTCCCTTCGTGATCTGGTTCTTCAGCTTGCCGGTCAGCCCGTCGTAAAGATACAAATGCTCCCATCCGTCGCGCTCGGAAGCCCAGATGATCTCTTTGCCATCGTCCACATCATGCCGATAGCGGCGGCCGGCCGACAGCCCTGGCCCAAGGTCGCTGTAGTAGAAGAACGTGCGCGCACTCTCATCGATCAAAGACCGCGCGGCTCCCGTTTGCGCGCTCACTTCGATCACTCTGTATTCCTGATGACCCCGCTGGTTGTATTCGAAGGTAAAGCCGCGGCTGTCCTTCCACCACTCCGGCTCGGACAGATCGAACGGGTTCGGAAACAGCGTGTTGTCGATCCGTCTTGATTGTTTCGTCGCAACGTCGAAGAGGACCGGCGATGCGATGTCAACCGGGTCACCGGGCTTGGCATAGTGAATGGTTGTCGTTTTCGGCTGGATCTGGTCCGCGGGGGACGATTCGATATATGTTACGAGCCGGTCGAAACCTGGACGCACGGTATAAGCCACGAGCTTCTTCGAATCGGGAGACCAGGCCAGCGTACCGAAGGTATAGGCATTGTTCTCTGTGCCATCGAAGCTGATGGGATATGCGGGCGCATCCCCTTTGGGCTTGAGGTAAACGTTGAAGTTCTCAATGAACGCTTCGTATTTGCCATCGAAGGACGCGCAAACGTCTGGCGGCACCGGCGGATGTTGACCAAGGATGAGGGATCCCACGCCGGAACGATCATCCTCGAGTTTCACTTGGTCAGCCGGAGGGGTATCGAGTTCCGCGGCACAAGGGTGAGTGACGTGCTGATCGTCACCATCGAATGCAACGTTAGCCTGTGCAGGCGGTATCCGGGGCGCAACCCCATCCACCGGTTCCCAGCCAACATCCTCCGTGACTTCCGGACTGAGGTTTCCGTCTTCCGGTGCCGTATCGCGATCCCAACGATCGTCTTTTGGGATGGGGCCGCCCTTGGCACAGATATAGTCTGTGAGCTTACACGTAAAAAGCGAGCCGTCCACGCCAAACTGGATCTCCTGCTCGTGATTCAAGAACTTGAGCGGAGCCGTCTTGCCGTTGGGCTTTTCCTTAGGTTTGCTGCCGGGGGCTATGCGAACCGGCGCAAACGGTAGGGTCAGGGCGGTGTAGGCATGCTGCGTGACCACGGAGATCGACTGGGCGAGCCTCCCTTGGTCGAACGCCGGTTGTTTGCTGCCAGCATCGGCATCAACCAGCACGTACTCGTTGCCACCTTTCACTGCTCGCGGATACCAGAAACGATGCTCTTCGGCGATCCAGTGAGCTCGCCCGGGAATATTCACGACGAGATCGAATGCTCCGGCTCGCAACTCCTGGGCTCGCTGGTAGTCGTCCAATGTTCCTTGCGCTCCGAGCATCGGCATTGATAGCACGAAAGCCGTCACAGCGAGCAGCCGACAGCAGGATGAGATCCTCATAGGATGCGTTCGTCTCCGTGGTAAATTTCGCGGGTCAAGATCCGTAGTATACGTAATTGTATGCGTCCTGCTGCTGCCATGCAGTCCAGCCTGCGAGTCGCCCTGGTTCACCATCCCGAATGCTGAGGCAATCAATGCGTATCTGTTTGCGAGCCTGTCATGGGGTCTTCCTGTTTTCATTGACCACGAACTCGCTTTGCCAGGTGTTCCCAGCGAAGCAGCTCGAGCATAAGTGTGCCGGGGTTGCTGCCGAAGGACGCATGGCCGCGATCATAGAAATGTTCACCGCGGACGAGATGTCGCTCGACCGCGTGTATCCGCTGCGCCTCGCCGACTCACGCGCGGCCAGATTTGAGCAGTTCTACAAGGACGAACTGCAAATGCTGAAGGGGATCGACTTCGGCGCACTCGCGCGGGAAGACCAGGTTGACTACCTTCTACTCAAGCACCAGATCGTCGCCAGACTGCACCAGATGGCAATCGAGAAGCACCAGAGCGAACAGATGTTGCCGCTGCTTCCTTTCAAGGCACCCATCGAAGGCCTGTTGGAGCAGAAGCGCTTGATGCAGCGACCTGATGCCGAAAAAGATGCCGAGTTGCTGAACGGGATTGTGCAGCAGATCGAAGCAACCCGCAAAGAGTTCGATCCGTTGTTAGATGAGAAGCTTCAGCCCAGCGCCACGGCACGGCCTAAGATAGACCCCGTCGTGGCAAACCGCGCCCTCGGGGCCACGCATGAGCTAAGCCGGGCGTTGCAGGCATGGTTCGGCCAGTACAACGGCTACGACCCCGCCTTCACCTGGTGGGTCGCGTTGCCATACAACAATGCGAATAGGGCGCTCGACGAATACAGCAATTTCCTCAAGGAAAAAATGATCGGCATCAAGCCCGACGACAAAACCACCATTATCGGCGATCCAGTCGGTCGCCAAGCTCTGATGGATGAACTCTCCGACGACATGATCCCCTACACGCCTGAGGAGCTGATCGCGATCGCACAGACCGAATACGACTGGTGTATGAAGGAAATGCTGAAGGCCTCCCATGAGATGGGGTACGGAGCTAATTGGCACGCGGCCGTCGAGAAGGTAAAACAGATGCACGTACCGCCCGGCGAGCAGCCCGAGTTGATCCGCAAGCTTGTCGTCGAGGGTAGCGACTTCGTCAAGAAGAACGACCTCGTCACGGTGCCGCAACTTGCGGACGAGACCTGGACGATGATGATGATGACGCCGGAACGCCAACTGGTCAATCCATTCTTCACCGGCGGCGATGAGATCAGCGTTTCTTATCCAACCGACTCGATGACCTACGACCAGCGCGAGATGAGCATGCGAGGGAACAACATTCCGTTTGCCCACGCAACCGCGTTTCATGAGATGATCCCCGGCCACTTTCTCCAGTTTTATATGAATGGGCGTTACCGCACCTATCGCCAACGCTTCGACAATCCATTCTGGTCCGAAGGGAACGCATTCTGGTGGGAGATGTTGTTTTACGACAAGGGGTTTGAGCAGACGCCGGAGGAGCGCATCGGCGCGCTGGTCTGGCGTATGCATCGCTCGGCTCGCGTCATCTTCACCATGAACTTCCATCTCGGCAAGTGGACGCCGCAAGAGTGCGTGCGATATTTGATCGACAACGTAGGCTTCGACTCGGAAAATGATCTCGCGGAAGTTCGCCGCTCGTTCGATGGCTCCGTCGGGCCGCTCTATCAGATCGCTTACCTGATGGGTGCGCTTCAGTTTCGCGACCTGCATCATGAACTCGTCGACTCGCACAAGATGACCGACCGCCAATTTCATGACACGATTCTGCACGAGGGCCCCATGCCGATCGAACTGCTGCGCGCGGACATGGAGAACGGCAAGCTAACATCCGACTTCGAGACATCTTGGATGTTCTACGGAGATCATCCAACGCATCGGTAGTTGGAGGGGCTCTGTTGCAAGAGGTTTGGTTTTCAGGGATAGGTCGAGGCCCGGCCTTGAACATGGGGTCCGGTCGGCTTACTCGTGGTCATTTGGTCCATGGGTGGCTGCTATCGCTACAGGATCGCTGTAGGCCGACTTCTCCCGCTCCAGGTGCATCTTGGCCAGCAGGTCTTCATACCGCGGTTTGCCGCGGAGAGAGGCATAGACCGGGTCAGCCTTGAGCGCGAACAGGATACAGTTTTTGTGCTGGTATGCCTGCTCCAAGGCGTCAAGTGCCTGGTCGGGTCGATTGGCATAGATGTACCATTCGGCAAGGTTTTCATCGTGCCTCGCTGTTGGAGACTGCTCTTGTTGCCGGATGGCGGCAATCTTCAATTCGGCGTAGGCCGGCACGCCCCGTGACCGCAAGACAGCCAGAGCAGCCGTCTCGAACTGCTCCGCATTCGCGTCATGTTGCAGGCGCGCGCTGTTGATCCATGCCTCTACGGCTTCTGCATAGGCGCGGTTGTACCAAAGAGCCCACCCATACTGGTCTTGGGTAGTGGCGTCGTCGGGGAAGCGCTTTGCCGCCTTCTTTCCCGCAGCCAGCATTTCGCTCAAGCGCCCTGCATTACTGAGCAGCAGTACCTCGTTGTGCATCAGGTAGCGCGAATCAGGTGCCTGTTGTTGCGCAATGTGCAGCTGCTCCAGGCTTTCAGCGCCGGCACCTTCATACGAGAGAAGCGTCGCCAGTAAGGTCCTGGTTGGCACATCAAAATTGTCCAGGTCGACCGCGTTGCGCAACTCTTGCTCCGCAAGCTCAAAGTTCCAGTCCTGATACATGGCGAGATAGCCAAGCACCTCATGCGCCTCGGCGATGTCCGGGTCCAAAGCGACCGCCTCCATCGCCAGACTGCGCGACTTCCGATATTGCGGGTCTTCCGTGGACTCCTGGTATCTCGTTCGCAGCATCATCCCAAGCGCCAAACGTGCCTTCGCTCCGGCAAACCCGGGGTCACGCGCCGTAGCGGTCTTCAGCATGTCCACAGCTTGTCTTAGAGACTCCTCCTCGCGGCTCTCAATCAGTGGCTGGGCGCGGAGATACAACCCATACGCGACATCATCCATAGGCTTTCCCTGGGTAGCTGCGCTTCGCAGGCTTCGAGAATACGCACTGTAAAACTTGTCGGCGACAACCTTATGCATGAGCGGCAGTTGTCCCCGTGAGACTTCATACTCCGGACTGCCATCCAGCACGTCGCCATCCCTGACCGTGGAGAAGCTCAAGTGGTAGCCGCTCCCGGCCGGAATCAGCTTCACCACCAGGTACAGCGGCGTGGTATGCGCCGAAGGCTTTGTTTCCCCGGGTCGCGGACGTATCGCATAGTCGCTTGGAGCAAAATGTGACGAGGAGCCGGTTGCATCCTCGTTTGTGCGCACATCGATGTGAGGAAGCTGCTTCAGGTCCGAGACGAGCATCGCTTGAAGCTGCTGTGCCTCTGGAGCGAGTACCATGCCGTCATTCGGCAGCACCACCACGACCACAGTCTGTGGCGCTGGAACGACCTGATGAAGCCCTGCTCGCAGCTTGATTCGAAGTAATCCCGCGCAGGCCAGCAGAGCGAACAAAAACACGGCAGCCGCGGCCCATCCTCGTGCGCGCCGGGTTGGTGAAGGCAGCAACCGTCTCCACGCTCTCCCCGCCGGCTCAAAGTTTTCGGTCGCTGCAGTCAACTCCCATGCCTGGGCCATCGCGCTGTCGGGCAGAGCGAGGACCTCGCCGGGCATCTCTTCCAAAGAATGCGAGACTGCCTCTCCGGCCTCCATCAGCGTGACAGTGGTAACAGGCGCGCAAAAACGATAGCCGCGCTTGGGCAGCGTCTCAATAAATCTTGGCTTGCGAGGATTGTCCGAAAGCGCCGTCCGCAGGTAGCTGACGATGCGGTTCACCCCGCGCTCATGGTCCCCCGACTGCCCATCAGGCCACAGCACGTTCTCTAATTGCTGCCGCGTGACCAGCGTCCCGGCTGACGCCAGCAGCGTGGCCAGCACCTGCGCGGCCTGGAAGTAAAGCTGTACCTTTCCGCGGTTCCGTTTCAGCACACCGCTGGCAGGCATGAACTCAAATACTGAGAACTGGTACACCACTTGGAAATCCTTCAACGGAGGCCTCCCTGGTCGCGTATCTGTAACAAAGTAAATGGCTTCGACGCGAACATTTATCGCACAAATTTCAGAAATTTATAGATGTTGTCGGCCGGCGATCTGTGCCTCTAGTCTCTGGGCATCGCTGTCACTCGAATTCACTGCTCACCGATTGGAGTACCATGACCGGACGCCGATTCATGTGTTTTGCCTTGATGTCCCTGCTCTTCCATCCTAGCGCAATGCGGTCCCAGGCGACCGGGAGGGCGACCAGCCAAATCCGGGGCACCATCCAGCAATCTTCGCTGGCCGTCGTTCCCAACAGTCGTCCTTTGGCCATCAGGCACGCTACCGATCTGGGAGCGGTCGCGGCCGAACGTCCCATGGAACACATGCTCTTAGGCCTGCAAGGCACGCTCGCGCAGCAGACTGCCGCCCAGCAGTACCTGGTCGATGTGCAGAACCCGGCCTCCGCAAGCTTCCACCAGTGGCTCACTCCAGCGCAGTACGGCGAGAAGTTTGGCCCTTCCCAGTCTGACCTTACGCAGATCACCCAATGGCTCCAGTCCCAGGGCTTCATGGTCAACTCAGTCGCCGCGGGCGGGGGCTGGATTGACTTTTCCGGCACCGCAGGAACCGTGGGCAGCGTCTTCCATACCGCCATCCATAGCTATACGCTGAACGGCGAAAGCCACATCGCCAACAACTCTGACATCTCCATCCCCACCGCGCTCACCGGCGTCGTCACCGGCATCGTACGCCTGAACAACTTCCTCAAGAAGACCCCCATCCACAACATCGGTACAGTGACGCAGCGCAGCGGCCAACCCGCGCTCATCACAATGAAGTCCCTCACCACCCCGCCGGGTCAGGCCGCTGCCCCGCAGCTCATCAGCTCAACTGGCGAAGACCTGATCACACCCGGCGATCTCCAACAGATCTACGACACCGCCACCATCAATGCCAACGGCACGGACGGTACCGGCACCTCCATCGCCGTCATCGGCCGCTCCAACGTCGAACTCGCCGACATGCAGGCGTTCCAGCAGCTCTTCGGTCGGCCGGAAAATCTTCCGCAGGTGGTGGTTGTCGGTGTGGACCCCGGTCTTGTCTCTGGAGACGAGGAAGAATCAGCGCTCGACCTGGAATACGCTGGAGCCCTGGCCCCGAAGGCGCAGCTCAAGTTCGTCACCGCCCAATCGACAGACACCGCAGACGGGGTCGACCTCGCCGCAAGTTACGCCGTCGACAACGTCGTGGCTCCGATCCTTACGGAAAGCTACGGCGAGTGCGAGCCCGACCTCGGCACCGCAGGCAATCAGTTCTATGCCAGTCTCTGGCAACAGGCGGCCGCAGAAGGTATCTCGGTCGTTATCTCCTCTGGCGACAACGGTTCCGCCGGTTGTGATGCGGACTCCTACGCGGCCGCGAGCGATGGCCTGCAGGTTAATGGTCTTGCTTCCACGCCCTACAATACGGCAGTGGGTGGCACGATGTTCACACCCTCCTCGCTGGGCACTCCCTTCTGGGCCAGCACGAACAGCCCCACCTTCGTTACGGCACAGGGATACATTCCGGAACAGACTTGGAATGAAACCTGCGATCCCACCAAGGCAATCGTCGCGAACGGAAACTGCGCTGATTTTGTAAGCACACCACGCTTCGCCTACAACCTGAACTATGCAAGTAGCGGCGGTGCCAGCGACTGCACCACGCCGGTTGACACCACCACGAACAACGTAACGACGTTCACCTGCTCCGGCGGATATCCCAAGCCCTCGTGGCAGTCGGGTCCGGGCGTGCCTGCCGATCAGGCACGCGATATCCCCGACTTGGCCTTTACGGCCGCTGCCAACACGGCGCCGTATGTCATATGCGAAGCCGGCTCCTGCCAGTTCGTTTCCGACGGCAACGGTTCTTATGACATTTACGGCGCCACGACGGTCGGTGGCACCTCCGCAGCGACGCCGCTCTTCGCCGGCATGGTGGCCCTGCTCAACCAGAAGTACGGCCCGCAGGGCCTGCTGAACTACAAGCTTTACCAGCTTGCCAGTACGCAACCCACCGCTAGCTGTGCCTCCACATCAGAGACCAACCCGTCCACACGCGACGCCTGCATCTTCCACGACATCACCACAGGCAGCAACGCCGATCCTTGCGTCACCGGCTCTCCCAACTGCCTCAGCACCAACGTGCTCAGCGGTTACACCGCCGGAGTTGGTTATGACGAGACCACCGGTCTCGGATCCGTAGATGGCAGCAACCTCGTCACCGCCTGGGGCAGCACCGCTCTCTCCGCTACCACCTCTACCCTTACAGCGACACCGACCAGCGGCCAGCATGGGGTATCGATCTCCATCTCTGGCAGTGTTGCTGCCTCGACAGGCTCGGGCACGCCCAGCGGCCAGATCGCCATTGAAGCCAGCAACGGCCAGTCCTATGGCGTCTTCGCTCTCACCTCTGGAGCGTTCTCCGGAACCGTCAACGGCCTGCCGGGCGGTACCACCAGCATTCATGCCCATTATGGTGGCGATGGATCCTTCGCACCCAGCGACTCCAGCGCCGTGTCCATCACTTTGACGCCTGAGAGCAGCACCACAACGGTCGCGTTCCTCAGTCCAACAACCACCGGCTACACCCCTGCCACGAGCATCCACTATGGCGATGACCTTCTGCTCCGAGCCTCTGTGGCCGGTGCCAGCGGAAATGGGACTGCCACAGGCAAACTCACCCTCATGCTGGACGGGTCCACCCTTGGCACCTATCCACTCAACGATCAAGGCGTGGTCGAGCTTCAGGAGGGCACTGGGACCGGCCCCGGCGGTCTCTACCTTGGAGTCGGCGCGCACACCTTGACAGCCTCGTACTCCGGGGACAGCAGCCTCACCGCCAGTGCCTCAACCAGCGCGTCCGTCACCGTCACCAAGGGTCTCGACTCCACACAGATCACCGGCAGCTCCACCTCGCCCGTGGTCAACCAGGCTCTCGTGTTGACATGCTACGTGTTGACCACGGACGACTATCTTCCGGTAAATCCAACCGGGACCATTCAGTTCTTTGACAACGGTGTGGCCATCGGTTCACCTCAAACTATCTTCACGTCTGGGGCCGCGACCAGCGGCGGCTCTCAGACCTCCATGCCTTGGACATTTACCACCACAGGCGCACACCTCATCACGGCCTCCTACAACGGTGATAGCAACTTCGCCGCAGCTAGCACCATGTATACAGGCCATTTCACAGCCAGGGCGGCTACGGGCCTCGCCTCAACCGTATCCGTGTCCACCACAACGATGCAGCCGCAGCTTGGTCAAGCTGTCCAGTTTTCCGTCACCATTGTTCCTGCAACCTCAGGCTTGACCTTCGGTCCGACAGGAACCATCAAACTGGCTGGGGGTACATCGAGTTTCACCAACGAATCCGGAAACACGGAGACGCTTGCTGCCGCTGGAAGCACCATCCTGACCCAGACCTTTGCTGCAGCCGGTTCCACCCCGCTCGTTATCCAGTACTCAGGAGACGCAAACTTCGCGCCGTCCTCCAGTACGGTGATCCCTATCGTTGTGCAGAAAGGAACCCCTACTACGACGCTTACGCCCTCAGCGACCCTCGCCTTGCCGACCACGCAGATTGATCTGCAGGCGCTGGTCACAGCTTCCACCAATACGAATGGAATCACCTACCCCCAGGGAACAGTGCAGTTCTATGACTCCGTCAATGGAGGCACGGCAACGCCGCTCGGAACGCCCAAGGTACTGACTACTGCGAACGGTTCTGCTGGATATCAGACCATCACTGTGGCAACCCTTGCGACACAACTCCCCTTAGGCTCCAATGTCATTACCGGCGTTTACAGTGGAAGCATCAACTACAACAGCGTCTCCCTCCCCTCCACAACCGTCGTCATCACCAACCCGGACTTCACAGTATCGTCAAGCGGTGGCATCACCTTGCCTGCAGGCAGCACCGGTAACGCCACGTTGCAGGTCTCTCCGGAACTCGGCTTCGACGCTGCGGTGTCGGTTGCCTGCGACCCGACCTCGCTTCCTGCAGGCGTCATCTGTGCCGTCTCTCCGTCCTCGGTGGCGGGTGGCTCCGGCGCTCCCGTCGTTACGCTCACCTCGGCGCAACCCGGTACCGTCGCTCGCCTGGAGCAGCATCCCTTCGGCAGGGGAGTCCTTCCGCTCTCGGCACTTGCTCTGGCCGGTCTCTGGTTCCCGTTGAAGCGAAAGAACAAGAAGATTCTCGCGCTGATGCTCGCTGGATGCTTCACCGTCTTTACGTTGACTCTGCAAGGCTGCAGCGGATCGAGTGTAAACGCCACAACCCTGGCGCTTTCCTCCTCATCAACTACAGCCGCCCAGGGCACCACAGTCACGTTCTCTGCAACCATCACCACCAGCGGCGGAGCCACCCCCACCGGGGCCGTTGTCTTCTCCGCAGACGGTACGACCATCGGACAACCCGCCGCTCTGGTCTACGGCGTAGCCAAAATTGACGTATCTTCCCTGTCCGTTGGCCTCCACACCATGCAAGCTACCTATGTGGGCGACAAGAACACCCAGGCGTCCGAATCTAACAAATATGTTCAGGCCATCACAGGTGGCACCACGATGCGCGTCATCGCCACCTCTGGAAGCCTCAGCCACACCATCTCCATCCCCGTCCAACTGAATTAAAGAGCCAGTGAAAATGCTGCGGGCCTGTACGTGTCGCACGTCTCCATAAAGCGGTGGATGCGGGGCCGTAAGGAATGTGAGTGTCTCAGACTCTCAACCTCCTTACGGCCCCGCTCCGTTTGCATCAGCGAAATCCTTGGCCTGCAATGGGTGCCTTCGACTTCGAAGTGAGCGCCTTCATGGTTCAGCGCAACTCTGTTGACCCAAGACCCGAAAACTAAGCCGGTTTGAAGTTGAGGATTTCGGCTTGTGGTGGTTCTCTGCAAGGACGAGAGGAGAGCCGGACGATGGGCAAGAAGGGACACAGCGAAGAGGAGATTCTGCGGGTATTGCGCGAAGCGGAGTCTGGGGACACTGTGGTGGAGATTTGCCGCAAGCACGGGATCAGTCAGCAGACGTTCTATCTTTGGAAGAAGAAGTATGCGGGGCTCGGGTTGAACGAGTTGCGGGAGCTGCGACAGCTGCGCGATGAGAACGCGAAGCTGAAGCGTCTGGTTGCGGACCTGAGCCTGGACCGGCATATCTTGCAGGAGATTGGCGCAAGACCTCTAAGGCCTCGTGCTCGTCGCGAGCTGGCGGAGTGGGTGCAGCAGGTGCATCGATTGAGCCAGCGAAGGGTGGCGGGGCTGATCCCGGTGGACCCGATGGCGTTACGCTACTTACACCATCGCGACCCGCAGGAGGCCTTGCGTGTGCGTTTGCGAGAACTGGCCGGAAGTCGTGTGCGCTACGGCTATCGTCGTCTGACCGTGCTTCTGCGCCGCGAAGGCTGGGAGGTGAACGCGAAGCGAATCTACCGGCTGTATGCCGAGGAGGGTCTGAT
>Ga0116230_10003773_pt1 | contig 14833 bp, 4 predicted proteins | sample S1TSphfallax_3_FD_88678 | JGI IMG/M metagenome (GOLD analysis project Ga0116230, IMG submission 88678) | Host-associated microbial communities from peat moss isolated from Minnesota, USA - S1T2_Fd - Sphagnum fallax MG | ecosystem: Host-associated > Plants > Peat moss > Unclassified | place: USA... | reverse complement strand
GAAATTTGAATAATGTTAAATGGTTGTGCCTCAAAAAATGCATGATTCCAAAGTTGCCAAATAATTTGTTTAATTGTATACAATTACAAGTACTTGATTTGGCACAATGCCAAAGTTTGAAGGCACTACCTTCATCTATTGGCCAATTGAATGCACTCAAAGAGCTTGATTTGTCAAGTTGTTCCCACTTGAAAGAACTACCTTCATCTATTGGCCAATTGAATGCACTCCAAGAGTTTTATTTGTCAGAATGTTTCGACTTGAAAGAACTACCTCCATCTATTGGCCAATTGAATGCTCTCCAAAAGCTTGATTTGTCAAGGTGTTCCAAGTTGAAAGAACTACCTTCATCTATTGGCCAATTGAACGCACTCCAAGAGCTTGATTTGTTAAATTGTTCCGGCTTGAAAGAACTACCTTCATCTATTGGCCAATTGAATGCACTCAAAAAGGTTGATTTATCAGGGTGTTCCAACTTGAAAGAACTACCTTCATCTATTGGCCAATTGAATGCACTCCAAAAGCTTGATTTGTTAGGGTGTTTGCACTTGAAAGAACTACCTTCATCTATTGGCCAATTGAATGCACTCCAAAAGCTTTATTTGTCAAGATGTTCTAACTTGAAAGAACTACCTTCATCTATTGGCCAATTGAATGCACTCCAAGAGCTTCTTTTGTCATGGTGTTCTAATTTGAAAGAACTACCTTCATCTATTGGCCAATTGAATACAATCCAAGAGCTTCTTTTGAGAGGGTGTTCACAATTGAGAGAACTACCTTCGTCTATTGGCCAATCGAATGCACTCCAAAAGCTTGATTTTTCATGGTGTTCTCATTTGAAAGAACTACCTTCATCTATTGGCCAATTGAATGCACTCGAAAAGGTTAATTTGTCAGGGTGTTCAGACTTGAAAGAACTACCTTCATCTATTGGCCAATTGAAGGCACTCCAACAACTTGATTTCACATGGTGTTCTAATTTGAAAGAACTACCTTCATCTATTGGCCAATTGAATGCACTCCAAAAGCTTGTTTTGTCAAATTGTTCCAACTTGAAAGAACTACCTCCATCTATTGGCCAATTGACAACACTTCAAGAGCTTACTTTGTCAGGGTGTTCACATTTGAAAGAACTACCTTCATCTATTAGCCAATTGAATGCACTTAAAATGCTTGATTTGTCATGTTGTTCTAATTTGAAAGAACTACCTTCATCTATTGGCCAATTAAATGCACTACAAGAGCTTGTTTTGTCAAGCTGCTCCAATTTGAAAGAACTACCTTTATCTATTGGTGAATTGAATGCACTCCAACACCTTGGTTTATCAGGGTGTTCACACTTGAAAGAACTACCTTCATCTATTGGCCAATTGAATGCACTCCAAAAGCTTGTTTTGTCATATTGTTCCAACTTGAAAGAACTACCTTCATCTATTGGCCAATTGAATGGGCTCCAAAAGTTTGTTTTATCAAATTGTTCCAACTTGAAAGAACTACCTTCATTTATTGGCCAATTGAACGGGCTCCAGGAGCTTTATTTGTTAAGGTGTTCTAATTGGAAAGAACTACCTTCATCTATTAGCCAATTGAATGCACTCCAAAAGCTTAATTTGTCACAGTGTTCTAATTTGAAAGAACTACCTTCATCTATTGGCCAATTGAATGCACTTGAAAATCTTGATTTGTCAGAGTGTTCACACTTGGAGGAATTACCTTCATCTATTGGCCAATTGAAAGCACTTGAAAAGCTTGATTTATCGGGGTGTTCACACTTGAAGGAACTACCTTCATCTATTGGCCAATTGAATGCCCTTCAAGAGCTTCTTTTGTCAAGGTGTTCAGACTTGAAAGAACTACCTTCATCTATTGGCCAATTGAGTGCACTCCAAAGGCTTATTCCGTCAGATTGTTCCAACTTGAAAGAACTACCTTCATCTATTGGCCAATTGAATGCACTCGAAGCACTTGAATTGTCAGGCTGTTCACATTTGAAAGAACTACCTTCATCTATTGGTCAATTGAGTGCACTCGAACGATTTTATTTATACGATTGTCCCAACTTGAAAAAATTACCTTCTTCTATTGGCCAATTGAATGCACTCCAAGAGTTTGATTTGTTAAGGTGTTGCAACTTGAAAGAACTACCTTCATCTATTGGCCAATTGAATGCACTCCAAACGTTTATTTTGTTAGGGTGTTCAAACTTGAAAGGACTACCTTCATCTATTGGCCAATTGAATAAACTCAAAACGTTTATTTTATCACATTGTTCCCACTTGAAAGAATTGCCTTCATCTATTGGCCATTTGAATACACTCAAAACGTTTCTTTTGTCAGGGTGTTCAAACTTGAAAGAATTGCCTTCATCTATTGGCGAATTGAATGCACTCCAAAAGCTTGATTTGTCAGGGTGTTCGCATTTGAAAGAATTACCTTCATCTATTGGCCAATTGAATGCACTCCAACAGCTTGATATCTCAAAGTGCTCTAACTTAACAGAACTACCTGCATCTATTGGCCAATTGAATGCACTCGAAAAGCTTGATTTTCCAGGGTGTTCACACTTGAAGGAACTACCTTCATCTATTGGCCAATTGAATGCACTCCAACGACTAGTTTTTTCACAGTGTTCTGACTTAAAAGAACTACCTTCATCTATTGGGCAATTGAATGCACTCCAAGAGTTGGTTTTCTCACAGTGTTTTGATTTGAAAGAACTACCTTCATCTATTTGCCAACTAAATGCACTCCAAGAGCTTTATTTGTATGATTGTCCCAACTTGAAAGAACTACCTTCATCTATTGGCCAACTGAATGCACTCCAACGACTTTATTTATACGATTGTCCTAACTTGAAGGAACTACCTTCATCTATTGGCCAATTAAATGCACTCCAAAAGCTTGTTTTGTCAAGGTGTTCTAACTTGAAGGAACTACCTTTATCTATTGACCAATTGAATGCACTCCAAGAATTTGATTTGTCAGGGTGTTCGAACTTGAAAGAACTACCTTCATCTATCGGCCAATTGAATGAACTTGAAAACCTTAATTTGTCAAGGTGTTCCAACTTGAGAGAACTACCTTCATCTATTGGTCAATTGAATACACTGGAAAAGCTTGATTTGTCAAGGTGTTCCAACTTGAGAGAACTACCTTCATCTATTGGCCAATTGAATGTGTTCCAAAAGCTTGATTTGTCAGGGTGTTCACATTTGAAAGAACTACCTACATCTATTGGTGAATTGAATGCACTCCAACAACTGGTTTTTTCAGAGTGTTCTAACTTAAAAGAACTACCTTCATCTATTGGCCAATTGAATGCACTTGAAAATCTTGATTTGTCAGGGTGTTCACATTTGGAGGAATTACCTTCATCTATTGGCCAATTGAATGCACTCGAAAAGCTTGATTTATCGGGGTGTTCGCACTTGAAGGAACTACCTTCATCTATTGGCCAATTGAATGCACTCAAACAGCTGGTTTTATCACAGTGTTCTGACTTAAAAGAACTACCTTCATCTATTGGCCAATTGAATGCACTCCAACAATTAGTTTTGTCACAGTGTTCTGACTTAAAAGAACTACCTTCATCTATTGCCCAATTGAATGCACTCCAAAACCTTGTTTTGTTTGGCTGTTCAAACTTGAAGGAACTACCTTCATATATTGGCCAATTGAATGCACTCCAAAACCTTGTTTTGTTTAGCTGTTCTAACCTGAAGAAACTACCTTTATCTATTGACCAATTGAATGCACTCCAAGAACTTGATTTGTCAAGGTGTTCTGACTTGAAAAAACTACCTTCATCTATTCGCCAATTGAATTCAATCCAAGAGCTTGATTTGTCAAGGTGTTCGAACTTGAAAGAACTACCTTCATCTATAGGCCAATTGAATTCAATCCAAGAGCTTGATTTGTCAGGATGTTCGAACTTGAAAGAACTACCTTCATCTATTGGCGAATTAAGTTCAATCCAAAAGCTTGATTTATCAGGGTGTTCCAAGTTGAATGAATTACCTTCATCTATTGGCCAATTGAATGCACTCCAAGAGTTTTATTTGTTAAGGTGTTCCAACTTAAAAGAACTACCTTCATCTATTGGTCAATTGAGTGCACTCGAAAAGGTTGATTTGTCGAGGTGTTCTGATTTAAAAGAACTACCTTCATCTATTGGCCAATTGAATGCACTCCATAAACTTATTTTGTCAGAGTGTTCGAACTTGATAGAATTACCTTCATCTATTGGCAACTTGAATGCACTCCAAAAGCTTGTTTTGTCCGGTTGTTCAAACTTGAAAGAACTACCTTCATCTATTGGCAAATTGAATGCACTCCAAAAGCTTTATTTGTCAGAATGTTCCAACCTGAAAGAACTACCTTCATCTATTGGCCAATTGAATGCACTCAAAAAGCTTGTTTTGTCAGGGTGTTCCAACTTGAATGAACTACCTTCATCTATTGGCCAATTGAATGCACTCAAAAAGCTTGTTTTGTCAGGGTGTTCCAACTTGAATGAACTACCTTCATCTATTGGCCAATTGAATGCACTCCAAAAGCTTTATTTGTTAGAGTGTTCCAACTTGAAGGAACTACCTTCATGTATTGGCCAATTAAATGCACTCGAAGAGCTTGATTTGTCAGGGTGTTCCAACTTGAAAAAACTACCTTCATCTATTGGCCAATTGAATGCACTCCAAAAGCTTTATTTGTATGATTGTCCCAACTTGAAAAACTACTTTCATCTATTGAGCAATTGAAAGTATATTGAAACTTTCATTTGTAGAAGTGTGCCAACTTGAGAGAACTACTTTCATGTATTGGCCAATTGGATGCACTCCAAGAACTTTATTTGTATGAATGTACGAACTTGAAATAATGACTTTCATCTATTGGTCAATGGAATGCACTCAGAGTGCTTCCTTTGTTAAAGTGTTTCAAATGGAAATAATTACTTTCATCTACTAACCAATTGAGTACATTTCAAAAGCTTCATTTGTTAAGGTGTTCCAACTTGAAAACATTATTTTCATCTATTAGTCATTGAGTGCACTTGAAAATCTTGATTTGTGTGAATGTTTCAACTTGCAAGAATTACTTACATGTACATTGGCCCATTAAATGCACTCCAAAAGTTTTAACTGTGGGAATGTATGAGCTTGTAGGAATTACTTATGTTTATTGGCCAATTTAATGCATTCAAGAAACTTAATTTGTTAAAGTCTTTCAATTTGAAATAATTACCTTCATCTATTGCCAATTGAATCACTAGTAGAAAACCCTTTTTTCAACCAACCCACCTTTGACTTGACATTGTCATCGACTACATTTCAATTGTATTTTTTTAATATTTAAAAAAAATATTCACAATTGCCAAGTAAATTGAACTACCTACTCTTTTGGTGGACAAATGAAGGCACATCCCAACTATTTTGGAACTCATGGAATATTCTTAGCACCCACATTGTCTACAATTGAATTCTAGTTGAAACATTGATTTGGAAGATTACATAGTCTATAGTCAAGCCTCCCAAGGCGGTGTGTCAACTAAGAAAGTCCCACATTCAACTACTTTGGTCAATCACAAAACATAGTGATGAATAATAAATCACACATGGATGAATGAAATTGAGATTGGGACTAATGTCTTCGTTGTAAGTGCACAACAAGATTGTTTCTTGACTACAACTACAAATTGAAATGCAAAAAACGAATGTTGGGCACTCTTACGTACTATGTCAACACCTCAATTGCAAGTGCTACTTAGTAAACACGACAACAACCATTGTGCCACGCTCTACAAACATTGGTGTGCATTTTTTTGGTTTTAAAAAACAAATATTTATTGAGGTTGTTAAAGCTAACAAAGCCACAATGATGAAAATAAGTTCCTTCTCTTTGAACGATCCAAACAGTTAGATTTTGAAAACTATTAAATTAATTAATGATTTGTCAAAAATACTCAAATCTTAGGTTCCATGACAGATTGTGGGCAAAAATGATTCAACTTTCAAGAAAACATTAGTCACATTAAGATGCGACCTTTCACCCAACTCCCTATTAAAAGAAAATTGGCATTGAGAAAAAAATATAAGAACACTAGTTTTGTCTACACTTCAATGCATGAGAAAATATATATGGACATGGATAGCTTGATGCATAAGAAAAGAAAGGACCTTTTTGTTAGTAAAAACATTGTCAATAGTAGAATTAGACTAAAATGTAACCAAATGATTTGTGACTACATGTGATTAATTGTTGTTTACAACTAACATTGGTTACATTTACAATTGAAAATCATATTTCACATTTATGACTATGTTGCAACTATTTATAAGTTTTTCATTCTTCCAATGGGATAACTTTTCACATTATTTTCATCTTAGAAAACCTTGGTCTGGCCTATTAATTGCAAAAGTGCCAAAAAATGATAACTAATTATTTATTTATACATTAAGTTATGTAGGTTACTAATTTTTGGATACTTATCACATGTTTTGTGGAATACTAACTAACAATTATGTATAGTAAGCTTTATATATACATTATGTATTCCACATTCATAATGGTATATATATGTATTATTCTCATAGATTAGTTAGGCATGGTTTGAAAAAATTATTATTGTATATTAACCTCATATTAGCGTATATGTAAAGGTGGCAATTCTTCAATCATCCATAGGTGTATAAAAAGTAGAATTATTGTAGAATTATTGTAAGTAAATAAACTACTAATTTTTTAATAAATAATTATAAATAATCAAATTATTTAGAACTTATATTTTATAATTTAAATCCATATTTAATATTTTTACACTAATCATAATGTAATTAATGTAATTATCATCATTATTATAAATTTCATATATCTATTATTTATAATTATTTTTTTACATTAAATAATTATTCTTCCAAACATAAAAATTTACCCTAATTCATTAAAAATTATATAATATGTAATTGCATTTATAATATGTAATATTGATCATTATAATTGAAACTAAAATTTACAATTCTTATGGTAAATTTACTATAATGTGAATATTACATGTATTCATTATAATTAAATTATAGAAAATTATTGTATTTATAACTTTAAAAACTTAATTTATAGTTAACAATTATCAACACTATAAAATATTCACATTAATTATTCATATTTTTACAATAATAAAAATAATTAATGCAATTATAATAATTTAATGAAAGTCCATGATTATATGTTTGGTGTATATTTTTTGAATTTCATGATTATGTGCATATTTTTACTCAAATTGGCAATTTTAATTTGTAAATGTTTTTGTCACATTGATGATTTCACCATATGTTTATGACAATTGAATAGAATACAACATGTAAAAAATCAAATGTGACGAAAAAATGAGCCACCCTATTTTGCAACTACCCCACATGTCATCTTTGTGGATTGTGATTTAGTTGCAATAATTTATTACAACCTTTTTCAAGCATGCTTATCACCCTTGGTGTATAGGAGAATATACACAACTTTGTCCGATTGTGTTATTCATTTATGTAACCCCATATTTATTACAAATTGGTGTGCAAATTGGGATTTAAAACTCAAGTCTTCCATTCCTTGTATGATTTGAATTGACCCCATCATAAACATTTCCAAGTTATCTAGCACAAACATTACAAAAAATATGTTCCACATCACCTATAGCTTGTACAATAATGCTATGAAATTTCTTTTGATTATAATAGTCTAACATTGCAATAATGTATCTTTTATTTTGCCTTTCAGCTAATGGTATATGGGTACCACCAATGGCACCACATATGTTTGGCAAACATGTGAGCTCTTAAAATTGATGAATGATCCCTAATAATCATTCTCTAAGAGGTGTGTTTATGTACTTGCCAGAAAACTATTCTATGTTACACACATGACATTATAATGTTAATCACAATAAATTTGTTCAAATTAGTGATTTAATTTACATATGTGGATGTTATTTTATATTTAATTTTCTATTTTATGGAAGGAAAGGGAATCATTAAATATTTTCACCATTATGCAAATTTATTTACAAGTAACATAATCATGCCAGTGCTATCCTTTTAAGTTGGTTAAATGGATGTACCAACCTTGTAATCAAAAGAACATTTCAAACACATGAAGGTAGGTTAAATTGAAGATGGTTGGCATGGAGTCTTCCAAAGGTGAATTAGTCGATTTGTTCAACCATTTAATCGTTTTATTATCTTTGTGCAAATCTTAATTTGTTGATTGGTCAACATCCATTTTTCTTCAACAATTTCCATTGCCAACTATTATAATCATTTTCTATGGTTGTAGGTGTAAAAAATGTATGCAACCATTCTCTTGCATTTGTTTTTATCATAAACTTTCAACCAACTTTTTTTTTCTCAAGAAGCTTCTATGAATTTTTTTCATGTCAAGTCTTTTCGATTTCAATAATTAAGTTGTTCAATGTATGTCATAGGCCATATTTTCATTCACATTTTGTGTTCACAATCATTTCATGTTCAAAATTTCCCAATTGTGAAAACTAGTTCACAAGTGATTTTTGAGGAAAATGTTGGAAAGGTCACAAAATAACAACATGAAACACATATAATGATGAAGATAAAGTGAAGGTTTCTATATACCTATAAAGTGAAATATGAGACTCAAGTGACCAACAATTATGAGTGTAGGGTGGGAATCTCTAACTCCAAAGGTGAGGGGGTCATCCATAATAGTAATGCAAAACCTATCAAAGTAATGAGTGGGTGTGGCAACTTTTTCCATGAAGACCCCAACTAATTGAACATGAATTACATATATAACATGCAAATGGTTATCATGGATTATTAATCAATTTTTATTCCTTGAAGTTATTGCCCTTGGCTTGTAGGTTTTGCACATTGAAAATTTGTAACCCAAAATTTATGTATCCTATCCTTTGACATAAATGGTTGGAAGGTCCATTTTTCAATCCTTGGATAATTATCAACATGGAAATCATTAAATCATTAAAAAATCTTCATGAGAATTCTTGAACAATAATCATTTACATGCGAAATAAAATAATATTTGAAAAAGGAAATTCAACTATGAAATCCCAAATCATGTGATGAATGTTGTCATAATGTATTGTCTTTTAAACTTGGTTGCAAAAAAAAGAAAAAAATCAATGCTCAAATGTGGTGGGAAATGATGTTACCTTGAAGGTTGAAGCTTTTGAGGGAAAGGTGGGTGGGGTTTTTAGTCCAAACCTATCTTTAATACAACTCATTTTACACATGAAAGATTGGATAAGGATTGAAATGTTGAAACCAACTTAAATGAAAAATGCATATTGGGTGGTGCACTTGCTTGAAACATTTCCAAAAATACTAATTGGCAAATTCTCACCATAATGGACCATATTTTGATGATTTTATAATAATGCTGGATGGTTTTTTATAACAAAGAACTAAGGAATATATTTATAACATTTCATGATTTGAAGTGCTTATAATGAGGTCATAAGGTCAAATGTAAATTATTGCAAATCATGATAAAATCTGATGATAAAATGGTCTATATGTAAAATTATTATTATTATTATTATTTTAAAAAAATCTTTGAAAAATGTGAAATAGGAAAAAGACAAAAAAAAAGATAGAAAAAATAGATGGATTCCATAATTTGAAAAACATTTTGATAGTCTAACATAAGATTTTCTATGAAATGGAAAGCCTCAAATGCCATATTTCACTTTAAAATCATCCTACAAATTCATTATTTGAAAATTCCTCCAATGTTTTATGTATAGGAAAAAGGTTTATTTTTTAACCTTTCCAAAATATAAAACATGTATCACAAGGCTAACAAGCCAAATGCATATGATAAAAAATCATGAAAATGTTCATAGATAAAACCCATCAGTCCAAAAGTGGGGTGCAATTCATTAGCCCAAATCATTATGGGACCTTAAAAATGAAATAGGTTCACCTCACTTTAATCATTTATATGATTAGTCCTATATGATTACAAATGGCATAAACAACTAAAAATGACATAAATAACAAGTCCAATTTGATTACAAATGGCATAAACAATTAATTTAATAATTAAAAAGGTCATAAAATGCCATTTTTGGTGTAATGGGTTGTTTTAGGTTAATCTAGCCTAGTTTGTTATTCATTTTTAAAATTTTCAAATTATTATAAGTTATTACGAATTATACACTAAGCTTATTTTAAGATATAAAAAATAAATTCTACCTTAGGTTATACCTTAAGCTATTATAATTTATATTAACTTCAAGTTACAGAGTCTAAAATAACCTATGTCCAATAATTTGAAATAGTTTAAAATAACCTATAATAATTTAAGTTGGATTATTTATACTAACCAAAAATAACCTACAGTGGTTAATTTGGAATAACAAAATAAAATTATAATGATATAAAGTGAAATTTTTAAAAATAAAATACCAATAATAACTTAAAATAACCTAAAGTGGAATAACATATAATAAACAAGAATAACCAAAGTTAAATAACTTAATAACCTCATGGGAAATAACCTATAGTATGTAATAATAGCTTAAGGTATAATAACTTAGATAACATATGGTGGAATAATTAGAATAACCAAAAATAACCCAAGATGAAATAATCTATAATGACTTAAAATAACTTAAGGTAAAAAAAATCTAAAATAACATATAACACAATAACTTAAAATATTTAAAGATAGTTTAGGTGGAGTATCTTTATAAAAAAAAAGATATTTAAAGTGAAGTAATATAAAGTAACCCAAAGTGGAATAACTTCAAATAATTGAAAATAGCCTAAGGTCAAATAACCAAAAATAATTGAAAATAACCTAGGGTGGAATAAATTTAAATAGTAAAAAAAACCTAAAATAATTTAGGGTGGAAAATTTTAAGTTTTAAAAAAATAACCTTGTGTATAATAACTTCAAATAACCTATGATGGAATAACCTATAATAACTAATAATAGCATAAGGTAGAATAGTAAAAAAAATCTATAATGAAATAGTTTAAAAATATTTTAAATAACCTAGGGTGGGGTAGCCATAATAGTTGAAAATAACTTTAGGTGGAATAACATATAATATTTTAAAATAACATAGGGTGAAAAACTTATAGTAGTAAAAAATAACCTAAGATAAAATACCTAGGATTAGTTTACAACTTTAAGCTATAGTAGTTTAGGAATAGCTTAAGGTATCTTACATTAGTTTAGGAATAAATTATAATAACTTACATTAACCTAGGAATAATCTAAGGTATCCTACATTAACTTTGGAACAACCCACAATTAACATAAGAACCTAGCCTATGGCACCTTACAAATAAGCTAGGAAAAAAATGTGAATAATAATGTGTGATGACAAATCATTTCATTTATTTAAATATGATTAAAGAAGTGATGTTTAAACATGGAGGTGAAGGGAGGTTAAGGGGTTCAAACATTCACCTCTGCACCTTAAGTTGGTGTGTTAAATGGGTTTAGGTTTTTAGGTGCCTAACTTAGATTCCTATGTGCTTAATTTAGCTTAGATTCTTGATGCAGTTGGTTAGGTGTTTAACTTAAATTTTTAGCGTAACTTAGGTGATTAAGTGTTTGGTCTTAACCTATCTATGAACTAAGAAACTAGTCTAGTGAATTAACTATTAGTGAATTTGACTAGTTATTAATGAATTTGATTATTTATTAGCGAACTCACTTGTCCATAACAATTGATCCTTGTTCACTAGAGGATTGACCACTTTTGTCATGGTAAATTTGTCTGAGTTCATTCAAAATCTAGTGAAATATAGATTGAATTGAAACATATTAGTGTAATGGCCCTTCCCTTAAACATAAATATTGATTAAATTTTCATACTTTATAGTCTTTTTCCTTTCTTGCCAATGATATAACCAAGTAGATGAAAATAATTGAACAACAACAAGAACCTCAATTAAAAGAGAATCATGACCACAATGCAAATGAGGTCAATGCATTTTGTAACAACTTGTGAATAAAACATCTCCTTTCAATTTATGAATGAGAGAAATAACCCGACCATAGAAAGAATGATTATAGACCTTCAACAAGGTGTCATTACCTCCATCAAACAAATCAATAGACATCCAACATGCATAATATGGACCATATTCCAACCAATCGGATCATGTTGTGCCTTGCTCAACCATGAACAAACATCTACAAGTTGATAGACCTTAGTCATATCCACATTCAACCTTGTTTGGCCCAAGTAGCCATTAGTCATTATCTGTAATGATAATCAATACATCTATTAGTTCATGATGAAATAACAAGTTAATTTTCTACCACACATTGTGGCCAATGTCATGATGCATAAGTTAAACTTTCCATAATTCCAAATCATAGTCTATGCAACATTAGGTTTAGAAGCAACATTCTATAATATGTAGTCAATTTTTTTTTCATTCAATAATATATATGTTTTCAACATATAAGTACTCATGCTCACATGGTTTTTAATCTTTTTGTTTTGACAAACTTGAAATGGGAAAAAATAAAGGATAAAAATAAAAAAGGTGATTTCCATAATTTGGAAGGCATTTTAACAATCTAACATGGGATTTTTTGTGAAGTGAAAAACTTTGTGCCATATTTCACCCTAAATTGTCTTTAAAAATACATTATAAAAAAATAAATGAATTTTTGTGTACAATAAAAAGGTATATTTTTAGACCCTTATGATGAGGCCACTATTGGGATTTGATGTGCATTTTTTCACTAATTTAAAAATGCAAAAATATATGGATCAAGAGAATAATTATTATTATTTGGAAGGCATTCTTGTAGTTTGGTGTGGGGTCTTTTATGAAAAAAAGTCCTTACATTGGATTTCATTTTTAAATTGTCTTAAATACACCAATTTTTGTCACTTGGTTTTAAATATGTTTTTTGTTATAACCTATAGTGATTTATGTTTTTGGAAAATTTTAGAATCAAAGAACCTATAAATCCAAGGTTTTGAAATTTTTAGAATAAAATAACATTCGGGTTTGGGTTTTGAAAATGTTCAAAGAACCAATCATTTTCTTAAAGTAACTAGATAAAAACTAATGGTTCAAGGAAGATTATTTGATTTGTTTAGAACCACAAAACTATGAATCAAAACCAAAATTTTAATATTCAAGAACAATGTTGAATTTTCACAAGGTGAAATTTACAACCATTTAACTTGAAATTTTTTATTTCAATTTATGCAAAAGATTTTGCTAATGTTCTACAATGGCCAAAAATCACCAAATTTTGGAAAAAATAAATTAAAAAATTGCCACATGTTTATAATATGGTATAGTTGGTGGGAAAATATTAACCTATGCATATTAAGGAAAAAAAGATTGTATTTATTACCAAATTTGGCTAAACCTTCTTGTGGATGATGACCAACTTTTTTCTACATCATGGCATTGAAAAACAAAAAATATTGTTTAAAAGTTAGGAGAGTTGACGTATGGAAGTTTTGTGATTATATTTTCTTACAGAAACCCAACTAGAGATCCATGCTGCAAGGCAATAAAGATTGTTCAATTTTCAAGGGGTAGGTCCAATCAATTTGGAATTTTCAAAAGGTTATTTTAAAGTCAAGAAAATCTTTTTTGATTTTTGAGAATCATTGGTCAAAGTCCCTTTACCCATTAGTTTTTTATATTTAAAAAAGAAAATTGCCCAACATTAGTTACCACATAATGAAATAACAACAAGATTGGTGTGTTTTTTCCCTTGAAGTGTTATGATCCCATATCAAAAAAATTGTTGATAAGTGTGGTAGCAAAATATTAAAAACATTCATTTTTTCATTTTTATATGCTAGGAGGTTCATGATTTCCATCTTCAATTCATAACTTGTTCACAAAGCTTCTCTGAAGGTGCATTTCACACTTGGTGTTAGGGACTTTAATGTTGAATCCCCTAACACCATGCTAGTCAATTAGGATTTACACCTACTTATAAACCATGAACATTTTATGTTAAGTTAACATTTAGTTAACATTAAGCTATCACCCATTGAACATTGGGTGCCACATAGGATGCCACCTAGATTTTCATGTAACATTGATTTAACATCATGTGTGAATGCACCATAAATGTTGAAAATTATGCAAAGCTTTGTTTTGCATTACCAACTTGTTGAAGCATGACACTTAAACATTATGTTGATGAATATTTAGTGTTAGGTGTTGTGTTGCAACAAGTTTGAAATGGTTGTAAATGGATGAACTTTTTTCTTTTTAATAAATGTATTTTTGTTGAATATTGTTGTTCCATTGTAGGGTTAATGTCATTTTCACATTTATTTAATTACAAATAACAATCCCCCAACCTTATTTTATTTATTTAGATATTGAAATTGCTTTGAATTGTTTGACTTGGGAAAATTTGTTTGCTTCGTAAGTCATTTTTCATTGTTTGTTAATGAAAGTCTTTTAACTCCATGGCCATATGTGTGGACAACAACAAAATTGCCATGGACAATGGACATTCTTGAACAACGAAGATTATTATATCAAAGATCTTTACACAGAAAATCATACAAAAAGTTATCAAAGACATGATACCATATTGCTAAAAACAATAACTTTTGAGAAATTATTGTACATAGAGTTGGGATAGTAGATTGGCAAGTGGTAGATTGGAATGTAAATGCCATTAAATTCTATGAAGGAATTGGTGGAAGAAAATGGAGCCTTGCAATCAAAACATTGAAATTCTAAAATATTTGAAAGTCCTTAGATTCGTGCAATGTGTGTTGTAGGAATATTTTGTTCATTGTTTAAACAAGTAGCTTATTACATGTAAGTTTCAT
>Ga0116230_10003772_pt1 | contig 14833 bp, 7 predicted proteins | sample S1TSphfallax_3_FD_88678 | JGI IMG/M metagenome (GOLD analysis project Ga0116230, IMG submission 88678) | Host-associated microbial communities from peat moss isolated from Minnesota, USA - S1T2_Fd - Sphagnum fallax MG | ecosystem: Host-associated > Plants > Peat moss > Unclassified | place: USA... | reverse complement strand
GGGCGCGGTGGGCTCGGGGATGGAGACCCAGTTGAGGCGGTCGGCGATGAGGGTCCGGGAGTAGAGCGCAGCGTCGGGGCCGACCTCGACGCGATGGCTGTCGGGGTGGATCTTGAGGACGTAGAGTGGGTCGGGGCTGCTGAGGCCGAGGCCCTTGCGCTGGCCGACGGTGAAGCCGTGGATGCCTTCGTGGCGGCCGAGCACCGTGGACTCGCCTGCGGGGCCGGCGGCGACGAGTTCGCCGGCGGAGTCCGGCAGCGGCTGCTGCTGCTCGGCCAGGTAGGCGCGCAGGAAGTCGGCGTAGCTGCCGCCGGGGATGAAGCAGATCTCCTGGGAGTCGGGCTTGTGGGCGAGCGCGAGGCCGTGGCCGGCGGCCATCTCGCGGACGGCGGGCTTGTGCATCTCGCCGAGCGGGAAGAGGGTGCGGCTGAGCTGGGCCTGGGTGAGGCCGAAGAGGAAGTAGGTCTGGTCCTTGGCGGTGTCGGCGGGGCGGGAGAGCACCCAGCGGTTGCGACCGGGGTCAAACCGGTTGCGCGCGTAGTGGCCGGTGGCGATGCGCTCGGCGCCGATCTGGCGGGCGGTGAGCAGGAGCTGGTCGAACTTCAGGTGGTTGTTGCACAGGGTGCAGGGGATGGGGGTGCGGCCGGCGAGGTACTCGGCGACGAAGGGGCGGACGACCTCGGCCTCAAAACGGTCCTGCGCGTTGACCAGGTAGTAAGGGATGCCGAGGTGCTCGGCGACGTGGCGGGCGTCGTAGACGTCGTCGATGGAGCAGCAGCGGCCCTGGCCGTCGGGGGCCATGCCGGGGTGGCCGGCGAGCCGGCGCTGGTTCCAGAGCTGCAGGGTGAGGCCGACGAGGGGGTGTCCCTGGGCGTGGAGCAGGGCGGCGACGGCGGAGGAGTCCACTCCCCCGGACATGGCAACGGCGATGGTTGGCTTCTCCAAGTGAATGGCACCCTCTACGATGATAGTCTCCGGAAGGGCAGGAATCTGTTTGACAGGTGTATGCGGGGCCGGTCGCGCGCGGCCGGCGGGACGATTTCTAAGGGAGAAAAGATTTCTTGTTATTGATGGAAGAGCGGCTTCAGGGCGGAACGATGGGCGGGCGCTGGGCGCTGCCGTTCCTGGGCGTGGCCTGCGCGGTGGGGGTGGCGTCCATCTATTACAACCAGCCGCTGCTGCTGGTGATGGGCCACAGCCTGGGGCAGGACGCGCGGGCGATGGGTCTGGTCGCGGTGGCGACGCAGGTGGGCTATGCGCTGGGCATCCTGTGCTTTGTGCCGCTGGGCGATGTGGCCGAGCGGCGCGCGCTGATGATGCGGATGTATGCGGGGGTTTCGGTGGCGCTGCTGCTGGCGGCGGCGGCGCGGGGGCTGTGGGGAATGGTGGTGGCGAGCGTGCTGATCGGGCTGCTGGCCAGCGTGACCCACGTGGCGCTGCCGATGGCGCCGGACCTGGTGCCGGAGGCGCGGCGCGGACAGGCGATCGGCACAGTGATGACCGGGCTTCTGCTGGGCATCCTGCTGGCGCGGACCTTCGCCGGCTGGGTGGCGCGGGCTAGCAGCTGGCGCATGGTGTACCTGATCGCGGCGGGCATGAACCTGGCGTTTGTGCCGATGCTGTGGCGGGTGATGCCGCGCATGGCGCCGCGGCAGACGATGCGCTACGGCGCGGCGATGCGCTCGCTGTGGACGCTGTTCACCGGCGAGCCGCTGCTGCGCGAGGCCGGCGTGCTGGGTGCGCTGTGCTTCGGCAGCTTCAGCTGCTTCTGGACGACGCTGGCCTTTCTGCTGCACGCGCACTACGGCATGGGGCCGGGCGTGGCCGGGACCTTCGGCGTGGTGGGCGCGGCGGGCGCGCTGGTGGCGCCGGTGGCGGGCCGGCTGAGCGACCGGCGCGGCACGCGCTTCGTGGTGACGGTGGCCGGCGCGGTGCTGACCGCGAGCTATCTGTGGCTGTGGGCGATGGAGCGGCTGCGCATGGCGACGGCGCTGCACATGGCCGCGCTGGTGGTGGGCGTGGTGCTGCTGGACCTGGGCGCGCAGATGATGCAGGTGGGCAACCAGACGCGGATCTTCGGGCTGGGGCCGGGGGCGCGCAGCCGGCTGAACACGATCTATATGACGATGTACTTCATCGGCGGCGCGGCGGGCTCGGCGCTCTCGGCGCTGGCGTGGAGCCGCTGGGGATGGGACGGGGTGTGCGTGCTGGCGCTGGGGATGATCGCGCTGGCCGGGGCGCGGCATGCGACCGGTTACAGCCGCACGCATGTGGAGCGCGTGGTGGCAGTTCCGACTGGCGAGCGGGAGCCGGTATAGCGGCGCTGTCCTTTGACCGCAGTCAATCCGAAGTAGACCGGCAACAGACCCGCAACAATAGACCCGCAACAACAGACCCGCGATGGGACGCTGCGAAATTCATGCAGCGACCGCTGGCTCGCGTGATATGCACCCGAGAACTTCACCCGTACTAAGAACGTTTGAGCTGAATCTAGGCGAGATGTGTCGCAGCTCGACACATCTTTCGGTTTCCGACATTCCGATTGCGCCTGGGGCCATTCATGGAGTTCTTCGGTCGAGCTGTCTCTGTGCTTCGTCGCCGCTTCCAGGCGGGCCTGTTGGGGCTGGTATGGGTCTTGCTCGTCGTAAGTTGCGGCCTGGTCTCCGCGGCGCAGGCGCAGCAGCAGCCCTCGGCGCAACCGCTGCAGGTACTGAAGAAGCATGTGCGGGTCGAGGTGCTGGACCATCGCGCGGCCCTGGTGAGCCATGTGCCGGACGGCCAGCAGTTCCAGGGGTCGATCGTGCTGCCGCTGCGGAACCAGGCGGCGTTGACGAGCCTGCTCGGCCGGCTCTATGACCCGGCCGGCCCTGAGTACAGGCACTTTCTCAGCGTGGCCCAGTTCACCGAACAGTTTGGCCCCACGCAGGCGGACTTTCAGGCGGTGGTGGCCTTCGCGCAGGCCAATGGCTTGACCGTGGGCGAGCTGCCGGCGAACCGGTTGCTGGTCCCGTTCTCGGGTAGCACGGCGCAGGTGAACGCGGCGTTCCATGTGCAGATGAACGTGTATCAACACCCGACGGAGAACCGGACGTTCTTCTCGCCGGACCGGGAGCCCTCGCTTGCGCTCAGTGTGCCGGTGAGCCATATCGCGGGTCTGAACAACTTTGCGCCGCCGCGGCACATCTCGAACGTGGCAGGGGGCGTTCAGCCGGCGACGGTGCTTAACGGCTCCGGGCCGGGAGGCTCCTACCTGGGCAACGACATGCGCGCGGCCTACTACGGCGGCACGACGCTGGACGGCAACGGCCAGGCGGTCGGCATCCTGGAGTTTGGCGGCTAAGCGCTGAGCGACGTGAATCTCACGTTCAGCAATGCAGGACAGACCAACCATGTGCCCATCAACAATGTGCTGCTGGATGGATCGACCGGCGCCGCGGGCAGTAACGACGGCGAGCAAAGCCTGGACATCGTGCAGGCGATCGGCATGGCGCCGAACCTGAGCCAGGTGCGTGTGTACATCGGTGTCGGCCAGGACGACGCCAACATCCTGAATGCAATGGCTTCGGAGAACCTGGCCAAGCAGTTGAGCTGCTCGTGGAGCTGGGAGCCGGTCGATCCGACGGTCGATGAGGCGTTCTTCCAGGAGATGGCCGCACAGGGGCAAAGCTTCTTCACTGCCTCAGGCGACGCTGGAGCCTACGATGTGACCATCAATCCCTACTTCTATCCTGCCGAAGACCCTTATGTGACCACGGTGGGTGGGACCCACCTGACCACCAGCGGTCCGGGCGGGAGCTGGGTCTCGGAGACGGTGTGGAACTCCGGGGGCGATGGCAGCGGCGGGGGCATCAGCCCGGACGGCTTCTCGATTCCGAGCTGGCAGGTGGGGCTGGCGAACTCCGCCAACGGCGGCTCGTCCACGCTGCGCAATGCGCCCGATGTGGCCATGGAAGGGGACTTCGACAACTACGTCTGTTACAACGGCGGTTGTGTGAACGATGTGGCGGGCACCAGCTTTGCGGCCCCGCGCTGGGCGGGCTTTATGGCGCTGGCGCTGCCAGCTTCGCCCTTCCAAGGCCCGCGCACACCCATCTGGGCGGCGATGCTGGGGCTTTCGGGCGCGCTGGCGCTGGCAGTGGCCGGGCGCCGCCGCAGGCTGCGGATCGCCCTGCGCACGATGGCGCTGCTGCTTCTGCTCGGGGGCGCGGCAAACTCTTTGACCGGGTGCGCGGGGTCGGGGTCGAGCTCAAGCTCTGCGCCCGTCTCTGCGACGGTGGCGCCGACGCCGACGGGCACCTACACCATCCAGATCATCCACCAGCGGGTCGGCCGGATTGACGCAGACCACGGTCCTGAGCGTCACCGTGCAGTGACACGGTGTGCGCCGGGGGGCGGTGTGGGGTGCTGTCTTTCAGACTGTTGCAAGGACGCCCGACCTCGGCCAGAGCCTGCTCGTACATTAAAAATTCCGGGAAAAATGAATCAAGGTTGTCAAAAGAGTGTCTTTTTGAGACATATTGGTACTGTCATCGATTGACATATCGGCGCGTTTCACAGATAGTTCAGGCCCACTCGGCAGCATCCCCCGGCGGTTGGCATTGGGCGGCAGCAGATAGAGGAGAGAGTCTATGCGGCGTTGCGTGGTAGTGACGATGAGGGCGTGGGTGTTTATGGGATTGGCTCTGCTGTGCCTGTGCACGGCGTCGGCGGGGGCGCAGAGTAAGCCGGCGAAGACGACTCCGCCGCCGAGGACGCCGCCCACCAGGCCGAATTCGCCGCCAAAGCCTCCCTTGAAGCCCAACACGCCACCGACCCCGCCAAAACAACCCATAGCGCACAATGGGGGGCCCGAGACACACACACCTGGCAAGCATACGCTTCCTGACGGCGGCACGCGGGTGGTGGCCAGGGACGGCCGTGAGCGGGAGACCGACCGCACCGGCCGCGTGACCGCATACCGTGCGCCGGGCATGGAGGCGCACTTCGGCCGCAACGGACGGCCGGACATGGTGCGGGTGCAGCACGGCGACGAGCTGCGGACGATCCACCGCGGCCCGGGCGGGCTGCGCGTCGTGGACCATGTGCGTCCGCGGGTGGGCGGCGGCTATGCGCGGACGTATGCGTTCGGCCCCCACCACGGGTTCACAGAGCACCCGATGGGGAACCGGCCCGGATATATGCAGCGCACCTACATGGTGCATGGGCACAGCTATGCGGTGGTCTATCGCGGCTATCACTACCACGGCTACGGCTTCTACCGGCCGGTGCCGGCGGCGATCTACAGCCATGCGTACTACGGCTGGGCGGTGCATCCGTGGGCCGCGCCGGTGCGCATCCAGGTGGGCTTTGAGAAGCAGCCGTGGTACCCCGCGTATGGCGCGACCTTCGTTCCGTATCCGGTGTATGCGAGCCCGGACCAGTGGATGACCGACCAGATCCTCGCGGAGAACATGCAGCAGGCCTACGAGGACGGGCAGGACGCGCGGTCACAGCCGGACGTGGCCCCGGCCGATGCAGCCGGCTACGCGAGCGTGACGCCGCCGCCGGTGGATGCAACGCTGAAGGCGCAGATCGATACGCAGGTGAAGACGATCGTCCAGGAGCAGGACGCAGCGGCTCAGAGCGGCCCTGCGGCGATGGCCCCGCAGCTCGATGCCACGACCGCCGCCGTCGAGGAGACGCCCGATGCGCTCAAGCCGGGGCACACCGTCTTCCGCGTGGGCACGCCGCTTACCGTCGAGGCGAACGGCGAGACCTGCACGCTGAACACGAATGACTGGGTCCAGCGGACCGGCGACCTCGACGCACAGACTGGCGAGGTGCCGGTGACGGTGGTGACGAGCCGGCCGACGGACTGCGCCAACGGCGCGGCCACCATGGTGGCCCTGAGCGATCTGACGTCCATGGACAACGACCTGAACCAGCAGGTGATGGCGCAGCTGGACAAGGCCGCCGGCCTCTCGGGCAAGAACGCGCTGCCCGGGATGCCTCCGGCGGGCGCGCAGAAGGTGCCCGGCGGCCAGGCGGCGCCGGACCTGGACGTCACGGTGCAGGCGGCGATCCAGGAGCAGCAGAGCAGCGCGGCGGCGGATGAGCAGCAGGCGATAACGGCTTCGGCCGCACCCATCGGCGGGTAAACCGCGGGAGGCAGCGATGACGATTGCAGCGAATGCGACGAAGCGGCTTGCAGCGCTGGCGATGCTATTGCCGTTGGCCTGCGGTGTGAGATTGATGGCGCAGGGCGACTCGAAGGTGTCGGCATTGTCGACGGTGCGATATATCCCTAGCGGCGATAACTTGCCAGTGCAGATACAAATCCTCAAAGTGGGGGGTGTTGTAGATGTGACAAAGCCGGACGCCCTGCTGGAGACGAGAATCATCCATCATGGGGCAACTGCGCCGAGTTCAGCGACCGATGCCGTGCTCAACGAAATCGGACATATGAATGATGCCCACGATCTTCCGGAGTCTGCGTGCTACCGGACCACAGTGACCGTCGAAACCGGAAAGATGGAGCATCCACCCCTTTGCGGAAACGCCGTAAGCGGCGGAAAGGCCAAGCCGGTCGCTGCTGGAGACAAGATGCTCGTGCGGTACGCCGAGCTTAATAAGAAGGCAGATTCTCTCTATGTTCATCTGGTCGCCTTCGATCCCGGGCCAGACGGCACGGCAGGCTGGGCACAATACGAGAGCCTGGCCGTCTTTCTGTTTCCGAAACACTCTCTGGCTGAGCTGACGGGCGACCAGCTGAATAAGCAGTTGAATGCGGGGATGGCTACGATCCTTAAAGGCGACACGCAAGCCACCGCGCTGGCGCACAGCCATCCGGCTACCCCTCCTAGCGCAACGGTCACTCCGCCGCCCGCACCAGCGGCGCAGACCCAGACGGTGGAGCTGGGCATGTCGGTCGCGCAGGTGCAGGCGGCGCTAGGTGCGCCAACGCAGCAGGTAAACCTCGGAACGAAGACGATTCTTGTCTATCCCAACCTGAAGATCACGCTGGTGGACGGGAAGGTGACCGATGTGCAATGAACTTTGGACAGGACGGATGCGAGTTGTGAGTGTGGTTGCGAACGCGGCAGTGCTGCTGGGCCTCGGCTGGCGCGGACTGGCACAGACCGGCATGGATGTGCGCGCCTATCAGCTGGACCAGCAGATGCGGCAGGCGCTGAACATGGCGCAGATCGACGGCAACCTGGACCTGCTCGCCAATCACGTGACGGTGCGCAGCCCGGGCACGGTCTATACGGTGCGGCGCAGCAACGTCCTGATTGCGCTGTATACGCTGCCGCAGACGATGGGCGAGATGGCCGGGGGCGTCACCGATCCGCAGGGCAATCCCCTAGTGACGACCGACGCCGCGATCTACGCCGCGCCCTCCTGCAAGTACGACATCCCGGTGGCGCTGCTGACCTCATCCAGCCCGCCGGTCTCCGGCGACTGCCGGCGCGAGTTGGCCGAGGGCAAGGCGCGGTTCCTCAAGGCCGGCGAGCAGTTGCTGATCGGCGGCTATGGCGGCAGCATGGCGGCGGGCGTCCTGCGCATGACGCTGCTGGACCATCACGTGGGCCCGGACGGCCGAGAGGCGCCCCGCTTCGTGACCATGGTGGGCTTCCAGTTCGACAACGGCTTTCTGATGAACGCGAACGCCAATCAGATCGTCGCCGCGCTGCGCCCCTTCCTGGTCCCTGCGAACGATCCATTGGCGCACCAGACCTTCCCGGATGCGGCGCTGCCGGTGTACTCGCTCGAAGACAAGCTGAATGCGATGTACAACTACAGCAACTACAACGGGACCGACTGGGACCCGGACAAGGTGCTGAAGCTGAAGGTCGGTGGGCTGCTGAACTACAACCCTGTCAGCGATGTGTATGCTTGCGCGCCGGTGCTGCAGGACGGCAAGGTGCTCCCACCTAGCTTCGGCTGCAAGATGCAGCATGTAGGCGGCGCGGCCTTCAGCGCAGCGCAGATGGCGCAGGCGGTGGGTCAGAGCGATGCCGGCGGGCTGCTGGCCGCAGCCCGGCCGCCCAAGGGCCTGTTCGCCGCCGGGCAGGAGTTGGAGCTGGACTCGCTCACGCTGGTCTCAAAGAAGGACAAAGACCTACTGGAAATGAAGGTGAAGGACTACAGTATCGATCCGCAGCTCGGTGTACCGGCGATCCCGAGCTCGCATGCGGCCATCACCTTTCAGTTTCCTAAGGGCTACCTTGCGACCGCCGATGTAAAGGATGTCGCCGCGGCGATCGGGCGCGTGTTCGATGTGGAGACGATCCCGCGGAAGCCAATGGCGGGCGGAGGCAGCTTTGCAGCGGGCGGTGCCGCGCAGCCCGCCGATCCTACGGCGGCGCTCAACACCGTGCCGCTGCCTGCGGTCGCGGGGCCGCCGCCGGGCCTGGAGGAGCAGCTGAAGGCCGTGTACAAGCTGACGCTGGTGGGAGCCGACCAGGCGGTGGCCTCGCGGGGCACCGTGCTGAAGGTTGCGAGCGACAAGGTCTTGCTGGGTACGCCGGTGGCGAAGGCGACGCTGTGCCCTGCGTCCGTGGTGGACGGCAAGCCGCGGCCGCCCGCGCTGGCGTGCACTACGCCGCTGAAGCCCGCGCTCGCGAAGGGCGATGCCGTGTTCTTCAGCGCGGGCAAGAAGCTGGACCTGACGGCAGTGGCCGTCAACCTGCCCAAGGAGACGGTGACGCTCACGCTGATCGACGACAACAGCGACGCGGGCGCGGGCGTCGCGTCGCGGCCGAAGTTTCACACCAGCATCAACTTCGTCTTTCCCAAGGGGTATCTCGAGGAGGCCGACGCAGGGCAGGTTTCGGACTATGTAGGCCTGGTGCTGCCGATGGTGAGCGCGACGACGGCGGCCCGAAACTAGAGCATTTCCCCGTTGCTGGGGTATCCCGGCGGGGATGTGCAGTTGCGTCTTCATGGAGGACGACGACCCTCGGTCGCGCGTGCGGAGGGCGATCCTGACCGCTGCGTTACTGGGCTTCGGCCAGCGTGATGTGGCGACCGGCACCGCGCTCGCCGGTGATGAGCAGGGTATGGCCGTCCGCCGTGACAGTGAGGCCGGCATACTGCGGGGGCGACTGCTTCAGTGTGGCGATGAGCGTGTTCTGCTTCGTCTCCGGGTTGTAGAGGCGGATCTCCGGCGAGTGGCCGGTGCGGTCGAGGTAGAAGATGCCGCGCGGCGTGACCTGCCAGTATCCCCAGAAGTTCGCGGATGGCTGGTTCAGCACCTGTTGCTCGGCGCCGCCAGCTAAGGGAACGCGCCACAGGCCGTCTTCGTCGCCGCGTGCGTAGTAGAGATAGAGGCCATCCGGCGACTCCTGCGGCACGATGCCGTCTTTGCTGGTGACGGGCTGCGGCTGGCCGCCGCTGGCGGGCACCTTGAACAGCTGCCAACGGCCCGCGCGGTTCGAGCGGAAGTAGACGGTGGCGTCGTCCAGCGAGAAGCGTGGAATGATGTCGTTGCCGTTGCCGAAGGTGACCTGGCGTGGCTGGCCACCGCCGGCAGGCACCATGAAGATATGCGAGTGCGTGTCTGGCCGCGAATCGAACACAATGTGCTGGCCCACGCCGTTTGTGGTCCCGTGCGACCAAGCCGGGCTGCCGGTGAGCGGGCCGCCGAGGAACGTGAGCTGACGCAGCTGGGCGCCGTCGATGGAGGCGACCCAGATCTCCTGCGAGCCGGAGCGGAGGGACTGAATGGCGAACCACCTGCCATCGGGCGAGAGTGCGGGAGCGGAGTCCTGCTGGGTGGAGGAGAGTACAGGGGTCTCGCTGTCTCCGGCGACCTTCACGATGCTCCAGATGGCCGAGCCCTGGGTGTACGCAAGCTGCCCTTTGTGCCAGCCGGCGGTGGGCTGGTAGGCGTCCTCGGTGCCGACGGTGAGGCGTCGCGGCGCGGTCTCGGTGAGGGCCATCTGCCAGAGCGCGTACTTGCCGCCGCGGTTGCTGCTGAAGATGACGCTCGTGCTGTCCGCCGACCAGGTGAGGCTGTCGATGTTCATGTGGTCGTGCGTGAGCTGGTGCAGCTTGCCGTCGGCGGGTGTGAGCCACCAGATGTCGCTCACCGCGGTCTCGCTGGCGCGGGTGAAGGCGATTTTTTGGCCATCGGGTGAGACCGCTGGGTGGAGGTCGCCCTCCCACCCCGGCGGCGGCGCGGTGATGGCGCGGGTCCCGCCGGTGATCAGGTTGAGCTGAAAGATCTCCGAGTTGGGCTGAGCGCCGACGTGGTCGGGAAAGACGAGGCTGTATCCATCCGCGGACCAGCTCAGCGCACCCTGCTCCCAGTGGCTGGGCTCCTGCGGGATGTAGACGCGGCGGGCGGTGTGCGCGGCCAAGTCGGCAATATAGAGGCCGAGCTGGTCCTTCCAGCGCGACAGGTAGGCGATTTGGCGGCCGTCGGGGGACCATGCCGGGCTGTACTGTTCCCCCTCGCCGTCGGTGCCGGGGGTGTCCCCGAGCGGCGTCATGGCCTCGCTGCCGATCTGCTTGAGATAGATACGGCGCGTGCCGCCGCTCTCCGGAATGACGACGAAGGCCATGCGGCGGCCGTCCGGGGCGAGCGCGGGCTGGGTCTGCTCGCCGGCCCCCGAGGTGAACTGCAGGGTGCGCGAGAAGGTGGGGGTGTCGGTGCCGCGGGCGTGGTGGGTCCAGACAGCCGTGGCGGTGAGGCTGCCAGCGACCACCATCACGGCCAGCGCCACGAACGGCCAGCGGTAGCGGGAGACGTCCCCGGCAGCCAACCTGGCCGGCGGAACTGCATTCCCGTTGGCGGGGACGGCGGCGGGGACCGGGATGGCCGGCTCCTCCACGACAGGGGAGACCGGTGCCACCAGCCGGTACCCCACCTTGGGCACGGTCTGGATGAAGCGGGGGTGGTGCGCGTCGTCTTCCGTGACGCGGCGGAGGATGGAGATGCAGCGGGTCAGCACATCGTCGGAGACGAAGGCGTCGGGCCAGACTGCGGCGATGAGGTCGTCCTTATGTACCACCTGATTGGGGTGGGCGGCCAGGGCCAGCAGCACGGCCATCACCTTGGGCTCCAGATGGTGCTCCTGAGGGTGCAGACCGTGCTCTGGAACCTCACGCTGGAGGGTATGCAACTCCGGGTCTACCCTCCATTCACCTGCCCGGAACGTACTCTCTTGACCATTCAACATGCTTGCCCGTTCGTACACTGTCTTTGGAACTCTTTGTTTTTCATGAGTTTGAGACGCTCAGAAAAGCCTCAACAAACCCTCATGCCGCCGTCAGGACGATCACTGCGGCCTAACCATAGTGTGCGTGACGCTTGACGATGTCAAAGCCGCCCTACACCAAGCAATTCACGATAGGCCAGTTGAACCAACTTTCGGAAGAGGATTTACATGACAGGCATGTTCCAGCACACCGGCCGCCCAACACTGGGCAGCACTCTCTATCGGATGCCATCGGCAGTTTTGGGGACGCTCACCGCGTTTCTGCTGCTGGTGGGCACCCTCGCCCACGCGCAGGTAACCTCCGGCACCATCCTCGGCTCGGTCCAGGACTCCACCGGTGCGGCCATCCCCGGCGCCAAGGTAACGGCGACCGCGCCGTCGGTCGGCATTACCCGCACCGTCACCACCAGCGGCAACGGCACCTTCTCGCTGCCCAACCTGGACGGGGCGACCTACGACCTCACGGTCTCGGCGAAGGGTTTTGAGACCCGTACGAAGACGGGCATTGTTCTGAGCTCGGCGGACAAGCTGAACGCGGGCGTGTTTACGCTGAAGGTGGGCGCGGAGGCGACTACGGTCACCGTGGAGGCGGACAGCGGCCAGCTGCAGCTGCAGACCAACTCCGGCGAGCGCTCGGACCTGATCACCGGCAAGCAGCTCAACGACATCGCCCTGAACGGCCGCAACGTGCTGGACATCCTGCGCGTGATCCCAGGTGTGGCGGGCTATTTTGGCAATGTCGGCTACTCCAGTACCGGCGGTCTCACCAGCTACTCGGTCAACGGCACGCGCACCAATGAGCACGAGTTCACCATCGACGGCGCGTCGAACGTGGACACCGGCGACAACGGCGGCACCCAGGTCACCATCAACACGGACGCTATCGCTGAGGTGAAGGTACTCACCTCCAACTATCAGGCCGAGTTCGGCAAGGCAGGCGGCGGTTCGATCATCGCCACTTCGCGCGGCGGCACCAACGACTTTCACGGCAACCTGCACTTCTTCCACCGCAATGATGGCATGAACGCGAATGACTGGCTCAGCGACCACAACCACGTCACCAAAATCAAGTACCGCCTCAACACGGTGGGTGGACAGATAGGCGGTCCTATCAAGAAGGACAAGCTGTACTTCTTCTACTCCAACGAATTCTATCGCCAGCTCATCCCGGCAGGCACCACGACCTACCGAACACCTACAGCGCTGGAGCGTGTTGGCAACTTCAGCCAGAGCGTGGACTCGGGCAACAACCCGATTCAGATTTACAACCCCAACACGCCCGGTTTGCCATTTACCAATAACACCATTACGCCCGCGCAGTTGACCCCTGCGCAGGCGGCTAACTTCGCCCAGATTGAGGCCATTCTGGCCCAGTACCCGCTGCCTAACGTCACCAACAACAACACCTACAACCGCCAGGACCCGCTTAGCTATACGGACCCCCGCACTGAGTACATTGCGCGCGTCGACTACCAACTCAGCAAATCGGAGCGTCTCTTCGCGCGTTACATCACCAACCGTGAAAGCGCAACCGGCCCGGTCGGGGTCTTCGGCCTGGAGTGTAGCGGCAACCTGCAAATTCCTGGCGGCTGCACCAAGAGCCAGCCTGCTTTCAACGTTTCGGTCGACCTAACGAGCACCCTTCGTTCCAACCTGCTCAACGAAGTCAACTTCGGCCCCAGCGTTTACCATACCAATATCGCTGGATCCAATGGCAATCTGAGCGTGGGCAAGAACAATATCAACCTGCCGCTGCTCTACCCCGTCACGCCGACGACCTCCATCCCCGATTTCAGCTTCAGCGGCAACGGACAGAGCTATCCCAGCACATACTTTGGCGCGACGCCTTGGCACCAGGCGACCACGACCATCGACGCCAACGACAACCTGACCTGGATTCTGCATGCGCACACGCTGAAGTTTGGCGTCTTCTACCAGCGCGCGCGCAAGGACCAGATCGCCTACGGCAACTTCAACGGTCAATTCAGTTTCAACGCCAACTGCACCGGACCGGCAGGGTGCTCCACCGGAACCACCAGCTTCAACGGCGACCCCTTCGCCAGCGCGCTTGTGGGACAGTTCAGCAGCTTCGATCAGTCCAGCGCGCGGCCTACAGGCTTCTTCCGCTACAACCAGACCGAGTTCTACGCGCAGGACACCTGGCAGATCAGCAGCCGCCTGACGCTGGACTACGGCTTGCGCGTCGTCTCCATACCGCCGCAGTATGACGCCAAGAACCAGATCGCTCTGTTCACGCCAGCCAAGTACGTCCCCGGCAACGCGGTACAGATCAACCCGACGACAGGGAATATCGTTCCGGGCGGCGGCGGCACCATCACGGACGGCATGAGCTACACCGCCAACGGCAGCCTGCCCAAGGGCGGCTGGAACTCGGTCGGCCTGATGTATGAGCCGCGCATCGGCTTCTCCTGGGACTTCATCGGCGACCACAAGAGCGTGCTGCGTGGCGGCTTCGGCACCTCACATGACCGTGAGCAGGGCAATCTGGTGTTCAACACGGTCTTCAACAATCCGGCCGTCGTTGTGACGCCCGCCATCCAGAACGCCAACATCACCAGTATCCCCACGGCGGCGCAGAATACGCCCGGCGTGCTGAGCAACATCATCGGCGCCGACCAGAGTGGACAGGTGCCGGTGGTCTATAGCTACTCGGTGGGCATCCAGCGTGAGATTGGCGCAGGTATCACGCTGGACGTGGCCTATGTGGCCACCCTGGGCCGCCATCTGGTCACAGACCGCAACATCAACAGCATCCCCTACGGCACTACATTTACCAAGGCGGCACAGGACCCCTCGCAGTACACCGGCGGCGTGGTCCCCAACGTCGAGCCCAACCTGCCGCCGGAGTACGCTGCCGCGGGCTACAGCTTCAGCGGCCGCTACGCCTACCAGCAGAACTACCTTGCCCCCTACCATGGCTACGGACAGATGGACTACTACAAGTTCGACGGTACCTCCAACTACAACTCGCTGCAGGTCTCCGTACAGCGGCGGTTCACGCGCAAGCTGACCTTCGGCGGGGCGTACACCTGGGCCAAGAACCTCACCACCAGCGGCGCAGACCAGAGCTACGTCGACCCCTTCAACCCTCGCAAGTACAGCTACGGCGAGCCGACCTACGAGCGGCGCAACGTGGCCTCCATCAACTACGTCTACGACCTGCCGAACGTCTCGCAGCTCATGCACGCGCCCCACTTCGTCAGCTACGTGACGGACGGCTTCCAGCTCTCCGGCTTTGCCGACATGCAGGGGCCGCAACCGGTGCGCAACGCGCAGTATGTGCCGGCCAACCAGTTGACGGGCGGCTCGCAGTACAGCAAGACGCCGCCGTACTTCACCGGCGTGGACCATGCCGGCAACCTGCTGCTGCCGACCATCGGCGCGCCCGATCTGGGTGCACCGGGCAGCTTGCGGCAGGGTGGCCTTGTCACCTGGGACAGTTCCATCTTCAAGAACTTTGCTCTCGGCCAGGCGGACAAGGGCCGCTACATCCAGCTGCGCGGCGAGTTCTTCAACGTTCTCAACCACCCCAACTTCAGCTCACGCGACTACGGCGCGAACATCACTCTGCCCAGTTGCACCACCGGCGGCGTATGTACGCCGCTCTC
>Ga0116230_10003771_pt1 | contig 14838 bp, 12 predicted proteins | sample S1TSphfallax_3_FD_88678 | JGI IMG/M metagenome (GOLD analysis project Ga0116230, IMG submission 88678) | Host-associated microbial communities from peat moss isolated from Minnesota, USA - S1T2_Fd - Sphagnum fallax MG | ecosystem: Host-associated > Plants > Peat moss > Unclassified | place... | reverse complement strand
TTGCCATAAGGGACAAGGTAATGTGATTGTGTCTCAATAGGTAGTGTGTAGTTGCAAAGTAGATTACCAAAAGTAAGCGACTTGGGAGCTGCAAATCTAAAGTACGCACCTACTGGCTAAGTATGCACAAACCATGTAGGTTCAAGTTGCGTACTTAAGCGGGAGATTACTGTATATTAAAAATTGAAAGTGGTAAAATTTGAGATTTTCAATGGCCATAATTCGACCAATTTTCTCAGAATTGCAAAAATTTTACACGTGGTTGAAGGAAGTAGCCAAAAATGTAGAAGGATGTTTGAAAGATGATGCTTTCATATTTAGCTTGGAGCAAAATTTGGCTAAATCTTCCTGTGAATGATCACCACTTTGGTTACATCGCAAAATTGATTGGAAAAAACCCTGGTGTACAGGGCATGTCAGATTTTCATGACTTGGTGATCTGTGCCCATATTTTCCAAAAAACCCCTTTGTACCCTTCACAACCCCCTTTTTCATCTCACCAAGTTGGTAAAATTTGTCCAAAAGAAATATATTGATTTCAACCAGTGCTTTCTGATTTGCAACATTTCGTCAAAAAGAAAAATTAAACATCAGATATCTGAAAATGAAGTGTTTTTAGAAGGTTTCAATAGCCAAAATTGAAAAACATATCAGATAAAAATCATTATTTCTAGAATTGGTTTCCAGTAAGTAGCCAGAAATGTAGAAGGATGATTAAAGATTTGAACTTTATATTTGGTTTATAGCCAGATTTGACTAAATTTTTCCTATTGCTGATCTCCACTTTTCATTCATTTTTCTTCAAATGATTGCCACTTCAGGCTAAATTCTTAAATGTGCTAACGACAAGTGAGAACATTGCACTTCAAATTGAACTTTTTGTTATTACAGACTTTGCTACAATTTTCACAAAGGTGTATGTGTTTAAAAGGGTAAAATGTTGATTACGACTTGTCCAAGAGATGTTCAACCCATAATTCAAAAAGTTTGTTTATGCAATATATTGCACATGGGCCAATGGTGTTAAAGGTTGACACCCCACCCATTACACCAAATGTAATCCAACACTTTCAAGTTGACTTGGAATTCTTGGGAGAAATGTTGAACAAAAACACCTTGATTAACTTCCTCTTGTTTAAGTTACAAATAGGTGACATGTTCCTAAGTGAGTTGCAAATTATTGCTTGTTGAAATATTGGTGCTTGTGGGACTTGCAACTCAAAAGTAGAAGTTTGCCAAGGTCTAGGTTGCTAGCCATGGTGTGGGAAGATTAGTTGTTGAGCTGCAACCTCTTGACATCTTGGAGGAAGAGGGTGTTGTTGGTTCTGTACTTCAAGAAAAGTAAGGTCTTGTTTTTTCCCACTGGACTGTTGAAAGTAAAGGTCATTGTTGCACAGAGAGGTAGGCCAATGTGACACTTTGTAGTCTCAACATTGGTAGAAATGGGTGTGATTGTAGGAAGGTTGTTGGAAGAAGTAGTGTTGTCCACATTCCTTGCAGAAGTTGGTACAAGTGACTTAGCAAGCTAGTAACATGCAACGTTGTGTAGACTTTGAACAATCGGACAAGGTGTTGTTGGGCTTTGTTTGTTGGCAAAGTCCAATTTTTGGTTGTAGCCACAGCAAAGCCACTTAAGTTTGGATTATTGGTTGTTAAGAAGGAAAATATGGTGGTGGGGGAAGTTGAAAATGGGAAAAAGAGAAAGGCAATGGGAAATGATGATGGGAAAGAAGTGGAGATGTGCAAAGATGACAAAGGGGATAAAAGGGTGGTGAGGGTAGTGACTAAGGGGGTACTTCAGTTTCCAACAAAAGAAGAAGAGGGAGTAAAGGGTGGTGAAAAGGGAACATTTAGCCAATGAAGGGGAGGAGGGCAAAAGGGGGCTAGAAAAAACATTGCCATTTTTGACATGAGCATTGGTAATGAATTATTAACCAATATTTTGTTTAATTTCTTATTATAGCATTTTGAATTTATGTTAAAAAAAGGTTTTGACTACAACCTTTATGTCTTCTTCCCAAATTTACATTAAGGGATGGGAATTTCTTAAACATTTATTAAGGGAGGCCATATCTTGTGGTAGAAAAAACAGGCAGGGGATTAGGTACCAAAAGATAAAACTAGATTTTCAATCTTTGGTTAGGGTTGAATCCTCTCATAGCTAGAAAGGCATCAAATGGCTTTTCAAGTTGGCCAATCCTATAGCTTACTTCTGTTGTGTAGTCAAAGATGTTTAAAGCTTTGAGGCTTCCCATTGTTTTCCATTGTCAACCTTTGGGATCAAAACCTAAATTTCCCACTTGACAATTATATGAAATAGCCAAATTGATTTGCCTTTAGTTGGAAGTATAAAGGGGTTGTAATCTAGGAAGTCTTGGTCAGCTTGCATTGTCTCTTAATGGTTTTAACTTCCTCAAAAGAACCATTAATCATAAAAATAATCATAAAAGTTTCATTAATCATAAAAATAATCTATTTTAATGGAATTTTTTTAAATGCCCATCTAGTTATGCTTGTGATCATCCATGTGATTACTTGTCAAAATTTCAATTTATCACACATTTATTGCATTTTTGGTGGAAAATTTTCACTTTTTGACATGAATTTTTTTGAATTAATCACACAATATCCAAACGTGATTCAAACTATGTGAAATGACGTGATTCAATATATCTTCAACTTTCATAAATTAAAAATAATTTGAATTATTTTTTAAATATATTTCTGTTTTTTAATACATAAAATTACTATCTTACCTAAATTATATTCTAAAATAATATGCAAAAATATTATGAAATTCTTTCAAAAGTTTGAAATGGGATACATTGAAACATGCACACCCCCTCAAAAGTAATACAATGTGTCACCCCAAAGGGGGTCACTATAGTGTGCTTTCATCTTTTTCCAACACCTCCAACAATGTAGCACCTTGTAGATTCTCACCTTTCTTTTACAAGGGGACATTTCTTCACAAACAAATATAAAAACTCTTGTTGAACAAGTTTGCGAAAAATGGCCTTTAAGGAGTCATTGGGATTCTCCTTTGAGTGTCCATATGGTTTGATGCATCTTGCTCAAAGCCTTTCAATTCTCTCCTTGGCATTTGGATGGTTATGGAAACCAAGATGCATATCAAGGTATGAATACCTTGGTGATGGTGGGTGGCTGATCAATGTAAACATACATGCATAACATAAAGATTCACAAAATGCAATCTATTGTTATATGTATTAATATATACTAGTAAGAAGGTTTATTGACGGTGTAGTGTCCATTTAGTTGGAATCTTTTCCTCACTATTTTAATTAAACCAATTTGCATTTTGAATGTTGGACATAAAATGTTGAGTGTTGAACTAAACATTAAATTCTTGCTCCAACTTCGAGTTAATTTCAGACCAATAAAAGAGTTGTTGGTTAAACATTCAAACTCATATTTCAACATATAGTAAATTAATTAATTATGCTCTTCTTATCATTTGTTTTAAATATTTTGTTTATGACTTGCAAGTAATGGTCATTCAGATGGAAAAAATTCTTACCATGAAGGGCTTGGGAGAAAGGTTGTCATGAAGAATAAAAGCTCCTATGGTACAACCACATAATATTGCTATAAGAAATGATGATGATCACACCGTATTGTGGGCAACCTTGGTTGTGATGTCTAAAGATGATGATGCCATGAATTTTGTGCATTGTAACTACAATTTTTCATTGCCTTCAAGGAGAAATATCCCAATATGTTCATTGAACTCAAGACCTTTTCATGCTCAAAACTAGGTTGAAAGCACATCTAGGAGTAGAAAACATGTTGCCATTACCACATTGAACAGAATTCACCTATACAACATGCATAGTAAAAATGTAGATGTTTGTGCCCATTACACATGTAGGTGTGTACAAGTTTGTTGCTTGTCAAATGTTGAGAATGTGGGAGAATGTAATGTAAGTTTCAATTTCAAGTTTGACAAAGTTGTGGAATTCGATATTTGTAAGGGAAATGTTTTTCTGACTGCTGGAAAGGCAACTATCTCAAGATATACTGAGGAGTCCACCACCTGAAGGTGCAATGGATTCCTGGCACAGTACAATAGTCTTCAGATTTTCACATGCTCTGAACAGATTTCAGTAGTCTTTTGCTATGAGCCAGCCATAGAGTTCACAGTCCTGAAAATCCAAGACTTCAAAAAAGTAGTAGAGGTCCTATGACTTTGCAATGAAGAATCAGTGATACTTGCAGACTCATCTACTATCTGATACTTATGCTTGCAATGCTATCTATGGGCACTATCACTGGAATAGGGGACATTGACCCCTTGAGGTGGCCAAATCACATTGGTGCTCCATTAAGGTACATGTCAGTGCTGCATTTGGCAGCAATGAATTTGCTATTTGTGACAGTTCCCTTATCTACACAGTATGTGAATTTTTTTGATGAGCACTTGCTTGTATGATCTGCTTTGGAGATGGGCAAGTTGGATGGGATGAGTCAACTGCTGGCGAGAAACAGTGGTGGGTGCCACTCTGCAAAATAGAGCCCTTGGCAGCACCATTTCTTTTGTGTCCTCCAACTGCACTCAGGTCCAAGCGTCCACGTCAATTCCGGGGTGAGCTTTCCTGTGCATGCTGGAAATTACAGCCCTAGAACGAGTCTCAAGTTCTGTTCTTGGGTGATGCTCAGAACTAGCTTGGTTGTAATCCTTTTTTACCTGAAATGTCAGTTCTTTTGTTGCTGATACCATTGCATATGCTCTGTCAGAAGACGAGGACCTGGAATTGCTGAAATCACAGTTGTGGTCAGATAGCAATAATGCCCTCAGCAGCCTGAACTTCCAGGGTTTAGCCATGGACTCCCCTTGGATGTGCTTACCACAGCAAAGGCCTGACCTTCCTTTACCGGCCCCTCAACATCTAGACTATAGAGCTTTGGCTGCTGCTGCACTACAATAGATGCGGTCTGGAGACTCCTCCAAGCAGCTGCTTGCCCAGGGTCCTATGCAAATGTAGCAACAACAACCACAAGCCCACCACACAAGTTGCGCTGTCGTGAGGTAGCGGTCGTATAAGCGTCCACCCAGGTGAGACCCCACCAGCCGTGTCCTAGCCGTTGGTGAAGTCAACTCCCTACGCCCTGATGTTGCCGTCGTAGGTGGTGGCTACAGCTTACTGGTAGCTGCCCACGCCGTTGACTTGGACTTTGTCAACGACTTCGTCAGCGTGTTGACAGTGGTGATACAATCACTCACCTGCGTCCAAGCCCATAAAGCCCACAACCACGGTAGATGACCCAAGATGACGAAACGTGCTTTGACGCGCATGTGCGGCGCTCCTCGTGAATCGAAGAAACTTAGGTGGATATTTCGCACTCCCCGTACTAATCGAAGAAACTTAGGTGGATATTTCGCACTCCCCGTACTAATCGAAGAACTTAGGTGGATATTTCGCACTCCCCGTACTAATCGAAGAACTTAGGTGGATATTTAGCACTCCCCGTACTAATCGAAGAAACTTAGGTGGATATTTCGCACTCCCCGTACTCGGCGGCCCTGGCGGGGTGTCGCCCATAAAGCAGGTCAGAGAGTTGCTCATTCGTGGAGACTCCTCAAGCACCCCGGGCGAAAATGATCACTCACGTTATGTCGTAGTTGTCAGAGAATTGCAAATTGGTGGAGACTCCTCAAACATCCCAGGCAAAAATGATCACTCACCTATGCCGAAGTTCATAAAGCAGGTCAGAGAATTGCTCATTCGTGGAAACTCCTCAAGCATGCCGTGCAAACTGATCACTCACCTGCATCGAATCCGAGCGACCGTCGATCATCCAGTTCGAGGTTCTCTTCGAACACCGTAATGTGCAGTACGGCTTGTGCGTCCCGGCTCAAGGACCGGGAGCGAATACCTGACTATACGGGGGCCCGAGGTTGTTTTTCTTGGCGCAAACAGCTTCCGACTCCAATCGGTAAGCCCGAAAAGTCTTGGTTCGTTCAAATTATGGCGATACTCAAAGGGGCGCGGGGGTCTCATCCGAGGGGCCGGGACGGCTTGCATGTGCTGCAACCGGGGGGCGTGATAGGTCACAAGGCCGGAATGATCAGTGAGGATGACGTCAAGAGCGCATTTCTAGCGCGTTATCCAGATTATTGGCAGACGCAACGACTGGACGAGCTGCGTGCGACCGATTACGACTATCTCGACGTAGGTGGTCACACCTACCTCGACTACGCCGGGGCGGGCCTGCCCTCCGAAAGCCAGATCTTGGCACATGCGATCCGGTTGAGCGGAAACTGTTTTGGTAATCCACATTCGAATAATCCAACGTCAAGTAACTCGACCCAGCTCGTCGAACAGACGCGCGCGAGGATTCTGGCGTATTTCAACGCCTCCGCGGACGAGTATGTCGTCATCTTCACGCCGAATGCGACCGGCGCTTGTCGCCTGGTCGGGGAAGCGTACGGATTCGACCAGGAAACTCGTTTCGTCCTCACGCTCGACAACCATAATTCGGTGAATGGAATCCGGGAGTTCGCCCGCGGGCGCGGCGCCCAAAGCGAATACCTGCCGATGCGGGGGCCCGAGCTTCGAACCAGGACGGACGACGTCCGGGCGGCGCTCGCCAACGGCCCAAAAGGGCTTTTCGCGTTCCCAGCGCAAAGCAACTTATCGGGTGTACAGCACCCGATGGACTGGATCGACGTGGCCCACGAAAATGGCTATGATGTGCTGCTCGACGCAGCGGGATACGTGGCCACCAACCGGCTCGATCTCAGCGTCGTGCATCCCGACTTCATCCCGGTGAGCTGGTACAAAGTGTTCGGGTACCCAACCGGGGTCGGCTGCCTGATCGCTCGCCGAGAGGCGCTCGCGCGGTTGCGGCGCCCCTGGTTCGCCGGTGGCACCATTCAGGCAGTCAGTGCCCAAGGCGACTGGCACGTCCTCGCGGACAACGAGACGGCATTCGAAGACGGCACCCTCAACTTCCTTGCCATCCCAGATGTCATGGCCGGCATGGACTGGGTGGAACACATCGGCATCGACATGATCCACCAGCGCGTCAGCTGCCTCACGGGCTGGCTGCTCGACCGCCTCCAGGAGCTGCGACACACGAACGGTAGGCCGATGGTGGAAGTCTACGGCCCATGCGGCACCACCGGACGTGGCGGGACGGTTGCGTTCAACTTTCGTGACCCAGACGGGCGGATCGTCGATGAACGAGTCGTGCAACACGACAGTGGCGCGCTCGGCATCTCCCTGAGAACTGGATGCTTCTGCAATCCCGGCGCGAGCGAGGTTGCGTTCCTCCTCGACCGGGACGCCCTCGTGGAAATGGATGGCAAAAGGGTCGGCACGCGAAACGACTTCGGCACTTTGGACGACATCCTAAGGGTGCTCGGCATGCCGAGCGGTGGTGCTATACGCGTTTCGGTCGGGCTCGCGTCCAACATCGCGGACGTCGAAAGGTTCCTGCGATTCGCGGAGGCCACCTACCGCGATCGGCGCCCGTCAGCTGAGGGGCTGGAGGTGAGAAAGCACTGCTAAGGGCTCCCAGGCCGGGGATTCCTCCAGAGAGTTCTTGCGCGGGACTCATGTGCAGCGTAGGGTACTACGTGTACTCCTGATATTGCCCTGCCCGAAGGATCCAAGTTGTTGGACCACGCCTTCTCGCAGGCTACGGCAGCTGCCCGGACACTGTGAATCGTGCCGATTGCTGCCATGCACAGACCTATTCAGAAAAAAGGGGGTGGCAACCACGTGAAGTATATTCAAAAAGCCTTTGGCATCATTCCATCTTGTACATGTAAATTGTGGCAAATGGTTTTTTATTTTTAATTCGAATTTTGAGGAAGATTTTTCCCAAGAAAAAGACTTTGTGACAAAATACCTTTTTCAAAATACTTATTGAAAAATGGCCAAATGTCACCCAAAAAAATCATTGTTGACCTGATTGGCCGCAATTTTGAAGCTTGGGTTCCTAAACTTTCTAAAAATACTCAGACTTTTTTGGATTTAAAGTATGCTCTGGTGGAAGTATTTTTACTAGTTTACATTTTATGTAAAGCTGTAGATTTGTTTTTGGATGTCTGTGATGCTCGCATGGGATATGTATTTCACAAGCACACAGCAGCAGGGCTGTAGAGGTGACTAACAAATGTGTAGTCCAGTTCACACTCACCCCTGCTCAGAGTCCTTGCCATTGCCTACTTCATCCAAATGAAGACCTCCACTAACAAAGTTTAGCTTATTTTGGATGAAGTAGGCAATGGCCGCCGGTCTGAGGTCAGCAGAGTTCTATGGTCTATGCAATAGGAAATAAGGGATTCTTTTGGTGTCAAAAGACTCTTTAGGGATGAAGCGTGACAATGCTAGAAAAAGATGTTCGGGCTTCAGTGGGCTAGGGATGGAACAAGTTTTCTTGATTTTGATGTGATCTCAGTTCATAATGTCCATATTTGCAGTACTCAATTGTGGACCCATGTTGGGAACTGAGGGAGCAGCTGCTTGATGTTCGATGTGTGAAAGTGGTGGTTGGGAAAACTATGCAGCAATGTCACGATACATGCTCCATTGCAGCCCTTGTGCATCAACTGAATGCACCTCAAGGTGCCCTCCATTCTCTTCCTTGCCTTTTTTAGTCACACGGAAATGGTTTATCAATCCTAAGCTTCGTTTTTCTGCAAGGCTGGCATTGTGAATTGTGAGCTCATGGAGGTTATGTGTTTGCATGAAGTATATTAAGTATATTCTAATTGTGATTTTTCAAAGTTCAAGAACACAACTATGAAAGAGGTCATTGCAGATTATTTTTTAATTTGTAATAATTTCTCACCTTTTTTGTTCCATTGAACACTTTAAACCATATATTTTGGTGTGTGGATGAACATGAGAACATAAAATCATTTAAGATTAAAAATTTAATAATAATATTTGGTTAGTTTTATTATTCAAATAATTCCTTAAGATGGTTCCCAGTGGACAATTCGCATGAACTTTGTTGTTAGGTTCATGCTTGATGACATCCATATGCATGTTTAAGTCTTTTCCATCAATATCACCATATTTCATCACCATCTTCATTTTCATTGCATCTTATTTAATGGAAGCTAGATTTAGAAATGTATATCAATTCCAAGCTTTCCTTTTCACATTCAGTTTCACAATATTAAACAAATTGTCTACGCATTCAATTTCACAACATTAAACAAATTTTCTTGGCTAATTGTATCACAAATTGTTAACCATTTTCAAGATTCTAGTCACTCCACCTAAAATTAAACATCTTCATATATATTTTTGAAAATTAAGGCTAGGTATGATGCTTCAAACTACAACAATGAGTTTAATTTCATACTTTAATCTGCACTCCAAAATTTTACACCTCCAAACATGTATGGTGTTGTAGTTGCATTTGTAAACCTCCATGTTAATTCTTTTGCAATTAATCATATATTTGAAAGTCCATCCACCATCACTTCAATTTGAAATATATGGCATGCATTTCTTTGAACAAAATTTCCCTTTTGAAATTAAATATGACAACCTTTTTCACTTCAATGGTTGGAACCCACAAATCACCCTCTCCAGGTAACAATTCAAGGTTTTAGACTTACATCTATTCTTTAGTATTAAGTAATATGTGAAGAAAACCAATCTAATATCAAATTCTCATAACTTTACCCAATAATTTTAAACATTTTACAATTTTCAACCACGTCTTAATTCAAATAAAAATCCAATTATATATATTTAGAACAATAAGATATCCTCTGTTTTTTTGGTTTGATGAATTCATCATACAACAAATAATAAATCCAACAAATCTTTAAATTGGCAAAGTCCATTGTAACTTTTTACATCATTGCAATTTTTATTTTTATTTTTGGGGGCACAAATGAAGAAATTCATTGCAAAGAACAAAGACCCACAAAGGACCCCACCATAGAGGAGCACCAACAAGCGCTCAAAGAAACCTAACTAATGAAGTTCCTAGGGGGGCATCATAGCACATCTAATGAACATGCCTTCCCTCACACAAATAACATGATTTCTTCCCCAACCCTACCAAAGTTTTCATTGATTTTTTCTCAAAAGTTGGGGATTGGCTTATCTTTTTGACACACCATCTCCAAGCAACCTTACCATAATCAAGCCCAGCATCCCAAATGGCTTTTTGTATCCTACAACCATCCCATCTCACATTGTTAAAGATCAAATTGTTACATTCAATCCAAATAGAGCATAAAGTGATGCCTCTAAAGAAAGACCAAATATTTTCCACACTATGAAGGTGCCTTGAAACCCTAGCAACGAAAATAGCATGCTTCCATTGCATTGAAGAAGTAAGCTGAAATGGCTTAGCCATATTGACCAACTCACCCACAATAGTCTTTGTGTAATCCGAGGGTCATTGTGCGTTGTGCATATCTACACTCCCAAACCCGATGCATGATGGATTCTTCTCCATTTCCCCATGACAGGCAGCCTTGGTTGATTAAACCATCCGCTTTAGCTCTCCACAAATTCACCGCCACAGCCTTGTTCTAAATAGCCCAAATGAAGCCAACTTCTTTCTTGCTACACATTTTGCTCCATGTGTTAGCCCACCTAAGCTTGAAGGAGGACGATCACACATGTGGAGCAAGCCCAGCCGTTTCCCATGGATGGAAAGCAAGCAGGTGAAGTCTACACTGGCAGTTGGATTCAATGAAGGAAAACCCAATCCAACAAAACTCAAGATGGTTCATGTTGGTATCTTGTGAAAGTGCATAGTACTTTCTTATGCTCACGAGATGGCAGCTATGTGCAAGGTTTCTTTTGCAACCTGCATGACAAGATAATGCAACTATGGACATGTTGCAGGGATGGTATAGCACAGGCTTTGGCTATGGCACATGGGTTGGCATTTTGATGGTTTCAGGCTTCCAAGTGGTCCCTATAGTGGGCACACGCATGGAAGACGACAGCAGGAATCTGTGGCAGAGGATACACAATTTCAGCCAATTGAGTTGGTGCATTGAGATAACAGTTTATGCAGGTTGTTGCTGATCTACAATTTAGTAATGTCATGTCAATTTGAGTTTTCCAGATCTTGTCAGTGCCCAATACATCTCACAAATGCTCATTGGAGAGGAAGTAAGAGTTTATTCTGGCATATCTCACCACATTGGAATTGCTTTTAGGTGCTGGGGTGAAGAGCATCTGAATTCAAGGTCTTGTAATTTTGCTTTTCCTGAGTTTAGTGTTCAAGTATTTACTTAAGGATACGGTAGTCTTGAATCTCTGAGCAAGGGATTCAAAACATGCAAATAACTTGTGAATGCAGGATGATAGTCGGGCACTTGCATCTTCACTCTTCTCTGAGTTATCTCCAGCACTAAAGCATAAAATAGACCAATCATTGTACATTGCTTTACTCATTTGACTTTGGGAATCACATCACTGATATTAGTCGACATCCAAATGATGATAAATCCACAAATTTGGTATTCATGAATAAAACTTAAACCTTGGTGGGAAAAAACCTCGTGTCTGCCAATAAAACCACCTAATGAATCGGGTGCTGCATTAGTGGTTGTATAGGCATCTGAACACCCAATTAGTCATTTACATTCAATATGGCTATTTCATCAGGGAACCTTTTCATGTAGCCTTGCTATCTGCATGTTAGCTTGTTTTGTATTGTAGTAAATGAAATGAGGTTCATGTTTAGGCCTAGGATTGGGTAATTAGCATTCAAAGTTTAAGCAACTAAGTGTGAAAGTTGAAATTATTCATCAAGGTTTGAGATGAAATACTAAATTATGGATGTGCAGGTAGATCATCCCATGCCTTTCTCATTGTGAGATTTGGGAAGAAATCACTTGAGATTGGTCAATCATAACCAAGGGGACTGCATCCATCCAAAGTTGGAGGCTTATATCATTATTGCCTCCAATATTGGTGGCTACGTTGCAGGTGATAAGGAAGATTTTACTTTGAGTATCAAAATAAGGGGTTGATTCCTATTAAAATTGTGACTATTGTGTGAAATCAGATCAAGTTCGTCCTTCCCATTGCCCTTATTATGGGTCCTAGTGTAGCATGACCCAGATGCAATATCTTTGTGGTCCTAGGAAAATAGTGCATGGTTGTCTTCTGTGGAAAAGAAGGGATAATCTTTGCAAGTTTTCAATCCATGGACTAGTTGGATGTTTTGAAATGTTGTGATATTTTCAATCTTTGTCACCTGAGAGGGTTTTGAGATGACAGACTGAGCTTGAGTAGGCAGAAGTCTTCTTAATTTAACGGATGAATCTTAGGACTTGTAGAAGCGTCTCCTGTACAAGCACACCTCCAATCTATAGCCATAAATCCCCATTCATCTAATGCCATCCTATAATCTTATATACTTTATAAAAGGCAAATCGCAAAGCTGCTTTTTCCATTAAGTTTTTATTCCCCTAAACCAAGACCTGATTTATTTTTTTCAAAAATAAAATACCCACCTGAGTTCTAACATTGCACCCAATCCCCCACCAGGTACTTGGAACCCTTGCTCTTCTTTGGGCGGGTATTTAGCAAAGAACCTAGCTATATCGAACGCCAGATCCGTCACCGAGCCTGCCCACTAAAGGCCGAGAAAGAGTCCTCAGGACCGCAGAACGTACTCACTTACTTACATCTTTGCTCTAGCTCCTTCACCGAGCCTGTCCCGAGCCTGATCAACGAGCCCTAAAGCTTGCACGCCGTCGCCACGTCGCGTTCTCTCTTCGACGCTTTCATGCTTGCGGCGACCTTCGTTGTGCGGAGCTTCTCGGCTCCTGTTTTGAGTAAGCGCCGGCTCCTCCTTTCGTCTCTGAACAAACACAAGCATCGTGTTGGGGTATGCGATTCAGGCCTCTTGCTTGCTGTGTGCTTTCCTCAAAGGGAGAGTTTATCATTGCGGCCGTCACAAGGTGTTGTTACCTTTGGGTTTGGTTTTCCTGTGATCGAAGCCGTTGGGGTAGCTTGCCCGTCTTTGCGCATAGGAAAGGAGACGTTTACCTCTTCTTTAGATTGTGGATTATTTCTGTGTTTGTGGCTTTCTCTGGCTCATCAACAGTTGATCTCAATAGGAATTGGGAACCCTAATCGAGATTTAGAGTTTTTGGGGTTTTTGATGGTGGTGAGAATAGGACACTAAGAGGTTGCTCGGGTTTGGGAGAAGCAGGAAGACACGGGGTATGGGAGCAGGGTGAAAGCTCAAGAACCACCGAAGAGCCCAGAAGTGGGCTGACAAATCATACAAGAAGAGGCATCAGGGAAACGGGTGGAAGCAGCCATTTGCCGGCTCTTCACATGACAAGGGCATCGTTCTTGAGAAAATGTATGTAATCTGGTGACATCATCTTCGCTCAATTTTTTGGAACGAGGATCTGAATTTGCTTAGAAACGTATCTGGCATCACCATCATAAAGATTGAGGAGTGAGAAACTTAGGTTTGTAATCGAGGTGCTATTGCTGATGTTTGTGCAATGCAGTGGAATTGAAGTGAAGCAGCCCAACTCTGCTATCTGCAAATGTGCAAGGGTGCAGCTGATCAAGAATGGGAAGAAAATCATAGCATTTGTGCCGAATGATGGTTCCCTCAACTACATTGAGGAGAATATAAGCAACTCTTTTATGGATCTGTGTATGCAGATGCAAGAACTTTGTGGTTGCATAGGCACAATCAATAATGTTATAGCTAGTCTGTGATTTTGGATTCTCTGTTTTCTTTCTGTTGTGCAGAGGACTTAGAATTGCTGACTAGGCATAATGTTAGGAGTAATGTTAGGAGTAATGTTAGGTGTTCTTTAGAGGCACTGGGACATGATGAAGAACCGTAAGGGGGTAAAGAGCCTGCTTGTGTCAATTCCACTTGCCAATGTGAATTGCATTGTTATGGAGTGAGGGGTGGAAGTGATTTGTTCTGGGAGTGAGTTGTTCAGGGAACTCCGGGGGTTTTCAGCATTATATTTCTGTGAATGTATGATTTGAGGGTAGTCACTGGATGTTGAAACGTGCCCTGTAAAGGCTTCTGTTACCATGGAGTCAAGTGTGATGGGTGGGTGAGATCATGTCATTGTTGCTGTGTCCAAGGGTTCTGGGTTTTTGGGTTGGAATCTATATGAGTTCATGTGCTGTTGTGGAGTCGGGAATCTGGTTTGGAGCATGCAATGTCATAAGGGTTTGGTGTTTATTTGATGGAATCGAATAAAAAAGGCAGAGATAGCTCAAGAGAGAAGACTCGGAGCAATCTGATCCCATGATAGTGCCTTAGATTGCTGAATTAGTTACTCCAAGATTATGCACATATGATGTCCAAGTGTGATTGTCGACCATTTCAGTAACTAGATGTCTGTATTTGTTCTTTTTCAAATTTGCATGACAATGATCAGTGTTGTGTGACCCGTTCTTTTTGTGTTACATGTCCACATTTCATATTTCAGTTTTGCCAAAAAAATCACTATGGTAAAGGTTGCAATCCTGTTGTCAAATTATGTCCCTCCCTCAATACCCATTGGATTTATTTGTTAACTTTTTTTTTAAAAAGCATATGTGGGAGGTCAAATGAAGGGCAATGCAGTGAAATAGCAGGGGGTTTTCATAATCATGGAGGCAACCCGGGCTAACAAATAGAATAAAATGTTTCTATTAGGTGTTATTAAGCCTCGGCAAGGTAGGGTAAAAGGTTAACGGGTAATACATTGTCTCCTACCTTTACCTTACCATTACCCTTACCCGATTCGCCCACACCTACCTTTCCCGACCCCTTCAACCAGGTAATTACTCGGTAAAAATGTTCGAAGAGTATTTCGTGAGATATTTTATTCAAAGATCAAGG